>JAEEGJ010003866.1_pt1 | contig 53820 bp, 43 predicted proteins | sample 8958761 | NCBI WGS metagenome assembly JAEEGJ01 (sample SAMN16246546, study PRJNA631951) | gut metagenome | biome: gut microbiome; feature: rumen; material: RS-attached | host: Bos | place: Iran: Karaj | collected 2018-10
TCGCTCAAAGGATAAAAGGTACTCCGGGGATATCAGGCTGATCACCCCCAAGAGCTCACATCGACGGGGTGGTTTGGCACCTCGATGTCGGCCCGTCACGTCCTGGGGCTGGAGAAGGTCCCAAGGGTTCGGCTGTTCGCCGATTAAAGTGGCACGCGAGCTGGGTTCAGAACGTCGCGAGACAGTTCGGTCTCTATCTGTTGCGGGCGTTGGAGGCTTGAGGGGCGCTGCCCTTAGTACGAGAGGACCGGGGCGGACGGACCAACGGTGAGCCGGTTGCGCCGCCAGGCGCACGGCCGGGTAGCCGCGTCCGGGCGGGATAAGCGCTGAAGGCATCTAAGCGCGAAGCCCTCCCCGAGATGAGGCCTCCTGTGAGGGCCGTGGGAGACTACCACGTTGATAGGCCGCAGGTGGGAGCGTTGCGAGACGTTGAGCCGAGCGGCACTAATGGCCCGGTACGCTTGGGCCCGCCGGGGCGGAGAGCCCTGCGGGCGGGGCCGCGCTGGACGCGCCCTGATGGCGCTCGGCGGCGCTTTCCTCCATCCGTGATGGCCGGCGCGAGACGCGCGGCGGCAAGGCGCGGGGGCGCACCTCTTCCCATCCCGAACAGAGAAGTTAAGCCCCGCAGCGGCGATGATACTGCGGGAGACCGCGGAAAAGTAGCCCGCCGCCCACCCACAGGGGGACTCCAGGAACGGAGCCCCCCTTTTTTTGCGTCTTGTGTGAAGTTTTTCCACCTTTTCCTTGCACAAACGGTTCTTTTCCCTAATTTTGCCCCCGACAAACATTCCAAAATCCAACCAACTCCCATATCAAATGGCAAAAACACTACAAATTCACTGCTATATGGAGAAAAGAATCCTACTACCGAGAAGGGCCTTGCAAGCTGCCCTGATCATCCTGCTGCTGGGTGCGGCGGGAATGACGAAAGCTGGCCCCGTTGACGTGAGAACAGCCCGACAAGTCGGCGCCAAGTTCATCAACGCGAACACGGCCACCAGAGTGGCCTCTGACCAAGATTTGCGGTTAGCCACCACTTACCGCACCAGTAACGGCACTGCTGCCTTCCATGTGTTCAACATGTCGGAAGGTTGGGTCATCGTGGCTGCCGACAACTGCGCCACGCCTATCCTCGCTTATTCCACGAGTGGGCAGTTTGACGGAAACAACCTACCGCCTGCGATGCAGAACTATCTGATGGGCTTCGTGGAACAGATTGGACATGGCATTGATAGCCATCTGCCCGCCCTTGACACCGTGGCCCACCAATGGGAACTCGTGCAGGCTACAGGTCTCCTAAGGGACGACCGATCCCCCGCAACGGCAGTGGCGCCTTTATTGACTACTGCATGGGGAACAACCTACCCATACAATAGTCTTTGTCCAGCGGATCCCAATGGATATGTTGGTCACGTGGAAACAGGCAGTCCAGCACTGGCCATGGGCCAGATTATGCGTTATTGGTGCTATCCATTTAAAGGTAGCGGTTCGCATTCCTATATCCCGCAGAATTATCCCTCTCAACCTCAATCTGTCGATTTTGGCAACACTATTTACGATTGGGACAACATGCCCAATTCTTTGAACTCATCGTCGCCCGCTGCGCAAATCAACGCCGTGGCTACGCTGTTATGGCATTGCGGTGTTTCAATGAACATAGATTATAGTCTTATGGGTTGTGGCGCATATCCCAACGATATAGTCGCTGCCATGAGGGATTACTTTAACTATTCCTCGGATTTGCATTATGACAGCCAGTCGGATTATACCGATAGCCAATGGATCAACAAGTTGAAAACCGATCTCGACAATGGCCGACCCGTATTGTATTCAGGACTTGATACTGACAATTACTATGTTCACGCTTTTGTTTGCGACGGCTATAATTCCAGCAATCAATTGCATTTCAACTGGGGCTGGAATGGCACTTATCAAGATGCCTATTTTGCCCTTGGCACATTGACACCTTATCCTGGCTTTGATTTTAGTGCGAGCAACCATGCCATATTTGAAATCCACCCGAACTGCACCTCTGGCACTACCTATCAGGTGAGTGCCACGGCATACCCGAACAACTACGGCACGGTTTCTGGAACAGGTACATATAGCTGTGGCAACCTCTGCACCTTGACGGCCACGGCCAACCCTGGCTATGAATTCATTAATTGGACGAAGGATGGTGAAGTGGTCTCCACCAACCCGACACACAACTTCGCCGTGACTGAAGGTGCCTCATTCGTTGCCAATTTTGCACAAGAAGGTATCATCACCTTCGCCGATGCCAACGTGAAGGCCATTTGTGTGACCTACTGGGACACCGACGACGACGGCGAATTGAGCTATGCTGAGGCCGCCGTGGTGACGTTTTTAGACGAAATGTTCAGAGGAAACGGTGGGATTACCTCTTTTGATGAGTTGCAATACTTCACGGGTATGACTTCTATCGAGAGTGTGTTTATGGATTGCAGCAGCTTGACATCAGTAGTAATACCCAATTCCGTGACAGACATCCAATTTGCGTTTTCTGGTTGCAGCAGTTTGACCTCGATAGAGATTCCGAATTCCGTGAACACCATCGGGGACTATGCGTTTGAGAATTGTTACAGCTTAAATTCGGTGATCATTGGCAATTCCGTGACCTCCATCGGAGTGTATGCATTTTATGGTTGCCAAGACCTGACATCGATAACCATCCCCAATTCCGTGGAGCACATTGGAGATTTTGCGTTTTATGATTGCAGCAATTTGGCCTCAATGACCGTTTTGGCGGTCAATCCTCCCACATTGGCGACTGAAGCTTTAGTTGGTTTGAACACCCAGATTCCCGTATATGTGCCCTGCGAGAGTGTGGGGGTATACGTAAATGAAGCTTGGGGCGGTTTCAGCAATTTCATCGGATTGTGTGCGGCGGGCGAAATCACTGCCACAGCCGATCCTGCCGAAGGCGGCACGGTGACGGGGGCAGGCTCCTATGCAGGTGGTGTCATCTGCACTTTGACGGCCACGGCCAATGAGGGCTACACCTTTATTAATTGGATGGAGAACGGCCAACAAGTCTCGACCGACCCGACTTACAGCTTCATCGTGGATGGAGACGCCTCATATGTTGCCAAGTTTGCACAAGGAAATGTCATCACTTTTGCCGATGCCCACGTGAAGGCTCTCTGTGTGGCCCACTGGGACACCGACGGCGATGGAGAATTGAGCTATGCAGAGGCCGCGGCGGTGACGGATATATCTGGCGTGTTCAGTTTAGACCCAGAATCCAGTCCTGGAGACCCAGATGTCACATCTTTTGATGAGTTGCAATATTTTACAGGGCTAACAGCTCTTGGAGCCTTTGCGTTTGCAGGTTGCAGTAACCTAAGCTCGATAATCATCCCCAATTCCGTGACCAACCTTGAACTCTATGTCTTTGCTGGTTGCAGTAGCTTGACTACGATAGAAATTCCCAATTCCGTAGACTTCATCGGAGGCTATGCGTTTGCTGATTGTAGCGGCTTGATCTCGGTGATTATTGGCAATTCCGTGACCACCATCGGAGAGTTTGCCTTTGGTAGTTGCAGCAGTTTGACCTCAATAGAGATTCCGAATTCCGTGACTAATATCGAAAACGATGCGTTTGAAGGTTGCATCGGTTTAGAGCAAATCGACGTGGAATCGGGGAATACGGTATATGACTCTCGTGAGAACTGCAACGCCATTATTGAAACCACTACCAACAAATTATTAACGGGTTGCATAAATACAATCATCCCCAATTCCGTGACTTCTATTGAAGACGATGCGTTTGGTGGTTGCAACCTGACCTCGATAACAATCCCCAGTTCTGTGACATACATCGGATATTATGCATTCGCAAATTGCCAAGGCCTGACATCAATGACTGTTTTGGCAGACACCCCACCCGTTCTGGGTGCTGATGCTTTTTTTCATGTGAACACCCAAATTCCCGTGTATGTACCCTGTTGGAGTGTTGAGGAATATGTAAATGCAGCTTGGGGTGATTTCATTAATTTCATCGGGTTGTGTACGATTACCTTCGCCGATGCTAACGTGAAGGCCATCTGCGTGGAGAACTGGGATACCGACGGCGACGGCGAGCTGAGTTATGCCGAAGCCGCTGCGGTGACGAATTTAAACCGAGTATTTAAAGATAACACTACAATCACTTCTTTTGATGAGTTGCAATACTTCACTGGACTGACTTCCCTCCAAGTCCATGAGTTTTCTCGTTGCAGTAGCTTAAGCTCGATAGTTATCCCCGATTCCGTGACTACTATCGGAGCTTGGGCGTTTAATCATTGCACTAGCCTGACCTCGATAGTCATTCCCAATTCTGTGACTGCCCTCGATGGAGGAATTGTATTTTCTGGTAGCGGCTTAGAGCAAATCATTGTGGAATCAGGGAATACGGTGTATGACTCTCGCGAGAACTGTAATGCCATTATCGAAACCAGCACCAACAAATTGGTTGTGGGCTGCAAGAACACGGTCATTCCCAATTCCGTGACTTCCATCGGAACCACTGCGTTTTCTCATTGCAGCGGTCTGACCACGATAGAGATTCCGAATTCCGTGGGTTCCATTGGAAGCTCTGCGTTTTCTAGTAGCGGTTTGACCACGATAGAGATTCCGAATTCCGTGGGTTCCATTGGAAGCTATGCGTTTTCCGATTGTAGTAACCTGGTTTCGGTTGAGATTCCGAGTTCCTTAGGTGACATAGCAAGCTATTTGTTTGAAAATTGCAGCAGCCTAAGCTCGATAAAGATTCCGAATTCCGTGGTTTACATCGATGACCATGCGTTTGTAAACTGCAGTGGCATGACCTCGGCGATCATCGGCAATTCCGTGGCCAACATTGGAGACGGGGCGTTCGATTATTGTAGTGGTCTGACCTCCTTGACTGTTTTGGCAGACCAGCCACCCATGTTGAATAGTGATAGTCTTTTTTTCTTTTACTTTGTGAACCACGACATCCCTGTGTATATACCATGTGGAAGCGAAGATAACTATACGCATTCGTTTTGGTCTGACTTCAATAATTTCATTGAATTGTGTAGTACAATCACCTTTGCCGATGCCCAAGTGAAGGCCATCTGCGTGGAGAACTGGGACACCGATGGCGATGGCGAACTGAGCTATGCCGAAGCCGCTGAGGTGACGGATTTAAACTGGGCGTTTGAGGGAAACACTGAAATTACCTCTTTTGATGAGATGCAATACTTCACAGGATTGACTTCTATCAACGAGGCGGAGTTTTATTCATGCAGTAGCCTGACCTCAATAACTATTCCCAATTTTGTGACTAGTATTGGATATCAGGCGTTTGCCTATTGTAGTAGCCTGAGCTCAATAGAAATTCCCAATTCCGTGACTTCCATCAAAGCCAAGGCGTTTGCCTATTGCAGTGGCCTGACCTCGATAGAAATCCCTTCCTCTCTGATTTCCATTATAGGAAATCCATTCCACGGTTGTAGTGGTTTGGAGCAAATCATTGTGGAATCAGGGAATACGATGTATGACTCTCGCGAGAATTGCAACGCCATCATTGGAACCAATACCAACACAATGGTCACGGGCTGCAAAAATACGGTCATTCCCAATTCCGTGCAATATATCGGTGGTGCTGCATTTTATGGTTGTAGCGGTCTGACCTCAATAGAAATCCCCGATGCTGTGACTACTATCGATTTCAATGCATTTTCTGGTTGCAGTAGTCTGACTTCGGTAAGCATTGGCAATTCAATGTTTCACATTGGCGGAGGCGCATTCTATAATTGCAGTAACTTGAGCTTGTTTACCATTCATAGTGAAAATCCACCACTTTTGGGTGATAGTGTTTTCTACAATGTGAACGCCGAGATTCCCGTGTATGTACCTTGTGGAAGTGAAATGGCATACGCATCAGCAAGTTGGGGAGGTTTCAGCAATTTCATTGGAGCGTGTCGCGAAATCACCGTTACGGCCAATCCTATTGAAGGCGGCATCGTCACCGGTGGCGGCACCTACGACTATGGCACGCAAGTGACCTTGACGGCTACAGCCAACGAAGGCTATTCCTTTGTTAACTGGACGAAGAATGGAGAGTTCTTCAGTGGAGAGGAAACTGTTAGCTTCATTGTCACTGAATCGGCCGATTATGTGGCCAACTTCTCGATTAACTTCTATGGCGTCGTCGTCGTTGCCGAACCTGAAGAGGGCGGCACCGTCACAGGTGGCGGCACCTACGCTCATGGCCAAACTTGTACCCTGACGGCCACGGAAAACCCAGGCTACTTATTCTACAACTGGACGAAGGACGGTGCAGTGGTCGGAGACAATCCCGAGTACACCTTCACCGTCACCGATAATGCCAACTTCGTGGCCAACTTCCAGCAAATCGAGTACTATCCCTGGTTCACCATCAATCCCGAAGAGGGCGGGACGGCCGAGCTTGTTTGTGATGGTGTCTACGGCATCGTCCACTACGGCGACCAGGTCACCATCATCGCCACGCCTAACGAAGGCTATAATTTCGTCAACTGGACCGTATGGGGAGAGGAAGAGCTTGTGGTTTTGTCCACCAGCCCCACCTACACCTTCACGATGGACGAAAACAACTTCTTGGCTGATTTGTATCAAAACGGCGAGATTGAGTTCATAGCCAACTTTGAGCTGCAGACCTTCGAGATTGTCGTCACGGCCAACCCCGTGGAAGGCGGCACTGTGGAAGGCGGCGGCATATACGCCTACGGCGCCGCACCCCATTTGCTAGCCGTACCCAACGAAGGCTACACCTTCACTCATTGGACGCTCAACGGCGAGCATTATGACGATGACGAGCTCATCCAGCCTACGGTGACTGGCCCAGCCCACTATGTGGCTCACTTCGAACTGCAGACCTACGAGGTCGAGGTTTATGCCTCTCCCGAAGAGGGTGGCACCGTGACCGGCGATGGCAGCTACACTTATGGACAAACTGTCACCTTGACGGCCACGCCTGCTGAAGGCTATACCTTCGTCAACTGGATGCACTATAACCAGATGCAAGTGTCCGTCAGCCCCACTTACTCCTTCATCATGACTGAGGAAACTGCAGGGCCTTACTACGCTGTGTTCTCTCAAAGCGACTATGTGGTGACTGCGGTCGCCAATCCTGAAGAAGGCGGTTATGTGGAAGGCACAGGTTCATACAACCATGGCGACACTTGCACGCTCATGGCTTGGCCTGCCGAAGGCTATTCCTTCGTCAACTGGACGAAGAATGGAGAATTCTTCAGTGGAGAGGAAACTGTTAGCTTCATTGTCACTGAATCGGCCGATTATGTGGCCAACTTCTCGATTAACTTCTATGGTGTCGTCGTTGTTGCCGAACCTGAAGAGGGCGGCACCGTCACAGGTGGCGGCACCTACGCTCATGGCCAAACTTGCACCCTGATAGCCACGGAAACCCCAGGCTACTTCTTCTACAACTGGACGAAGGACGGCGTAGCGGTCGGAGAGTATTACAATCCCGAGTACACTTTCACCGTCACCGATAATGCCAACTTCGTGGCCAACTTCCAGCAAATCGAGTACTATCCTTGGTTCACCATTAATCCTGATGAGGGTGGTAATACTGAAGTGATTACCGAAGTTGAATATGCCCTCCATTACGGTGATGAAGTTACTATTATCGCCACGCCTAACGAGGGCTATTACTTCGTCAACTGGACTACTTGGGACTTTTCCAATCTGGATGATCCGATAGAAGTCGAAATCTCCACTGAGGCCACCTATACTTTTACAGTAGGCGAAGACAACTTCGGCATGTGGAATCCTTGGGGCGGCGAAATCGAGTTGATAGCCAACTTTGAGCAGCAGACCTTCGAGATCATTGTCACGGCCGACCCCGTGGAAGGCGGTACTGTGGAAGGCGGCGGCACCTACGCCTACGGCGCCGCACCCCATTTGCTAGCCGTACCCAACGATGGCTACATCTTCACTCATTGGACGCTCGACGGAGAGCATTATGACGATGACGACCTCATCCAGCCTACAGTGACTGGCCCGGCCCACTATGTGGCTCATTTCGTGTTGAATACCCGCCAAATTACTGTCTCAGCCAGTCCTGCCGAGGGCGGTACCGTCACTGGAGGTGGCACCTACCTCTACGGCGAGGAAGTGACCCTGACGGCTACGGCTAACCCAGGCTACCAGTTCTTCAGATGGATGAAGGACGGCGGAATGGTCGGAGATTATTACGACCCCGAGTACACCTTCACCGTCGAAGAGGATGCCAACTTTGTGGCCCAATTCGAGCAAATCGACTATTACATCTACACCACAGCCGATCCTGAAGAGGGTGGCGAAATGACAGGCGAAGGCACCTACCACTACGGTGATCAAGTCACCTTGACGGCCACGCCCAATGAAGGTTTCCAATTCATCAATTGGACGTTTGAGAACGAGGTAGTGAGTACCAATGCCACCTACACCTTTACCGTGAATGACCAAACGGCCTACAGTGGCGGCGGCGAGACAGAGTATGTGGCGCACTTCAGTCAGGGACCACGCCAAATCACTGTGTCAGCCAATCCCGTGGAGGGCGGCACTGTCACAGGTGGCGGCACCTACGACTACGGTACGCAAGTGACCTTGATAGCCACGGAAGCCCCAGGCTACATCTTCTACAACTGGACGAAGGACGGTGTAGTGGTCGGAGAGTATTACAATCCCGAGTACACCTTTACCGTCACCGATAATGCCAACTTTGTGGCCAACTTCCAGCAAATCGAGTACTATCCCTATTTCACCATCAATCCCGAAGAGGGTGGGACGGCCGAACTTGTTTGCGATGACGTCTACGGCATCGTCCACTACGGCGACCAGATCACCATCATCGCCACGCCCAACGAAGGCTACAATTTCGTCAACTGGACTGTATGGGGAGAGGAAGAGCTTGTGGTTTTGTCTACCAGCCCCACCTACACCTTCACGTTGGACGAAAACAACTTCTTGACCAGTTTGTATGAAAACAACGAGCTCGAGCTCATAGCCAACTTTGAGCTGCAGACCTTCGAGATTGTCGTCACGGCCGATCCCGTGGAAGGCGGTACTGTGGAAGGCGGCGGCATCTACGCTTACGGCGCCGCACCCCATTTGCTAGCCGTACCCAACGAAGGCTACACCTTCACTCATTGGACGCTCGACGGCGAGCATTATGACGATGACGAGCTCATCCAGCCTACGGTGACTGGCCCAGCCCACTATGTGGCCCACTTCGAGCAGATAAGCTATGAGATTATGGCTTATGCCATACCCGAAGAAGGCGGCGTAGTGACAGGTAGTGGCAACTACGTCTACGGACAAACTGTCACTTTAACGGCTACAGCCAACGAGGGCTACACCTTTGTCCATTGGACAAGGAATCAGGAGCAGATTTCCACCAATGCCACCTATAGTTTCATCGCGAGCGAAGCAACCGCAGACGCCTATTACGCTGTGTTCACTAACAGCGGAAGCTACGAGGTGACTGTCTTAGCTAATCCTTCTGAAGGTGGCGTGGTGACAGGGTCTGGTATTTTTGCCTATGGTACCTCCGTTGTCCTGACTGCCATGGCTAATGAAGGCTACACCTTCCTCTACTGGGCAAAGAACAGTGAACTCGTCTCAGAGGAGACTACCTACGTCTTTACCCTCACCGAGGACAGTGAATGTGTGGCCTACTTCGCGCCCGAGGAGACAGATGTGCAGATTACGCGCATGAGCAGCGGCTGGACATGGTACAACACGTACATCGACCAGGACGGCATTGACGGATTGGAGATGGTTAAAAACTATCTCGGCGAGGACGGTATCCAGATCAAGGCACAGCAGGGCTATACGTCCTACTTCGAGGGCTTCGGCTGGATGGGCACGCTCACGGACCTCAACAACGAGTCGTCCTACAAGGTGCAGACCTTGGCTCCTCGTATGGTGAACATGATTGGTGAGGAAACTACGCCCGATCAGCATCCCATCACCCTCAATTCGGGCTGGAATTGGATTGGCTATCCCCTCAGCACGGCTATGAGTGTCAGTGAGGCACTCTCAGGCATCACGCCCACCAACGGCGACCAACTGAAAGCCCAGGATGACTATGCCAACTATTATGAAGGCATGGGCTGGATGGGTACACTGATGACCATCGAACCAGGCATGGGATTGCTCTACAAGTCGAACAACAGCCAAAACATCACACTTGTCTATCCCACTGGAGCAAAGGGCGAGACCCTCACCGAGAACATCACGGCCGACAACAACCACTGGGTGCCCGACATGCACGCTTATCCCGACAATATGACGGTCACCGCAATCATCAAGCTTGATGATGAAGAACTGGCTAGCGACAGTTACGAGCTGGCCGCCTTTGCCAATGGTGAGTGCCGTGGCAGCGTGAGGCTGATGTATATTGAGCAACTTGACCGTTATATCGCCTTCCTGACTATCACAGGTGAGGAAGTTGAGACGCTCAGCTTCAGTCTCTATGACATACAAACGGGCGAGGAAATCCGTGATGCCCAAGAGACTTTGAACTTCACCAACAACGCCACGGTGGGTGACGTGAGAGTGCCTTTCACCATCCATTTCCGTGGTACGGTGGGCATGGACGAATGGGCCAACAGCTTGCAGGTCTTCCCGAACCCAGTCAGAAGAGGCGAAAACGTCACCCTTGGTCTGGCGGCGGATGAAATCGGCGAGGCACAGGTTGAAATCATCAACGCTCTCGGCCAGATAGAGACAGTGCGCACAACGTCTCTGCAGACGACCATTGCCGCCCCGAGTGTTGCTGGCGTTTACACGCTGCGCATCACCGTGGAAGGCAAGGGAACTTGCTACAGGAAACTGGTGGTGAGATGATGAGATGATTGTAGAGATGTAGCTCGTGCTACGTCTCTACAGCAAAATGCCCGCAGGCTTCGGCTTGCGGGCATTGTTTTTTTATTCTTCTTCCATCAGATTTCGCGCCTTCATGTAGGTGCGCCATTTTTCAAGCACCTGTTTCATGTCGTCAGGCAACTCAGAGACGAACATCATCTCCTTGCCCGTGGTGGGATGGATGAAACCCAATTCTTTAGCGTGGAGTGCGTGGCGAGGGATGATTTTGAAGCAATTGTCAATGAATTGCTTGTACTTTGAAAACGTGGTGCCTTTTAGGATGATGTCGCCGCCATATAGCGCATCGTTGAACAGGGGATGCCCTATGAATTGTGAGTGGACGCGAATTTGGTGGGTACGTCCCGTTTCCAAGCGATATTCGTTAAGTGTTACGTAACCAAAGCGTTCCAGCACCTTCCAATGGGTGATGGCTTCCTTACCTTGTTCGCCAAATGGATAGACGGCCATCCGGCGGCGATTGCTCGTGCTGCGTCCGATGTTGCCCACAATGGTGCCTTCGTCCTCATCGAAGTCGCCCCAAACAAGTGCATTGTAGCGGCGGTGGATGCTGTGGTCAAAAAACTGGCGGGCCAATATCGCCTGAGCGGTTTCGTTTTTGGTGACGACCATCAGTCCAGTGGTGTCCTTGTCGATACGGTGGACGAGGTAGCCGATGCGGTTCTCAATATTTTGGTGGGTTTGCTCGAAATAGTAAGCCAAGCCATGCAACAGGGTGCCTTCAAAATTGCCGTGTGCAGGGTGTACCACCAAGCCTGCTTGCTTGTTGATGACGATGACATCGTCGTCCTCATAAACAATGTCCAACGGGATGTATTGCGGCTTGATGTCGCTTTCGCGTGGAGGATAGCTGAACACAATGGAAATCACGTCATTAGGCTTCACCTTGTAGTTGGGCTTTACAGGAGCATCGTTCACAATGATGTTGCCTGCTTTGGCCGCGTTTTGGATGCGGTTGCGGGAGATGCTGCTGATGCGTGAGGTTAAAAAGGTATCAATACGCACCATCTCTTGGCCGCCATCAACGGTGATGCGCATGTGTTCAAACAGTTCGCCGCTTTCTTCTTCAACTGCTTCGTTTTCAAAGATTTCGTCGTGTTCGTCGCTCATTTTCTGATGATGAATTTTTGGGTGAACACTTGTCCTTCAGCAGTCGTGAATCGGATGAAGTACATGCCTTCAGCAAGGTCTGCAACGGAGATTTTATCCTCAAACTGACACTGGAACAACTTGCGCCCCATCAAGTCAAGGATGCAGGTTTGGACGATTTTTGTGTCATCTGATGGCTTGATATTCAATGTATTGCTTGTAGGATTGGGATAAAGCTGTATGTGCTGGGTTTGGTTTTCCAGCTCATCAACGCTGATGTAATAGGAGGGCCCAACTACAGGACGGATCATCAGTGAACCGTGCATCTCGCTTTGCTGCCAGGAACCGTTCACATTGACAAAGTTGTACTGATTGTTGTCAAAGGTAGCATCAAAGCCGATGTTGATCAAGCCACCGCTTTGTTGCACAAGGCCGATGTAGAAGATGCCAGACAAGGCAACGGTTTGGTCAAACTTGTAGTAATGGAAGCGGTAGGGTTGCTCTTCCCATTGCGGAACCTGACTCGAAAGGCGATAGATTTCCTCACCAGGATGCCCGTTTTCGTCTTTCCATACAGCGATGTCGAAATACTTGTTATTGGCATCGTTAAGTGTATGATTGAAAAGTAGTTGTACACCTTGAATGGTGTCGTAGTCAGCCAACTCGAATTTGACAGCAAAGCGACCACTGGCTGGTTCCACGCCATAGCCCATTTCGGGTGTGCCATCGTCGTAGGCAAAATAATTGTAAAAGCCTTGTCTGCATACCATGGAATCTATCAAAGGCGGAGCACAGGTGGAATCATAGATGTAATGGCGGATTTCATACGAAACCGAGTCGTACCACATGTTAAGGGCGAACAGTTCACCAACGTATGGGCAGGCTGGAGACTCGCCTGTGGGCGGACAATTCAAATAGCCAGATTCTTGATAGGGATCGATGTTGATAGGCTCTAAATCGCGTCTATAATGTTGATTTCCATTGATTTGTTTTACAGTATAATAATAGCTGACTTCATGGGATATATTGTCGAGATTGGCGATGTCGAGTTGCAGGTTTTCGCGGATGGATGAGTTGGGATTGACGCGATATTGACGATAGGGCATGGATTGATATCGGTTAAGGAAGCTTGGACGTTGGCCAGAAAAGGCGATTTTGGGATAGGAAGTGTTTTGGATGCTGCGGTTGATATCCAAATAAACCATATCAATGTTCCAAATGTCTTCCTCTCCGCGATTGCTTGGTAATGAGGAACTTACGATGCTTGCATAGTTGTAGAAGCGGAAATAGAAATGGTCGGTGAAGAACTTCAAATCTATGATGGGAATCATCACTTGCTTGAAATACCGGCCTTCGTTTTCCTCCAAGAAATCGCTTAGTTTTTGTCCAGGTGTACTCCAAACGTTGGTCCATGTGGTGTCGGCTACAGTAGTGAAAACCGAGTCGCAGGGAATGGCAATCATGCCTTGGGTTATGCTTGTCAAAGTATCGGAGATGAGGGTGTACATGCCTGGAATGCAGCTTCCAAACGACCATACCGTATCGCCGGGGAACAGGGTGTCAACTTGCATTTGGGCAAAAATCTCCGATATGCTAAAGTTTTGGTAATCAAGATGAAGGAATTCTTGATGTTCGGTTGCGGTTCCGAATTGCAATACGAGAGAGTCCTGTGCCTCAGGCGGATTGCCATTGCCTTGGGGTTGGTACCAGAAGCTGAAATACACCGAATCGGCGGGCGTGATGGCTCTCGGTGTCGGTTCGAGGACGGAATCAAGGCGGATGCGTGCTGAGGTAAGGTATTCGGCCACGAAAGCATTGCTGATGGCGTAATCGTACACGCGACCACAATCGTCCAAAACATCGAGAGTTACCGCATTGCGCGTAGGTGGATTCAGTGGGAAGCCATCGGTGACCATGGCATTTCTGTCGGTCCATTGGGTGGAGTCAGGGTAAACTCTGGCTTGACTGAAGTCATCAAAAAACGGCAAAAACAACCCCGCTTCGTTGACGTATCGAGAGGTCTTTTGCGAAGATTCGCGATAGAAGCCGGTCAATATTTCTTGGGCAAAGGCATGACCCATGCCAATGCTGAGTGCTAAGGCTAAAGCTACAGCCTTAAAATTCGTCTTCATTTTCATAGTCGGTGGTTTCTATGGATTCTGTAACTGTATCTGTTTCAAATTGTTGTGGAATGTTGATGATGGAATCCTCATGCATCAGTTCTTGCATTTCCTTCTTGAAATCGAGGGTGCGGCTTGAGTGGTAGGTCAGGTCGATGTAGGTGCCTGGCTTAACAGATCCAGAGCTGGGACCCGGTCTCATTTGTTTGACACGCTGATATTGTATGCTGTCGTTATCTTCGTAAGTCTCGTTGCCGAGGTTCATCCCGGCGAGGTTCAGCAGACGTTTGGCTTCAGCAGCGGGTTTGCCGATAAGGTTGGGAACCTTGATGTTCAGCTTGTCGCGGCCGATGCCCACGCTCAATACGATTTTACTGCCTTTTACAAGTTCGGTGCCTTCTTTTATAGGATGCCCTTCATAAAACTGGTCGATGATATTGTTTTTGTATGAATAATTCTGATATTCAAGGTAATCTACATCCAAACCGCTGGATTCCAGACGGCCTATGGCTTCGCGCAAGGAGATGCCTTTTAGGTTTGGCATGATGGTCTTTTCAGGCGTTTCGGCCACAATGATGACGTAAACATTGCGCCCTTTTTTGATTTTTGAGCCAGGCAAGGGGTCTTGCTGGTAGATGCTCCCAGGTTGTTGCCCCTTGGGATAAACGCTGTCAATCAGAATGAAATGGAAGTCTTTTGAATGGTCGTGCTTCACTTGACGATAATCCTGACCAACGAAATCAGGCATGGTGTAAACCTTGTCGTGGCGTGTGTATTTGTCTAATAATCTGAATGTTATCCATAGTAAAACCACGCACAATACCAGTATGATGAGTAGGTTGATGTAAAATTTCTTTTCCTTGAGGAAGTGTAGGCGTCCCATAATTTAGTAATTTAGCCGTGTTTTTACAACTCAATTTTGAGTCTTTTTATTGTTTGACCTTTAAACCGACAAAATTACAAAAAATATGAAAAACGTAGCAATTATTTGTGGCGGCGATGGCGGAGAGTTTGAAGTTTCCGTCAAAAGTGCGCAAGTGGTGAAGAAGAATCTGAATCCGGAACTGTATGATTCTAAGATTGTTGTGGTCTCCAAGAAAGGGTGGTACTGTGTCCTGAAAGACGGCACTCATTTGGAGGTCGACAAGAACGATTTTTCGATCTCAGTTCATGGTCACAAGATGAAATTCGATGTGGCTTTCAACGCGGTACATGGCGAGCCGGGAGAAAATGGGCCGCTTTCGGGTTATTTGGATTTGCTGGGCATTCCTTGTACTTCTTCCCCCTTGGCTACATGTGCCCTCACGTTCCACAAAGACTTTTGTAAGCGATTGGTGGCTTCATACGGTGTCAAGGTGGCGCCTTCGGTGCTTATTAATGAAGGTGAGAAATATGATGCCGACGAAATCATCAAGCAGTTGGGGCTGCCCTTGTTCGTCAAGCCGACTTGCAATGGTTCCAGTGTGGGCGTGACCAAGGTGAAGACGGCGGAAGAGCTTGTTCCTGCGATATTTACGGCGAGAGCCGCTGGACGACAGGTGATGTGTGAGAAGTTCGTCGATGGGCGTGAGTTTGGCTGCGGCGCGATGAATTTCAAAGGCAAGATGATGGTGTTTCCAATCACTGAAATCATCAGTAAGAACGAGTTTTTCGACTATGAGGCCAAATACACCGCCGGCAAGTGCGACGAGGTGACGCCCGCCCAAGTCGATGAGGCCATCGAAACCGAAATCAAGGGAACGACGGCGATGCTGTATGAGAAGCTGGAATGCAAAGGCTTTGTCCGCATGGACTATATCGTCAGCGACGAAGGTGTCTTCTTCATCGAGGCGAACATCGTCCCCGGCATGTCGGAGGCTAGCATCATCCCCGCGCAGGCGCGGTGCTTTGGCCTGACATTGGAACAGTTGTTCGGAATGGCGCTTGAGAACGTATTATAGTTCGGATTATAAATGCGGAATGCGGAATATGCAAGGCTTTACGTCGCTTTGCGTTATTCCGCATTTCTAATTCTGCATTCCGCATCTAAATTACACCGTGAGGATGTCTTTCGACTTCAGCTCAGTGAGGTCGTCAATCTTCTTGATGTACTTGTCGGTGAGTTTTTGGATTTCCTCTTGCAGGAGTTTCGATTCGTCCTCTGAAATCACGTCTTTTTCCAATTTCTTGGCCTCGTCGTTGGCGTTGCGGCGGATGCCACGGATGCCGACTTTGGCTTCCTCGGCAGCATTCTTGGTGCGCTTCACCAATTCTTTACGACGTTCCTCGGTCAAGGCGGGTACGCTGATACGGAGGATTTCGCCGTTGTTGATTGGATTGAAGCCCAAATTGGCGTTCATAATGGCTTTGGCGATGTTGCCGAGTGAGCTTTTGTCGAAAGGTTGAACCACAATCATGCGGGCGTCGGTACAACCGATGTTGGCGGTCTGCTCAATGGGCACTGTCGTACCATAATATTCAACCATAACGCCATTCAGCATAGCCGGACTGGCTTTTCCAGCCCTAATGCCCTGAAATTCATGCTCCAAGTGCTTGATGGTGTTGTCCATGCTTTCAGTGGCCTCGTCTAATACAAATTGAGAATCTTCAGTCATAGTTTTCAGAATTTTGGCGCAAAAGTAAATATTTTTCTTTTTCCATTCAAGAATCTTGCCAATTTTCAATTCAGCGGCTCATAGAGCCCCGTCAAAACAGGGCTTTTTTTCGTAGTGTAGTAACTCATTTTGATTACCGTCAACGGGCTTAGGCCTTGGTTCCAAAGGTAGGTTTTCAAAGTCTTGCCTTTAGGCGAGAGGTTGCCATCAAAGATGATAGCATCAGCAATGACGTTGTTGCCTGCCGAAAAATGTCCGTCTTCGGCTAACGAGCTGTGCCATAAGATGATGGAATCAGTTTCGGCATCGTGGATTTCAATGACCAAAATGCAATTGCTGATGGTACTGTCGTTATGGATGTGGGCGACAATACCCAAAGTCTCCGCCTTGTCGGGCAATGAGTCGCAATTGAAAGTGAAAGCCTGTCCCCATTCCTGACCCTCGGAGTAAACGTAAGGTTGGTCATTCAAAGTGGTAAGTAAGTATTGGCTGTCCTCGATTGGCGTTTGGCTCAAGGTGAGGTAACGCGATGTAAACCAGTCTTTTTGCTCAATCAAATAAGGATAATTTCCCACAGCGGTGACTTCCCAAACGGGGTTCACATAATCCGTCCATCCGAAACCCAACATGGGCGTTTCCTTGTGGTCAGTAAGCCATTCGTTGAACTCGCCCAGATTGCTGTAACGGTTGAAGACAATGCGGTCGTCGACACCAGTTTGGGCTTGGTAAAATTCGGCAGCCTCACCAATTTCGGTGCGAGTGACAAACTGGATTTGGTCGTCGAAGTGTTCTTTGTCTTGCTGCATTTCAACGGCAATTTGGTCAAAGCCTTGGTGATACATCAAGTCGTAATGGCGGCGCGTAATCACTAGCGAGGTAATGCCGACAAAGAGAATCACGGTCACTATCAAGGCGTTCTGCCAGGGGGACAAGGTTCGGTTCTTGAACAGCGAGAAGGCTACGATAATGAGGAACGGGTAGCTGAAAATCAGCGTGCTGTGTTGGATGATGGGCTCGCGGAGTAGGGAATAGGCGAAGGCAATGCCGAAGATGATGACAAACCATGCGATGCCCGCCCAACGCAAAGGATTTTGATGCCTGTCGCGCTTGCCGAGGAGTAGAGGCAACAGGATGATGATTCCCGCGGCAAACATAAATAGCGTGGAATAGTTCATCGAATATTGCAGAAAATCGATGAGGAAAGAGGCTTTGGGTGCGCTCAACCAACCACCGATACTGCCGCTTACAAAAAGCTGTTGATAGAAAATGGGTAGGGTAGGGGCAAATAACACAACTGCTGCTATTCCACTGAGCCAATAGGCTTTACGTCTTTCTTTCGGCAGGAAAAAGAGACCCGTGAGGAAGATGAGACCTGCTTGTGCAATGGAAAAATACTGCATCAGCGAACAAGCCCAAGCCGACAGCGCGAAACCGATGTAAGTGCCTTTGGTCGGCGTTTTTGTCTCGAAAACGACCTTGTACCAATAATAAGCCATCAGCAGGATGAAAAACAAGCCTGCCGAATAAGGTCGCGCTAATTGACTGTAAAAAATAGTAAATTGGCTGACAGCAAAGAAAGCCGCCGAAAACAAGCCGACCTTGCGGTTGAACCACTGCCGTCCGATTAAATAAATTAGGTATACCGAACCGATGCCCATCAGTGCAAAGGGCAGCTTGACCCATAACTCGCTCCAACCGAAAACCTTCACCCAGAGCCATAGGAACATTTGCACCCCAATCGGGTGACTATCAGGCATTACACCTTGCTGGATGAAGTCGTGGAAGTTGTCGAAGCGGGTGCGTAGTAGGGCACTGAACTCATCGTGCATAAAGGGCACTTGGCCGAGCTTCCATAAACGCAGTACAGCCGCCACAACCATGATGACCGTCAATAGAATAAGGTCAATGGTTTTGTTCGACGAGTTGTGAACCTTCCGCAAATGATGAAGCTTGTGCTTATTCCGCATTACTTAGTCACCAAAGTACCAATATTCTCACCTTTCAGCACCTTCATCAAATTGCCGCGTGTGTTCATGTCGAAGACGTACATCGGCATGTCGTTTTCCTTGCACATGGTGAAGGCGGTCATGTCCATCACTTTTAGGTTGCGCTGGTAGGCTTCGTCGTAGGTGATGTGCTCAAACTTGGTCGCGGTGGGGTCTTTTTCGGGGTCGGCGGTGTAGATGCCGTCCACGCGGGTGCCTTTCAAAATGATGTCGGCCTTGATTTCGACAGCGCGAAGGGCTGAGCCTGTGTCGGTGGTGAAGAAGGGGTTGCCTGTGCCGGCACCCATCACCACGATGTGGCCTTCCTCAAGTAGGCGAATGGCTTTGGCACTACTCATCGTGTCGGCGATGCGGTCGATGTAGAGTCCTGCTAAAAGCGTGGCTTTCTGTCCTTTGCTTTGCAAAGTCGATTGCATGGCCATCGAGTTGATGATGGTGGCGAGCATACCCATGTAGTCGCCTTGGATGCGGTCCATGCCTTTCGAGGCACCTTGCAGGCCGCGATAGATGTTGCCGCCGCCGATGACGATGCCGATTTGCACGTCGGCCTTTGCGGCTTCAATGATTTCGTCGGCATAATCGTTCAAGCGTTGCGGGTCGATGCCGTATTGCTGGTTGCCCATCAGGGCTTCGCCGCTGAGTTTCAGGAGTACTCTGTTGTATTTCATGATGGTATAGTTTTAGTTCAATAACGAGGGCAAAATTAGCCTTTTTTCTTCAAATGGCTTTGTATGTTGATGGCTTTTTTCGGTTTCTATTGGAAAACGCAGTTTTTTCACCCCGAAATTTATAGGAAAACGCAGTTTTTTGAGGGTGATTTTTATAGGAAAATGCAGTTTTTTAGTGGAAAAATTTATAGGAAAACGCAGTTTTTGTTTTGTAATTCTATGAAAATGTGTAATTTTGCGGCGTAATTAAAATCAATGCCATGCTGAAGCGAAAAATTGAGACTTACATTGAGGCGTTTTTGGCTCCGCGACCGCAAAAAATCCTCATTTTGGACGGTGCCCGACAAACGGGAAAGACGTTCATCATCCGACAGGTCGGCAAGAAATTGTTTAAGAACTATGTAGAGATTAACTTGTTGGACGACAGCCTCAACGAGCGCAATTTCGATGAGGCTCGCTCGGTATCGACTTTTTATCTGCAACTGAGTGCAGTGGCCGGCAATAAGTTGGGCGGAAAAGATGATACTTTGGTCTTTCTCGATGAGATTCAGGCTTATCCGCATCTGCTCACCTTGCTCAAGTTCCTCAATCAGGACAACCGTTTCACTTACATTGCCAGCGGTTCGGAGTTGGGCGTTACCTTATTTAAGACGCTTTCGATTCCGATGGGCAGTATCGAGATAAGGCATCTTTATCCGCTTGATCTCGAGGAGTTTCTTTGGGCCAATGGCGTGGGCGAGGAAGTCATCAACCATTGCCGCGAGATGTTTTTGGCACGACAAAGTCTGCAAGAGAGCCTGCATCGCCGCATGATGGAAGTTTTCAGGAAGTATTTGTTGGTTGGCGGCTTGCCGGAAGCGGTGCAGTCGTTTGTGAACGACACCAACATTGCCACGGTGCGCCGAATTCAAGCCCAAATCCATGAGTATTATGGCATTGATGCTTCAAAGTACGACCAAGAGAACCGACTGAAAATCAGGTGCATCTACGACAGGATTCCTTCGATACTCGAAAACAAGAAGAAACGTATCGTCGCACGCGACATTGAAGGGATGGCCACCAAGCGTTTCAAGGATTATCAGGACGAGTTCGATTATCTAATTTCTTCGGGTATCGTCCTTGACGTGAAGGCCATTTCCACGCCTGTTTTCCCTTTGGTCGAGTCGATGAGCAAGAACCTTTTGAAGTTGTATCTCAACGATGTAGGGATGCTGACGGGCATTCTGTACCGCAACAACATCAATCCGATTTTGAACGACGAGTGCAGCGTGAATTTGGGAACAGTATATGAGTCGGTTGTGGCTCAGGAATTGAAGGCGCACGGTTTCCGCTTGTTCTATTACGACAATAAAAAGAACGGCGAGGTGGATTTCTTGATTGATGATTATGAGCAACTTGCGGTGTTGCCGTTGGAGGTGAAGTCGGGCAAGGATTATTACGAGCACAGTGCCTTGAACCATTTTTTGACGAACAAGGACTATTCTGTGCAGCGGGCCATCGTTTTCTGCAACGAGGGTACCGTTGAGGAAAAAGATGGTGTGACTTATATGCCCGTTTACAATGTGATGTTTTTGCAGGCGGAGTGAATCAAAAAATCGAGCGGAACCCAACCAGATTCCGCTCGGTTTCAATTAGAAAGATAAACGCTTATTCCATAGCGTTCTCCAACCGTCCATGGCATTGCTTGTACTTCTTGCCGCTACCACATGGGCAGGGATCGTTGCGCCCCACTTTTTTCTCGACGCGGATGGGCTGCGTGACTTGACGCTGTTGCGTGTCGCTGTGCGACTGGGCCAGCAAGTCTTGGCGCTGCTCGCGGATCTTCGACTTGTCGATGCCTTGCGGACGCGACTCACGGACGGTATTCGGGTCTTGCGTCGGGATGTCAGCACGCATGAGGAAGGAGATGACGTCCTCGTTAATCTTCTCCAACATGGCTTTGAATAGGTTGAACGACTCCAACTTGTAGATGATCAGCGGGTCTTTCTGCTCGTAGGTGGCGTTCTGTACTGATTCCTTCAGGTCGTCGAGTTCGCGGAGGTGTTCCTTCCAGGCGTTGTCGATGAGGCCAAGGGTGATGCTCTTCTCGATGCAGAGGTTCACCTCGCGGGCACCGTTTTCGACCGCCTTCTTCAGGTTCACGATGACGTTCATGCCGCGTTTGCCGTCGGTAATCGGGATTGCGATGTTCTCGAAGTGGCTCTGGTTTTCATACACGTTTTTGATGACGGGCAGGGTCTTCTCGCCGATGATGCGAGCCTTGTCGCGGTAGTGTTCAAGAGCGGCATCAAACAGTTTTTGAGCCAACTCCTTGGTCTTCAAGCGGTCAAAATCCTCCTCGGTAAATGGCAGATCAATACCCATGCTCGAAAGCACTTCCATCTTGAGGCCTTCATAGTCCTTGACGTCTTGATATTCTTCAACAAGTTTCTCACCAAAGTCCATCATCATGTTGTTGATGTCGATGGAAAGGCGCTCGCCAAACAGGGCGTGGTGGCGCTTCTTGTAGATGACCTCACGCTGGGCGTTCATTACGTCGTCGTATTCGAGCAAATGCTTACGCACTCCGAAGTGGTTCTCTTCGACCTTCTTCTGCGCTTTCTCGATTTGCTTTGTAATCATCGGATGCTGAATGACTTCGCCTTCTTGCAAGCCCATGCGGTCCATGATGCCCGCGATGCGCTCGGAACCGAACATACGCATCAGGTTATCTTCCAAAGAGACGTAGAACTGAGAGCTACCCGGGTCGCCTTGACGGCCGGAACGACCACGCAACTGTCGGTCGACACGACGCGACTCATGGCGCTCAGTGCCGATGATGGCCAACCCGCCGGCTTCTTTCACGCCAGGACCTAGTTTAATATCGGTACCACGGCCAGCCATGTTGGTGGCGATGGTCACTGTGCCCGCCTGACCTGCTTCCTTGACAATTTGCGCTTCCTTGAAATGCAACTTGGCATTCAACACGTTGTGCGGGATGTTTTTACGCGTCAACATACGGCTGAGCAACTCAGAGACTTCCACTGAAGTAGTACCTACCAGCACGGGACGGCCTGCGTTGACCATATTCTGAATTTCCTCAATGACAGCATTGTATTTCTCACGTTTGGTCTTGTAAATCATGTCCTCTTGGTCGATACGAGCGATGGGACGGTTGGTCGGAATGACGACTACATCGAGTTTGTAGATGTCCCAAAACTCGCCCGCTTCGGTCTCAGCAGTACCGGTCATACCGGCCAGCTTGTGGTACATGCGGAAGTAGTTCTGCAAGGTGATAGTGGCGTAGGTCTGTGTGGCTGCTTCTACCTTCACATTTTCCTTGGCTTCTACGGCCTGGTGCAGACCATCACTCCAACGGCGACCCTCCATGATACGCCCCGTCTGCTCGTCCACAATCTTGATCTTGTTATCCATGATGACGTAGTCCACATCCTTCTCAAACAAGGTGTAGGCCTTCAGCAATTGACGCACCGTGTGCAGACGCTCTGACTTCTCGGCGAAGTTACGCATCAACTCAGCTTTGCGCAACACCTTCTCATCGTTGTTGAGGTTGGAATGCTCCAATTCGGCGATTTCACTACCCACGTCGGGCAAAACGAAGAAGTCAGGCGTATTGTAGGCTGCGGTCAAGGTGTCGATACCTTTTTCAGTCAGGTCGACGGTATTCAGTTTCTCGTCGATGACGAAATACAGCTCGTCGTCGATGATGTGCATGTTTTCGTTGCGGTTCTGCATGTAGAAGCCCTCGGTCTTCTGCATCAACGACTTCATGCCTTCCTCACTGAGGAATTTGATGAGGGCGTTGTTTTTCGGCAGACCACGATAGGCGCGGAAGAGCTGGTCGGCGCCGTGTTTCTTCTCGTCTTCGGTGGCATTGGGGTCAGTGAGGATTTTCTTGGCCTCAGCTAAAATCGTGGTTACATAACGTTTCTGGGCTTCGTACAATTTGACCACATCGGGTTTCAACTCGTCGAATTCCTGCTGGTCGCCGCGAGGTGTAGGACCACTAATAATCAAAGGGGTACGGGCGTCGTCAATCAACACGGAGTCCACCTCGTCAACGATGGCATAGTGATGTTTGCGTTGTACTAATTCGTCAGGGTTGCCTGTCATGTTGTCACGCAGGTAGTCGAAACCGAACTCGTTGTTGGTGCCGTAAGTGATGTCGCACATGTAGGCGCGGCGACGAGCGGCGGAGTTAGGCTCGTGCTTGTCAATGCAATCCACGGTAAGGCCAAGGAACTCATACATTGCGCCCATCCACTCAGAGTCACGCTTGGCCAAGTAGTCGTTCACGGTGACCACATGCACACCCTTGCCCGCCAGGGCATTCAGATAGACGGGTAGCGTAGCCACAAGGGTCTTACCTTCACCGGTGGCCATCTCAGCGATCTTGCCTTGGTGCAGCACGATACCGCCGATGATTTGGCAGTCGTAGTGCACCATGTCCCAAGTTACCATGTTGCCGCCAGCCATCCAGCTGTTCTTGTAGTAGGCCTTGTCGCCCACGATGTTGACATGTTCATATTTAGCAGCCAGCTCGCGGTCGAGGTCGGTAGCGGTCACTTCCACGGTCTCATGTTCGCAGAAGTATTTGGCTGCGGCCTTGACGACGGAGAAGGCTTGGGGTAGAATCTCGTTCAAAGCTTCTTCAATGTGTTCAAGCTCTTGCTTTTCAAGCTTGTCGATTTGGCCATAGAGCTTTTCCTTCTCATCGGGGTCCATGTCGAATTCGGCCTCGGCTTTGGCTTTCAGCGCGGCAATTTCGGCCACCTCGGTAGCAGTCTTGTTCTTTATGTATTCCTTGAATTCCTGTGTCTTATGTCTCAGGCTGTCGATGTCTAACTTGACGATTTCGTCGTAAGCCTTGAGGGTCTTTTGGAGTATGGGCTGCAGGGCCTTGTTGTCGCGTGAGGCCTTGTCGCCAAAGAGGTTTTTTAGAAATCCCATTTATATCAGTTTATAGTTAAAAGTTAATAGTTTACAGTTAAAATGCTTGCCTTGGGTCAAAAAGCGTGCAAAGGTAGGGAATTTCCTTGAATTGTCGGGAAATTGTGTCAAAAAGTCAGATGATTTTAGGTCAAACGAGGCGGGACAAAGGGTAGAAAGCGGCAAACATTTTGCGAAAACTGTCGTTTTGTGAGAAAAAGATTTTGCGAAAACTGCTGTTTCGGCGGAAATAAATTTTGCGAAAACTGTCGTTTTTGGCGAAAAACATTTTGCGATAATTGAAAAAGTTGTATTTTTGCACGGATTTTCAAAAGATTAGAAAGTTATGATTTTTAAGAGGAAATTGTATGACAAAATGCTCCAATGGAAGGAAAGCCGTAAAGGCAGTTCCGCATTGCTCGTGAAAGGAGCAAGACGAGTGGGCAAATCCACCTTGGTTGAGGAATTTGCGAGAAACGAATACGAATCTTACATCCTTATTGATTTCTCGGAAACCTCGACGGAGATTAACGAGTTGTTTGAGAACATGATGGATTTGAACTACTTCTTCTTCCGTCTGCAAAACATTTTCCATGTTACTTTGCACGAGCGCAAGTCGGTGATTATCTTCGACGAGGTGCAACTTCAACCCTTGGCGAGGCAGTCCATCAAGCATCTCGTCAAAGATGGGAGGTACGATTATATCGAAACAGGTTCGTTGCTTTCCATCAAGAAAAATGTGCAGAATATTTTGATTCCGAGCGAGGAAACCCGTATGATATTGAATCCCATGGATTTCGACGAGTTTCGTTGGGCAACTGGTGACAGCCTTTCACCCGATTTCATGCGTCAGGCATTCGACATGAAACGCCCAATGGGGCAGGCCGTGCATCAGAAATGGATGCGAGACTTGCGGCTGTATATGCTTATCGGCGGAATGCCTCAAGCGGTGGATACCTACAACAAAACCAACAACTTGCAGCAAGTGGATGACAAAAAACGCGAAATCATCATGCTGTATGACGACGATTTCAGAAAGATTGACAGCACGGGCGCCGCATCTCGGCTTTTCATGGACATTCCGGCGCAACTTTCGAGCAACGCCAACCGATACATGATTTCAAGCGCAACAGAAAGTAGGGCCACAGATACCACCGCTGTTGTGATTAAAGACATGACTGATAGCATGGTGGTAACTTTGGCCTATCATGCCAACGACCCCAATGTGGGTTTCGGCTTGACCAAAGACTATTCCCGCTACAAGATGTTCATGAGCGACACAGGACTGTTCATCACTTTGGCTTTCTGGGATAAAGACTATACAGAAAACACGGTTTACAGCAAACTGCTTTCCGACAAACTCTCCGCCAATTTGGGTTATGTGTATGAAAACTTGGTTGCCCAGATGCTGACGGCTGCGGGAAACAGCCTGTATTACTACACCTTCCCCGACGGCAACAACCATAATTACGAGGTTGATTTCCTGCTTTCGCGAGGCAACAAAATCATTCCCATAGAGGTAAAGTCTTCTGGCTATAAAACCCACAAATCCTTGGACGAATTCTGCAAGAAATATCCTTCGCGCATAGGTGAACGCATTCTGCTCTACACGAAAGACTATCAGAAAGACGAGGTTGTTACTTGCTTGCCGGTGTATTATGCGGCGTTGATGTAGTTGTTGAAAAAGGATTTTGTATCAAAAAGACAAAAAAAAGAAGGAAATATATATCTTTGCCGTCAAATACAGATATTATGCAAGACAACTCAAAACAAGGTTATGTTTATATCCTAACTAATCCTAGTTTTAAGGAAGATTGGGTAAAAATAGGCAAAAGTGCACGACCTGTTGATGTGCGTTCAAAAGAACTAGATAATACAGCTGTGCCCTTGCCATTTGAAATCTTCGCAACCATGAAAACTTCCAAGTTTAACGAGGTGGAAAAATTGGTCCATAAGACCATTGATCGTCTTACGGATTTGCGTATTCGCCAAAACCGAGAGTTTTTCAATGTTGCTCCACAGATAGCATTAGATATTTTCCATGACATTGCATCAACAATTGATGATGCCGAAGTGACTTTGTATGAAAACAATCAACCTGTTCAAAAGCATGATGTTACTAAACCAGCAGGCGAACCTCATAAAAAGCCAAGACCTAATTTTAAGTTTAGTATGGTGAACATCCCTATTGGTGCTACATTGGTGTTTATCCCTACTGGCATAAGGGTAAAAGTTGCTGGAGACAATCAGATTGAGTACGAAGGAAGAATATATAAATTGTCTCCTTTTGTCGGGACATTTATGCCAGAGGATAAAAGAAACACCTCTGGTGCCTACCAAGGAGCCAAGTATTTCAGTTACAATGGGAAAGTGTTGGATGATTTGAGGACCGAGATGGAAAAAGCGGAATCCTCTTATGAAGGGTAATTGATTTCCGGCACAATCAACTCTTCTTCATCCCGCAGCCCATCCCTCTGATAAAACATGCAATAATAAACCGGTAAATAAACGATGCCGTCCTTTTCCCTCACTTCGCGGTCGTTGCTGAGCACCACGGCTTTCTTAATACCGTAATCGGGCGTTTCCAAAAATTTGTCCAAGGCACTATGCACGGTATAGTCCTTGCCTGACTTCACTTCGATGGGTAATACGGTCAAGTGGTCGAAATCGTCAATCAGGAAATCCACTTCGCCCTTTTGCTTGTTGTCGTAATAATGCAAAGGAAAACCGTGTGCATGAAGTTCTTGCGCAACCACGCTCTCATACACCGAGCCGAGGTTGATGCTCCGCTCGTCGCGCAGCACCGCGTTGATGTTGAGGCCATACAAGAGGTGGGTCAGCAAGCCCACATCGTTCATGTAGAGTTTGAGCAGGTTCTTGCTCTCCGACTCCAACAAGGGAAACTTTGGGTTGCTGATAGCCTGCACGGCGAGGGCAATGCCCGAGTTGGTCAGATACTCGAACTCGTCGGCATAGTCGCTGAACTGCTTGTGCTTGCCAGTCTCCTCGATGCGCTTCACGACGATGCGTTTCTTCTTGTTCTCCATGTAGGAAGGAATCATGTCGTAAATCTTTCGGACGAGCAGTTTCTTCTCCGCGTCGTATTGCGAGGCATCAATTCTGTATAAGTTGTGAATGTCGCGATGCACCTTCCTTACCTGTGTCATATTCCTGTTTTCCAAGAACTTGTTGATGGCCTCGGGCAGTCCGCCGACCAACAAATAGAGTTTGAACTGCTGCAACATGTAGTTGTGCAAGGATTCATTCAGCGATTCCCCTGCAAGAAACTTTTCCTTTATCCCGTCAATGGTTTCCTGCCCGCAGTCCATGGCGAGCAGAAACTCTTCGAAATCAAGCGGATACATTTCTTCTATGGAAATGCTTCCGATGGGAACGGAGGCCGTCTGCGTCAAGGCCACGCCCAACTGCGAGCCGCTGGCTATGTATGTGTATCGCCCCTCTTGATTCAGAAACTTCAGCATGGTCATCAGGTGCGGATAACTTTGAATCTCGTCCAAAAAGACCAGGGTGTCTTCCTTGCTGCCAAGGCGATTGCCCGCGATGGTGCCCAACTGCATGTAAAAGTCTTCCGTATTCATGGCGGTGGCAAAGATGCCTCGGCTTTCCTTGTCTTCCTTGAGGTTGATTTCGACATAGTTCTTGAACATCTTCTTCCCCACATAACGGATGAGGTACGACTTGCCGATTTGTCTCGCTCCGTTCACCAAAAGAATCTTGTTCGGCTCTTCCCGAAAGAACTTTTCGATGCGCTTTTCAAACTTCCTGTACAGCATAATTCTAAAATTTTCTGCAAAAATATATAAATCAGTTTATTCCTGCAAGAAAAGGGGACTTTTTCCGAAAATTTTCATCAAAAAAGGGGACTTTTTCCGAAAATTTCGGCCTAAAAAGGGGAATTATTCCATAATTTTAGGGGGTAAAAGGGGACTTTTTCCGTTTTTACTTCCCGTACAATCGCCTAACCCTTTCCTCCAAATACCGCTCAGGCGAGGGTGCTGGTGCCTCGCCAATCTTGTTGCCCTTGCGGATGAGGATGTATTCGGGGAAGGTGCGCACGTTGTAGGCTTCCAAAAGAAGTATGTTGTCGCCTATATCGAGGAGTGGCCAATCTTGGCGCTTCTCTTCGAATTGCTGCTTGAAGAACGCCATTTTGTCGTGAGGGGCGATGGTGATGATTTGCACAGAGTCCTGCCACTGGTTGTGCAGGCTTCTCAACTCAGCAAACTGTCGCTCGCTGACGGGCGACATGCCATCGACGAACTGCAGTAGCACCAAATGGTCTTTGTAATCCGAGAGGCTCACCTCTGTGCCGTTGCTGTCTTTCAGGGTGAAGTCGGTGGCGGCGGCACCTGAGGTGAGACGGTCGAACTTCTTGAAAAAGTCGTCGATGATGGTCTTGTGCTCGGCGTATTTGGTCTGCGCCTTGAAATGATTCAAGTGGTCCTTGGCCTGGTGGCTTGTATTGCTGGTACCATAACAGAGTTTCTGCAAATTGTAGATGGTGATGAGTTCCGCTATACGTGGGTTCTTTGCCATGAACGGGTCGGTGTCCAAGTATTTCTTGAAGGCAGCGGAGCTTTCAGTGAAGGCATCATTCAACAGATGGCTGTCGTATGATGCACTGTTAAAATAGCCGTCAAACAGTTCCTTGAAGAGGTCGATGTAGGCGCTTTGGGTGTAGAGCACTGGCTGACCATCGTAATAGTCCTTGATGGTTTTCTTGCCGCCGTCGCTGCTGATTCCCAGACGGATAGCCGCAATTTTATAACGGAGGTGGTTTTTCACGTAATCCGACTTGAGGTCGGGCAGCTCGCGGCGTATGGTGTTTTCAATGGAGTCGATGTAGCGCACTTGTCGTCCCCGATAAATTTGGTTGAAATGCTCAATCATGTAACCGTTGATGATTTCTTCCGACAGAACCATTTGTCGGTATATGCCTTGGTCGGTGGCTCGTTTCACACGGATGGTGGGCAATTCTTTCTCGAAATAGGAGACGTTGTCTTGCTGTTCGGGAACAATGATTTCAATGTCGTAAGTGGCGTTGGGTGAAAGGATTAAGTCGACATACTCCAACCCGACATAGATTCGGGCGGGGAGAATCTGCTTCATCGAGCCTTCGAGGATAAAATGGCCTTGGGTATCGGTCTTGCCTTGGTCGAGCAAAATGCCTGTTTCATTGATAAGGTCTTCGTATGCGAACAGTCGCATCAAGGTGTTGGTCTTGTTGCTTCGTCCTGTAATCGTCACGTTTTGGGCGGTTGTCGTGAGGAAAAGTACAGAGAACAATAAAACAATAATCATTCGTTTCATATTCGAAAAACGAAAAAGATGTATGTATATTGTACGCTTAATTTACAATTTTGAGATGAAAACCAGTTTCTTGGCTCGGTACAAATATCTCGATTCAGCATCATATGTAATTACATCTGGAACAATGTTAGGAATGAATTCTTTTAATTGAGGTCGGTATTTAATATGATGTCGGTTAAACCACTCATTTATTATATATACATTATTGGCTGGCGGTAGTTTATTTGTTTCATTTACTATTCTTGATTCATCTAGTTCAATTTGGGCGATTTCGCTAGTAATCATATTTTCACATATACTAATGTCTTTTCTGGAAGGACGTGTATTGCTAGCAATCGTACCAACCCAAATCATTATAGATTCCTTCCTTTCTTGTTCAAATATATGAATATGATGATCTGAGTCTTTCATCCTGTTAAAAACACGAGAAACGCAGTTGCTTCTGTCATAAGTCATTCCACAATAATAATTATATGTTCTTTTGTTTTTTCTTTTCCCTTGAAACAAGTACAGATAATACAGGCTTTCTTGCTGTCTTTCCCAATCTTCTAAATCTTGGCGAGAGTAGAAGGGTCCATACCAATGAATGAGGTACATATAATTACCATTGTTATTAATCATAAAAAATGTGATTATGGTAGTTTTACTTCGATTGGCAAAAACTTGGAGGTGTCGCCGCCGTTCTTGTAGATGTCGCGTACGACGCTCGACGACACGCCTACCAGTTCGCTTTCGGTGAGCAGGAAGATGGTCTCCAATTCAGGGTGCAGGCGCTTGTTGGCGTGCCCAATCATGTTTTCGTACTCGAAATCGCTGCCGCAACGCAGGCCACGGATGATGGTGTTGGCTCCCACTTTCTTGCAGAAGTCGGCGGTGAGGCCTTGGTAACTTTCCACTTTAACTTGCGGATAGTCAGCAAAGACGGCTTCGCACCACTTGATGCGGTCTTGCAGTTCAAAGGTGGAGCGTTTTTCCATGTTGATGCCGACGGCGACATAAATTTCGTCGAACAAGGGCAAAGCTCTTAAAACGATGGAACGGTGCCCCAAGGTGATAGGGTCGAAGGAACCGGGGAAAACGGCTATTCTTTTCATTTCAGTTGGTTTGAAATCGGCAGCAAAAGTATTACTTTGTCACGATTTGGCGCAAATCTTCACGCAAAATTTCACTCAGGGAGCGGAAAGTATTTTTCAAAAATCCTTCAATCTCCTCGTTTCCAATGAGTTTGATTTCGGTGATGCCTTCTTCAGTTTGCGGTTTTGGCTTGATAGTTTCCGAGGTTTCCATCAAATACCAATAAGTGCGCTTCAGTCGCCAATCCTCGCCGACTTGGTAGCAATGCCATGTGGAAGGCAATTCTTTGACAATCTGCAATTTGTCGATACTGGTTTCCTCCGTCACTTCACGCAAGGCAGCAGCTTCAGGAGCCTCACCTTGTTCTATATGGCCTTTGGGCAGGTCAGGGATGCCATTGCGCACGATAGCGACAAATTTCCCATTTGTCACAACGATTCCGCCCGCCGCTGGTGCCATTCGGAAGGTTTCTTTCAAAGCTGAGGCCACTGCGCTTTCGCCCACTTCGTGGATGAAAGTGTCGGTCTGGTCTTTGTCAGCGAGCCATTCTTGCAAAAAATCACAGAGAATATCGGCTTCGTATCTGTCAGATTCTTGGAGCGTTGCGTCAAATTTCAACGAATCACCCTCAATTTTTGGGAAAACCAGTGTTTTGTTTTCATGAAAAATCTTGTACATTTGTAGCGCGTTTTGAGATTCAAGTTCACGCCACAAAGATACAACATTATGAAATACGATGATTCAGCATTGATTTTGGCCCAGCATCTGCTTCAGATTAGGGCCGTGAAACTCAGCCCGAAAGCTCCGTTCACTTGGGCATCTGGACTGAAAAGCCCCATTTATTGCGACAACCGCGTCACACTTTCCTATCCTGCCGTGCGGACCTATATTCGTCAGCAGTTTGTGGATAAAATGGTGCAAAACTTTGGCAAACCCGATGTGATTGCGGGTGTGGCTACGGGTGGTATCGCCCAGGGTGCTTTGGTGGCTCAGGAAATGGGACTGCCATTTGTATATGTGCGTTCCGAGAAGAAGTCGCATGGAATGCAGAACCAGATTGAGGGCGTCATCAATGCGGGACAGTCGGTGGTGGTCATTGAGGATTTGGTCTCCACGGGCAAATCGAGCCTTTTGGCCGTTGATGCCTTGCGTGAGGCGGGTGCCGAGGTGAAGGGAATGTTGGCCATTTTCACCTATCAGATGGAGACTGCCAAGAAGAACTTTGAGGAGAAAAAATGCCAATTGATTACTTTGTCGAACTATGAGACCTTGATTCACAAGGCAATAGAAGAAAAATATATCTCCGAGGAAGACCTTAACTCGCTGATGGAATGGCGTAAGGATCAACAGGCTTGGAGCGACCAATGGAATTAAGGAAAACGAATCTAACCATGGCTTGACATAAGTTTTGTTGTCAATTTATGTCAGATTGGTTCTTATAAAGTGAATTTAATTTCTTTTATATCAAAGCAATACGTTTTTTTTGCTTCGTCAATCAACAGCAGCCGCCCGAAAGGATCTATCCCTGTCATAAACAATTGTTGTATTTTTCCGTTCACTTCATAATCCGCCCAAGTTTGATAGCGGAACAACCGTTTCAGGTAATCTTGTTCGATGATCAAAGGATCGGTTTTCAGCCGTTCCACTTGGAGAGCAACACTTATTGCCGTTTGTTTTAGCAATGGCTCCAAATTGTAAGTTTTCCCTGTGATTTGTTTTAGTGAGATGGGATGCGTTGGCCAATCTTTGAATTGTATTTGGTTGACATTCATACCAATGCCGATAATGGAAACATCCATCATGTTATCCTTAATTGTGCTGTTGATGAGGATACCGGCCAGTTTACGGTTCTCGTAAAAGATGTCATTGGGCCATTTGATGCTGAGTTTTTCCGAAGGCAAAATGTCATCTAATATTTCAATGATGCCCAATGGTACGGCCTCGGAAAGCAGAAACTGTTGAGCGGCGGGCAGAAAACCCATATCAACGGCCATAGAGAAAGTGAGGTTTTTTTCAACCTCACTTTCCCAACCGTTGTTCCCCATACCTTTGCCTGCGGTCTGTTCGTCGGCACTGACCACCCAATTGCGGATATCAGCCTCCGTTTGCTTTCTTTGTAGGTAGGCGTTGGTGGAGTCGAGCTGTGCAAAATGGTGGTATTGAAGCATCATTTCACCACAATCCTCATGGTTTCAGTCCCGATTTTGACGGTATAGATGCCAGCGCCGAAACGCTTCATGTCGATTTGCAGCCAACCGTTGGCTACACCCTCGAAGACGCGTTGTCCAGCCATATTATATAAGGTGATGGTTTGATCACCTTCGCAAACGATGTTCATCATGCCAGAGGTCGGGTTGGGGAAGATGTAAGTGGATTCATTGGTTTTTTCTTCTGTATTGTCGAAGACTTCGTAAGAAAACTCATTGCTCTCGCTACTGCCAAATTGTCCGCCCGAAAAGAGTGTTGAGCCACCAGCTTTCAAACCGTAGAAGCCGTTGCCGTTGGTGAGGCCATTGCCGCCTGCATCATAAATAGTGAAGTCGTAGCAGTCATCACTGGTGATTTCGAGGGTTTCGTTGTAAGTGTGGTTGGCTTGGTCATAAGGTCCCCCTTGTATGATCACCTCGCCAGTGTTGAAGTTTGTCACAGCCCAAGTGACTTCTTGCGGGTCGTTGTCGGTGCGGATGGTGAGTTTCATCACTTTACCTACGGTTTCGGGTGCACCCATTATGTCGTATATCGCGACATTGTTGGATGGGGCTTCGTCGTTGACGCCATTGACACTTATAATTCTGATTTCCAAAGCGTTTTCTTCTTCGACGGGGAAACTGATTTCACCCAAATCGACGGTTTCAGAAGCATATATGTCCAAAATTCCGCTCCACTGTATTGTTTTCAGAGACTCGCCGTTGACCAAAACCTCCAACTCGGCAGAAGTCAGGGCGTTACTGCCGAAATTGGTCAATTCCACTTTAGGTTCGGCAAAACCGCTGCAATTCATCGATTTCACGTTGCTGATGTTGCTTACACTGCCTTCGTTAGCATAGAAAGGCGTGAGGCTTTCGCTTGATTTGCAGGCTTGATAGACTTCTTTGGTGTTCGTGTTTTGCACCCATGCAATGGCATCGAGTTGGTCAATGCTGTAGACATTGGACCATTCCCATGAGAAGGTGTAGGCAAAATAGTCGTCAATAGCCATATTACCAATGTAAGTACCTGTGGCAGTGGGTAATAACTTCTTCATCACGCTGTAGAAATCGCGCTCGCCATTGGGGCCAGGAGCCGAGCTGTAATGGATTTCTTTTTCGATGACACCAACATAAAGTTTCAGGTTGCCCTGCACTTCAGTGGAGGCGCGGCCCATCACATGAACTGTAATGACATTGGCCGTTTCGTCGATTTCGTAGCTCAGGCGCATTTCAATCGGTGATTCGATACCCAGCCATTGGTTAACCATGTTTTGGGTGAGGTATCCAGGTAGGTTGGCGAAACGGGTACCATCGACGACCGTGTGTGGTACGGAATTGACATTATATACGCCCTTTCGGGAGTCGTTGTCGGCTGTGTTGTGCAGATACATAGGATCATTGGCTGAAGGCCAGCTCATGTGGTACTTGATGGCAGCCACATGGTCGCCATTGGCACTGATGAGCGCGTCCAGGGCTGGATTTTGCTGGGCGCACGGACCGCAACCTGTGTTGGTGAAGCATTCAAATAGGAGCACACGTTCGTTTTGCGCGTTAAGTCTTAGTGAAATAAGCATGAGAAACGATGCGATGATAATGGTAAATCTTTTCATTATGGTTAGTTTTGATGGTTTTCAAGCACAAAAGTAATCATTTTTTCAAAAATGGCAATATTTTTTATCGCTGTTTCAAATAAGTTTCTTATTTTTGCCCATTAAAACCATTGGTAATGTCAAATTAAAACCTCAATCTATGATTAAAAAGTCTATTTTTCTTGTAATGCTTTTTGCTGCAATCGGCTGTGTTTCAGCGCAATCGTTGCGGTTTGAATGGAATGGCCACATCTATTCGGAAGGTGAGACCATTGAATGTACCAACGATGAGTATGGCATCGGTGAGTACATTCAACACATGCAAATCCGTAACTTGACCTCAAGCGATCAGAATGTCGTCGTCGAGAAGGAAGTGATGGAGGATTTGGAAGGAACGTCGAACACTTTCTGCTGGGCGGGCAACTGCTTTGGCCCTGGCACAATTGTCAGTCCTGCTTCACTGGTGCCGGCCAACGGCCTCAACACGGACGACCTTTCGTTTCATGTGACGTTTGAGGAACAGGTCTTCGGCGTGGTGGTCATGCGCTATTATGCCTATGACGAACGTCATCCCGACGAGCGCATCAGTATTATGGTCAAGTTCCACAAGTCAGGTGCAGGCTTGGCCGAAAATTCACGCCCGATGACGATGAGCCGTGCTTATCCGAACCCCGCCTCAACGGTTGTTCATTTCAACTATTCTTTCGATGGCAACCTCACCGCAGTGGTCTATAACCTGTTGGGTCAGGAAGTGCTTCGTGAGGAATTGAACGCCAATGACGGACAGATGAGCCTTTCTGTGGCTGACCTTCAAGCTGGTATCTATTTCTGCACCATGATGGTCAATGGCCGCGCATGGACCACGCAGAAATTTGTTGTGAAGAAGTGAGTCGGGAAAGAAAAAGCTATTATTTAAGGTGCCGTCGAAAAGATGGCACTTTTTTTGTACAAGAAATGGTGCAACATTCATCAATCTAAACACTTGAAACAATGGAAAACATGAAAAAACTGCAACGTGACACACAAAACCGCGTGTTGGGTGGTGTGTGTTCGGGTTTGGCTAACTATTTCAACATTGATCCGGCTCTTGTTAGAGTGCTGTTTGTCATTGCACTACTGGCTTTTAGCGCGGGTTTTTGGCTTTACATCATCCTTTGGATTGTGATGCCTGCTGGAAAAATGGTTGAATCCCAAGAATTTGCTGAAATGGCGGACGGGGAGGAAACTTATAGGATCAAAGAGTCAAAAGCCAATAGGAGTGGACTTACCGCAGGCCTCATTCTCATCATAGCGGGAGGATGTTTCCTTTTGGGCAATTTGGTGCCACAATTCAGTTGGCGTACCTTTTGGCCTATTATGCTCATTGCCCTTGGTGTCATATTGATTGTTCCACATAAAGACAATAAGTTATGAAAAGCAGAAATTTGTTTCTCGGCATCATTATTTTGTTCATTGGTGTCGTGGCGTTGTTGTCTTCAATAGATGTAATCGACTTCAGTTGGCGTGTTGCATGGAGACTTTGGCCTATGTTGCTCATTTTCATTGGAATATCCGTTCTTCCTATCAAAGATTGGCTGAAGGCAATCCTGCTTTTGGTGGCCTTGGCCATGGGTGTGTGGCTCTATCAAGGTGAGGCTAAGAAGGTGGATGAGCGTCGTCATTCGGGCTGGGTGGGCTCGGTGCGACAATGGTGGGAAGATTTGGACGACGACGTGTTCAACGTTTTTTAGTTCATAAGTTACAGCCGTTTTGATATGCCTGGAAGCCGCTTGATGTGGCTTTCAGGCAGTTTTTTTAAAAAAGTGAGTTTTTTTCTCCCTCAATTCAAGATTATTTGCTTACTTTGCACATTCTTTTGTTGCAAGCAACATTCAATAAATCGAAAGGAGTTTTATACAATGAACAATAATTACCTAACAAGATGTTTTTTAACGGCGGCATTTTTTGTGCTGACATCAGTTGCCGCTATCGCCCAGGACAACAGCGTAAAAGGTTTCGTCTATGAGGAATCCACAGGTGAACCGTTGATGTTCACCAATGTGTATTTGAAAGGCACCACTTATGGTGGTTCCACCAATGAGAATGGTTATTTCAACATCAACCGCATCCCTGACGGCAAATACACATTGTTGATAACGAACGTAGGCTACGACTCCATTACAGAGCAAATCAGCCTATCAAAGGGTCAGACAATTAACAAAAAATTCTACTTGAAAGAAACTGCACAGAAGCTGGAAACTGTAACGATTACGGCTGATAAGATCGAGTCGCGTACTGAGACCAAAACTTCCGTTATTACCGTGACACCAAAGACCATCAACAAGATTCCGAGCATTGGCGGTCAGGCTGACTTTGCACAGTATTTGCAAGTTGTTCCGGGTGTTATCTTCACCGGCGACCAAGGTGGACAGCTTTATATCCGTGGAGGCTCGCCCATTCAGAACAAAGTGCTTTTGGATGGAATGGTGGTTTACAATCCGTTCCATTCCATCGGATTGTTCTCCGTTTTTGATACCGACATTATCCGTAATGCTGACGTGTACACAGGCGGTTTCGGAGCCGAATATAGCGGTCGCGTCTCGTCCATCATGGACATTTCCACCCGTGACGGCAACAAGAAACGTATTTCGGGCAAAATCGGAGCCAGCGTGTTTGGTGCCAAATTGATGGTGGAAGGCCCGCTGAAGAAAGCCAAGAGCCCCGATGATGCAACGATCTCTTTCATCCTTTCGGCCAAGAACTCTTATTTGGAGCATACAAGCAAGTGGTTGTATTCATACGCTTCAGAGACGGGACTCCCTTTCAATTTCCAGGATGTTTACGGTAAAATTTCATTAAATGCGCCCAATGGCAGCAAGGTCAACTTCTTCGGTTTTTCGTTCAATGACCAAGTGAACAACTACCAGTCGCTTTCCGATTATGGATGGAACTCATTTGGCGGCGGCACCAACTTCCTCGTCATACCTGGCAAGTCGCCTGTGATGATTGAAGGTACAGTCGCCTATTCGAGCTATAATTCACGCATGAAGGAGGTCAACAACCCCGACCGTAGCAGTAAAGTCAATGGCTTCAATGCTGGCTTCGACTTCAGCTATTTCCTTGGAAAGAACACATTGAAATTTGGTCTCGAAATGTTGGGCTACCAAACGCAGTACACCACTTATAGCACATACGGCAATATTAAAATTGGAGGTGAGCCGAAAAACTCAACGGAAATCGGCGCGTATGTCAAGTACAAAGCTGTTTTGGGAAAACTTCTGTTGGAGCCGAGCTTTAGGTTGCAGTATTACGCCTCTGTTTCGGGAGGCATCTCGCCTGAACCGCGTTTGGCCATCAAATACAACGTTACCGATTGGCTTCGCTTAAAGGCCGCCGCCGGGCGTTATTCCCAAAACCTTGTTGCCATCACCAGCGACCGTGATGTGGTGAACCTCTTTTATGGCATTATGTCTGACATCGAAACAAGCGACATGCCAACCACTTTCAATGGTACACCCATTAACAGCTCACTTCAAAAGGCCAACCATTTCATTGTCGGTGCAGAGTTCGACCTGAGTAGCAACATCACGATGAACGTGGAAGGGTATTGGAAAGACTTCGCTCAATTGACCAATATCAACCGTAATAAGATTTACGACAGCAGCAACGCCGAGGTCGATGACCTGCTGAAAAAGAATTTCATCAAGGAGACTGGCGATGCATACGGCGCCGATATTTCCCTGAAGTTTGAGGACAAGCATTGGTATCTCTGGGCTGTGTATGCCTTAGGATTTGTGACGAGAGACTATGAAAAGGCCACCGAGGAAGGAGTGGTGATGACCCAATATGCCCCTCACTTCGACCGTCGTCACAATGTCAACCTTATCTTGACTTACACCGCTGGAGCCAAGCGGCAGTGGGAGTTTAGTGGACGTTGGAATTTTGGTAGTGGCTTCCCCTTTACGCAGGTGCAGGGCTACTATGAATACTTCTCGTTCCAAGACGGCATCAACTTCGACTATACCACCACCAATGGTGAATTGGGTGTGCTTTATGGCGAACTGAACGAAGGCCGCTTGCCAACCTACCATCGTTTTGACCTTGATGTGAAGCGCAAGTTCTTTTTCACTGAGAATGTGAATTTGGAGGTCGACTTCAGCGTGACCAACGTTTACAACCGTAAGAACATTTTCTACAAGAACATCATCACCAGTGAAGACGTGTATCAACTGCCTATCATGCCTACGTTGGGATTGACGATGTCTTTCTGATGCCGTAAATGAATTAAGACACATAAAATGAAGAGATTAGTTCTGGTTATAATCGCTTTCTTTTTGACTTTTGCTGGTTTTGCGCAGAAGCAGGCCGAGTTTACCGAAAACGACGTCAAACAGTTCTATCGCACCCTTGAAGGTGATTACAAAATCGCCGTTAATGACTCGACTTTTATTATGGTACATCTGACTCCCATTTGGGAAACGGCCGAGAATCGTTTTCAGTGGCTCTATTTGGAGGTTACTCACGAGAAAGATGTGATATTGCAGAAAGTGTTGGAAGTCAAGCCAAAGAATGCAAAAGTCTTTAAAGTGATCATTCGTGATTTGAAGAATCCTGAACAATTTGCCGGGAAATGGGGCAACCGCAATTATTTTGATGGCTTCACCACAAACATTTTGACTGGCGGTAGTAAACAGTCGTTCTTCAAGACAAGCGATTTCTCATATCAGACCAATTGGATACGCCTCAAGGCATTGGAGTGTTTCCCCCAAGGAGACTTGTTGCATTTCAAGTTCGTACAACAAGACGAACGCTTCTATATCAAGCGGATGCCGAAAGGGACAAACCGAATACTTGGCTATCAAGGCTTTAAGGAGTTGACGGACTGAAAAAAGCGGCATTTGCCGCTTTTTTCATTTCATCTTGAATACCCAAACTGCTGTACTTTTCAAGTCGCTGTATTTCAGACCACTGGTGTTGATAATCAAATTTCCATTCTGATATTTCCAAGGGAAGGTTTTTGGGCAACCTAACATGGTCACTTTCATGTCATCGGCGGGCTGGTCGATATTCAGAACCAATCCGTATTCAGGGTAGTCTAAAGCGATGGCGTAGAGAGCGTCCTCGCCTTGCGTGTAGCAGATGTAAGGTTGTTGGCAAGTGTAAAGGGCGGCCAAACCTTGGGGCTGACTTGTGGTTGGGGAATTGCATACCCATTCAGCTGCCATGAAGTCTTTCATCACTTGCTTTTCCATCGTTTCCGATGACCAGAACAGAGTAATGGTGGCTTCAAGTTCATCCTCCTCGTAGAACACTTCTATGGTATGGAAAGGTGAAGGCGTATTTGAAAGCGCTATCGTTCCGGTATTGGATATTCTCGTGTCTTCAATAATCGTTTTTCCGTCAATGACTAATTTTGCTTTGTCATCCGTTTGAATTTCAAAAGTATAGGTGTCATCTGGACATGAGAACTCGCCAGACCAATAGGCTTTGAAATGGTCGCAACTGATGGCGGGGTCGGGCGAGTTGCGCTTCCAGTCGAAGTCGATTTTCTCGTCGATGTGTGTTACTTCGACTTTTTTCATCTCATAGAACTTCTTGTACGGCCGTGTGCCGTAAATCGCTTCCCCGTTGATTTCCAACCATTTGCCGAGGTCTAAAAGTCGTTCCTGTTGCAAAAGCGGAATCTTGCCATCGGCGGCTGGCCCTACATTGAGTGTCATGCCACCACCTGCCGCCACAAGGACGCAGAAATGGCGGATGAGTTCGTCGGAAGTCATGTAATTCTCCAAAGGCTCGTTGCGGTTGAGGCCGAAGCTACGGCCCAAGCCTCGGCATTCCGCCCAAGGACGGTCGGTGAGCGTGATGCCTGCACTGTATTCGGGTGTGCGGAAGCCGTGCTGCTGCCCGTTGCCCCAGCGGTCGTTGACGATGGCATCCTTGCCTACGGTATTGTAGTACCACGAAATCAGTTCGGTGGCATGCCATTGTTCCGCGCTGTTGCGCCATTCGCCATCGGTAAAGAGAATAGTGGGTTGGTAGCGCGTGATGAGTTCCTTGAATTGTGGAATCATGTGCGTGTCGACGTAGGTTCCGATGTTTTCGTCTGGGTCGACATACCAGCGGTGGATGGGACTTGTCCATTCGGGCAGGGAATAGTAGAAGCCCATTTTGAGGCCTTGTTTGCGCACGGCTTTGGTCAGTTCGCCGCAGATGTCGCGATGTGGGCCGAGGTCAACAGAGTTCCAACCAGGTGCATATTGACTTGGCCAAAGGCAGAAGCCGTCGTGGTGTTTCGAGACCAAAAGCACATATTTTGCCCCTGATTTCTTGAATAGTTCAGCCCATTCGTCGGGATCCCAAAGCTCGGCCTTCCACATCGGAGCAAAGTCCTCATATTTGAAGTCCTTGCCATAAATTTGTTCTTGAAAGGTTTTTCGGTCGTCGTTGGTCATCAGGCCGCGATAATACCATTCGGCGTAGCCTTCGAGGCTGGCGTAGGCGGGCACAGAATACACGCCCCAATGGATGAAAATGCCCAGTTTGGCATCGGAGAACCATTGCGGATAGCCTCGTTCATTGATGGATTCCCAGGTGGTCTGCACTTGGGCAGAAAGGAGGTTGCAAAAAAGCAACGCTGCGATGAGATGGAGGAATTTCTTGGCTTTCATAATGCGCAAAAGTAGTACATTTTATCCATCATTGTTTGGACTTGTCCAAAATTTCTTAATTTTGCGGTATGAACATCTATCAACTTTTTCCTCGACTGTTCGGTAACAAGCAAACCGACTTTCGCTTCAACGGCAACAAAGCAGAAAACGGCTGCGGCACATTTAACGACATTGACGAAACCGCCCTCAACGCAATTAAGGATTTGGGCATCACGCACATTTGGCTGATGGGCATTCTGGAACACGCTTCCGAATCGACAGGTACACACCCTGATATCACCAAGGGCCGCGCAGGCTCGCCATACGCCGTCACCGATTATCGCGCCGTTGACCCTGATTTGGGCACGATGGTCGATTTTGAGCAATTGGTCGGTCGAATCCACGAAAAAGGAATGAAAGTAATTATCGACTTCATTCCCAATCATTTGGCGCGTCAAAACAAAGGCTTCGACCCTTGTAATTTCTATTATTGCGAGTGCCAGGCGTTTGTGCCGCCAAGAAGAATCGGCGAGCAACCTTACGAGGAGTTTCCCGCCAAAGCGACTGGCAACAATGTGTTTGCGCCCAATCCGAGTATCAATGACTGGTACGACACAGTTAAGCTGAACTATGACTGCCATGATACTTGGGAGAAAATGCTTGACATTCTGCGCTTTTGGTGTTCCAAGCAGGTGGATGGTTTTCGTGTGGATATGGCCGAGATGGTGCCTGTGGCCTTTTGGCAGTGGGTGATTGAGCATTTAAGAAAGGACTACCAGCCTGTGATAATTGCAGAAATCTATCAGCCAGACCTTTACAAGCCTTTCCTTGAGGCAGGTTTCGACTATTTGTATGACAAGGTCGGTCTATATAACACGTTAGAGAATGTGCTTTGTCATGGCCACGAGGCGAAGGCAATCAGCCAGGTGTGGAAGGATTTGGAGGGCATTGAGGCGCGGATGCTACGTTTCATGGAGAACCATGATGAGAAGCGGTTGGCCTCGCCTCAATTCGTCGGCAATGCTTTTTCCGCCTTGCCCGCCGTGGTGCTTTCCGCTTTGATGAACACTGGACCTTTCATGGTTTACAATGGTCAGGAAAGTGGCGAAACGGCATGTGGCGCAGTAGGATATAGTGGCGACGACGGACGCACTTCCATCTTCGATTATTGCCACATGCCTGAACATCAGAAGTGGATGAACGGAGGCAAGTTTGATGGCGGCGGATTTGATGATGCTCAAAGGAGGTTGTTCGATTATTACCATAATCTATTGTATTTTAGGCAAGAACACTCCGCCATCAGCGAAGGGGGATTTTACGATTTGATGTGGTGCAATCCTTGGTACATGAATTTCGACCCGCAGTTTGTTTATGCTTTCTTGCGGTATTCCGAAACGGAGCGTTTGTTGGTGGTCGTGAATTTTAACCGTAACGAGCCCCGCGATGTGGAGGTGAAGATCCCGCACGATGCCCTCGCCCTGATGGGCCGCAGCAAGGCTAATGAGTTTGATATGAATGACTTCGCTACAGAGGTGCATCCTGTCCATTTGAAACCTTACGAAACCAAAGTCATTGATTTGGATAGAAATGAGATTGTTTTTCAAAACGCATGGAATTGAGAAGAGTTTGCTAGTTTTTTTGGTTATCAAAACAGATAAAAATGACACTTCCTCTCGTAAAAAACGACCCTTGGCTTACCCCCGTCAGCAATGCGGTGGAAAAACGCCATAACCGCTACGAAGAACGGTTGCGCAGCATTATCAGCCGCTATGGCAGCCTCAAAACTTTTGCCACGGCGCACCAGTTCTTGGGCTTCAATTACGACAAGCGTCGCCACGGATGGTGGTACCGCGAATGGGCACCTGCCGCGCATTACCTCTCACTGATAGGCGACTTCAACAACTGGAACCGCTATGAGTTCCCATTGGAGCTGGCAGGCAATGGCCTGTGGGAAATCTTTTTGCCCGACAGTGAGTTTGCCCATCGCCTCGTTCACGGTAGCAAACTGAAGGTGCTCGTGCAGTCGCAAATCGGTGAACACGAACGCATTCCAGTGTATATTAAGCGCGTAATTCAGGACGAAGGCAACAAAGATTTTGCGGGTCAGTTTTGGAATCCACCTACACCTTATATATTTAAACATGCAACGCCGCAACTGAAAGACGAGCCTTTGTTGATTTACGAGACGCATGTTGGCATGGCACAAGAGGAGGAAAGGGTAGGGACTTACAAGGAGTTCACTCAAAACATCCTTCCGCGCATCAAGGCGGACGGCTACAACGCCATCCAACTCATGGCTATCGCGGAGCATCCCTACTACGGCTCGTTTGGTTATCATGTCTCCAATTTCTTCGCACCGAGTTCACGCTTCGGTACGCCAGAAGAACTGAAGGAACTGATTGATACGGCGCACGGTATGGGCATGTTGGTCATCATGGATTTGGTGCATTCCCACACGGTGAAGAACATCCGCGAGGGCATCAACTTGTTCGACGGGTCTGATAGCCAATACCTGCACGCTGGCGAGCGCGGCAACCACAACCTTTGGGACTCCAAGCTTTTCAATTATGGCAAGGAGGAGACGCTGCAATTCTTGCTCTCCAATGTGCGCTATTGGCTGGAGGAATTCCGTTTCGACGGCTTCCGTTTCGATGGTGTGACCTCAATGCTTTATCTCGACCACGGCATTGGGACAACTTTCGATGCACCGGAGAAGTATTTCAACGAGAATGTGGATGCCGATGCAGTCACCTATCTGCAATTGGCCAATACGCTTTGCCACGAATTGAGTTCGAAAGTTGTCACCATTGCGGAGGACGTAAGTGGAATGCCAGGCCTCTGCAATCCGATTGCTGATGGCGGCATGGGTTTCGACTACCGCTTGGGCATGGGTTTGCCTGATTTTTGGATTAAGGTGCTGAAGGACGAACCTGAAGAACAGTGGAACATGAACAACTTCTTCTTCACCATGACCAACCATCTGCCGCAGACCAAGACGGTGGCTTATGCCGAGTCGCACGACCAGGCGCTGGTGGGCGATAAGACCATCGCTTTCCGTTTGATGGACAAAGAGATGTACACCGCAATGAGTGTAGACACGCCTTCCATGACTGTGGACCGTGGTATTGCGTTGCACAAGATGATTCGCCTCTTCACGCTAACTTTGGGCGGTGAGGCTTGGCTTAATTTCATGGGCAATGAGTTCGGTCACCCTGAATGGATTGACTTTCCACGTCTAGACAATGGCTGGAGCTACCAATACGCTCGCCGCCAGTGGTCGTTGGTGGACAACCAAAACTTAAAATACCGTTTCATGGGTGCCTTTGACAAGGCTATGCTCGACTTCGTGAAACGTCATCCTGTGATGCAGGCACTGCCCGCTTGGATGTTGTATGCCGATGAAGAAAACAAGACTATCGTTTATGAACGCGGCAACCTGATTTTCGTTTTCAATTGGGGGTCGCATTCCATCCCCGATTACAAGATTCCTGTCAGGCAAACGGGTGATTATCAAATCGTCCTCACCACCGATGACAAGGCTTTCGGCGGTTTTGGCAACATTGATGCAAGCGTGAGATTCCCATCTGATCAGCATGGCGACAGCATTACAATGAAGGTTTACAATGTGAGTCGCGTTGCGACCGTGTATCAACGCATTCCGTAAACGAAAAAAGCCGCCCAAAAGAGCGGCTTTTCGTTTGTTATGCTTTGTGTTTCATTTAAAAGTTGTAATACAATCCGAAACTAGGAGCAGCGGTGGCAAATTTCAAATTGAAACCGTCGATGTAACCCATTTCATTGTAATAATCACAATCGTTATAACCTATGAATCCCCAGCGGAAAGCAGCAGTCCAGTGCTGTGTAGCCATCCATGCAATGCCAGGTTGCAGGCCGACTCTGTAACCGAAATCATCACTCAACACATCGAGATCGCCAGTCAGGTCAAGGAACAATGCAAATTTCTCGATTTTGCAGACACTGTAACGGACGTAAGGAGAGAGGATTAGACTATGGTTGAAGTCATACGAATTGTGATGCTTGGTTCCTTGAACCCCATAATTGGCACCAATAGCAATCGTAAAAGGAACTCCCTTGAAACTATACCCGATTTCAGGAGAAATGGCAATACCTGTTGAATTTTTGTTGATGGCAGCATTAGCCGATCCACCCATCCACAGTTGTGCGTTTGCACTAAAGATACCTACAAAGGCGAGAGCTAAAGTTAATAATACTTTCTTCATTTTTTTTGATAATTTAGATGGTTAATAAATTGTGTTTAAAATGATTTCTTGTAAGAACTGGCAGCGAATTCACAAATTTCGTGCCAGAATTATCACCAGCTCTTGTAGAGACGATGTGCACACCGTCTCTACCGAAACACTGGAATTATTTCTCAATAAACGCAATCGTGTCGCCCTTGGTGACGCGCTTGCCTTGGTCTGCCGTGGCCTCGACAATCTTGCCAGGCCATAACGCATAGACTGGTTCCATGCCATGCTCGCTGTTGATGGCGCAGAGCAAGTCACCTTCCTTATAAACCTTGCCAGGGGCAGGGGCGATGCTCTTGTCGTCAAAGTCGACTTCCCACATCACGATGCCGCTCACGGGGGCGACGACGGGCTCGGCGTTAGGATGGCGCAAGGCACGCAGGTCCGGGATTTTGGCCTCGCCGCCAGCTTTCTCGAACTTAGCCTTCATCTTGGCCTCCAGCTCTTGGTTGAAGCGCCGCTTGGCTTCTCCCGACTTGTACTCACGGTACTGCTTCTCGTGCATGGCGAACTCGAAGAGTTCTTCGTCGTCTTGTCCACGGTCCCAGCCTTCCTTCTTCATCATTTCGATGAAATGCGGTAAGGCGTTGGGGTAGTTGTCCTGCGGGTTGCCCGTGAAGAACTCCAAGCCTTTCTTTTTGGCCAGCTCCACGATTTCAGGAGCCAAAGTGCCCGGCAATTTGCCTGCCTTGCCGAGAATCATGTCCCAAGCGGCGGGATCGATACTGGTCTCATAGCGCGGTTCGCCCTTGCTGAGGGCGAAGAGATTCATCAGGGCGATATTCTTGGTGTATTGGCTGAAGGGCGTCACCAAAGGCGGGTTGCCGAGTTTCGGCCAGATGTCTTGCACCTCTTGGAAGAGTTCGACGAGCATCTCGTCTTCAGTCAAAGCCGGCTGACCTTGCTTCTCGCGGTTCATGTTGATGGCGGCGTGTACGGGTTTCAGGTCGGCCATCAGCGAGCCCATCATGCCACCGGGGAGGCCACAGCCTACCAAAAGCGAGTTGATGTAGCGGTTGCGTGGGTCGATCCAGTAGCCGAGGAAGTCGTCGATGAAGCTCTGTGTCATGCTGCGAGCGGCCATATAGGTCTTCATGTCAATGTCCTTAACGAGGAAACCGGCATCCTTCAGCATGGCCTGCACGCTGATGACATCGGGGTGGACAGTGCCCCACGACAGCGGCTCCATAGCCACGTCGACATAGTCGCAGCCGGCCTTGCACACTTCAAGCATCGAAGCCATTGAGAGGCCAGGAGTGGTATGACCGTGGTACTGCACCTTGATTTCGGAGTGTTGTTTCTTGATATGCTCCACGATGCGGCCCAAACTGACAGGGCGACCCACACCAGCCATGTCCTTAAGGGCGATTTCCTTGGCGCCAGCCTCGATGAGTTGGTCGGCGATGTGCATATAATACTCGGCGGTATGCACCTGCGAGTAGGTGATGCTCATGGCGGCTTGCGAGATCATGCCTGCTTCATTGGCCCATTGGATGGACGGGATGATGTTGCGCACGTCGTTGAGACCGCAGAAGATACGGGTGATGTCGACGCCTTGGGCTTTCTTTACCTTATACATCAGTTGGCGTACATCGGCGGGCACAGGATTCATTCTTAAGGCGTTAAGAGCTCTGTCCAGCATGTGGCACTCAATGCCGCCTTTGTGCAGAGCTGCCGTGAAGGCACGCACGGAAGGGTTCGGATTTTCGCCATAGAGCAGGTTGACTTGTTCGGCGGCGCCGCCGTTGGTCTCCACACGGTCGAAGCAGCCCATGTCGATAATCAAGGGCGCAATCTGCTCCAGTTGGTCTTTGCGTGGCACATATTTGCCTGACGACTGCCACATATCGCGGTAAACCAGGCTGAATTTGACTTCTTTTTTCATTATGATTGTGTGTTTTATGCGATTTTGTTTGGGGCTGCAAAGGTACGATTTTTCGATGAATTAAACTTAAAAAAACACTTTTACTTTGTCAAAACTTTTGTAATTTTGCAATCGTATGATTAAAGAGAAGATGACTTTTATGAAAACAAACAAAAATAGGGGTAATAATGCCTTATTAATAATGCTTGTAACAAGTCCTATTTGGATTATTCCGTTAGCGTTGCTTGTGGATTATTTAGATGAAAGATATTCAGCTCCAAAAGTGGAGAAGGTGTATAATTATCCAAGGTATAAATATCCAGATGATACCATTTTAGCTCACCCGGAAAGAATCCCTAAAAAAGGAGAATCTATTATGCCAAGGGTAAATAGCTATGATGGGAACAATGGAGTAGTCTTAACTCTACCTGGTGGTAACAAGATAAATACCAACCTGTCTCCAGAGGAAATCTTAGAACAATTAGACTTGGATTATCAAGATGTTTACGATTACTATGGTGGGGCTGAGGAATTATACTAATCTATATTATCTTCATTAAAATTAAACTGACATGAAAATTAAACTTACATGAAAAAGAATGATTCAACTATTGTAGAAGGTTTTCCACCACTAATGTGTCATGAGCCTCGAGTATTGATTTTGGGAACAATACCAGGGGAGAAGTCTATTTGTGCCAATGAGTATTATTGTGACAATAGAAATCGGATGTGGAAGATGTTGGCAGAATTAGCAACACGAAAATTGCCTACAAATTATTCCGAGAAAAAGGTGTTATTAGAACATTTGCATGTCGTACTTTGGGATTATTATCAGTTTGTTGAGCGAACTAATAGCACGGATAAAGGTATCCTAAAAGGAACTCCAAAAACTCCAAACGATATTGTCGGTTTTGTTAGAAAAAATCCGTCTATAACAAAGATTGCCATAAATGGTTATGGAAATTACGATGAGTTTGGAGAAAAATTACAAAATCAGCTCGGACAATCCATCAAAGTGTTTCGTTTGCCAGAAACAAGCGGTTCCAACGCTTCTTGGACTTTAGAAAAACTGTGTAAGGAATGGAGCGTTGTGTTTGAACTATGAGGTAGTGTTTCAACCAGTGTGCCCAGTTCCAGCGGATTTGCAATCCGATAACACATTGTATTTCTTATTTATACATTCACTTCGCCACCTCCACAATCTTCTCTCCCAACGCCAACTGAATCAGGGCAATGGTTTTGCTGTCGCCTCGTTGATTTCCTCATAAAGCGCTACCGGTCCCTCGTGCCAAAGCTTGGTTTCCTCTATTTCCAATCTCTTGTACATTTCCGACCGATAAATTCGACGAATGGCTTCCACAATGCCAACGCCCGTATCTTCGGAAAGCATTTCGGCCAACCAACTCACTTTGGAAGGCAACAAAAGATAAAGATTGTCCTGGGTTATTGCAGTCATAATAGTATCTGTTTTGCTTCGAAGAACTTAATGGTCGTCAAGGATTTGGTAGTATGGAAAAGGTATTGGTCAACGAGTTTGAAAGTTTTCAATTCTGCGATTAGGTTTTGCTTGTTCAATAGGCCGCCTTCATACAAGGCAAAAGCTGCATAAACTCTATCGTTGGCCACAGGCCCGTAAACAACATCATAATCGTGCGAGAAATGTCGATCAGTGCGGTTTTTCATCACAAAGTCGAGCCACTCTTCTGTAGGAGTATCGAAATAAAGACACTTCAAATCTGCTAACATTTCGGTATTCAACTTATACTCATTCACATAGCCTCTATTTTCTTTTGCCTCTTTCATCCTGCGACGCACCCAGTCCTCAGCTTGTTGGTATGAAGTGGTGGCATAAAACCCGGTTCCATAGTCCAAGGTTCGGTTAGATTCCCTGATTTCTGGTTGTGCGACCCGTTCAAGGCTTCCGTGATACAGTATCATGATGCTTTCTGTTTCCTAATGTTGATAAACTCGTCAATGTCCTCCAAAATCCATTGGTAGCTTTGCGTGTGCAAAATCTCGTAGTTCTCGGCCAAATAGTCAAGCACACCATATTGGTTTAGTTCTTCAAATGATTGACCACCAGTCAAATGTTTGGCATTTTTGTATTGCTCAACGCAAAACGAAACGAAATACGATATCCTTTTTTGCTCGCTGTCCATAAGTGTGTTTAATGGCGCAAAAATAGTCACTTTTTAGTTTTGTCGCAACAATGGATGAAAAATAATCACTTCACCACCTCCACAATCTTCTCTCCCAACGCCAACTGAATCATGGCAATGGTCTTGCAGGTGAAGTTGTGGCCACCACCAAGCCAGCGCGTTACGTCAGACGGACGGCGGTGGGTGAGTTCGGCAAGCTGCTTCTTGCTGATGCCTTTTGCTTTCATTATCGCGTCAATACGCTCGGCAATGTCGTCTGTAAGGAAATAGGTTTCCCTCGTCAAAGACGGTATTTTTGCCAACTCTTCGCGCAACATTTCGTCATAAATCTCAATCATACCCTGAAAGTCATTTCTTCAATACCTGTAATCATGTTTTGCTCAATGTATATGGAGCCTTCCTCTTGTGCTTGTTTGAGAAGTTCGTCAAATTTCTGCAAGTCCATCACATAGCCGCTCAACTCTTCGTCCTCATCGTAGGTGCGAGTCTCTTTCAAGCCACCATTGCCGACTATCAGAATTTGGTCGGACATACGTAAGCAATACAACCGCAACTTTCTGGAGTCGAGAGACAAAGCCACAACATTATCATTCATTTTCCCTTCGTAACGGAACATTCTCTCGAACGCACCTTTAGCAATAATTCTGTCAAGAGCGTAAAGGATAGACTGATAATCCTTGTTCAAAGCAGCATTGTCTTTGAATTTTTTGAGAAACTTACGGAACTCGCTTTCGCCGTTGTTGAAGCAAATCGAATAGAGTCCTACTTGGTCGGAGGAAGAGATGGATACAATCTTTGCTGTTCTCATGGTACTTTGTTTTTGTTGATGCCGCAAAGATAATACTTTTTTCCGAAAATTTCGCTTTTATGCGAAATTTATCCAAAAATTCGCAAATCAGTTGATGACAAACTTATTTATTCGTTTTTCAGGTACAATGCTTGAAAAATTGTATTTTTGCTCATCAAAACACGATTATGCAATTCAAAGATGTCATCGGACAAGAAGAAGTCAAACGCAAACTGATCCTTAGCGTGCAGGAAAACCGTGTGCCTCATGCACAACTCTTTTTAGGCCCTGAGGGCAACGGAAAACTGCCGTTGGCCTTGGCCTACGCACAGTATATTCTCTGTCCTCATCGTACTGCAACCGACAGTTGCGGGGTTTGTCCTTCTTGCCAGAAAATCAGCAAGCTGACCCATCCAGACCTGCATTTTGTGGTGCCGACCACAACCACCAAGAGTGTGAAAGGCAATCCTGAATCAGATCTTTTCATGACAGAGTGGCGTGACTATGTGCTCCAAAAAGAAGGTTATGTGGATACCTCTTCATGGTATGAGTTTTTGGACGTGGAGAATAAACAGGGGTATATCTCAGTCCGTGACGCAGCCGCCTTGTTGAGGAAGTTGAGTTTCAAAGCCTACGAAGGAGAATACAAAATCGCAATCATCTGGATGGCCGAGAAGATGCGTGTGGATACGGCTAACAAGTTGCTGAAACTCCTTGAAGAGCCGCCAGAGAAGACTGTGTTTATTTTGATTGCCGAGGATCAGGAGGAACTGCTGGCCACAATCCGCTCTAGAACTTCGCTGGTGAAGATTCCCCGTATCTTACAAAATGACCTGCAAATGGCTTTGGTTCAGCGATTTGGATGCACTGCTCAAGTGGCCTCTGATGCCGCCATGGTGTCAGAAGGCAACTGGCTCAAAGCCTGCCAAAACGTCAAGGATTCCGAGGACCAGAAATATTATTTCCGCACTTTCCAGCAATGGATGCGCCTCTGTTTTAAAGCTGCGATTAATGAGCTTATCGATTTCTCAAACAACATTAAAACCATCGGTCGCGAGCGACAAAAACAACTGCTGGAATATGGCTTGGGCATCGTCCGTAATTCTTTGTTGTTTAATAACAACCTGAATCAACTGGTGATGCTTCCCGAAGAAGAGAAGAAGTTCAATGCGGGTTTTGCTCCTTTTGTGAAACCGTCGAATATCATTCAGATTGCTGAGCTTTTGGAAGAAGCTTCGCGACAAATCGAGAGAAATGGTTATGCTCCGCTGATTTTTTTGGACACCAGTTTTAAAATGACGAAACTGCTGCGGATGAAATAAGGTATTGGTAGGATCGCTCCGGCATGAAATGTCTGACGTCTTTCCCTTCTTTCATGCAGTTCCTGATAAACGTTGATGACACCTCAATCACAGGTGTTTCAAGCACTTTCACGTGGGGATGATGAACCAAATCTCCTCCATCGTAGCCTTTACGCGGAAAAACCAACAGCTCATATCCGTCCAGGATTGCTTGATATTCCCTCCATCGGGGCAGGCCTTGTAAACTGTCCATGCCACAGATGAAAACAAATTGATCCTCTGGATGCTGTGCTGATAACGCCCTTAGCGTGTTAATGGTATAAGAGGGCTTCGGGAGTCCGAACTCGATATCCGAGGCTTTCATTCTGGGATCATCGCCAATGGCGAGTCTCACCATCTCCAAACGGTCACCGTCATCCATCAAGTCCTCTTTTTTCTTTAAGGGATTTTGAGGCGACACCACAAACCACAACTCGTCAAGGTCGGAGAACTCCACGAGATAGTTGGCCAACATCACATGACCGTGATGGATGGGGTTGAATGATCCAGAATACAAGCCTATTCTACGCATGGCGTTTCTTCTTGATCCAAAAAGCTTTGGACGGCTTTAAGGATGTCGTTTTTGGCGGTCTCTAAATCATCATTAATGATGGTGATGTCGAACTTGCCCTTTGCGAAATTCATTTCCCAGTCGGCTTTGGCAAGGCGTTTCTCAATCTCTTCCATGGAGTCGGTTTGCCGGTTTACCAATCTTTCCCGTAGTACATCAATCGAAGGGGCTTGAATGAAAATGGACAAAGCTTCGTCTCCATAGAATTTCTTGATGTTGGTGCCGCCCACCACATCTACGTCAAAAGCGACATGGTAGCCTTCTTCACACATCTTTTCAACGACTGCTTTCAAAGTTCCGTAGCAACGCCCTGGATATACCTCCTGCCACTCCAAAAACTCGTCGTTTTCAACACGTTGTTTGAATTCCTCGAGGCTCATGAAATAGTATTCCACGCCATTTTGTTCTGTCCCACGGGGCTGTCGTGTAGTGGCCGATACCGAAAAGGCCATGTTGGGAATCTCGCTCAATAGATGGTTGACCAAAGTGGTTTTCCCGGAACCTGAAGGGGCAGAAAAAATCAAAAGCTTTCCTTTTTTCATCTTTTTTATTATTGTTCTATATAAATCTTGTGACCGATCTGAAGTTTGGTCTTTGGAGTGACCTTGTTCCATTTGCATAATTTGCTCACCGTAGTGCCATATCTTTTGGCGATGGAACTCAAGGTGTCGCCTTTTTTGATGGTATGCGCAATTCGTTTCGGCACCACTTGTTTGGCTGCTGTCTTGGATTCCTCATCGCTTTGTCCTTCGTGTGAGAAAATGCTGAAATAGTCTTTCCTGAGGGTGAAAACGGTATCGCGTAAAACGCCTTTCTGAAAGTCAAAGATGCGTTCTGGGTCAAACGATTGCCCCATGTAACGGGTCTCGAAATGAAGATGCGGTCCGCTGGATCGTCCTGTGGATCCACAATATCCGATTACTTCACCTGCGGTAACCAAGTCGCCAGCTTGTACCACATAATGGGTCATGTGTCCGTAGTAGGTCTCCAAGCCATTGGCATGACGCAACACGACCACGTTGCCATAACCTCCCGTGTAACGGGTAGGTAGTGCCGCGCGAACAATGCCATCAAAGGCCGCATAAATGGGGTTTCCGTACTCCACTCCCAAGTCAACGCCTTGGTGTTTGTGCCTTTTCCTTAATTTATAGGGAGATACCACTGTTCCATTTCCGGGAATGTGCCATGAATGGGTGGAGTCACATAAAACCAAGGTCACTTTTTCAGGAAGGTCTTTAATATTAATATCCGTGTAGGCATGAACGCTCTCGGTCATCCAATGGTCGTTGCTGATAAAATCGGGCACATCGGGTTTTGGGACGTCCCAATAAGCCCAGGTGCCGTTGTCGAAAAGAAGCACTTTTTGAAATTTGTCATCGGTGTCAATGGTGTCAAACGGCAAAGGAATGCTTCCGCTATGTTCTTCTTTCTCCATCAATTCATCGTCATCTTCCTCAGCATCTTCGTTGTTGGAGTCCAAATAATTGTTGATGAAGATGTAAACGGTGTCGTGAACCACTTCTGTGCGTTTGCTGAAAAGACGTTGAAACCATGTGAGTTTCTTGATGGTGTCTCCTTCATTACTATTGACTATCTCAAAGTCTTGTGCGATGGCTGGAATGCTTAATAATATGCTGATTGTGAGTATGATAAGCCTTTTCATGGGTGATTATTCATGAGTTGAAAGGGCAAAGATACAGAAAAAAGATGACTTAAT
>JAEEGJ010003867.1_pt1 | contig 53815 bp, 33 predicted proteins | sample 8958761 | NCBI WGS metagenome assembly JAEEGJ01 (sample SAMN16246546, study PRJNA631951) | gut metagenome | biome: gut microbiome; feature: rumen; material: RS-attached | host: Bos | place: Iran: Karaj | collected 2018-10
TTGGAGAATTCCCCAGAAAGGTATACCTTTGCAATCCCAAAACGGAGGACTCGTTAGCTCAGTTGGTAGAGCACAACACTTTTAATGTTGGGGTCTCGGGTTCGAGCCCCGAACGGGTCACAAAAGTGAAACGGGCTTTCGTTTGACAATACTGCTTCCTTAGCTCAGTTGGTAGAGCACCTGACTCTTAATCAGGGTGTCTAGGGTTCGAGCCCCTAAGGGAGCACGCAAGCGCCTCAGCATACGCTGGGGCGCTTTTGCGTGCTCCCGGTGCGAAAGGGACGGGCGCGACAATTTTTGCGCAAGACCTCGCGGAAAAGTTTTGCACTCTGCCATCAAAACACTATCTTAGCGGAAGGTGTTGAATCTTAGCACAAGAGACACTTTATGCAGAAGGAAGAATTCATGACAATCATTGATGCGCATTCGCATCTTTGGCTGAAGCAGGACACCATCGTCGACGGCAAACCCGTAAGGACCCTGCGCAACGGACGTTCCGATTTCTTCGGGGAGGAGGTCCAGATGCTGCCGCCATTCATGATCGACGGCCGCAATTCCGCCGAGGTCTTTCTTTCCAATATGGATTACGCCAGAGTCTCCGGGGCCGTTGTCGTCCAGGAATTCATCGATGGCGTTCAGAACGGGTATCTCCAGGAAGTCGCAGCTTTATACCCTGACAGATTCAAAGTATGCGCGATGTGCGACTTCAACAAAAAGGGCTTTCTCAGGAGCGCCTGTGACCTGATCGGCGGCAAGCATTTTCAGGGCATCGCGATTCCCGGTCACAGATTGCATGGCAGCCTCACTTCCGACGAAATGATGCAGATGTTCGCCGAAATGCAGAAGAACGGCATGTTCCTCTCCCTCTGCCTGCACGAAGACAATCACCAGATCCCGGAAGTCAAGGAAATCGCCCGGGAATTCCCTTCATTGAAAATCGCGATAGGACACTTCGGGATGGTGACGACACCGGGTTGGCTGGAGCAGATCAAACTGGCCCTCTGCGAGAACATCTATATCGAGTCGGGAGGTATTACCTGGCTGTTCAACAGCGAGTTCTATCCTTTCGACGGAGCGGTACGCTCCATTCGCGAAGCGGCGGATCTTGTCGGCATCGACAAACTGATGTGGGGCTCCGATTATCCGCGCACAATCACTGCCATAACATACAGGATGTCATACGATTTCATCCGTAAGACAAAACTCTTGCGTGAAGAAGAGAAGGCCGCATTCCTCGGCTTGAACGCGAAGCGCTTTTACGGCTTTGCGGACTTCCCTGCCCTTCCATACATTAAAAACATGTCAGAATAATGAAAGCATTACAGATCAGCGCTCCGGGAGAGGTCAAGGTAATAGACCTGCCTATGCCCCCCGTCGGAGACCAGGAGGTTCTCCTCAAGATGCGGTACGTAGGTTTCTGCGGGTCGGACCTCAACACTTTCCGCGGAATGAATGCAATGGCCAAGCCTTTTGTGATCCCCGGGCATGAAGTTTCCGCCACCGTAGTATCCACAGGGGCGGAAGTCCCGGATTTCATCAAGCCGGGAATGTCTGTCACCGTCAATCCATATACAAGTTGTGGTATCTGCCCTTCCTGCAAGAATCGCAGGCCCAACGCATGCCGGGACAATCAGACACTCGGCGTGCAGCGGGATGGTGCGATGCGCGAGTATATGGCCCTGCCCTGGACCAAGATCATCCCCACGGAAGGACTGACGCAGGAAGAGATGGCTCTTATTGAGCCTATGAGCGTGGGCTTTCACGCCGTCGGCAGGGCCGAAGTCACCGACAATGACACCGTCATGGTGATAGGCTGCGGCATGGTCGGCATGGGTGCCGTGGTTCGCGCGGCGCAAAGAGGTGCCATTGTTATCGCGGCCGATGTCGATGATGATAAACTTGCCCTTGCAAAGCAGATGGGGGCGACATATACGGTCAACACACTGAGCCCGGACTATCACGAGCGACTCATGTCTGTCACCGGCGGGAACGGTCCGGACGTCGTGATTGAGGCGGTGGGCAGCCCGGTCACGTACAGGCTCGCCGTGGATGAGGTCGCCTTTACCGGAAGAGTGATCTGCATCGGATATTCAAAATCGGAGGTTTCCTTTGCGACCAGGCTGTTCGTGCAAAAGGAATTGGACATCAGAGGGTCCCGCAACGCCCTTCCCGCCGACTTTGAAGCGGTCATAAGATTCCTGAAGGCAAACCCGGGAAAGGTGGACGGGATGATCTCCAGAATCGTGACATTTGATACGGCCCAAGATGCACTGGAAGCCTGGAATTCCGCTCCCGGCAAGGTGTTCAGGATTTTATTGAAGATGGACGAATAATTAATTGAAACGCAGGCCCATGAAAGACAGCACACACAAAAGTTCCCTCTTGAGCAAGGACGGGGTCAGTTTGATTCTCCCCTTCATCGTCATCACATCCTGCTTCGCGCTGTGGGGTTTTGCCAACGATATCACCAACCCGATGGTGAAGGCGTTCAGCAAAATCTTCCGCATGAGCGTGACCGACGGCACACTGGTACAGGTTGCCTTCTACGGAGGATACTTCGCCATGGCCTTCCCGGCTGCCATCTTCATCCGGAAATACTCCTATAAAGCCGGCGTCCTTACTGGACTGGGGCTGTATGCGCTCGGCGCTTTCATGTTCATTCCTGCCAAGATGACGGGCAGCTATTACCCGTTCCTTATCGCCTACTTCATCCTCACATGCGGTCTTTCCTTCCTGGAGACCAGCTGCAACCCGTACATTCTGTCCATGGGATCGGAAGAGACGGCCACACGCCGCCTGAACCTTGCGCAGGCTTTCAATCCTATCGGTTCACTCTGTGGAATGTTCGTGGCCATGAACTTCATCCAGGCAAAGCTGAACCCGATGGACACCGCCGCCCGAGCAAAGCTTTCCGACGCCGAATTCGAGCTTGTCAAGCAGGCCGACCTGGGCGTACTGGTGAAGCCTTACGTCATTATCGGAATCGTGATTACCGCGATGTTCGCGCTGATTCTGCTTACGCGCATGCCCAAAAATGGCGATACCGTGCACACAATGGATTTCTGGGCGACCCTCAAGCGAATCTTCGGCATCAGGCACTATCGCGAAGGCGTTATCGCACAGTTCTTTTATGTAAGTGCGCAGATCATGTGCTGGACCTTTATCATCCAGTACGGCACGAGAGTATTCATGCTCGAAGGAATGGAAGAACAGGCCGCCGAGGTGCTCTCGCAGCGCTATAACATCATAGCCATGGCCATCTTCTGCGCAAGCCGTTTCATCTGCACCTACCTGCTCAAGTACATCAAGGCAGGGAAACTGCTGTCGATATTCGCCGCCGCGGCCATCTTCTTCACCCTGGGCGTAATCTTCTTCCAGAACCGCCTGGGACTCTATTCCCTGGTCGCTGTCAGCGCATGCATGTCCCTGATGTTCCCGACCATCTACGGAATCGCGCTGGACGGTCTGGGAGACGACGCTAAATTCGGCGCCGCCGGGCTCATCATGGCCATTCTGGGAGGAAGCGTCCTACCGCCGTTCCAGGCCAGGATAATCGACGTACCGCACGCCATCATGGGGATTCCATCGGTCAATATCTCGTTCATATTGCCGATGATCTGTTTCGCCATTGTGATGGCTTACGGAATCAGGAGTTCTTCCACCTCACGCGCAACTGGTCGCCGATGATGCTTTTTACCTCGCGTACCAGTTCCGGATCGGCTTGCTTCCCGGCGATCTCGATATTCTTTCTCACGTTGGCAGGGTTCGCCGAACTGAACAGCGTGCTGGCGATATGCGGGCTGCTCAGGGAGTATTGAACGGCCAACGTTTCAATGGGATATCCCTTCTGCTCGCAGAACTTGGCCGCCCTTGAGCATGCCTCCACCAGGGCTTTGGGCGCAGGGTGCCAGTCCGGGACGCCCCGGGACGAAAGCAGGCCCATGGACAGCGGAGACGCGTTTATGATGCCTATTCCACGGGATTCGAAGAAATCAAAGTATTCTGTAAGCAGATCGTCGTTCAGACAGTAGTGGCAGAAACAGAGAACCGATTCTACGGTGCCGGGAGCCACATGCTCGATCACCCATTTGAGATTCTCGGGCTGGAGGTCGGTGATCCCGACATGACCGGCAATCCCCTTTTCGCGCAGCTCACAGAGTGCAGGAAGCGTCTCATTGCAAACAAGGTTGAGATCCGAGAACTCGATATCGTGGACATTGATGAGATCGATATGGTCAATATTCAACCTGTCCATACTTTCATATACGCTTTCGACAGCGCGTTTTGCCGAGTAATCCCAAATGTTCACGCCGTCTTTGCCATAGCGACCGACCTTAGTTGAAAGGTAATATTTTTCTCTCGGGATGTCTTTCAGGGCCTTTCCAAGCACGGTCTCCGCCTTATAATGGCCATAGTAAGGAGAGACGTCGATGAAGTTGATGCCTCCATCGACAGCCGCAAAAACAGCCTCGACAGCCTCGGATTCTTTAATGGTATGGAATACTCCGCCGAGCGAAGACGCTCCGAACGACAGTTCGGATATCTTCATTCCCGTATTACCCAATTGATTGTATTTCATATCTGTTTCTTTTACGATATGTATCAGCGCGTTATAGCGTGACGCCTGTTTTGAATATCGCGATTTCCCGAATTCCATTCTTTTCGCTCTGCACAGGCAGGCCCTCTGCCACCTGCAGCACGAATTCTATAAACCGCTCGGAAACCGCATCAAGAGGCTCATCCTCGGCAATGGTACCGGCGTTGAAATCAATCCATCCCGGTTTCCTCTTGGCAAGGGTGCTGTTTGAGGAAATCTTCATGGTAGGCACGAAACTTCCGAACGGAGTGCCCCGTCCGGTTGTGAAAAGGACGATCTGACATCCGCTTGCCGCAAGGGCGGTGCTCGCCACGAGGTCGTTGCCCGGAGCGCTGAGGAGATTCAATCCTTTTTTACTGAGACGCTCTCCGTACAGGAGCACATCCCGCACGATGCTGCATCCGCATTTCTGGGTACAGCCCAATGATTTCTCTTCGAGCGTGGAGATGCCGCCAGCCTTGTTCCCCGGGGAAGGATTCTCGTAAACAGGCTGCTCATTCTTGATGAAATATTCCTTGAAGTCATTGATGAGCCTGACGGTCTTCTCAAAAGTTTCTTTATCCTGACAACGGTTCATCAGGATGGTTTCCGCCCCGAACATCTCGGGCACTTCGGTCAGGACCGTCGTTCCCCCCTGAGACACGATCCAGTCGCTGAAACGACCCAGCAGCGGATTGGCGGTTATGCCGGAAAGCCCGTCGGAGCCGCCGCATTTGAGGCCTATCTTCAATTCACTCACGGGAATATCCGTGCGCTCGTCTTTCGAGCAGACAGCAAAGATGCTGCGAGCCAGTTCCAGCCCCACCGCGGTTTCATCTCCCTCGATCTTCTGGGTCTCCATGGTTTTTACCCTGGCAGCATCCATCTCCCCCACCCATTCCATAAACGGTCCCAGCTGGTTGTTTTCGCAGCCGAGGGATACAATCAGCACACCACCGGCGTTGGGATGATGGACCATGTCTGCAAGGATGTTCCTTGTATTCTGGTGGTCATCGCCAAGCTGCGAGCAGCCGTAGTTATGAGGGAATGCAACGATAGCATCCACCGAGCCCATGCATCCTGCTTTCTCTTCCCGCAGTTTCTCCGCAATCGCCTGTGCGACTCCGTTCACGCATCCGACCGTAGGAATGATCCAAAGCTGGTTTCTGACACCGACCTGTCCATCCTGCCTTCTGAAGCCCCTGAAAGTCCTTGGGGCAGTTGGGCGGATTTCCGTGAGCGCAGGCTCGTAGCTATACTCGAGCAGGCCTTCCAGATTCGTTTTCAAGCAGTTGTGATCAATGCACGTGCCAACGGCGACATCACGCGTCACATGGCCTACCGGATATCCGTACTTGATCACGTTATCCCCTTCAGACAGGTCCTTAAGGGCTATTTTGTGCCCTGCCGGCACATCTTCTTTCAAGACGACCTTGCCGTCCGGCAACGCAATGACAGTACCCGAAGCCAGCGGCTCCAGGGCGACTGCGACATTGTCAGACGGATTGATTCTTATGTACTTCGACACCTGATCTCCCTTTAAAGGATTGAAGCGACTGCAGCGCGCATTCCCGCTGCCTGGATAAGAGCAAGGTCGGTTGCAAGCATGTCAGTAAGACCTGGGATCAGGTTGAGATCCTCGCCCCAGATGAGGTCCGAAGCCGCAAGGACACCCTTGGCCACCGCCGCAGTATCCGAAGTAGCCCAAAGGTCCTTTAACAGCGCTACGATGGCCGCATCGTCATTCGGGACAATCTCATCATCTCCCCTCTTTCCGCCCTTATAGTACGTGCAGATGCCGGCAAGTCCCAGGACGAGTCCCTTAGGGAGTTCGCCCTTGCGTTCCAGGTAAGTCTTGAGCCCGGGGAGATCACGGGTCTTGAATTTCGGGAACGAGTTGAGCATGATGCTGGTCACGAAATGCTTCACGTAAGGGTTGACGAAACGGTCCTTTACATCATGGGCAAACTTGAGGAGATCATCCTGAGGAAGATTCAGGGTAGGAAGAAGCTCTTCGAACATCACTTTGTCGACGAACCGGCCGATGAGCTCATCCTCACAGCATTCCTTGACAGTATCGAGGCCGCTGAGATACCCGACAGGAGAGAGGACGGTATGAGGTCCGTTCAGGAGCGTAACCTTTCTCTCGTGATACGGAGCCTCTGACGGGACAAAGAGGACATGGAGGCCGGCCTTGTCTGCAGGGAACTCCGAAGCCACTTCCTGAGGCGCCTCAATCACCCAAAGATGGAAAACTTCGGCCTTGTCAAGCAGGTTGTCCTGATAGCCGATCCGCTCGCAGATACTGGCCGCATTGTCACGCGGATAACCCGGCACGATACGGTCCACAAGGGTGGAATACACACCACAGGCAGTGTCAAACCATTCCGAGAATTCCGCTCCGAGCTGCCAGAGATCGATATACTGTCTGATGCACTCCTTCAGATGCTTTCCGTTTTCGAAAATCAGTTCGCATGGGAAAATGATAAGGCCCTTCGACTTGTCACCGGCAAAATGCCGGAATCTGTGATAAAGGAGCTGTGTGAGCTTGCCAGGATATGAGAGGGCGGGCGTATCATCCAATTTGCAGTCTGGATTGAACTCTATTCCGGCCTCTGTCGTATTCGAAATAACGAAACGCATCTCTGGCTGTTCCGCCAGCTTGAGATACTCCTGGAAGTCGACATATGGATTGATTCCCCGGCTTATGACATCAATCATTTCGATGCTGTCCACAGCTTTCCCCTCATCGATGCCCTGAAGATTGAGATGGTAGAGTCCATCCTGCTCGTTGAGCACATCCACCCTTCCCTTGTCAATAGGCTGGACCACAACTACCGATGCATTGAAATCCGTCTTCTGGTTTGTTTTCCAGATGATCCAATCGATAAAGGCCCTGAGAAAATTACCCTCTCCGAACTGAATGACTTTTTCGGTGTAGGTTTTGGCCTTTGCTGTAGTCCTGTTCAATTTTTCCATGATATGACTTTATTGTAATGCATTGCGGAACCGAGGTCACTACAAAAGTAGTGATTAATTAAAAGACGCGCAAGGGGTCAGTCGCGCTTGTGGTACGGGCAGTCCTCGGCGGTGTGGCCGGGATGCGTGCAGGGCTCGACGCGGACCCGCGTGCGGTACCAGCACATGTTCTTCCGCTCGTCCACATTGGCCATACGCTCCGAGCTCACCATCATGTTGTCGCCGAGGGTGAGCGAACCGTAGTCGTCACTGCCTGTACCCGGGCCGATGGCCCGGCGGCCCGTCTTGTCTTCTCCGCCCTGCGCGACGACCGTGCCGCCGGTGATGGTGACGTTCGCACCTTTGCCGTCCTGGCCGCCGCCGATGCCGGCGCCGTATTCCCAGCCGCCTTTGGCATAGACATAGCCGCCGGTGATGGTCACCGTGCCGCCGTTGCCGCCTTCGCCGCCGCCGATACCGGCTGCGTCATCGCCGCCATAGGCCTCGATGTAGCCGCCGTTGATGGTAAGATCCGCCCCGTCAATGCCGTCGCCGCCGCCGATACCGGCGGCATGGGTTCCGCCATAGGCTTTGACAGTACCACCGTCAATGATGATTGTACCGGCGCCTTTCGAGCCGGCATTCTGACCGCAGCCGATGCCGGCCGATTCGCTGTTGGTGGTCGCGGTGATGTGGCCGCCATAGATATGCAGCGTACCACCCTCACACTCGAAGCCACCACCGATTCCGGCGCCACCGCCGGGTTCGGGATCCCCCTGGTTGTTGCCACCTATCGCACGGATTGAACCGCCATAAATATTGATATTGCCATAATTCTTGCCAAACGTACCACCGCCAATACCGGCAGATCCCACGCCTCCTTCCGCCCGGATCGTTCCGCCATAGATGGTGATCTCACCAATCTGGGTATTATAGAGACCACCGATAGCGGAAGGGCCTCTTGCCTTCAGGTTGATGTTGCCGCCATGAATCACGATGTTGCCGCCTTTGGTGACGCCTTCCATAGATCCGCCCAGACTCGCTGAATAATCATCATCACCGTCTCTGCTACGCAACTTGCCCATGACCGCTTCGGATCCCTGGTCGTGGATATAAACTGTATGTCCTTCCGTTACGACGATTTCTTCGCCCAAGATAAACTCTGCGCTGTCGCTAAGGATGATATGCACATGCGGACCTAGCAGGACTAAAGCATTGATATTCACCGTACCGTTGACCACATAGAACTCATGGAGCTGAGAATTCTCGGTGCCGATAGTCAAGGTGGAAGAAGGAGCCGAAGTCAGCACCTTGAACTGCGTCTCGCTCGTGGGCGTGGCGTCGGCGGCAATCTGCTCGGTCAGGAATTTCATGGTGGCCGTCACCTCCTTCCGCTCGGAGTCCCATGCGTGCTCGACGTAATAAGAGGTGCCCTCGGGGACCGTTTTCACCTGGTACCCCTCCTTGTTCGGGCTGGAGACAATCGACATGACACCTGCCATGTCCGGTTTAAATATACTGTCCGGTTCGACGCCGCTATTGTAGGTCGAGAATTTCTTCGTAAACTCGTGCGGCGTGGTCTCCAGCGTGATACCGATGGTGCTGCCTGCCAGGCTGCCGACCACGTTGATATACTTGCGGTATTTCAGATAGACATTGTCCGTCACGCCGCCTGCGGCCGTATTGTCGGTCACGGTAACTGCGCCCTGCATGCTGAGGCTTGTGTGGTCAGGGTCTCCGATTTCGTTGCCGCCGTAAATACCGCCGCCACAGTCCCCGGCACGGTTGTGGGTGATGGAACCGCCGTTGATGGTCAGCGCAGGATGCTTCCCGTCGGCGGTACTGCCATTCCAGATGCCGCCGCCGTTCTTATAGGCCTGGTTTTCGGTGATGACGCAATCATTGAGCGTCAGCTTGCCGTAGTTACAGAAGCCGCCGCCACCGTACCAGGCAGCCACGTTGCCGCTGATGGTAACGCCGGTGAGGGTGGCCGTGGCGCCATTGTAGTTGAACATGCCGCCGCCACCCGCCGGATCATCTTCATTGACTTTGTCATCGATGCTGGTATTGCCGATGAGGGCGCCGCCCGTCATGGTCAGCGTAGCGCCACGCTGATTGGAGATACCGCCACATCGATTGTCGGCCGCGTTGCCCCGGACGGTGACATCCGTCAGGTTCGACGTGCCCTTGTTGAGCAGGCCGCCTCCATCGCCGCCCCAGCCGCCCGTCAGGGTGCCGTTCATCAGGTTGAGTTTTCCGTCGCTTTCCACGATGACGACCTGGCTGCCGCGGGCGTGGCAGCCGCGGTCCAGCGTGAAGCCGCACATATCAATATTCACGGTCTTGCCGCCGGTAATCTGGACAAAACTGTCGATCTTGATGTCATTGGCGAACAGGATGCGGGCCTGGTTCGTCTGCACCGCCGCCGTCAGCTCGCTCTCGTTGTGGACGATGACCGACGGAGACATTTTGGCCGTAATGACGTAATAGACAGCCGCGTCCAGTTCGATACCGTGTTTGTACAGACTATAGAGCTTGTCCCCCACCGACGCCTGCAGGGACACCGCCTGGTCCGGAATGGCCGGAACCGCCACGAAGATTTCGCTGGCAGGCGTTTCGGGCGTCACCTTGATGACCTGATCGGCCAGGGTGACGTCCAGGGACGAAGCGGAGAGCGACTGCGAGGGGTTCTCCGCATCCACCAGGCGGAACGCCACGACGGCCTGCCACGTCCGGAAACTGGCCTTCGTGGTGGTGATCGTGGATTCATCCATGGAGGAAACGGTGACATTCGCCGTGGCGTAATCGCAGTGCGTCGCGATATAGTCCAGGGTACCCTCCTGCTTGTCGTAATCAGGGCTCAGGAACTCGAGCCGGAGTTCATCGCCCACTTTCGGGGCCTTGGTGACCGTGCCGGAAAGCGTCGTGGTCTCGCCGGCTTCCTTCGCCTCGAGCGTACCCAGAACAACGTTACCCTTGAAAACGTTCACCTTCTCCCCCACGGCCCAGGTGGCCTTGAGCTTCAGCCCGTCGAAGGACAGGGCCTTGGTGTCCGGCCGATCTCCCTTGGAGGCTGTAATGCTGAGCGTATAGTTTGTCCGGCCGAAATTCGGCTTGGGATCCGGCTCCTCCTTGACGCAGGAGAAAAGCACGACGCAGAGTGTCAGCCAATAGAAAACTCTCTTCATGGTCATTCCTCCTTCTTTACCAGTCCATGTATTGGGGATCCCCGTAGGGAATCGGGGTACTCCCGCAGATAATCGACTCGTAAGCGATCGCCTCGATAGTAGATTCCGGGGCGATATATGCCTCTTTCTTGACTGTTTCAGTGTTCATGTTATACGTGATGGTACTGCAAAGATAAATAATAGTTGTGAATTCCAATAACAGGCGGCATTTGACCCGAATTTGACAATTATTTCGCCTTTTCTGCACGAAAATTTGCTTATTTAAGCACAAGTTTTTATCTTCGCTTTTAATTTAACCACATGAGATGCAGTTTTTGCAAGATTTTTATCCGATTTTGCAAGAAAAGTAGCTTGCTAGAACGGCCTGAAAAATGAAGTGTAAAAAACTATTGAGGGTTGCGGCCCTCCTTTCGATATTCTCTATTCTGCTCAGCGGGCTGAACGCCAGCGCCCAGAACAAGCCTATCAGCGGCCGCGTCGTCGACTCCGCCGGGCAGCCTGTCATGGATGCCTACGTCACCGTGGTCGGCAATGTCCGTGTCAGTACCATCACGAGCCTGGACGGTACGTTCGCGTTCACCGTCCCCACCGGCGCGACCATCAGCGTCGAGTGCATGGGCTACATCTCCAAGACCTTCACCGTCACCGCCGACCGCAGCGTCTACGACATCATGCTCGAAGACGATCTCCAGCTCCTCGAAGAGACGGTCGTTATCGGTTACGGCTCCCAGAAGAAAGCAGACCTCACGGGTTCCGTGGTGGCCCTGGCCCTCGAAGACTTCCGCAACCTGTCCACCACCGACGCCGCCGGCGCCCTGCAGGGCAAGGCCCCGGGCGTGCACGTCATCAACAACGGCGCGCCGGGATCCGGCTCCGACATCCGCGTGCGCGGATATTCCTCCAACGGTGGCGACCTCGCACCTCTTTATATTGTTGACGGCCTCCAAGTCCCCAGCATCCAGTATCTGGACCCGACGATGATCATGAGCATCGACATCCTGAAGGATGCCGCCTCCGCCGCCATCTACGGCGCGCAGGCCGGTAACGGCGTCGTCATCATCACCACCAAGACCGGTGTCGACGGCCGCCCGGTCGTGACCTTCAAGAGCAAGGCCACGATGCAGAGCTTCGCCCGCCGCCCGCAGATGAACCGCGAGGAGCTCCTCACCTACCTCGGCTACGAATACGGCGACTCCTGGGTCGCGAAGAACCTCGCCGACTACGACTACGACCACGAGGACTACCCGGACGGCGTCATCGACCAGGACTGGATCAGCGCCTACATCGAGCCCTCCTGGACGCAGCAGCACTCCGTGACCTTCTCCGGCGGTAACCACGCCGGCCACTACTACGCCTCCCTCAACTACGTCCACGAGGACGGCGTCGTCCGCGGCGACAAGGATGTTTACAAACGCTTCACCGCCCAGATCAACGCCGACTACCGCATCTTCCGCTGGCTGCAGATCGGCAGCAACAACTCCATCGAGAAATGGAACACCAAGAGCGTCTCGCAGCGCGGCTATTCCTCCTCCTTCGAGCTGATGCTCCTGATGGACCCGCTCACGCCGATTTACTGGAAATCCGTCTCGGAAATGTCCTCCGACGTGCGCCAGATGTACGACCGCGTGATGAGCGGCGACGCCAGCGTCCCCAAGTACCGTTTCCTGGGCGATGAGAAAGGCTGGTACGCCAACACCAAATACTCCGACACCGAGGGCAGCCCGCTGGCCCGCCGCGACGCCACCGACAGTGAGAGCGGCGGCTTCAACATCAACGGCATCTTCTTCGCCAACGTCACGCCCTTCCGCGGCTTCACCTTCACCTCCCGCTTCGGCTACCGCATCAGCCAGGGCATGAGCCACAGCTACACCGCGCCCTTCTACATCGGCCGCGGCAGCCAGGACAATTACACCATTTCCGCCACCTCGAACCAGGGTTTCTACTACCAGTGGGAGAACTACGTCAACTACGACCTGAACGTCCGGGATCACGACCTGACGATCATGGCCGGTATGTCCTACCGCCAGGAAAACACCGACAACGTGACCGCCAGCTCCACCGGCGCGGACATCCTCACCTCCTACGAGGACCAGTTCCACTACCTTGAATATGTCAAGGCCGAGGCCAGCAAGACCATCCGGAACCTCCCGAGCAAAACCGCCTCGCTCGCCTACTTCGGCCGTCTCACCTATAGCTACGACAACCGCTACAGCTTCCAGGCGAACTTCCGCGCCGACGCGTTCGACTCCTCCAAGCTCCCGAAGAACAACCGCTGGGGTTTCTTCCCTTCCTTCTCGGCGGGCTGGACGATCAGCAACGAGGCGTTCTTCCGCAACAACGTCGACCGCCACATCATCAACGCCCTGAAGATTCGCGGATCCTGGGGCCGCAACGGTAACATCAGCGTGCTGAACGGCTACCGCTACGCCACCAACATCGCCGTGGGCAACAACTGGTACCAGTACAATCCGGACAGCATCGATGCCGTCCTGGCCTCGGCCCCGGACTACTCCAACGGCCTCCCGAACCCGGACCTCCGCTGGGAGACCTCCGAGCAGTGGGACGCCGGTCTGGACGCCGGTTTCTTCGACAACCGCCTGACCTTCACCGCGGACTACTTCAACAAGCAGACGAAAGACCTGCTCTTTAACGTGACCGTCCCGGTCGAGCTGGGAGCCAGCTCCTCCACCGTGAACGGCGGCCGCGTGCTGAACACCGGTTGGGAGTTCGACCTCCAGTGGCGCGACTCGCGCCGTGACTTCGACTACTTCATCAAGGCCAATTTCTCCACCCTACAGAACAAGGTTCTCGAGCTTGCCAACGGCGCGGCGCGCATCACCTCCTCCGACGGCAGTTCCACCAACTACAAGATCCAGACGGCCTTCGAGCCCGGCTACCCGGTCTGGTACCTGCTGGGCTACATCTACGAAGGCATCGACTCCGAGGGCGAACCCATCTACACCGACCTCAACGGCGACGGTACCATCTCCTCCGACGATATGACCTACATCGGCCAGGGCACGCCGAAGTTCACCTACGGCGTCACCATCAACCTGGCCTGGAAGGGTTTCGACTTCACCCTCTACGGCGCCGGCATCGGCGGCAACTCCATCGTTCCGATGCTGCACCGCACCGGCTTCAAGAACAACCTGCGGGTCTACCTGGAGCAGGCCAACACCGACGAAAACCCCGACGGTCCCCTGCCGAATCCCGCCATGATCGTGGCGCCGGACGACCCGTTCTGGTCCTCCACCGGCAACACCTTCCGCGGCGACTTCTTCCGCATCAAGCAGCTGCAGCTCGGCTACTCCCTGCCGCAGAGCATCCTGCGCCGGACGCCGCTGACGGAGGTCCGCATCTACGCGTCCCTGGACGACTTCTTCACCTTCACGAGCTATCCCGGCCTCGACCCGGAGACGGCTTCGGTCAACAACACCACCGGCACCGGCCTCGACTGGGGCGCCTACCCGACGATGCGCAAGGTAATCTTTGGACTCAACCTGACCTTCTAAACGACACGCACGATGAAAAAGATATTGATCCCCATCCTCATCGGATTCTCGCTCGCAGCCGTTTCCTGCCAGTCGCTGCTGGACATCCCCCAGAAAGGTGTCATCAGCGAGGATGAGTTCTATGACTCGGACGAAGAGGCACAGGCCCTGCTGACCAATATGTACACCAGCCTGCTCGGCCCGAACGCCATCGCAGGCACCTCGGGCATCTACAACCCGCAGCTGATGATCCTGAACTACTCCGCCGACGACATCCTCGCCGGAGGCAGCAACGTGGACGACCACTTTGATTTCCGCGTGTTCGACGAATTCCGCTACGACAACGCCAATCCGGCCCTGCTGGCCCTCTACAACGGCTACGAAGCCACCGATTTCGCCGCCAACCTGATCATCTCCCACTTCTCGACGGAGAACATCGACGGCGAGGAGCCCTTCTACGAAAGCGACTACACCGACCAGTGCGTCGAAGAGGCGCGCGTCATGCGCGCGTATATACATTTGATGAAAGCCCTGTCCTGGTACGCCCCCACCATCGTGGACCGCCTCCTCGAAGTGGACGAATATCCCCGCCAGGCGATGGACCAGAAGGAAGTGCTCTCCTGGGTCATCTCCGAGTGCGACAAGGCCATCAAATCCGGCAAGCTCCCCGAGCGGGACGGCCCGACCGACAAGGTCGCCACGGCCCGCATGAGCGTGGGCTTCGCCCAGTTCGTGGCCGGCAAGGCCGCCGTGTTCAACAACGAGATGGACAAGGCGCGCAAGTACCTCGGCGACCTGATCGCCTCCGGCAACTACGAGCTCACCCCGTCCAAGGACTACTGGACCCTCTTCCACCGCGCCGGCGACGGCAATTGCGAGAAGATCTTCGCGCCCAATTTCGTCGAGGATCCCAACCGCCCGAGCACCGACTTCAGCGCCAGCAACCCGCTGTGGCGCGGCCGCTGGATGGTGGCCAACACCCTCTGCTGGAGGACCAGCAACCTGGCTTCCATCCCGACGGTCACTGAAAAGATTACCGCCAGCGGTGGCGGCTGGGGCGGCGGCACCATCCAGGAGGACTTCGCCAAGAAGTTCCTCCAGCACGACGGCAACTCCCCGCGCCGCCTGGCCTGCTTCCTCACCGAGGAGGAATGGCTCTACGAGATGGACTGGAGCGGCTCCAAGGTCAACAACGGCACGGCCGCGCAGAAGAAGGCCGACCCGATGCGCGGCATCTCCTCCCAGGCGGGCCTGTACAGCACCGGTCCTTACTTCGCCTGGAAGCACATGGTCTACCACAATCCCCCGGCAATCCTGACCGGCGGCAAGGAATATCCCGCCGACCACGCCGAGATCCTGGGCGGAAACTCCAACCAGACGAACCTCACCATCGCCCGCTACGCCGAGGCGCTGCTGCTCTACGCGGAGGCCTGCATCGGCTCCTCCGACGAGGCGAAGGGCCTCAAGGCCCTCCAGGAAGTCCAGCGCCGCTCCGGCTCCGGCCGCCTCAGCGACAAGCTCAACATCGAAAACGTCATGGAAGAGAAACAGTACGAAATGTGGTTCGAAGGCTGCCGCTTCCACGACCTGGTCCGCTGGGCCGGCAGGGGTTTCGTCGACCTGAACAAGATCTACAACACCTCCGCCATCCACGAACACGTCCCCACGGTCGCCGACGCCTACTTCCTGCAGGACGGCGACGAGCCCGCCTATCCCAAGTACTACGGCAAGGAGCACAAGCTCGTCACGACCTACTCGAGCGCGAAGTTCAACGTCTTCACGATCGGCCTCAACGAATACTTCCCCTTCCCGCGCGACATCAAGACCGCGAATCCTGAATTGTGGGACGTCCGGGGCTGGGCGGATGAATATGAATAACAGTTAACGGAATGCACATGAAAGCAAGAGGAAATACAATGGCAAGACTCACCCTGGCGCTGCTGATCCTGGCGGCGTGGGGCTCCTCTGCCTCCGCGCAGGGCGTCTTCGCCATTCGCAACAATATCCTCTGGGATGCCACCGGCACGCCCAACCTCGGCCTGGAGTTCACCGTTTCCGACCACTTCACCCTCGGACTCAACGGGTCCTTCAAGCCCTGGCCGCGTTTCCTCGCCTGGGACAACGACGCCTCGAACGCAGCCCGCTGGCGCTACCTCACCCTGGCGCCAGAGCTGCGCTACTACACCAAGCAGGCGGCCCGCCCGGGTCTCTTCTTCGGTGCCAACTTCATCTATTCCCACTTCAACATCGGCGCCTTCGACACGAAGATCGGACCCTTCGCCGACCTGCAGGTGCACCGCTTCCAGGGCGACCTCTACGGCGGCACCCTCTTCGTCGGCTACGGCTGGGGGCTTGGAAAGCATTTCCGCCTGGAAATCGCGGCGGGCGGCGGCGCCGGCTACCGCCAGTCCACGGAATATGAGTGCGCCCGCTGCGGCGCTGAAATCGGCGAATCGAACGGCCTCACCTTCATCCCGAAGCTCGGCCTCAACATAGTCTGGAACATCGAGTCGCGCAGCCGCGTGCGCCGCGAGCTCCAGCGCACCATCAGCGACATCGCGCCCACGGAGATCCGCCCCATCGGCGAACTCCCGAGCATCCGCGACACCGCCGCGCGCGTGGCGCCGGTGCCGGAGCCGGAACCGAAGGTGGAACCTGCTCCGCAGCCGGAGCCCATCGTCACGCCCAAACCCGAGCCCGAACCCGAGCCGGTGCAGCCGACGGAGTCGCGCGTGCAGCGCCATCCGCTCCTGCGGCACATCTCCGAATACCAGGCCTACACGCCTGACCGCGTGCTCAGCCGCGAGGAAGGCAGCGTGTCCGTCTGGTTCCAGTTCGCCAAGTCCGACCTCCTGCGCAGCGTGAATGTGCGCGGCGTGGAGCGCGACAACACCGAAGGCCTCGACACCATCGTGCAGGTCATCCAGGACGCCATGGCCGCCGAAGACATCCACCCGGCCAAGGTCCAGGTGGTGGGCTTCGCCTCCATCGACGGCCCCAGCTGGAGCAACAGCAACGTGGCCATCCACCGCGCCCGCGCCGTCAAGTCCCACATCGTCTGGAAGACCGGCCTCGACCGCGACCTCATCGAGGTGGTCAACGGCGGTGAAGCCTGGAGCGAACTCATGGACGAGCTCGCGCAGCGCCACGCCGCCGGCGAAAGCCAGCTGACCCAGGAAGAATACGACCGCGTCATGCAGGTCGTCCAGACCTCGGACGACCTCGAAGTGCGCGAGTGGCGCCTCCAGCAGATTTCGGGCGGCACCGTTTACCAGACACTCCTCAAGACCCTCTTCGCCGACCAGCGGAGCGCCGTGTGCGTACGGGTCTACTACGATGATAATAATAATTAAAAAGTATAGGGAATCATGATGAAAAAACTTTCTGCCCACATTTCCCACTGGCTGCCCGCGCTGGCGATCCTCGCCCTGGTCGCCTGCAAAAAGGAGCCGGTGAACGTCAATCCGGATTATGACCCCGAGACGAACTCGGTGACGACCAAACTCACCCTGAGCGTATCGACCAACAGCCCGAGCACAAAGATGCCGGCCGCCACCGCTCAGGTGGACAACAACGGTTTCCGGGGCATGGACAAAGTCCACATACTGACCTATTCCCTGAAGTACTCCTGCGCGCATGGAGACTACTTCATGTACAAACTGGACGACGAATCCTCCAAGGCGACGCGCGACTACGACCTGGGATCCCTGCTCAACGAGTCGGACATCACCAAAGACAACAACAGCCGCACGGTCGAGCTGGCCGTTCCGCTGTCGGTCAACGCCGTCATGCTCTACGGCATGGCCAGCAAGACCGGGTCGGACGACGAACAGGGTGCGACCGTCGCCACCGGCTCCGCCCTGGGCACGAGCATTGCCTCCCTTAGCTTCCAGCTGCAGAACCGCCTGAAGAATCAGGTGGCCGAGGATGGCTTTACGGGCTTCGGCAACTTGATGGCCCAGGTTATGACCACGATAACCAATGCAGAGCTGAGCAAACATACCTACGGCGACAATGAAGTAGAAAGCGACACCCGTTATGCCTTCTGGTGGCCGATCAACGAAACCTCCAAGAAATTTGCAACGCGGGACGAGAACGGCGAGCCCTTCATCACCCCCCCCTCCCATCCCGGATACGAGTACCATACAGAAGCAAAAGTGACCTGGCAGGGTATTGGCGACCTGTATCTTCAATATCTGATCGATCCCTCCACCGATTTGTCTCCGCTGGGACAGGTGATGGGCCGCGCTTTCGTTGAGTTGACGACCATCCGCACCGATGCCACGGGCGAAAAGACGGAGCTCCGTGCCGGAGACGCTTCTTCACTGCTCCGGACGATCCAGGATCTCGCCGAGCAAATCGAAAAGACGGTCCAGGCCACGCCGACCAGCTGGAAAGAAGAAGTTTCCCGCTTGATGGCGGAAGAAGTCAAGAAGCGCATCCAGCTTTTCCTCAAGTGGGAGGACAACGCCCTCCCCAAATATCGCACCATGGGCGAACTCCTGCCCATAGCACAAACTTATATCAAGGGGTACAGCAATCTGATTGGTAAATACGCGAGTGCCCTGCAGGCCAGCAGCAACGGCGAATTCTTCCCGGCGGACGTTTCGAGTGCCGGCGGCTTCCCTGTCAATCTCAACCTGCCGCGCGGCGCTGCTATCATAACCTGCGCGCGTTCCAACGCCGGCAACATGGTCTTCAGTTATCTGGATGCCATTCCGGCCTACGGTATGAAAGCGGATCCCCTGCCCATCAAGAACTACCGCTTCCCGGCGGAGCTGATCTACTGGGCCAACACCAGTATCTATGTTTCCGACAAGGCGACCGACAAGCTCCCCGACATCCCGCATACGGTTTCAGACTGGGCAAATCCGGACAAATGGTCCTCGGACTGGACGCCGAACGGCACCATCTCCTCGACCACCCGCAGCGTGGCCTTGATGAAACAGGTCAACTACGGCACGGCCTTGATGAAGTCCACCGTCCAGGTGACCGCCAATCCGCTGCTTGACAACAAACACGGAATCTTCAGCGACGAAAACAACAATGAGATTCCGGTTGGTTCCAACTCCTTCAAGGTGACCGGCGTTTTCATCGGCGGCGTCGCGGACGTGGTCGGCTGGGACTTCACCCACAAGACCGACAACCTCCCCGAAGGTATGACATCCAATCCCTTCGACAAGATGATCTACGACAAGGTGACCGACGACATCTTCGTTTCGACGAGTGTCAGCAATCCGATCTATACCCTGGTCTGGGACAGCTACCGCCCGCACTTCGGGAACCAGCAGATGACCGTCATCGACGGGCCCGGCACGGCGGATGATCAGGTCTCTGTCTACGTCGCCCTCGAACTGGTCAACAATACCGGTAAGGACTTCTGGGGTGAGTTGAACCTCATCCGCAACGGCGGTACTTTCTACCTGGTCGGCAAACTTGACCTGAAGGCCGAAGCGGTTGCGAGCCAGGACATCGAGTTCCCGGACGAGAAATTCTTCCACTATCCGCCGTTCTACGACGACGGACAGACTATCAAAGTCAAGCGTGTCTTCATGCAGGACTACGTGACGAATGCGAAGTTCCAGATTGGAGAGAATTCCCTCCAGCACGCCTATATGACCATCCCGGACCTGCGTTCCAGCCAGATTTCCCTCGGCCTGTCGGTCGACGTGGCGTGGCAGAAGGGTCTGGACTTCACGGTCCTGCTTGGAGGAGCAACTCAATAGTAATGCGTATCCGTCCTCTCATATCGGTTTTTGCAGCGGCGAGTCTTCTCGTGGCTACGGCCCTCACGGGCTGCAGCCTGATCGACGAGGACATCTCCCGGTGCAACAACCAGGTCCGCCTCACCTACCAGCTCGAACTCGATCCGGAAATCATCCAGGAGCTCGAGGACGAATTGGATTTGCATGCGGATGAGGACATCCGGGCCATGCTGAAAGGCTACATCGACGGCATTTTCACCAACTATGCCCGCGACGTCGACCTGTTATTCTATGATACGGAAGAGCCCCAGGCCCTCCTGCGCAGCATGAGCGAGACCATGAACAGCGCCTCGAACACCTACGCCATCTCCATGCCGGTACGCTCCTACATGCATGCCGCCATCGCGAACGTCAAGGTGAGCGAAGAGGTGCAGATTGCCGACAGCGACAGATTCCCGCCTCTCCGGCTTGAGCACAACAAGAATGGCGACTACTACACGCCGCAGCGCTCGGGTATCTTCACGGTCCGCCGCCGCCTCGACGTGGGCGAGAAAGCCAACCAGCGTTTCCGGATCAAACTTGGGATGGCGAATTCCGCCACCGCGCTGATTCTCGACACCGGTAAGGCCACCCACGTCACGGACCTCCGCGTGGTGGTGAATGGAATGTCCACCGCCTTCAACGTGGCCGACAGCGTCTATGTATATGACGATACGGCGGTCTTCTCCACCGAAGAGTTTTCGACCGGCTACAAGCATTGCTTCGCCGCCGTCCATTTCCCTTCGCACGACGCAGTGGATGAAGAAGACGAGGATGAGACCAAGGCCACGGAATATGACGACGACGACGTGGAGCGCAAAACCTGGCGCTGGTATGTTTACGCCACGCTCGACGATGGCACCGTCACGCGCTCTACGCTGGAGATGCGTCCCTCCGTCAAGGCCGGACAGCTCAAGATCCGCAACGCCTTCGTCAAGGAAGATGGAGAAGTCGGATCCAACGAAGTCGACGTCAGCGTCACCGTCAAACTGGATTGGAAACCAGGACTCGACATAGAGGTCCCGATATAATGGATATGAGAAAAGAGCTTCATATTATCGTTCCACTGGCCCTGATGGTCTGCCTCCTGTCGCCCGTTCTCACGGGCTGCGGTAAGGATTCGCTGGCCGTGAACGAGAAGATATCCATCCCCGTCTTCCTGTCGGTCAAAGACGTTTCCGAAGGAGTCGGGACCAAGATGCTGGACAAAGTCGTGCAGATAGACAATCCGCAGACCTTCCGTGGCATCCAGAACTTCTACGTGATTCCTTTCAGCATCGCCAAGGAGACCAGCAGCAACTACGTGCGGGAAGTCGTCTATCCCGATGACCCTGCCTTCAAAGAGAACATCCAGTTGTCGAGCAAGCTCGGCCAATATGACTTCACCGGAACCGGCCCCGCCAAGGGTTACTACTCCGGCGGTTCTTTCGTCAACACCTTCACCAATGCAGTTTTGGTGTACGCAGAAGCGAAGGACGAGAGCTCGGCGACCCTCACACCGGGTACCGTCGCGTTCAAGCAGCGCAACGGCGTGATCGTTCCCAATGCAGCGATAACAAACCGCTCGGACGGCACGAAGGCGAGTGCCTTCGCTTTCGACCTTGAGCCCATGCTGTCCGGCGATCACTACAATCAGTTCAACACGTGGAAAACCGCACACCTGGACATGCTCAACGCGATCGCCGGAGCAACGTCAGGAACCGCCACGTTCAAGGAGCCGTCCACCTACGGAAACGACGCGACCCTCTCGGCGGCGTTCCGTGCCTTCTCCGGAGAAGGTGAGGTCTTTACAAGCGCTGACCTTCCGGTACGCCTGACGAACCTGTACCGCATCTGTTCTGCCATGCCGGCGGGCGCAAAAGATGCCGCCAAGGACGTGGCGTCCGCCATATGCGCGATGATAGACAGCTACACCACCGGCACCAGTCCCCTGCTTTCCAAACTAAACAGCGTGGAGGGCGCTTCTATTTCGCTGACCCAGGCGGTCAATACCTATTTTGGCCTGCCCGAGGGCACGGTGGTGTTCCAGTGGGGTGACATTTTGGTCGGAACGTCTGGCAGCAGCGGGTTCGCCTCCCCCGACAGGTCGGAAGGTGTCAACCTGGCCACCGTCCAGGATTACTGCTATCCCCCCGCCCTCTGGTATTACGTCAACGGTCCCCTGCTGGGCAGTTCCGTCGGCGGCCAGGAGGCGCAGTTCAAGAACAGCACCACGTGGTCGGAAATCGTCAATGCAACGAGTGCCGGGACTGCGGTATACACCCGCGGCATTGTGCTCGAGTCCCGGGCCGCCCTGGTACGCGACCCGCTCCAGTATGCCGTGGGCATGCTCCGGATGAAATTGAACGGCACCAAGGATAACGTAACGAAGCTGAAGGACAATGCCTCGCCGAAGAAGGAAATAAGTATCATAGACGACGGCAGGTATCTCTTCCCGCTGACCGGCATCGTCATCGGCGGCCAGCGCACGCAGAATTTCGACTTCACCGCCGTCGGCGAAAGCATGCGTTTCATCTATGACGCGGATGTAAATGACGAATCAGGAGCTTCCAGAGCTTGGATTACGAATGACCTGACCAGCGAGCCGATCCATTCCCTGACCTTCCAGACACGGAGCGGAGAAGATATTTACTTCGCCCTGGAGTTCCGCAACGGCAGCGGAGAATCCTTTACCGGCGTACGGGGTTGCACCATCCTGCCCGGCAGCAAATTCTACCTGATCGGCAAGATGGCCTACTCCGATCTCCCCGCCGAGCAGAAGGCCAAACAGGCCAGCGTCTTCGCCAAAGACCATATTACCACGCTGACGGTCCAATTCGAGGCCCTGGCCGGAGCCTACTCCGTATTGCCCGAACTCGCCACGCCCGACCTCCAGCTGGGTGTCAGCGCCATATTAACCTGGGGTGCCCTAACGCCCAACAGTGCCGAACTCCAATGAGAAAGCTGAATTTCATATGGATTGTATTGTCCGCGTTGATGCTCGCGGGCGCCTGTTCCCGTCTGGAAGAACAGAACGCGGCGCTGAACATCTATGTCCGGCTTCCGGAGGATGTGACCACGAAAGCCTTTACGAACTCGGACTGGGCCACGCTGTTCAACAGGGAAACCCGCATCAACGATCTCAAGATCTGGGTCTTCCTCAACGAGTCCACCGACCAGAGCCTGCCGGCCGGCAAACTGCTCGGCTATCTGGAGCCGAAACAGCTGAATGTGGCCAGCGGCAAGGTCCAAAAATTCACGGTCCTTCTGGATAAGGAAATTGCGTCGAAGATCAAGAAGGTTGATGTATACGTGCTGGCCAATTCGCGGGCGATCCAGCTGCAGGAGATTGGAAAGACAACGACCAGCGCTGAACTGGAGGCGCTTACGTTGTCCGGCAACCGGTTCGGTATCACCGACAACGGCACGCCAACGAATACGAGCGTCGTCGATTACGAAGGATTGCCTTATACCGCCATGGGCAAGGGACTTACCCTGTCCGGCTCCGCCACCAATCTTTCTGTGGAGAACGAAACGCTGCAGTTGGTCCGTGCCGTCTCCAAGATCCAGTTCGTCTTCTCCCAGATCATGTTAGCCTCCGGAGATAAGCCTGTTCCTTTTACTATCACCGGGCTGGAACTGGACGGCGGACAGATTCCGGAGCAGGAATACCTGTTCAAAGAAAGCTCCGTCCCATACAGAATCGGAAGCGACTACGTCCTACGGACGCTTAATTTCCCCAATTTACCCACCAAGGACGACATTGCCGGCAACACCAACCCGAGTTCATATGCCTTCAATTCCTCGGCTGGAACGTCGCAGGAATATCAGGAATATCAGGATAAGATCTATGATGCTTTGGTCAACGGCAGGTTGACCGGCTATGCACCTTGCTACCTGCGGGAGAGCGACAAGGCACTGAAGGGGAGAATCCGCTACACGGTGGGTAACTCCACTGAAAAAACGCTGGAGTTCAGCATGATCACCGGCGAAAAATTCAAACGCAACAGCAGTTGGGTGCTGTATTTCTACATCAACAACAACGCTCTGAGCCTGTCGGTTTCCTACGCGGACTGGACCTCGGACGGCTCGTATACAATTATAGGAAGATGAAACTGAACGCTGCATATCCGGCCCTGCTGGCCCTGCTGCTGACGTTTGCCCTCGCAGGCTGTCGTCGGGAGCAGTTGTCTGCTGAAGGAGGCGTCATCCGTTTCCAGGTCAATACCGCCGAAATCTCCTCCTCGCTGACCAAATCCCAATACCAACTTCCTGTCGTGGACGATCTCCCCGACGATTTCCTGCGGAAAGACGGGAATAAGGTTCGCGTTTGGGGTACCATGGATGCGGCCGTCCTGTTCGACCCCTATCTGGTGCTTACCTGCAACGGTAACGGAAACTCGGCGAGTTGGGATTATGATGGGGACCGCTATTACTGGAACATGACCGCCGCCTATCAGTTCCGTTCCGTTTTCACGAACGACCCAGACACCGAAATCAGAAGCGGCGCAAGCGCCAGCAGCGTGACGGTCGACTACAAGGGCGGCTACGACCTGATGGTGGCCGCAAAGTCTCTCGCGAGCAGCGACGCCAAATCATCAGCCTCGCTGTACTTCGGCCACGCCTGCTCGGCCGTCCGCTTCTACTGCGTGGATCCGACCCGCACCAGCACCGCGTACGACCCCAACTTCAACATCAAGAGTTTCAAGTTGAACAACGTCTCCAAGACGGGCACGCTTACGTATAATGGCAACGGGATGGCATGGGCCCCCGACTCCCCGACTGCTGAAGTATTTACGCTGTCGACGGAGTGGCCGGTTCCGTCCAACAATGACGATGCCACGGCGGCCCTAACGCCTTGGTTCTTCTTCGTCCCGCAAAACCTCGAAAACAGCAACGCATCGATCGAGTTCTCCTTCGCCCCGACGGGCACGGAGTACGCCGGAATCGACCAAAGCGTTGACGTGAAATTCTTCCTGAAAGACGCCTCCACCACCTGGGAGGCAGGAAAGATGTACACTTATTTCATCGTCCTGGACCCGGCAGCGATCGAGTTTATCAATTTTTCGATTCAACCCTGGCCGACCGATGCGGTGACCGGAACATACACGGTCCTGTAACAAATGAACACGCGCACATGGATAGAAAACGAATCATAGGAGGACTTATTCTCGGATGCATCCTGATCCTGTCGGGGTGCAGGCGCGAAGCGCTGCCGGACGACGGCGACAATGCGATCCGTTTCTCGATGGGCGCGGCGCTGATAAGTCAAGGCCCTGCTACGAAATTCGGCGACCTGAAGGGAGAATTCGGATCCGGGGACGGTGTTCTTGTCTTCGGCCGGCGCAATACGGACAATCATCCGGTGTTCGACGGCGTCAACGTCTCCATGGGGACCGCCGGCTGGACGTACGGAACGCCCAGGTACTGGAACTGGTCGGCCACCACGGATTACTATGACTTCCTGGCCATGTATCCCGTGTACGGCCCCATCGCACCGTCCTGCGACTTCGATGCGGATCCGCTGATCTTGTCCGTTTCCTATAACGCTTCCGCCATGCAGTACGACCTGATGCTTGCCAGCAAGCGCCGGACCTATAGCAGTGACGGGGACCGGTTCAGCAAAGTGCCCCTGACGTTCAGTCACATGCTCAGCGCCGTGCAGGTCAAGGTAAAGAACGGGTCCACCAACGGATCTGTATGGCTCCAGGGCTACCATTTCGAGAACCTGGTGGTCACCGGCGTCGCCACCGCATCCTTCGACGCACAGGGAGCCCCCGCCCTGAACTGGGATGAGAGGACCCGCTTCACCAGCCCTGTCGGCGGTGCCGATATCGGCGCTCCCGGAGAGCGGTGGGAGATAAAGACAGAGACTACGAACAACACCTATACGTTCAACGGACAGGACATGATGATCCCCCAAAGCCACAGTGAGAAGATCGGCTCGAACTACCCCACGCTTGTCGTGGATTACGCCGTGTCGGCAACCGATCCCCTTCTCCACGCCCGGATCCAGCTGAAAGATATTCTCACGAACACCAACGCCCCGGCCATCCCGACCTGGGAGATGGGGAAGAAGTACCTTTATGAGATTGTCTTCAGCCTGGACGGCGGCGTACAGGTTCGGGTGACAACCACAAACTGGGATGCGGTGGCGGCGGAAACCCCAGGCATCCTCATCCCGCAGTTGTAAAGAGCAAGACAGAGCTATGAACAAGAAGATTTCTTTGTGCATACATATTATTCCGGCACTCCTGATTCTGCTGTCCGGCATCTCTTGTTCCCGGCAGGAGCAGGCCGCCGGCGGCATCACCCTCACCCTGTCCTCCGGCTTGCCGGAGACGCGTGGCGCAACCCCGGAGGAAACATCGGCGAATGTCAGGGACGGGAAAGAAATCTACTTTGAGAATGGCGTCCCGGATCTGGTCCTGCTGTTGTTCAGCGGGGACGACCTGGTTGCCAAGTATCCCGGCACCGGCACGGATCTTATGACGTCTCCGACGCCCACCGGGCAGGACCTTCGGGTCCGCATTGCCACAGATCTGAACGGTAACATGCTCTCCGCCGGGACCTATTCGATTTATGCCCTGGCCAACACGGAAGGGCTGTGGGGAGACCCCGATATAGCTAGCATCACGACGAAGACCGCTGCGGATGCGTTTGTCCTCGGCACCCGCCCGACGGCCTTGAAAGAGGACCGTATGCCCCTGACGGCCATCGGGACGGTGGAAGTCAACAGCAGCGGCAACGGCGCTGCAGAGTTAAGCCTGCTGCGCCCCGTTGGCAAAGTGACTGTCAGATTTGTCAACAACTACGGCAAGACGCTCACCCTGAGTCCTTTCTCCCTCACGTTGAGAAATATGAACGCCAGCAGCGGCTACCTCTTCCCGCATACTTCGAACGATATCCCGGGCGGCGTCTCGTATATAAACCTGGTAAAGACCGTTTCAAGCCCGGCTACGCTTCTCCTTCCCGACTACCGGGACCAGGGAGGGGTCTATGAATACGAGGCCCTGGTCTATCCGGGTGTGGCCGGAAACCTCAGTGCCGGGGATTTCACCTGCGACCTCTCCTTCTCCATCACGCAGGTCGGAGGGACCCCGCTTGCGACCCCGGAGAACTTTGATTTTTTAAAGCTGTCCATTCTCAACAAGCGCGGAGAAGACGTCACGTCCATCGCGCGCAACCAGCAGCTTACCATCACGGTGAACATCAGTCAGGGAAAGATGCTCTCCTTCAGTTTCGAGGTAGGCGCCTGGGGACGAAATACCGAACTTGTCACATTTGATTAAACGATGAATAAACGAGTCCTCATATTCCTCTTGTCCATCCTGATGCTTGCAACCGCCTGCGTCCGGGAGAATCTGCCGGTGAGCTATAACGTGCCGGAGGGTTCGCCCGTGACCCTGACCATCGAATTCGGCGCCACAGCACCCGTCGAGGTGAATGTGGGCACCAAGTCGGAGGCCACAGAGGCGGACGAGTCGCGTATTCACGACTTGTATGTCATGATATTCGACAACAACGCGATGGGAAAGCCCCGGACTTACGGCCGGTATTTCAACTACGAGCATCGATGGCTGAATAAGACCCCTCTTTCCTCCACGGACAACGAGAATGAAGGGTGGTATGTCCAGAACAAGTCGATGTCCGGCGTCGCGAATCCGGTCGACAAGACCCTCGGCGCCGTCAAGATAGCGACGGTCGCGCACGCCAATTGCACCCTGGTGCTTCTGGCGAATGTAGACAATTCCCTGGTCTCCCTGAACGGGCAGGATCCGCTGACAGCGCTGAATGCCGTCACCAATCTCAGCGAACTGCGGGATCTTCCGGTCCGCCTGGAGCAGAACGTGGTCGAACGCAACGACCTCTTCCTGATGGCGGGAGAGATAGATAATCTGAACATGACCCTCACCGACGGCAGCGGCAATCCCGACATGACATGGGACCGGGATATGGGTACTGACGGTTTCGGCACCAAATACCGGGTCACCCTCTCCCCCATCGACGCCAAGGTGAAATTCCGCATCCGGGCCAACGAGACCAATATCAGCGACCTTACCCCGGTCAAGTGGACGGTCTTCAACGTCCCGACCAGCTGTTATCTCTTCCCGACCAACCCCGAGACCGGCCGGACCGGATACGTGTATCCCCCCGGTGACGGCCATTACTATTTCGACATGGATCCGGTTTATTTCGACACCGAAGAGACGGAATCGGTCGGCGGCCAGACGGTCAAGTGGAACACCTTCACCTTCTACATGCTGGAGAGCTGCCTGTCCTCTTCTGCCATTCCGAACCCCTCAGATGCAGCTTCTTACTACCTTCGTGAAAAGAAGACTCCTTCCGGCATCTGGGAATATGCACCGGAGAAGGCTCCCTACGTGAACTTCACCGTATCGATGACCCTCAAGGACCAGGGCATCGACGATTTGGACAACCTGGGACCGGATGATTCGAAGTGGGAATACGGGGACAACAAGAAACCCATCGGCGTGACGGGAGACATGACCTACACGGTCCACCTGGGCGATTTCGCCCACCCGGATCCCAACGACGCGAACAATACTGTCCGAAACGCCAACGACTTCAACACGAAGCGCGGATACTTCTATTCCTACGACATCACCCTGAACAATGCGGCCAACCTCTTCGCCGAGGTGAAATATTACCAGTCGCAGGGGACCAACGTCGAGAATCAGCCCGCCCAGGAAGGCTCCCTCCTGCTGTTCAGCGGAGGAACGGTGAACTGCGACGCACATTACGAGAACCGGATGATGACGTTCCAGTACAGTGAGTATCTGGCTGCGAAACTGGACGCGGATCCGGATTATCACATCTATTCCTGGTATGTGAAGACCCCGTTCAACAGGAACGGCGCCAAGCCGACCTGGGACAGTAACGTCCACCGCTTTGTGGCGGACCCCACGACGATGGATTACCTGTGGGTGAAATTCGCCATCAACAAGCTCGAAGGCGGAAACTACAGCGAAGATCGCGTAAAATATCCGGGCGGATACAAATATGATGTCAGCTGGTATCCGGGAAAAGAGGGCGCAGTTCCCGAATTGCTGGATATCAACCAGTTGATGAATTACATTTACTATCAGCACCGGCTGAAGAAGAGCGGGGATCCCAACAACATCTTCGACGCCTCCAACTTGATTCGTCTGACCGCTTTCGTGGACGAATACTATTATGAGCGCGACCCGTTCTCCGGCGCCGTCAATCCGGATCTCTGGAGACAGTTCGTCAATGCCGAGCCGCGCGAGATGTATATCCTCTCCGACGTCCAGCTCAGCCAGGACGAGCAGAGCAACCTGGTCAATGCAAGCCACTCCATCATCCAGCGCTCCATCCAGACCATCTACAACATCAATTCCCCGGACATTACTTCCCTCTGGGGGCTTGAACACACGGACGAGATCCGGCAAACAGCATCCTGGAACGGTTGGCCCTGGGGCGTAGCCAGTAATTCCAAGATCAACGATCTCGTAAAGAGTGAAGACAATGGACGCATTAATACGGCTGCACTCTGGGGGCTGTATCCCGCTCCGGACGACGATCATGATCAGTGGTCAGATTTCCTTAACTATGAAGTCGATAACAGCCTTCCCGAGCTCAAAGATGACGAACATCGCGTAATGGCCTATTCCTGTCTGACACGCAACCGCGACAACAACGGTGATGGCTTCATCGATGCCGAGGAAGTACGCTGGTACATGGCGTCCATCAACCAGCTCAAAGGTCTGTGGATCGGGAACGAATCGCTATCCTCTTCGGCTCGTGTGTATCAGCCGAATCCCAAAGCCGACTGGCGCGCTCACATCCTTTCGAGCACTTGTCCGAAAAGCGCCAATTTACCCAAGGTTTTGAACGCGGAAGAAGGTTCCGCCACCTTTGAATATAGTGTTAATGGCATGGACTGGGCACAGCCAAGGTCGTATGAGCGTTTGCGCGAATCGGTTCGCTGTGTTCGCAATTTGGGCACCTATTCCGTCGGCGGCGCGACGCTGGACATCTCGGATGCACCCTATGGTCTGATCCCGGACAGCTTTTTCACCGTGGAAGAGACCGTCGATCCCGCCCATTCCAGCGACCACGATTATTCCAGCTACACCATCCACTTCGCGCGCCTTGACTCGCGTTCGATGCGTGAATTCTCGAACAGCGAGTTGCCTTTCCACGACGAGAAGTCATCCAACAACCGCGTCTATCTGGAGCTGCACGTGCAGAGCCGCGCCAGCCGGACCCAGACACCGGATTACGCTGACGCCGGAAGCAATCATATATTTCCTGCCGAAACGGCCAAAATAGATCTGGGCCAGATCAATGAAGCGATTACCAATGAGGGCCATAACAAATTCTGCCCCGCGGGCTATCGTCTCCCGAATCAGAAAGAGATGGCCATGATGACCCTGGTCCTTCCAGCGTCATACTGGAATACAAGCGCAGTCCGAATTCCTTCCCGAACGTTCTTCTCCCGCGGTCATTATGGAGACAACTCGGACCGACCGAGCAATCACTTGCTGGGCTTTTCATACGGTCCTGACAAAAAAGATATATTCCTGCCGAACAGGGGGCAAGAGGCTTCCGCAATCCGATGCGTGCGGGACAACGATATGACGGGCACCATTCTCGGCAACATGTTCCTGTCGAACAACATGCTGATGCCGGGAGAGACGACGGAGATCAATTTCAACTTCACCTCCTCGGCGGCTTCCTTCAAGTCGGGCGCCCTCTATGTCTGCTACCGCGACACGAACGGACAGCCGGTCGAGACGCAGATTCCGCTGAACCGGCAGCCGAGCGGCATGCAGTATATCACGACACAGAACTTTGTCGCGCCGGATCCGGCATCGCTGATTCCGAGCCCCGGCGCCCGGCCGACCGCAATGACCCTGAAACTGGTGCTGAAGAACACCAAAGACGAGACCGAATACGTATTTGAGGAGCCGTTCACGATTGCCGCCGTCGATATCTACTGCGACTTTGAGCTGCTGCCCGGCTCAGACAAGACCCAGGGCTTCCCGATCCGGGTCCATGCGGCCGGCTCCGACGGTGCCAAAATCAAGGAGCTCCGGCTCCTCTGGAAGACACCGACGAGCGACTGGGCCCCGCTCGTCGATCATACGACAGATCTCAGCCCGGCGGTAGGCCGGAGAGAATACGGAACGGTCGTATATTTCGACCCGCCTACGGATGATGCCGCCACCTATTTCTTCAAGCTGGAGGCAAAGTCCTACAACACTTCCGGGGACACTTACACCGCAGCCCCGAAGTCCATGCAGTTTATCGTGCCAATGGGTTATCACCCGAATCCGCTTGGCTCGAAAGAGGACCCCGTCAACAATACCGGTGATTTCCACGATTGGAAAGACAGTTGGTGGCAAACCGGGACGAACGCAAAGGACTGGCTCGCGACCATGGTCGGCCATGTCCCTTCACAATACGCGACCGTGGAGCCGAAGTATGTGATCAATACCGGCTGGCGGAAGAAGATCCTGAACCTGAACTTCCCGGCAGGCGACTACATCGAAGCCGATATGGATCTGGCCTATTGCGTCTATATCGATACGGAGGGATCCAACAACCAGAAACCTGGTCTGGACAACATTCTCAGTATCGGCCGCAGCGGCATCGGCTGGGATCCGGGTACACTGCACGTTTACTATCCCGCACACGTCCAGTATTCTGACGGGTATCAGGACGAGCTGCGATTCTATGCGGTTCCGGCCAACACCAACGACTCCGACAACGCCACGATCGGCCGAGTACACGAGTATCTTGGCGAGCGCCCGATGCTCCTTCGTTTCGACAAGAACGGCATTACATACAACTCGATGGCCTTGAAGTGGAAAGGGTATAAATACAAAAACGACACGAGCAGATACGACTCGGTCGTAAGCACGCTGACGGCGGGAGCGTCCGTATATGTCGGTGCGGAAGAAGGCAACCACCTGTCCCGTGCCATCTACAAATATGTACGCGTGGTTCGTGTCGACCTGGGCAGTGTCGGGGACGATCCGACCAGCGGCTTTGATGATAATCCGCAGAACGGCGGCAACTTATAGGAGGACGCAGTATGAAGATCAGAATCAAGAAATATATCATGGGCATCGCCCTGTTGCTCCTCGCGGCCTGCGCCAAGCAACCGGTTGAGCCGGCCGGTCCGGGTCCGCAGGGAGAAGGGACCACGATTCACTACCGGGCCAAGGTCTCGGAAGACACCGCGACGCGGGCTACGACAGACGGCTTCAACCAGTACATCTTTGAAGCCGGAGATATTCTTTATCTGGAGGGCTCGAAGATGCACGGCAGCCTCACCCTCCAGTCCGGAGCCGGTGAGAGCACGGCCTTGTTTGAAGGCGATCTTGTCTGTGACGAGGGTTATTTCCCCGCGGAAGGTGAAGACCTGTCCGCAACGCTCGTGAGCGAGACAGCGGTCAACTGCGGGTTCTATGCATTTGACGCCAATGGGAAACTCCAGGGGCCGAACTATCCCGCCGACCAGTTTGCTGCCACCTTCGCGGATGCCGTCTCCAAATACAGCGTATTTACGGTCAACGGCAAGTATGGTGACGCATCCTTCATCCTTTCGCAACGCTCGTCTTTCCTGGTGTTCGCCATCCGGTGCGACAAGGGAAAGGTACATGTCGGAGACAATGTCCAGGTCAGCCTTTACAACAGCGGGACCCCCATACGCTCCGCCAGCGTACAGGCCGCGGATTTGGGCGCCTATACCCGACTGTCGTTTGTGACCGCCCTCCCAGGCGGCACTTCGCTGAGCGGGGCCAGCCTCAGCGTAAAATGGGGAACGGGGACGGAGGATCAAAAGGAATTCACGGACATCACGGACGCCAGCCTGTCGGCCAACAAGTATTACAATATTACCCGCGACGCTGTCGTTCCCTACCGAGGTTTCCGAATCAGGGCTACGCAGGACGGCACCACGATCACTTTCCGTTTCAACTACACCGACGGAGGCACCGAAATCAGTAAAGAAAACGGCGCTGACGGGACCTGGCAGCATTACAACGTTTCGGATGGCACTGGAAAGAATATCACGTTGGACAAAGACGAGGAGCTTTGTGTCAGAGCGACCCGGGAATCCTATCAGAATATCGCTAACGATTATAATGGTAGCAATAAGTGGTATACCATCCAGAACACCCCGCTTATGACAGCCGACAAAAAGGTTTACATCGCCGGGAATATTATGAGCCTGCTCAAGGACGGAGTTCTCACTGATTTTGCCTTTGCCGGGGCGTTCGCGAAAGGCAGTAATACCACGACGATCGACATTGATCCCGAGGATCCTCTGATTCTCCCTGCTACGACGCTCACGAAGTGTTGCTACACACGTATGTTCCTCAATTGTACCTCACTGACCGCAGCCCCGGCGCTCCCGGCCACTACACTGGCTGATTTCTGCTATTATAATATGTTTCGCGGTTGCTCCGAGCTTACAGACCTTTCATTGTTTGCCGCTACCGGATTACCGGCCACCGAACTCAAGCCAAACTGCTACCGGGAACTGTTCCGTCTATGCTCCAAGTTGACAGCCGTTCCGAAGGATCTCCTTCCGGTCACGGAACTTCAGGAAGGCTGTTATCAGCAGATGTTCCAGGCATGCTCCATGATTACCCAAGTGCCGGATCTTCCTGCCCCCATCCTGGTACAGTCCTGTTACAGTGAGATGTTCAATGGTTGTAAAGCATTGAAAAACATCACTTGTCTGGCCACGGAGGGCATCAACGTAAATAACAGTACGAATGGATGGGTTATTAGCGTTGGCGGCAACGGTACCTTTACAACGAAAACTGCAGCAACTTGGCCCAACGGCAATAGCGGAATCCCGACCGGATGGACACGCGTGAATGTTAATTAACCGCCGGTTTTCGGCTTGAACAAACAACAAATTACGGCTCAATTTTCATCAAATTGAGCCGTAATTTTTAGGGTCTAGTACGTAACCAGGATTACTCGCCCTCGCACGGGTCGAGCACCTTGACGACGTAGGAGTCGGGGAAGTAGGCGCTGGTGATCTGGCCGACCACGGTGCAGGGCTTGCCGGTGGTGACGACGGCGCTGTGCTTGACAGCTTCCCAGATGCGCTCGGCGCTGTCGTTCTTGCAGAAGCTCTGGACCTCGACGGTGAGACCGTCGCCGAACTCAGCCTTGTACTGGTCGATCTTGGCGGCGTCGATGTTCTCGATCGCGATGGTGATACCATTCTCGTCGTGCGTCACGGTGATGGTGAGGCCCTCGTACTCGGTACCCTCGAAGTAATCCTTGTAGATGCGGACGTTCACGCCGTCACCCTCGAGGATGTCGTCGTAAGCGAGCGGGATGTTGAGCACGACGGACTGGGCATCCGTGCGGACGTGAACGGAGGTCTTGATCTCAGCCCAATCGGCGTGCATCTGCTGGTGGAAGTCCACCTCGACGTTGTCGGCCACGGTGTTCGGACCCGGCACGGGCACCTCGTCCGGGACGATGGTACCGTTCACGTGCCAGAGATTCTTACCACCGACTTCCTTCACGACATACCACAGGACGTGGGACTGGAGGTACTCGTCACCCAGCGCGATCAGCGAGTTGACGTCGTCCAGCTTGGCCTGGTTCTCGGAGACTTTCCTTCCGGCGGCAATATCATTCTGGAGGTCAATCTGCACATCCTCCAGGATGGCGCGCACCGTCGGCGCCTCCTTGATGGCCAGCTGGGTCTGGATACCCTTCTTGTCGAAGACATAGCGGAACAGGCCGATGTTGTTGCCCGTCTTTTTGTCCACCTTCTCGTAGTCCAGGTCACGGTCGTTGTAGTGGCCATACGGGAAGTTGGTGTACACTTTACCCTTGTTGTTGCCAGCCACGTTTCCCTTGCGGCCGTAATACAGCGAGGAGGAGTGATCCAGGTAGTCCGGCGTCGTGCGGTCGGCACGGATGGAGAAGCGGGCGCTCTCCCAGCCTTCGTCAGAGACATACGGCCAGGCCTGGCCCTTGGTAGCCGGCTCGCCGACCAGGTGGCCCTGGACGAAGACCCGGGTGTTGGGCAGGTTGGAGTCCAAAATCTCCTCCTGACCGCTGTTGATCCGCGTGCACCCCAACAGGGCGACGCTCAGCAATGAAAACAGCACTAGTTTTTTCATAACTACTAACACTTGATGTTTACTTGATGTATACTTGATGTTTATTTGTTTAATATTTATTTTGTTTTCTTATATCTTTCTTCGTCAAACATGCTCGGGACCTTTTTGAAATGCTCGGGGAACTCGGTCATGAGCTGCTCGTAATCCCGGATATAGTCCGCCCGGGGCACAACGTTCGTGTCGAACTCCAGTTCGATGTGGTCCTCGCCGTCGAAATTGCCGTAGCAATAGACGAAATGATCCACGTAGCCCGTGTTCTTGATCGTGTTGTAGGCCAGGTGGACCGTGCCCATCCTGTGCGGGAGAATCACGATGGGCAGCTCGTTCTTGGGCACGATGCAGCCGCAGGTCGTCTGGATCTCCTGGATGAACAACGGGTTGTTCGACGTGTTCTCAATCTCGAACAGGATCTTCAGCGCCTCGCCCTGCGGCACCGGATTGAGATGCAGGACCGGGTTGGCGATCAGCACCGTGGCCGGCTTCAGCCGCTTGTTGCAGGACGCGAATACTGCAACCATCACGGCCAGTATCGCAACGAATTTTATATAGGGTTTAATCCAGGTCATAATTACAATGCTTCTATTTCATCCACGGCCATCGTCCGCTCCTCCAGGTCGCGGGTCACGGTGAGCACCAGCGTGCCCTTGCTGACCGTCGACACGTCGAATTCCGCCACGGCGCGCTGCAGGTTGCCGGGGATCGGCGTGGGGACGACCGTCCCGAGTTTGCGGTCGCCGGCGGTGAGCGTCAGGCTCTCCGGGAAAGCGATGTGATAAATAACGTTCCGGGTCATGTAGACCCGCAGGCGCCGCATGCCGTCCCGGTACGGGATGGAAATGCGAAGCGCGGGCTTCGCCGAGGAAATCAGCTGGCCGCAATGGTAGTTGGACGGGAGGCCCAGCAGGCCGTCGGTCAGCAGGGTGATATCGGAATAATCTTCATCGAGCGCGGTCAGCGGGGTCAAGCGGACGCCTTTGAGCACGTCCCTGCCGAACATTTCCTCGAAATGCTCGAGCATGAAGCGGTACTCGCTGAGGTAGCTCGCGGTGCTGCCGCCGCTCTCGCTGTAGGCGATGACTCCCTGCCGCTTGGATTCCTCCAGCCCCTTCAGCATGTCATCACAGTCGAAGGTGTCGCCGGAGATGCGCTTGAGCTCCAGGCGCGTCAGCATCATGGCCCGGCTCATCTTCTGGACGTCCTCGAACTCCTGGCCCTTGGCGCTCGGCAGCAGACGGAGCAGGTCTTCGTGGAACTGCACGAAGTCCTTGGCGGGCAGGTAGGTCTTCATCGCCACCGGGACGCCTTCGTAGAGCGGCAGGGAAAGCCCGCGCTCCGTGGCAAGGTCCTCCTGCAGCGTGACGAAGTCGCAGATCACGTCGCCCGTGACGGGATATTTCTCGCGGCAGAGGCTCTTGAGCAGCGGGCGCCAGCGGGTGTCCGGATCCTCCAGGAGGGCCGCCAGCACGTGCGTCTTCAGCTTGTAGAGCGTGCTGTATTCGTAGCCGCTGCCGTTCAGGAACACGCCGTTCACGCCGTGCTTGACATACAGCTGGAGGCGGTGGCGCGTGACGTCGAAGATCGGATACGGCGTGAAGTAGTCGTCGAAGTTGTTGATGTAATCCCAGACATAGAGGTGCCGGGTCAGTCCGGACCACTTGTCGAGCAGGGCCGTGAACTCGTCCTCTTCCTCCTTGTGTACGGAGCTGAGCGGGAAATCGATGGCGCTGACCAGCACGCCGGCGTTCTCCGGAAGCGGCTTCGCGGGCACCTTGCTGGTCGTCCGATAATGGGAGGTGAAGAAGATATGGTGCGGGAACTCCGCGCAAAGGCGCTCCAGCAGATGATGCACCGCGCCGGAGCAGTCGTGCTCCGTGTTCCCGCACTCCAGGCAGCTCTCGCAGGTGCAGACGATGGAGTTGTCGTTGGGCAGGATGGCGAAGCGCATGGTCGGCTCGGAGCCGTAGTTGTCGCGGATGTACTCCCGGATGTATTTGTAGAGCGCGTCAGAGGAGAAGCAGAACTGCTCCTTGTTGACCGTGATGCCGTCCTTCGCGAAGACGCTCGGGGACGGCTTGTCCGGCAGGACGACAGAGAGGTTGTGGCCCCAGATGCCCCAGTCCAGATCGATGCTGTTCATGTACTTCGGCGCCTCCTCCTCCGGGAGCGCAGGGAGATGGATCTCCCGGTACTCGAAGGGGGACGAGCCGGTGTAGGGCTGCACTTGCGCACAGCCACTCAGCAACATCGAACAGATCAGTATGTCTATCAAAATCTGAACACCTTTGGGGCGATTCATATCAGAAAGCAATTTGCACCCTGGCAGCCAGGGAGTAAATGTTTCGATAGGAATCAAGAATTGTGCCGTCAAGCCTTCTGACGGGGTTAAAACACGTATTCCAGCTGCCTGTAATGCCTAAAGCGAGCTGGCGAGAGATGAGGATACGAGCATCGAAGCCCACCATCGTGTTGGTACGCGAAAAGTTCTGGATGGCCGTCTGCTCGAAGAAGCTCAGTTCCGGGAAGGAACCAAATCCCGTTAATAACGAGATACTTGTAGTTTCGTCGTCCTTGAAGAAGAAGGTCCCACGAAGGCCGACATTATAGTAAAGATTGCCCTGCATGAGCACGAGATCGGTGCTGAGGCGCGCCATAACGCGCTCCCAGGTCATCTCGGCCGACGGGGTAAGCATAAACAGGTTGAATTCCTCCCGGACCGCCTTTCCGGCATTGTCGCCGCCCAGGTAGAGATAGGTCGGAGGGGTGCGGCGGTAACCCAGGCGCAGGCCCGTCGTCAGGCCGAAGTTCCACTCGTAGGTGCCCGACAGGTTCACGCCGAAGCGGTTGAAGTAGCGGCTGCCCCAGGAAAGGCTGCCGGTGGCGCTCCAGCCGCCGCCGAACGAATGCTCCCACTGCGCGGACAGCTCGATACCGGCGCCGCCGGCCTCGCTCTCGGTCTTGGTGTGGTAGCCGTCGATGCCCTTGTAGTTGATCTGGCCGGTGACGGTGTCGTGCTCCAGGGCGCGCGTGTAGCTGACGGAAGCGATGGAATAGAGATGGCCGACCGTGGACAGCTCGTCGCTGCGGGAGTCGAAGAAAGCGTGGGTGTAGGAGGCCTCGACGCGGTTCTTGAAACTCCGGAAGCGGAGGAATTTCATGTGCTGCATGAACTCGTCCTGCTCGGCGTTGCTCGGGTTGAAGAAGCGGTGCTGGAGGTCGTAGGCCAGCGCGTAGTCCTTCTGCTTCTCCGCCACCAGGCCCTGGGTGTAGAGCAGGTCGCGGTTCTCCGGGTCATAGCTGACCGCGAGGTCGATCACTTCGCGGGCCTTCTCGGGCTGGTGGTCCTTCAGCAGCGCGGCGGCCCACTCTTCGCTGATGGCGGAGTAGGCGTCCGCGATCTGGGGATTCACGTACTCCCCTGCCGTCGATGCGGGACGCAGCAGGGCCAGGGCCTCTTCGTAGCGGCCCTGCTCCTGCAAGGCGATGGCCTGCTTGACGATGAAATACGGGTCGCCGGGGCGCTCGGCATAGCCGGCCGCGGCATATTGATGGAACTCCTCGCTGCGCTTGAGCGTCTGGCTGACGCTGATCAGGGTGCGCAGGGCGGATTCGCTGTCGGGGATGACGCGCAGCATCGCTTCGGCTTCGCGGTACGCCGCCTCGAAGTTCTCTTCTTCGATCAGGCCCTTCAGGCGGGTGGAAGCCTGCTCTTCGTAAGCGGAGGCAAAGCGCAGCCGGTTCTCCGGGCTGCGGCGCGAGGAGCGCTCGAGCAGGGCGCGCGCCTCAGCCATGCGGTTCAGGTGGCCGAGGGCGATGATCTGGCGGGACACGGTAGAAGGCCAGGACTCGGAGGTCTCGGGCAGGAGCTCCAGCACGCGGTCCAGGTGAGCGCGGGCGTCTTCCCACTGCTGACCGGCGAAGTCCTGGTCGCAGAGGCGGAGCATCATTTCCGTGTAGGATTCGATCAGCTCCTCGTCGTCCGGCACGCGCTCGTAGAGTTCGTTCAGCAGGCGGATCTCCGCCCGGCTGTTGCCGGCCTGCTTCTCCACGGTGTAGAGCTTCATCAGCAGACCCGGCGTGCGGCCGTCCAGGCGCATCGCCTCCTCCAGGTACATGCGGGCGTCGTCGGTGTAACCCCGCGTGATGGCGGTGCTGATCAGGTAGTTCAGGGCCTCGCGGTCGCGGGTCACGGAATACAGGCGGCCATTGGCCTCATAAGGGTCACGCAGGCGCGCGTCGTGCGCAATTTCATAAATGAGTTTCCGGTAGGACCGGTCGCTGTTCCGCTGACTCCGGACGAAGCTGTACGCCTGGGAGTAGCGGCCCAGGTCCATCATCAGGCTGACGGCCTTGTCGATGAGCTCCGCATCGTTCGGGAACTGCTCGAGGCCGCGCTGCGCGGCGGCCAGCGCCCGGTCGTACTCGCCCATCTTCATGTAGGTAGAGATGAGCTCGAAGTAGTAGTCGCGGACCTTGGGGTCCGTGTCGATCCAGCGCTCCAGGTTGTTGGAGGCCTCGGTGAGGGAGCTGTTGCGGAGGATGTTGTCGCGGGTCTCGATGTCGCGGCGGCGCACGTCGGCCACGACCAGCGTGTCGTTCGGGAAGATGTGCAGCAGGCGCTCGAGGGCCGCATCGGCCTCGACGTCGTTGCCCAACTTGCGGTAGAAAGCGATTTTACGGCGCCACAGGTCGCGGTCGTAGGGCTGGATTTCCAGCAACTCGTTGATGTAGCAGATGGCGCTGGAGTAGTGTCCGAGGTTGTCTTCCACATCCACCAGGAGGCGCTTGGCCTTGACCTGGTCGTCGTTGCCCTGGATGGAACGGACCAGGTTGTAGCGCGCCTCGTTCATGTCGCCGATGACGAAGTAGTAGTAGCCGTTGAGGTAGCGCAGGTCCGTGTCGTCGGGGATGATTTCGAGACCTTCGTCGATCTCGCGCTTGGCCGAGTTCCAGGCATTCGAACTGATGTAGGACTCGGCCCGGCGGACATAGCCGGCGACGGAGGGTTTCAGTCCCTGGGCACGAACCTCACCGGCTCCAACCAGGGAAAGGATAATAATATATATACAAGTCAGGATTCGGGCGACTCTCATTGATCTTTCTTTTTGAAACCCTGACGCTGGATCGGGGTCCACACAGCTCGCGTATTACGGATGAAACGGAGATAACCAATATTCGAACAGACGGTCTGGAACGGGTGGTAGACGAACGGTTCCAGCACCGACGCCACCATCAGTTTAAAGTAATTCATACGTTTGCTCTTCCAGTTCACCGCCTTGATCTTGTAGTCGTTGTAGATGACGGCGGAGGCGATGAAGAGACAGAACAGGTAGATCATGCCGAAGACCACGATGGCGGAACGCCAGTTCACACCGCCGGTCGGGGTCAGCCACAGCATGAAGAGGATACCGATCATCTCGAGGATCGGGGCCAGGAACTCGAAGATGAAGATGTACGGCATCGTCAGCGCGCCGATCGGCCCGTAGTGGGGGTTGAAGAACAGCTTACGGTGGTTGGATACGATCTCGAACAGACCACGGGCCCAACGCGTACGCTGACGGAACAGCTGCTTCACGGTACCCGGACCTTCCGTCCAGCAGCAGGCCTCCGGCACCATGGCGAGCTTGAAGTCGAGGTTGTGGTTCTTCATGTAGGTCACCATGCGGAGCAGCATATCCACGTCCTCCGCGAAGGAGGCCGGATCGTAACCGCCGGACTTCACGGCGATGTCGGTATCGAAGAGACCGAAACCACCGGAGATGTTCGGCAGGGCGTTGATGGCGGACCATCCCAGCTTACTGATCAGGAAGGAGCGCATGTACTCCAGCTGCTGGAACATAGGCAGCGGCCGATTGGACACTTCAGCCCGCACCAGGCGGCCGTCCTGCACGGTACAACCGTTACTCATCAACATGGTGGCGCCCACGCCAATCATCGGTTTCGGGCTGTTCACCACGTGCCACATCATGCGGTACAGCGCCATCGGCTCGATGATACAGTCCACGTCGGTACAGACGAAGTACTTGTTGCTGCAGACGTTGATGCCGGCGTTGGAACCGTCGGCCTTTGTACCACCGTGCACCTTGTCCACGAGCACCAGCTTGCTGTAGCGCTCGTCCGTCGACTTCATCACGCGCTTGATCGGCTTGCACTGCACGCGCATGGCGATATCGTAAGGGACTTCGATCAGCTTGTATTCTTCGATGAGGATATCCAGGGTGCGGTCGGTACTTTCATCGTTCACGATGACCACCTCGTAGTCCGGATAGTCCAGGTTCAGCAGCGAGTTGACGCAGTCGATGATCACGACTTCCTCGTTGTAGGCAGGCGCAATCACGGACACGGCCGGCGTCAGCGGGGATCCGCGGAGGAGGAACTTGATCGTGTTGTCATCCGGCATATTGACTTCCAGCTTCTGGCGGGACACCCGGCTCATGAACACCATGATGAGGTAGGTCACCATCATGGCGAGCGTGTAGGTGAAGATCAGGTAGCAGAAGATGTAATAGATTGTCAACCACATATATCGAGTCTCCTTTTTAACCGTTTAACACCGTTTCCACAGACGGATGATAAGCCTGCTCGCGGTCGAGGCGGACCTTGGCGAGCGTGATGGGATTGTGGAAGAAGCTGAAGAAGTGGGCGTCCTCCGGCACAGCTTCGAGTTCCAGCTTTTCGAACGCCCTCCGGCCCTCATCGCCGTAGTTGTACAGGCAGCGGAGCGCCTCGTAGCGGACGTGCGGGTTAGTGGAATGGCGGAAACCGTCCACCATGGCGTCCAGGCCGCGGCCCGTCTCGAAGCGGGTCAGGGCGTGCAGGATGGCGACCTTCGTGTCGTCCGGCTGCGTCAGCAGCGAGTCGATCAGCATCTGCTCGCCGTCCACGTAATGCAGGTAGCCCCAGGTGCGGGAGATTTCCTCGATGAGTTTCTTCTTGCGGCCCTGGGCGAAGAGGTCCTTCAGCTGGTCGCAGTATTCGACCTGGTTGAAGCGCCGCATCAGGCGGACGAACAGGCACTGCGTGAATTCGCGTTTGTGCATGTGCGCCCAGCGCGCCAGGTTCGGCAGTTTCAGGCCGGCCTTGCGGCGGCGGTTCAGCGAGTAGGCCAGCTCGATCTCGTCCTTGATGCAGGAGTTGTTGTCGAAGAACTCGGTCTCGAAGTAATCCATCGAGCTGTCGGAGCTCGAGATGATGACCGTGTACATGGCCAGGCGCTGCAGGCGCAGGTTCTTGGAATTCAAGAGTTTATTGATGATCCAGGGGCTGATCGACAGACCGTAGGCGCGAACCATGTTCAGGGCCTGCACCTTTCTCCGTTTGTTACCCAGGCTCACTTCCTTTTCCAGATGTTCGGAGATACCGAAAAGCTCAAGCATGGTGTGTATATTGCCCATTCTGGCGCTTTCCGATTTTTCATTTATAAATAGGTTGTAGAACACTTCGGCGAACACTTGCTTCTCTTTCGCCTTCTTCAGCGGCTCGGAATCGACCTCCGGATTGATGCCGAAAAGCTGGCAGATTTCCACCTTGGACATCTGGTCGGGAGCCTTGGACGAAAGGAGGAACCGCATGGCGTCTCCGTACGTCTCTTCGGTGTGCTCGCGCAGCAGTCGAAGGCTCTTCCGGTAGCCGGACATGAAGAGCATCCGGACGAAGAGCACGAAGATCGTGAAGCCGCACAGCACCGTGATCACGGCAGCCACCTTCACCTCGACGGGGTACTTCTCAAGCTTGCTGGCGACAAACGAGAAGATGTACCGGATGAAGGATGCAACGTAATACAGATAGTACCGGATGTATGCTATGGTATCCACAACTTAACGGGTAGAAGTTAGATGTCTTGATTGGGTATATACACTACTGCTTGTTCGCGGGTGCAAAGTTACGGACAATCCTTTTTTCTCGAGGCAAGAATTTATTCATTATCTTATCATTATCCTCCAAGCGTTGTCATGAATCAGTCTACTTTGTCATTTCTGAGTACACTTTTTAAAAAAATTTGTACCTTTAGCGTTCGGATGGAATACAACGCTTTATACTATTGCGGATTGGCTGCAGCCATATTTCTGACCACCAGTCTGGTGGTGGCTTTCGTGCGTTGGTTCCACATGTGCCACCCTTATGACCACCGGCCGAACTACTACTATCCAGGCCGGCCTTTCTTCTGCGCGGTCTTCCTGAGTTCGCTGGCCCTGCTCCCCTATGTGCTGCATCCGGAGAGCACGGACGCCTGGTACCTGACGCACATGTTTTTCCTGCCCGTCACCCAGCTCCATTTCAGCATCCTGCTATACACCTATTTCGGCAACATCATGAAGTGGGAGCAATGGCGGGTGCCCCTGATCGCCGTCGGCACGCCGATTGTCATCGGCCTTGCGGCCGCCCTGACCGTGGCCGTCTGGCCCGGCGAGCAGATCGGGACCGTGATCAGCCCCGAGCTGGCCGGCTACCTGCTGTTCATCCCCGGCATTATCAGTACGATTGTCTGCTTCGTCACCATGACGGTCGTCCGCGTGTGGGCCAAACGCTTCGACGAGGACGAATTCTCCAACCCGAACGACTTCCCCGTCACGGTGGCCCGGCGCTGGACCCTGCTCGCTTTCGTGAATATGGTCCTCTGCTGGACGGCCGTCCTGCTGAACAGCCGGCTGATCATGGCCATGATCATGATGCTGTTCTCCGCCTCCTCGGTGATCATCCTCATCTCCGCCCTGCATCCGCACCGCAACCGGCCGGTGGAAATGGAGGAAGAGGAAGCCCCGGGGCCGGTCGCCGCCGCGGGCACCGTGCGCAAGCGCAACGTCTCCCGGGAAAAGATGCTGGACCTCATGGCGTCCATCAACGCCGTCGTCGTGGAGCAGGAGGCCTACCTGGAGCCGCATCTCACCATCCAGGATGTGGCCGACCGCTGCGGCTACAGCCGCTCCTACATCGCCGACATCATCAAGTCGGAGTACGGCGGGTTCTTCGTCTTCATCAACAGCTTCCGCCTGAACCACGTGACAGACTACCAGCAGGAACACCCCAACGCCACCATCCAGGAGGCCGCCGAGGCGTCCGGGTTCAGCTCCCGCCAGGCCTATTACAGCGTAAAGGCCCGCATGGAGGAAGCCGAAGGCGTTATTTCAGGAAAGGCTTCAGGTCGGCCCAGCTGACGGACAGTTCGATGGCGCCCATCACGTAAGGCGCAATTTCGTAAGGATTGTAGACCCAGGTCACGTGCGTGTCCGACACGCTGAAATTGCCGTTCGGCTCGGGCATGCTGAAGAGCATCTCCCCATCCTCATCGTTCTCGGCCAGATAGGTCTCCAGCGCATCCGAGAGCAGCGCCGCGACGCCGTCGCGGAAGCCGGGCTTGAAGAGATCGTCCTCGGAGATGATCTCGCCGGTGGTCATGTCATAGACGTCGTACACGATGCTGTACATCCCGTGTGCGCCGCCCGTGTACTCGTTGTACGAGACGTTGTAGGTCTGCAGGCGGCGGGCCTTGCAGGCGTCGCCGAAATGGCCCGTCCGGCCGTACTCGAAGTTGAACATCCACGCGTCCTCCTCGTCGAAATCGTCCGAGAAGTCCTCGACTTCGGCGGCGTAGTTCTCCAGCATCGAAGACACCCAGCGCTCGCAGGCCACGGGGACGTCGTTCAGGCCGTCCGCCTCGTCGTAGAGGATGTGGGTGGAAACGATCGTGGCGTTGATCTTGTCCTGCAACTCCTTGCTCACGCCGCCCGTCACATACTCGAACGAGCAGGAGACGTTGCATTCTGCGTCGAACTGCTCCGACGCGGCGGAGTCTTCGTATTCGAAGGTCTTGGTTTTCAGTTCCCGGGTGCAGGAAGCCACCAGCAGGAGGGCGGCCGCAGCCGCGAAGAGGATGTGCATTTTGTTCATCTGAAAGACGTTTTTTGCGATGCGCAAAGATAGCAATTATTCGTATATTTACGGGAGATTCACACGAAATGAAAAAGATTGCCATCTTCCTGGCGGGACTGCTGGCCCTGGCAGCCTGCCAAAGCAAGCCGGCGGCCGCCCCGGACTACGTCGTCCAGGTCTCGCTCGGCCCCTGGAACGCCCCCGCCTACACGGCGGAGCAGATCAACGCGCGCATCGACTCCGTCAGCGCCCTCATCCCCGTGGGGAAGGTCATCATCGGCTGGAGCCTTGACAAGGACATCTACCGCGAGGTCGGCGAACACCTGCACGCCAAGGGCATCCGCATGCTGCTCTGGCTGCCCGTCTTCGCCGAGACCGAGGAGGTCTGCGAGAATTCGACGGCCGTCGACCTATGGGGCCGCGTGCCGGCGAATTACGGCCTCACCGCCGGCGAGGGCTTCAGCTTCAACTGCCCGTCCGACCCGCACAACATCGCAAACGCGGTCGCGCTCTACGACCGCCACTTCGCCGACTGCGGCTTCGACGGCGTGTTCCTCGACCGCATCCGCACGCAGTCCTTCGTAGGCGGCGTGAGCGGCGTGCTGAACTGCGGCTGCCCCGTCTGCGCGGCGCGCTACGCCGCCGAGGGCGTGGACCTGGAGGCCGTCAAGGCCGCCTGGGAGGCCCAGGGGGACGCATTCCTTTCTGTGGTCGACTACGACCCGGAGCTCGGCTTCGAATTCAAGGATCCCCTGGCGGCGGACCTCTTCCGCGCCAAGGGGCATATCGTCAGCGGCGGCGTGGCGGCGGTCGCGGACAGCCTGCGCAGCCGCGGGCTGGAGATCGGCATGGACCTCTTCGCGCCGTTCATGGCGCCCTTCGTGGGGCAGGATTACGCAATCCTCGCGCAGCACGCGGACTTCATCAAGCCGATGCTCTACCGCAAGACCACCGCGCCGGCGGGCATGGACTTCGAGTATAAGCTGCTGCGGCAGGCGCTCCCGAACGCGACCGGCTACCCGGAGTTCGCGATGGACCTCGCCTTCCTGGACAGCCAGCTTGCGGCGATGGAGCCCTATCCCTGCGCCAAGTATCCGGGTATCGAGATCAATTACCGCGCGGGCGTGGCGGAGACTGACCCGGCCTACGTGACCGAGTCGCTGGACGCCGTGATGCGCCACGGCTTCTCAGGCGCCGTGCTCTCCTGGAACATCATGGAGGCCCCGGAGGCGCACATCGCCTGCCTGCACTAGCCGCCATTCGCCGGCCCCGACCGGCGAATCTTTACTTGGAGAGCCTGCTGAGAACCCAGTCGGCTTTAATCTTGTCGATAATCGCCGTGACCACGCGGAACGCGGGAGCGTCGGGCGTGTAGACGGCCGGCACGGCGAACGCCACGCGTCCCTGGCGCTTGAGCTTCGCGGCGGTGGCCTTCTTGCGCTCGTTCTGCGGGTCGTAGACCGCAATGGAGTGGCCGCCGAACATGCCCACGATCTTCATGCAGGGGACGTCGGTGTCGCCGTCGCCGAAATAGATCATGTGCGTGAAGGGGATGCGCTTCTTGTCGTCGGCGATCGACTCGTTCACCTGCTTGTTGTCGCGCGAGCTGAAGATGCCCTTGCTGATCTTGAAGAGGAACTGGGTCTTGGTGGTGTAGTCCACGGAGATGCCCGGCCACTCCGCCTCGCCGTTGGCGTCGTAGAGGAAGGTGCCGGCGAAGACGTGCTTGAACTCGTGGGCGATCGGGCTCCCCTCGATGATCTCCTTGAGGCCGGAGGAATTGATGTAGTGCTCGATCTTGACGCCGTGCAGCTCGCCGTAGTTGTTGACGAGCCTGAACCATTCGCGCACGCCGTCGAACAGCTGGATGTTCTGCCCGAAGCGCTGGAAGTCCTCGCGGCGGAGCTTGATGCCGTTGCGCTTCGCTTCGTCGAACATCAGTTTCATGTAGGCCAGCACGTTGGAGGCGTCCTGCCCGATGGCGATGCTGTCGCTCATCCGCCAGAACTCGTCCGCCGTCTTGCCGACGGCCTGGATGAAGCCGAATTCCTGCATGTTGCCCGGGGAGAGGGTGCCGTCATAATCGTAGATCAGCGCGACGATCGGTTTCTTCTGCGTCATAATTCACCACACATTTAGATATTTCGCCCCAAATATCGTAAATATTCGCCACATACGCACGCGGGCGATTGCTTTTTTACCCGGCAAAGGTTAAATTTGTGCAACTAACTGAAATCAAACACACTTCAAACATGGAGAAATATCCGCACTACCTGGAGCGCCTGCAGCAAGCGACGCAGAAATACTGGGACAAGGCCGCCCTCAACACCATCGGCGGCGAGTCCTTCACATACGGCCAGATGGCCACGCAGATCGAGAAGTTCCACCTGGTCTTCGAGAAGCTGGGCATCCAGAAGGGCGAGAAGATCGCCCTGTGGGCCCGCAACGGCGCCACCTGGGGCATGTCCTACCTCGCCGTCAACACCTACGAGACCGTGATCGTGCCGCTGCTGGCCGACTTCACGCCCGACGGCGCCACCTTCCTGGTGAACCACTCCGAGAGCATCGCCCTCTTCACCAACGAGGACAAGTTCAAGCAGCTCGACATCACCAAGATGCCGGCCGTCAAGTTCGTCGTCAACGTCGACAACTGGGGCCTGCTCTATGCCGCCTCCGACGAGGTGTCGAAGGTCTACGCCGAAATGGACGCCCTCTTCGCCGCCAAGTGGCCGAACGGCTACGGCCCGGACGACGTCGTCTACCCGACCGACAACTGGGACAACCTGTCCACGATCAACTACACCTCCGGCTCCACCGGCGACCCGAAGGGTGTCATGCTGACCTACCGGAACTTCTGCGCCAACGTGGACTTCAGCCAGCGCCACGTCCCCGCCGGCGACAAGATGGTCTCCATGCTTCCGATGGCCCACATGTACGGCCTTGTGATCGAGTTCATCTACCCGCTCTGCAACGGCACCGCCATCTACTGGCTCGGCAAGGCCCCGACCCCGGCCACGCTTCTGAAGGCCTTCGCCGACGTCAAGCCTTACCTGCTCATCACCGTGCCCCTCGTGATGGAGAAGATCTACAAGTCCAAGATCAAGCCCACCATCGACAAGCCCGCCGTGAAGTTCCTCCTCAAGGTCCCCGGCCTCAACCAGATCATCTACAAGAAGATCAAGGACGGCCTCGTGCAGGCCTTCGGCGGCAACGTGCAGGAGTTCATCATGGGCGGCGCCGCCCTCAACCCGGAGGTCGAGAGAATCTTCAAGAAGATCAAGTTCCCTTACCTCGTGGGCTACGGCATGACTGAGGCCTGCCCGCTGCTCGCCTATGAGCACTGGACCAAGTACGTCCCGGGCTCCTGCGGCAAGGCCGTCGACTGCGCCACCGTGCGTATCGACTCCGAGGATCCCGAGCACATCGCCGGCGAGATCCAGGCCAAGGGTGAGAACATCACCATCGGCTACTTCAAGAATCCCGAGGCGTCCGCCAACGCCTTCACCGAGGACGGCTTCCTCCGCACCGGCGACCTGGGCATTATGGACAAGGACGGCAACATCTTCATCAAGGGCCGCTCCAAGAGCATGATCCTGACCGCCAACGGCCAGAACGTCTATCCCGAGGAGCTCGAGGCCTTCGTGAACAACCAGCCGTACGTGGCCGAGTCCGTGGTCGTGGACCGCGCCGGCAAGATCGTCGCCCTGGTCTACCTCGACAAGGACGCCATCAAGGCCGCCGGCCTCGACGAGGAGGCGGTGTCCGACCTGCCGGAAAAGATCCGCGTCGGCGCCAACCGCCAGCTGCCCAGCTACAGCAAGATCGCCCAGGTGGAGACCGTGCTCGTGCCCTTCGAGAAGACCCCGAAGATGAGCATCAAGCGCTTCCTCTACAAATAGTGACAAATTGTCACTGGAACAGCATTTGAAACAAAGAGGGTTGGCCCGTGCGGCCGACCCTTTTTGATTTTTAAATACGACAAGATATGGCAACCAAAACCCTCAAAGGTAAAATCGGCGTGACCACCGAAAACATCTTCCCGGTGATCAAGCAGTTCCTCTATTCCGACCACGAAATCTTCCTCCGCGAGCTCGTCGCCAACGCGGTGGACGCCTCCCAGAAGATGAAGGCCCTCGCCTCCAGCGGCGACTTCAAGGGCGAGCTGGGCGAGCTGAAAGTCAGCGTGGAGCTCGACGAGAAGAAGAAAACCCTCAAGATCATCGACCGGGGCATCGGCATGACCGAGGAGGAAGTCGACCGCTACATCAACCAGATCGCCTTCTCCTCCGCCGGCGAGTTCCTCGAGAAATACAAGGACCAGCTCGGCTCCATCATCGGCCACTTCGGCCTGGGCTTCTACTCCGCCTTCATGGTGAGCAAGAAGGTCACCATCGACACCCTCAGCTGGCAGGAAGGCGCCAAGCCCGTCTTCTGGTCCTGCGACGGATCGCCGGAGTATGAGATGAAAGAAGGCAAGAAAGCGGACCGCGGCACCGAGATTACCCTCTTCCTCGACGACGACTCCGAGGAGTTCGCCGCCAAGGGGCGCATCTCCCAGCTGCTGGGTAAGTACTGCAAGTTCATGCCCGTCCCGGTAGTCTTCGGCAAGAAGACCGAGTGGAAGGACGGCAAGAGCGTCGAAACCGACGAGGACAACGTTATCAACAACATCGACCCGATCTGGACCAAGGCCCCGTCCGAGCTCAAGGACGAGGACTACCTCAAGTTCTACAAGGAGCTCTATCCGATGGAGGAGGAGCCGATGTTCTGGATCCACCTCAACGTGGACTACCCCTTCACGCTGACCGGCGTGCTCTACTTCCCGAAGATCAAGGAGCGCATGGCCATCGACAAGAACAAGATCCAGCTCTACTGCAACCAGATGTTCGTCACGGACCACGTCGACAACATCGTGCCGGAGTTCCTGACCCTGCTGCACGGCGTGATCGACTCCCCCGACATCCCGCTGAACGTCTCCCGCAGCTACCTGCAGAGCGACGCCAACGTCAAGAAGATCAGCACCTACATCACCAAGAAGGTGGCCGACCGCCTGGAGGAGATCTTCAAGGAGCAGCGCGAGCAGTTCGAGCAGAAGTGGGACAACATCAAGCTCTTCATCGAGTACGGCATGCTCTCCGACGAGAAGTTCTGCGAGCGCGCCCTCAAGTTCACCCTCCTCAAGAACACCGAAGGCAAGTACTTCAGCCTGGAGGACTACCGCACGGCCATCGAGCCGAACCAGACCGACAAGGACAAGACCGTGGTCTATCTCTACGCCACCAAGCCCGCCGAACAGTACAGCTGGATCGAGGCCGCGAAGAACCAGGGCTACGACGTCCTGCTGATGGACTGCGAGCTGGACAGCCACTTCGTCAACCTGCTGGAGGCCAAGGTCGAGCACACCCGCTTCGCCCGCGTGGACAGCGACTCCGTCGACAACCTCATCCCCAAGGAGGAGAAGGTGAAGCCGGAGATGAGCGAGGAGGACAAGAAGACGCTCGACGAGCTCTTCAAGGGCGTCCTGCCGGAGGGCAACGACTACATGGTCGACGCCCAGAACCTCGGCGAGAACGCCGCGCCGGTGCTCATCACCCAGAGCGAGTTCATGCGCCGCTACCGCGAGATGAGCGCCCTGGGCGGCGGGATGAACTTCTACGGCACGATGCCCGAGGCCTACAACATCATCGTGAACATGCAGAACCCGCTGATCGCGAAGATCTGGGAGGAGAAGAAGGAAAGCGAGCTGCTGCACCAGGTCGTGGACCTGGCCCTGCTGGGCAACGGGATGCTGAAGGGCAAGGCCCTGGCGGACTTCATCGCCCGCAGCGAGAAACTCTTGAAATAATTATTCTTCTTCCTTGGCGACTTCGTCGACCGACTTGCGGGGCGTGAAGCTCATGGCGGTGTCGCCCTGGCCCTTGCCGAACACGTAGTCGTTGCCCGGCAGGAGTGCGTTCAGGAAGATGCCCACGAGGGCCGCGACCGCCAGGCCGCTCAGCTTGGTGAAGCCGAGGTCGATGGCATCGTTCGCGCCGTACTTGATACCGATGGCGAGCACGAGGATGAGGGCGGCGATGATGAGGTTACGGGAGGAGGTGAAGTCCACCTGGTTCTCCACGATGTTGCGCACACCGACCGCCGAGATCATACCGTAGAGCACCAGCGACACGCCGCCGATGGTCGCGGCGGGCATCGCGCCGATGAGCGCGGCGAATTTCGGGCAGAAGGACAGGATGATGGCGAAGATGGCCGCGATGCGGATCACGCGCGGGTCGAAGACCTTGGTGATGTTCAGCACGCCGGTGTTCTCGCCGTAGGTCGTGTTGGCCGGGGCGCCGAACAGGGAGGCGAGCGCCGTGGCGAGACCGTCACCCATGAGGGTGCGATGCAGGCCCGGATCCTCAAGGTAATTGATCTCCGTCGTGGAGGAGATGGCGCACATGTCGCCGATGTGCTCGACCATCGTGGCGAGCGAGATCGGCAGGATGGCGATGATGGCGGCGATGACCAGGCCCCAGTCCGGGTTCTGGAACACGGCGAAGGCCGTGTCCTTCCACTGGAACGGCAGGCCCACCCAGGCGGCGTCCTTCACGCCGCTGAAGTCCACCTGTCCGAAGCAGGCGGCCACGGCGTAGGAGCCGACCACGCCGAGCAGAATCGGCACGATCTGGACCATCTTCTTACCCCAGATGTTGCAGTTCACGACAATAGCGACGGCCAGGATGGCGATCCACCAGTTCTGCGCGCAGTTCTGGATGGCGGAGCCGGAGAGCGTCAGGCCGATGGCGATGATGATCGGGCCCGTCACAATGGGCGGGAAAAAGCGCAGGACCTTCCTGGCGCCGAAGGCGGCGAAGAAGCCGGCCAGCACGAAGTACAGCAGGCCCGCGCAGAACACGCCGATGCAAGCGTAAGGCAGCGAAGTCGCCAGGTCGAGGCCCTTGTCAGCACCCATCTGCGCCACGGCGGCGTAACCGCCGAGGAAGGCGAAGGAGGAGCCGAGGAAGGCCGGAACCTTCATCTTCGTCAGGAGGTGGAAAAGCAGCGTACCGAGACCTGCGAAAAGCAGGGTCGAGGAAACGGAGAGTCCGGTGATCACCGGAACGAGAACGGTGGCCCCGAACATCGCGAAGAGATGCTGGAGGCCGAGGACGGTCATTTTGCCCTTGCCGAGCTTGCGGGCATCATAGATTGCCTGCTCTTTTTGTACTTGAGCCATAGTGCTATCGTGAATGTTGGATTATTCCCACTCGATGGTTGCCGGCGGTTTGGAGGAGATGTCATACACCACCCGGTTCACACCGCGCACCTTGTTGATGATCTCGTTGCTGACGTCGGCGAGGAAGTCGTACGGGAAGTGGAACCAGTCGGCCGTCATCGCGTCGGTGGACACCACCGCGCGCAGCGCGACCGGGTTCTCGTAGGTCCGCTCGTCGCCCATCACGCCCACGCTCTTGATCGGTAGCAGGATCACGCCCGCCTGCCAGATGGCGTCGTAGAGGTTCGTCGCCATCACGCGCGGGTCGGAGGCGCAGGGGAAGCCCATGCCGGTACAGTCGTAGTTGCGCAGGCCGCGGATGTAGATGTCGTCCGCCTCGCGCAGCACGCGCAGTTTCTCTTCCGTCACGTCGCCGATGATGCGGATGGCCAGGGACGGGCCCGGGAAGGGATGGCGCCCCACGAGCTCTTCCTTGATGCCGAGGGCGCGGCCGACGCGGCGCACCTCGTCCTTGAAGAGCATGCGCAGCGGCTCCACGATCTTGAGGTTCATCTGCTCGGGCAGGCCGCCCACGTTGTGGTGGCTCTTGATCTTGGAGGCGATGCCGGGGATGCCGGCGCTCTCGATCACGTCGGGATAGATCGTCCCCTGGGCCAGCCAGCGGGCGTTCTTGATCTGTTTCGCGTATTTGTCGAAGGTCTCCACGAAGAGGCGGCCGATGATCTTGCGCTTCTGCTCGGGCTCGGTCACGCCCGCGAGCTCGGAGAGGAACTCCTTCGAGGCGTCGGCGCCGATGACGTTCAGGCCCATGTCGCGGTAGGACTCGAGGACGTCCTCGAATTCATTCTTGCGGAGCAGGCCGTTGTTCACGAAGATGCAGGTCAGCTGGTGGCCGATGGCCTTGTTGAGCAGCACGCCGGCCACGGTGGAGTCCACGCCGCCGCTCAGGCCCAGAATGACCTGGTCGTCGCCGATCTGCGCGCGCAGGTCGGCCACCGTCGTCTCGATGAACGACGCCGGCGTCCAGTCGCCCGCGCAGCCGCAGATGCCCAGCGCAAAGTTGGACAGGATCTGCGTGCCCTCCGTGGTATGGAACACCTCCGGGTGGAACTGGACCGCATAGGTCTGCTCCCCGGCGATCTGGTAGGCGGCGTTCGCCACGTCGGAGGTGGAGGCGATCACCTCGGCCCCCGTGGGGAGCGCGGAGATCGTGTCGCCGTGCGACATCCAGACCTGCGAGCGGGCGCTCACGCCCTGCAGCAGCGGGGAATCCGCGCGCACGACGTCCAGCATTGCGCGGCCGTATTCACGGGCGAGCGAGCCCTCGACCTTGCCGCCGCAGCGGTGCGCGATGTACTGCGCGCCGTAGCAGATGCCCAGCACCGGGTATTTGCCCTTGAAGAGGCTCAGGTCCACCTGCGGGGCGTTGGCGTCCCGCACGGAGCAGGGGCTGCCGGACAGGATCACGCCCTTGACGCTCGCGTCGAGCGCCGGGACCTTGTTGTACGGATAGATTTCACAAAAAACGTTCAGCTCCCGGAGGCGGCGGCCGATCAGCTGGGTCACCTGGGAGCCGAAATCGAGGATCAGGATTTTATTCACCGCGGGAGGAGTTAGGAGTTTCCTTGGTGATGGTGATGT
>JAEEGJ010003868.1_pt1 | contig 53797 bp, 35 predicted proteins | sample 8958761 | NCBI WGS metagenome assembly JAEEGJ01 (sample SAMN16246546, study PRJNA631951) | gut metagenome | biome: gut microbiome; feature: rumen; material: RS-attached | host: Bos | place: Iran: Karaj | collected 2018-10
CGGCAAATTCGCCATTGCGGTCGGGCATCATCAGTGATACGATGGTACCAGCATAGTTGCACACACACATTTCAGCGCCCTTGTTGTTCTTGAGGACATAAAGGGCAGTCTTCTTGCCGTCAACGACTGACACGAAGCGCTCAGGATCGAGGCCTGCTTTTGTTGTAATCATGAGATTAATATATTAAGAGTACTGTGAACTTGCCATTTTTAGCGGTGCAAAGATAGTATATTTCTTTTAAATTTACAAATTACGCGCGTAAAATTTTCAACAAAGGTGTGTAATGATGAATTTTTGACAAATAGACATTCGCATTTTCTCATTATATAAGAGGAAAAGAGCAAAATCTGACGAAAGAATCCTGAGGATTTTGTTGTTTCGGTGAAAAGCATTATCTTTGCACAGATTTTTGATTTACTCCACATTATAAATTAAAAAGAAATGGCAAAAGCATATGTATTTCCCGGACAGGGATCGCAGTTTGTAGGCATGGGTAAAAGCCTTTATGAAGAGAATGAACAGGCCCGTGAGCTCTTTGAGCAGGCCAATGAGATACTGGGTTTTAGGATTACCGATTTGATGTTCAATGGCACTCCCGAGGATCTTGTGCAGACCAAGGTGACGCAGCCTGCCGTATTCTTGTGCTCGGTTATTCCAGCTATCGTGGGAGGCATCGAGCCCGACATGGTTGCCGGTCATTCGTTGGGTGAGTTTTCGGCATTGGTAGCATCGGGCGCACTGTCTTTCGAGGATGGTCTGAAGCTGGTGAGCAAGCGTGCTCAGGCAATGCAGAAATGCTGCGAAAAGGTGCCTGGTACGATGGCTGCCGTCCTGCAGCGAAATATCGTGGTGAGCGATGAACAGATTGAGGAAGTCTGTGCTTCGATCGATGGCGCTGTGGTGGCTGCCAACTTCAACTGCCCCGGTCAGGTAATCATTTCGGGCGCCGTGGAGGCTGTACAGGCCGCTGGTGCCAAACTGATCGAGATGGGCGTGAAGCGTGTAGCCCCGCTCAAGGTGGGTGGCGCATTCCATTCACCACTGATGGAGCCTGCGCGTGCAGAACTCGCTGAGGCCATCGAATCAACTACGTTCAACGCGCCCAAGTGTCCAATCTATCAGAATGTCGATGCCTCTGCTCATACCGATGCCGAGGAGATCAAGCAGAATCTGGTGAAGCAGCTCACAAGCCCCGTGCGCTGGACCAAGTCGGTCGAAGCTATGGTGGCAGCCGGTGCTACCGAATTCATCGAGTGTGGTCCTGGCAAGGTTCTTCAGGGCCTCTGTTCGAAGATCAACAAGGAGGTGGCTGTTTCGTCGGCTACGCCCGAGATGATACCGGAGGCTTAAGGGGTACTGAAAGGTTTGGTATTACGATATTCCGGTATAACGGTATAACGGTATAACGGTATAACGGTATTTCGGAATTCCGTGATTCCGAAGAAAGCGAAACCGCGTCAAAATCTATAATTCCTCAGGATGAAAATCCTGGGGATTTTTTTTGACCAATGCCTTGTTGTGGATGATCCAGAGGATGTCGGCACTTGCAGCCGCGAGTTCAACGTCGTGCGTGCTGAGCAGGACGGTCTTCCGATGATGGTGGGCGAGGTTCTGGAGCAGGCGCATCAGCTCGCGACGGCTCGGATAGTCGAGAAAGGCTGATGGTTCGTCAAGCAGGAGGAGTGGAGACTGCTGGGCAATGGCACGAGCGATCATGGTCTTCTGCTTCTCCCCATCGCTGAGTGTGCTTAGCTGCCGGGTGGAGATATCCTGAATGCCAACCAGCTGGATGGCCTCATCGGCAAAGGCATAATCCTCGGCGTGCAGCCGCCCCCAGATCCCCGTGTGTGCTAGGCGCCCGTAGGCAACCATCTCGCGAACGCTGGTGTTGAGGAGGTCGGGTACGAAGGTCAGGACAACGCCGACACTGTCGGGGCGTTCGATGGTTCCTCCGAGGGGAGGCTGCAGACCTGCAAGGGTGCGCAGCAGGGTGCTTTTGCCCGTACCGTTGCGTCCCAACAGGCAGCAGAAGCATCCATCAGACAATTCCGCATCTATCGACGAGACGATAGGTGCGGAATTGTTGTATCCGATATGTAGGTTATGCAGTTTCAGCATCAGCGCTGGTTGGGACTGATGAACTTCATGTCAGTCTGCATGCCCTTCTTCCACCATTTTTCGGGTGCAATGCTCCAGTCGCCGCGCAGACGGGGCACGATGGTGTCGTGGGCCTGAATGTAGTCGGCGATGTACTGACGCACATCCTTGTCAGAGTAGTCAATGACGCGGGACTCAAAAACTTTCTTGTCCCATCCGAGGCCTTCGGGTATGAAGTTGCCGCCGCCGTTGGCCTGGTAGCTGTTGAGAGCCACCTTGTAGGTCTTGGAGCGGTCGAACTTCGAACCATCGCTCATGGAAATGATCTTGAGCTGCTTGCCTTGAGGTTTGTCGAGGTTAAGCTGATACTTGATGCCGGCAGCGCTGGTGAAATTGAAGGTGGGCGTGATGAAGCGCGGCCCATAGACATTGTAGAGGATATTTCCCTTATCGTCGAACATGAATGCCAGCAGGTGGTCGTTCTCGTTCTTCATGCCGTTGAACTGCTTCGAGAAGCCATAGTTGAGGTATTTCTCGACTTCTTCGCCCGTCATGCTGACGGTGACGAGAGTGTTTTCGTAACGATAGAGGGTGAACAGCTGGCGCATGGTAATCGGTCCGGCTGGCACCGAATCATGGGCGGCCAGCACGGAAGCAAAACTGACATCGGCGCCGGAAGCTTCGAGCTGTACATCGTGGATGAAGTCCATGAACTTGGAGGGGCCGTAGAGCGAAGGTTCGCCGTAGAGTGTCTGGGTAAAGTAGCCGATAGGAGCATCGACCCACTTGTTGACTTCATCGACTGCATATTGGTAGGTCTTGCAGTAGTCGTTGTCGGGTTCGTAGTCGGTCATCTCAATCAACTCGGTTGTAATCTGCTTGCGGTAGCGGTTGGTTGCCTTGTCCAGCACCAGATGTATCTGGGCACGGCCCACCTTGGCTGCCTGAGTCTGTGCATCGAGGACCTTGACGGAATCGCCGTTGACATTGGCTATGGTGAACATGTTGCCCTGATGGTCATGCCCACAGAGGATGAGGTCGAAGCCCGGCACCTTGGTAGCTACGGGAATGGAGCCATTTTCGTTCTTGTATGTGTCGAGATTGCTGCCATCGATATGATAGTCTGTACCGGAATGGAAGAGTCCGATCAGGATATCGGGATGCTCCTTCTCCTGGATGATGGGTACCCAGTGTTCGGCACATTCCACCATGTCCTGGAATTCGAGGTGCGGCCAGAGCTTCTTGGGAAGCCAGGCTGCGATGTTGGGGGTTATCATGCCGAGCACAGCCACCTTGATGCCCGAGCGTGTGAAAACGCGATACGGAGAGAACATCGGCTCTCCGGTTCGTTCGTCGATGGCATTGGCGCAAAGCCAGGGCTTGCGAAGCTGGGGAGCCACGCGGTTGAGATAGACCTTTTCGCCCGTTTCCACATCATGATTACCCAGACCGACAGCGTCGTAGCCCATGTAGTTATATACGAGGGGAACGAGGTGAGGCGAAACGGTATCGACGTAATTGTAGTAATACATGGAAGGTTGTCCCTGCAGACAGTCACCCGTATCGAAGAGGAATACGGCATCGGGATATTCCAAACGCTGCTGGTTGACGTAGGTGCAGACGTTGGCCATCGATGTTACAGCAGGTGCATTATTGCGAATGTCAAAGGGAAGATAGGCTCCATGGACATCGGTGGTGTAGAGCACGATGATGTCTGTTTCGTTGGGCTTCATGGCGCAGGATGATAGCATCGTTGCTGCAAGAAGTGCAATAGCGCCTAAGGATAACACTTTCATACTCGTTAATTCTTTAATGGTAACTCTGATTGCACAAGGAAAGAGCGCAGAGCGGATAATCCAATGGCAGGTTTATCCGATTTCGGCCTTGATCTGGTCTGCCGTCTTTTGAGCCTCTTCCATCGTGCTGGCTTCGGCATAGATGCGAATGATGGGTTCGGTGTTGGATTTTCGGAGATGTACCCAGCGGTCGGGGAAGTCGAGCTTCACACCATCGATGTCTGTGACCTCGATGCCGGGCTTGCCTTCGTACTTCTTCTTCATGCGCAGGAGGATGGCATCGACATCAATTTCGGGCGAAAGATCGACACGCTGCTTGGCAATCTCGTAGGGAGGATAGCTCTTGCGTAGTTCGCTGACAGTGAGCTTGGGGTTCTGGGTGCGCAGCTTGGCCAGGTTGGTGAGGAAGAGAGCTACGCCCACAAGGGCATCGCGTCCGTAATGCGATTCGGGATAGATGACACCGCCGTTACCTTCGCCGCCGATGACGGCATTGGTCTCCTTCATTTTTGTGACAACGTTCACTTCGCCAACGGCAGCAGCATTGTATTGGCCGCCACGGGCACGGGTCACGTCGCGCAGAGCGCGGCTGGAGGAAAGGTTCGAGCAGGTGTTGCCAGGAGTGTGCTGGAGCACGTAGTCGGCCACGCTGACCAGTGTATATTCCTCGCCGAAGAGCTCGCCCGTCTCCTGCACAAAGGCAAGGCGGTCAACGTCGGGATCGACAATGACACCCAAGTCGTAAGGACGGCCTGCCTTATAGGCTTCCTTCATGAAGTCGGAGATGCCCTTCAGGTTTGCCACGATGGGCTCGGGTGTGTGGGCAAAGTTGCCGGTAGGCTGACAGTTGAGTTCCACCACCTCGGCGCCCAGTTCCTTGAGCAGTTGAGGGATGACGATACCTCCGATTGAATTGATGCAGTCGCAGACGATGCGGAAGTGTGCCTTGCGAACGGCCTCCTGATCGACAAGACGGAGATTCAGCACCTCCTGGATGTGATAGTTGGTATAGTCCTTGAGGATGATGTGGCCGAGGGGGTTGCCTTCGTAGTTGGGCGATGACTCGGTCTGCGACTCCTTGCCGGTATAGGTCTTGGGGGCGATGGCCGGAAAATCGAAATCCTCAGCTTCAGCAATCTGGAGCACCTGCTCACCGGTTGCCTTGTCGAAGAACTCGCCCTCGCTGTTGAGCAGCTTGAGGGCATTCCACTGGATGGGGTTGTGGCTGGCCGTAAGGATGATACCGCCATCGGCCTTCTCGGCGGTGACGGCAATCTCGGTGGTGGGAGTGGTGGCCAGGCCGATGTTGACAACATCGAAGCCCATGCCGATGAGGGTTCCGCTGACACACTGGTAGAGCATTTCGCCCGAGAGACGGGCATCACGACCTACAACAATCTTGCCGCTGGGGTTCTTGGTGGTACGACGTATCACGGTGGCGTAGGCAGCCGTGAACTTGACGATATCAAGTGGGTTGAGGCCTTCGCCGACTTTGCCGCCGATGGTGCCTCGAATGCCGGAAATAGATTTGATCAGACTCATATGGGTGGGGGTTAAGAGAGGTTGCTCACTTCATTGCGCGCGAGCAGAGCTCGGAGCGAAGGGTTGCTACTCCTCGGGTAAATAATTCGGTTTCGTGTATTTCACGTTGCCGTAGTAGAACGTGTAGTAATAGCTGCTATATTCGCTGTCGATAAGCGAGAAGGGCACAATGAGCGAAACGCTGCTGTCGTACCACAGAAAACGCAACGGGAAGGCCAGGCCTCCGCTGGTGCAGGCATACGACGAACTGGACCCCATGGCGTAGGAGTAGTAGGATGTGGCGTAATATGCCTCGTTCCATCCGAAGATGATCTTGTAGCTGTAGGGGTTGAGATTGTCGGCCGGCATGTCGGAGTGGATGTCGAGTGAGTCGGTCATGAGGAAAAGGCTGTCGTAGCGTACGAGAACGTAGCTTCCTGAGACAATCTTGTTGTCGTAGAATGACACCGAGTCGGGCTTGACACTGGGAGACAGGTGACTGGCTATACTGTCGGTATAGGCCTGCCAGGCCTGCCAGCGGTGGAAGCCGGTGCCCCAGTCGTTGATGCGGAAATAGAGACGCTTGAAGTTGCCTTCGGTTACAGTGTACCACTGGCCGAGCTTCACGTATTGTGCCGGACTGATGCTGTCGTTAAGCACATAGTCGGTCCAATTCTCCATTGTCTCTTCGTTGATGGAGATGACATCCAGATTCTCTGTCGAAACCAGATACTTGATGCAGTCCTCCTCATTCTTGACCAGATCGGCATAGGTCTGGGTGTCGGAACAGGAAGTAATGACTGACGCAAACAGTGCAACAGAGAGGGTGTAAAGAAGTTTCTTCATATTTTGTCCTTAAATGGGCGGCAAAGATACGGAAAATTTTGCTTTTCTCCAAATTTATTGAAGATATTTGTCAAAAAGGGGCAATACTTTGACGAAAATAGCTTCTGCTTGTTGCAAACTGCCCAGAAATTCGCCGCCTGCAGCATTGCGATGACCGCCGCCGTTGAAGAATTTTTCCGCAATCAGGTTGACGGGATATTCGCCTTTGGAACGGAGGCTGACCTTCACGAAATTCTTCTCCTCGCGGAAGAAGGCACTCACCTGTATTCCTTCGATGTTGAGCGGTTCGTTGACATATCCTTCCGAGTCGCCCTTCTGGTGTCCGTAGCGGCGGCATTCACTCAGGCTGAGCGACATGTAGGCGGCCTTGTGTTCGCGAACGATGTGCAGTTTCTGGTTGATCAGATAGCCAAGGAGGCGCAGCTTGCGCTCGGGTATGACCTGGCTCTCCTTGATGATGTTCTCGCGATCGACATCTTCCATCATGAATCGTGCCATGATGAGGTGGAAGTCGGGGCGGTTGGAGTTGAAGATGAACCATCCGGTATCGGTCATCAGCCCGCAGAAAAGCGAGGTGGCAATCTGCTTGTTGAGCAGATGGTCGTCGCCCAATTCGAGGATGAATCGATAGATGAGTTCGCAGGTGGCAGCGAGCTTAGGCTGCGAGATGCAGATGTCGAACTGGTCAGCTTCAGGGGCGAGGTGGTGGTCGAGGAGAAGCTTTGGCGCAGGGTGGCTCATCCAGAGGTCCTTCATGCCGCCCATACGGGTAACGGCGTTGAAGTCGAGGCAGATCATGGCATCGCTCTGCTGGATGGCACGGATGGCCTCATCGCGCTGCGAAGGCGTGCCGTCGTTCTGATTGTCGTACACTATGACGTCGCTGCGATAACCGGGGATAAACGAGAGGTTGTGGCCGGGTGCATCGTTGAGGACCACCGTAGCCTCCTTGCCCTTGGCTTCGAGATACTGTTTCATGCCGAGCACGGAGCCGATGGCATCGCCGTCGGGCGAGATGTGAGCGGTGATGACGAATTTATGATGGGAATCAATGAAAACTCGCGCCTGGGCCAATAGCTCAGGTGCGATGATGTGGGGAATATAGTCAATAAAGGAGTTCATAGTCGGAGTATAGGATTTAACGTCGGCGACCGCCCATGATGTCGCGTAATCCTTCGAGGTCGAAGCCAAGCGTGAAGCGCAGTGTCTGGTCGAGAGCGGAGGTCTGCTCGCTGGACAGGACATACGAAGCATCGATGTGGAAAACGTTAAGGGCGATGCTTGCGCCAAAGGTGAAGTACTTGCGACCACCTTTGTTTTCATGCTCGAAGTGGTAGCCGCCACGTAAGAAGAAGCGGCGGTCGTAGGTATATTCGGCACCCACGCCCCAGCTGATTTCCTCGAGTTCCTCCTTCATGCCTCGCGGCGCATCGTTGAATGACTTGAAGATACCCGTGAATCCGTTCATGTCGTAGAAGTCGCGCAAGGCATCCTGATAGTCCTGTTCTTCGTTGTAGTAGTCGCGTTTTGGTGCCGAGGGGATGAGGTACTTGTCGGCATCGGCGTTGATGGTGAAGAGGTTGTAGTCATCGATGGGGAAGGTGAACGAGGTGCCGAGGCGTGCCTTTGTGGGCAGGAACTGCGAGGTAGTGCCACCGTCGTAGCTCACTTTGCCACCGATGTTGGAGATGTTCAGGCCCCATGCCCACTTGCATTCGTTGTAACCTATCTGCGGATAAGCTTCATAATAGGCTGCAATGTCGGCCGAGAAAGTATTGTCGGGCTTGTTGTCGTTGTCAGTGTAGGTCATGGCCGAGTGGAGATAACGGAAAACCACGCCCATCGAGAAGTTTTCGCTCAGCATACGGGAATAGCCCACGTCGAACGCCATCTCCATCGGGTTGATCACCTGCACTTCGACACCTTCGCTGTTATAGGCCGTGACCTCGCCGAGGCTGAAGTAGGTCAAGGAAGCCGACACGGCCTGGTTGTCGTCGTAGCCGAACTTGTAATATCCTGCTGCGTTCATCAGGTTGATGCCACTCACAATCTTGCGCAGCCACGGGGTGTAGTTGAGCGACAGTCCGCATCGGCTGTAGGCAAAGGCATACTTGGCCGGGTTCCAGAACTGGCTTACCTCGTCAGGATCGGTGGCTGCACCCACGTCGCCCATACCGCCTCCACGTGCATCGGGGGCAATTCCCAGCGACATCATGGCTGGATTGAGGGGATTGTAGGGATTGGCTTCAGCTCTTTCCTTATCGACTTGTGCAAGGGCTGAGTATGAAATGACAGCTGTCAGTGTCAGTGCAATGATTCTCTTCATTTATTGTTATAGTAAAAGTGGAGTTGTAAAGGGAATTAAAAGGGGAGTAAAAGAGGAGTAAAAAGGACAATACTTTCGCCTGAACCTATCTTTTAGTTATGCCTTTTGTTCTTTCCTTCAAATCATATCTTTTATTAGGGATTTACCATTAATAGCTTGCTTTTCGAGATTTCCGTACTGCCATCGCTTGAAAGGAAGACGCGGTAGAGATAGAATCCCGGACGGAGGGCAGGAGATGTCCATTCGATGGCTGCCAATCCCATGAAGTTGCCCGTCTCGTCGGCATTAATAGCGCTGTTGAGCTCTGTAGGTTTATCCATGTTGTAGGCATATACCTTGCTGGCTGAGCTGGACGAGGCGGTGGTCTCATAGACCTTGTAGCCGGTCTGCGTATAGACCTGCAGGGTGATGGTTTGTGCGGACTCCGGACGGTTGTGGAGCACGCGGAAGATGACCGTATCACCTGTTTTGGCAGGACAGGGATAGGCCTGAACGACGACGGCTTCGGGAGCCTTTTCGTTCAGTACGGTGAAGGTGAACTTCTTCGTGGTCGGATTGTTATAGACGTCCCAGATGCGGAAGGTGGCCTCGTAGGTGCCGTCCTCGAGAGCGGGAATGCTATACTGAACGTTGCCCGTAGTTGGGTCGTTGGTGTAGGTCGTGAAGTAGTTGTTGAGCGTGTGCTGCTCGTTGGCCAGTAGCAGATTGCTGGTGCAACGAATGGTAAGCACAATATCGTGCCCCACGGTGTTGCCGGTGGCATTGAACCCGCCTTCGTCCTGCACTTCCGCAAAGAAATAGGGTGTTGCATTGACTACACCGCCATCACTCCAGCTGTTGTAGTTGAGGAAGAGCTGCTTGATGATGGGGCCTTCGGTGTCAGTAATGACGTAATCGTCGGAACTGCAAAGGTGATAGTTCCCGTAGAAGCCCGATGCTTCATCGCTGTTCTCGCTGGCCGCATAAAAGTTGGCCATGCCCAGTTCGTCGCTGTAGCTGATGTCGATGGGCACGGTGAACGAGAACTCAAACTCGCCGTTCGTTATCTCGCTTCGTCCCGAGAAGGCCTTCTTGGTTCGGGTGGTAAAGGAATAGACGGGTGCCTGGTCCTGCACATAGCCCTTGTCAGCGGTGAGGGTGTCGAGCGCATCGTAGAATACCGGGTAGAGGAGTCCATTGAACGTGGAATCGACCAGTGTCTCGCTGCCCGTCTTGAGGACGTGTCCCCTGATGGTAACGTTGCTGAGAGTCTGCAGCTGGAATGGGTCGTTGAATCCTTCGATTGGAACCCCGTTGATGTGGGTAATCTTGATTTGCTGTTCAGGATAGGCGAGTGTCAGCGACGGGTCGCCCAGCAGACAGAAGTTGAGTTTGTTGTAGTCCGATCCAAGTTCGATTTTCGACGCCTTGATGATGTCTCCCAGTCGGTAGCGTGTACCATCGCTGAAACGATTGAAGATATTGTCGATGATAGCCTTGTTGAGCAGGAGATTCTGCTGGGCATAGACCACACGGACCGTAGAGAAAAGGGCGATGGCACCACCATTGGGATTGAGCAGCAGGCATTCGCCCATCGAAATGCCGTCCTCGTCCCAACGTGAGACGTCGCACGAAGCAGTGACCCAAACAGGAAGATGCTTGTTGTTGAGCTTCTGGGCTGCGGCCGAGGTCATCATGTTCTCGTTGGTGATGGCCGTGGTGTTGCCGTGACCGGCGTAGTTGACCATCAGCACACCCTGCTTCAGCGCCTCGTTGAATTCCTTCTTGGCATCGGGATAATCGGTGCCCGATGCGCTTTCGGTCTGCTTGTAGGCGGGCAGATAGATCTTCTGGAAGATGAATTCGTTGTGATTGGCCTCCTTCAGCGTATTGACCAACTGATCGTTGTGGCGTACGTGGCAGTTGAACGAATCACCGGCCTTGTCGTCATCGCTGAGGAAGCAGAGACGGTTTTTCCACGTGCCAAGATAGGCGTTGTTGCCATAGTTGATGATCTTGCTGAGCACGTTGTTCGACATTTCAACCGAGCTGACGGGCAGACGTCCGATGCCGATGTCGAGACTTTCGCGCGAGATGGTGTAGCGTTGGTTGTTGTCCAGCATGCCTCCTTCGCCATCGTCGAGGAATCCGAAGTAGTCGTCGCAGACGCAGGAGGAGGTTTCGACGAGTGAAGCTTCGGTCTCGTAGCTGGGGAGGTAATAGCTGCGGTCGATGGTCTGGTTGTCATAATACCCGTCGCCCCAGAGCAGGAGGTAGAGCGGTTCGCGCCTCGTATTGTCGGCGAGACTATCTAGTCCGCTCTGGGCTGAGCCGTGCCAGCGGTCGTAGAACATCTTCATGAACAGGCGGATGGCGGTGGCATCCTGCTTGCCCGACGAGAACTCGTTGTAGATATCGTTGGGAGTGACAACTGTGACATGCAGGTCGTCCTTGCTGCGGCGGTATTCGGCCAGTTGCTGCGCCTGATTGATATAGGCTGGGGCTGCCACAATCACCATGTTGGTTAGAGGGAGTGCGTGGAGGTTCTGGTTGTTGACCGTTCCTTCGTTGACAACACCCTTGAAGCTGGAGGCCTTGATATTGACCAGTGCGTATTCGCGGATGCCGGTATTTCCGGGCGTGAAGGAGTTGCTGGCCGAAACGAGTTGTCGCTTCACCCCGCAAGGGTCGGTTACATCCCAAACCTGGATGTCTTCATCTACAGCATTCCCCAATTCGTATCTAATCGTGCTGTTCAGAGCTGAACGCGAACGGAACAGCTCAAAGTCGTTGGGCTTGGAGAAGTTTCGTTTGCCTTGAATGCGTATATAGTTGAGACGGGCTACTGAAGGGGTTGCACCTGCTGGATTGAACGTCAGCGTAACACTCAGACCGGTTGACTCTTCCAGGGTCAGAGTCTTGTCCATCGTGTTCTCGTTGGCAAAAGCATAATCATTGGTTTTCTTGGCAATTGTATTGGTGCCGATTGTGTTGCCGTTGACACTGATGGAATAGGTGGAAGATTCGATAGCATCGACCACAAAGTTTGTGGTGATGCGCAAAGCACCTGGATCAAGGCGTTCGAAGTCGAAGGTCTGGACGCGATTGCTGACGAACGACTCGCCATACTTCTCGCGTCCCGTCTGCCCCAGGTTGACCAGGTTGGCCTCATGTACCCAATGTACATCGAATTGGCTGACTGTCTCGCTTGCCTTGTCTGGGTTGTCTGCCAATTCCTCCATGGCGACAGGATTCTCATCGCTCTTCTGGTGCAGGAAGTAATAGGCCTTGGTGTCATAGGTGTTCCAGCGGTGAATGAATCCACGCGACGTGTTGTAGTCCCAGCGTGTGGTGCCTTGTCCATAGAAGAGAATGCGGCGGTTTTCGGTATCGCGATAGGCCGCTACTTCGGGAAGGTCGTCCATCGGAATAGCATTTACTGCTTCGGGTAATGGATGGCCGCCAAAGCCATAGATGCTCACCTGTTCGGGGTTGGAGAACCCCATTTTCGAGAGTTGGTCGTAGGTAATCTGGTAGATACCGTCTTCGGTTCCGTCGAGTGAAATTTTCAGCCATGTTCCTGTGGAAAGCTTAGAAGATGCAGCAAAGTTGTGCAGGCCAACGTTGACAGCCTGTACAGTCGCAATGCAGAGCATCAACAAGGATGCCATCAGAATATATTTTATTCTCATAGTCGCGCTTTTAACTGAAACAATAACGCGAATTTCTTCATTTTATTGCCTTAAATAGTATTTTTCTCAAAAAAACAGTCGTCAGGGAAATGGGATGATGGGAGAAAGGGAAAATGATGATTAAAAAAGAGAGTACAAGCTTTATGTGCGTGTGCATTATTTCTCACTCTCTTTTTTTATTCTCAATTTAAAAGGTACTGCAGGTGTATACGCTCACGCGTCCCACCCGCACCTGCGCTTGCGATTCCGCTTCTGCAGGCGTAGGTGGACCCGCGAGTCGATGTCGCAAGTTCTTGTTTTAGTGACTCATCATTTACATCTGCAGTTCAGCACCTCTATCCCTTCGAGTTGAGCCGTGATGAGGTCTCCTTCTTTGACGCGGCCGACACCTGCAGGAGTGCCGGTGAAGATGAGATCGCCTGTTTTGAGCAGGTAGAATTGGCTGGCATAGGCAATGATCTGATCGACGGTGTGAATCATATCCCCCGTCCAGCCCACCTGGCGCGTCTCGCCATTGAGCTGCATCTCGAAATGCAGATTCTGCACATTTTTGCCTGACATCTCGGAAAGACGGAGCCATTTCTGTCCGCAAAAGGCGGCTCCATCAAAACCTTTGGCAATCTCCCAAGGCAATCCTTTCTGCGACAGCTGACGCTGGATGTCGCGCGCCGTAAAGTCAAGTCCAAGTGTAATTTCGTCGTAGTAACGGTGGGCAAAGCGTTCAGGAATGGATTTGCCGAGACGGTTGATGCGTACTACCAGCTCGGTCTCGTACTCGATTTGTTCGCTCCAGTCGGGCACAAAGAAGGGCCAGTCGGGGCGGGTAAGTGCCGTGTCGGGTTTGAGGAATAAGGTGATACCGCCCTGTTCGACGAGAGATTGTGGCATACCCACCTTTACGCCTTGTATCTGGGTGAGTGTATGCTTCAGTTCCTCGTTATGCTTGGCATAGTTCATGCCTACGCAGATTATCTTCATGCTTGTAGATGTTTATAACGGCTTGGACGAAGGCTTGCGTTTATTTCTTTCGTCCAAAATCCGCTGGTATCTCACCCCATTTTGCTGTCTCCCACTTGAAGATGGGTAGACGGAAGGTGTGGGTGCGGAGCCAGGATTCGGCTCGACGGATTAGGTCGAAGATATGGCCGTTCTGCTCGTTCTCTTCAAGTTGTGTCTTGCAGATTCCGGTACGTATCCATTTCTGGGCGTTCACCGAGTCACTGTAGATAGGCAGTCGGGTCCCCTGCTTCTCCTGCAAGGCAAGGCCATGGACGATGGCAAGGAATTCACCGATGTTGTTTGTGCCGCCCTCCAAGGGCCCTACGCGGAAGATCTCCTGTCCGGTGCGCACATAGACACCCCGATATTCCATAGGGCCGGGATTGCCTGAGCAGGCTGCATCGACGGCCAGCGAATCAACCAGGTAGGGAGGCGGCTGCTGCACAATGACACGTTTTTTGACAGGGGGTGTCGTCTCGGTTGGGGTCTCCTTCTTTACAGGAGCAGGAGCATCGACAAATGCCTCTTTCTTCGGGAGATCAGCCTTGCCCGCCTTCTCCTTGTCGAATTCGATGACGGTACCTTCCTTCTCGAGCCTTTCCATCTCGCGTGCTACTTCTTTGATGAGACCTTCCTTGTCGAAACCTTCGCGGAACGCCTCGACGGCAGCTTCCAAGGTCTTGAACGAACGATAGGAGGCATCGGGATAGCCCGAGACCTGCATTTCGGCTTCTTCCCACGAGTCATAAACCCCAGGGGCAAAGCCCTTCCAGACGACGTAATATTTCATGTTGCCCATAGGTGTCAATCGGTTGCAATTAGAATGCAAATATAGTCATTTTTGGTTAAAAAATGTGTTAACAGACTCTGAAAAATGTCATTTCGAAAGACAAAATACGCGATTTAGCCGGTTTTAGCAAGTTTTGCTGTCATTTTCTGGGGTGAAAAGTTGGAGTTTTCGATCGAAAAACGTATTTTTGCGCACGGTTTTATGAATTTTAATAATAATGTGATGAAACTAAATCATCTTTCCGTTTCTTATGCCCTAGTGGGCAGCCTTATTCTTACGGCTAGCCTCCTGCTGGCATCCTGCACCTCCAAGCCCATTGCCACAACTTCCAGTGCGAAGAATCTTTTTCCCAACACGTATGCGCTTGACGATGGCGAGTCCACTATTACCTGGATCAAGGATAATCAGGGCACTACCATGCACGAGGCAGGCCTGTTTCCGGATGCTACTCCTGAGGTTATTGCTGAGCTCGGCTTGCAATACGGCATTGCATCTACCATCAGCTGTTTCCTGCTTCATGCCGATGGCAAGTGGGCGCTCTTCGATACAGGTCTTGGCATCGGCAGAGGACAACTGATCACTGTCCTCGACTCGCTGAATGTGTCTCCAGAGAGCATCTCCGAACTCTTCATCACTCATTTCCATGGTGACCATATCGGAGGCATGGTCTATGAAGGAAAGCCAGTTTTCCCGAATGCCGAGGTCTATGTCGGCCAACGCGAGTATGACGCCTGGATCAACGAGATGCCGAAAGAGAATACTCGTATGCAGCGAGAGGCTATGGATGTCTATAAGAACCGTCTTCATTTTTTCCAGTTTGGCGACACTCTGACCCATGGCATCGTTTGCATCGATGCAGTTGGCCATACGCCTGGTCACACGGTCTTCCAGAAGGGGAATCTACTTGTCATCGGCGACCTGCTGCATGGCGCTGCCCTCCAGATTCCCCATCCTGAGATTTGTGCACGCTTCGACATGGACAAGGAGCAGGCCGTGGCCTCTCGCATCCGCATCCTGAAGTATGCTGCCGACAACAACCTGCTGATGGCTGGCATGCACCTCCCCGAACCTGCGTTCATCAAACCTGGGCAGGCAAAATGAATCCTTTCGTTCGTTTGATTTATTTATGAAGCGCATTTTTCTGATAGGATACATGGGAGCGGGCAAAACCACATTGGGTCGCACGCTCTCCAAGGTCATGAACCTGGAATTTATCGACCTCGACAATTTTATCGAGGCACGCTACCATAAGACCGTGAAGGAAATCTTCGCCGAGATGGGGGAGGAGGGCTTCCGGCAGATTGAGCATCGCTCGCTCATAGAGGTCTCTGACTACGAGAACGTTGTCGTAGCGCTGGGAGGCGGCACACCCTGCTTCCTCGACAATATGGACATTGTCAAGCGGTCGGGCATATCGGTTTACCTGAAGCCCACCGAGGATGTACTGCTGCGCCGACTTATCAAGGGCAAGCACAAGCGTCCGCTTCTTGCCAACAAGAACGATGATGAAATCCTGCAGGTCATTCGTGAGCAGCTGGCATGGCGTGAGCCATACTATCTGCGTGCGGACATCGTCTTCGAATCATCCCACCTCGAAAACAAGGCCGATATCGTTCGCAGTGCCGAAAAACTGACGGAAATAATTGCCAAGATGTGACGAAATTATTTATATAAATGGCATTTTTATTGAAAAAATGTTCGAATAACAACTATTTTTGAAGAATTTTGCAAAAATATTTGGTGTGTATTCGTTCATTCGCTATCTTTGCACCCTGAAAAATTTAAGGTTGTGTTTATTCGACTATATTTTTAAGTTATGGAGAATCCAAAGATTATTGAGGCTTCGGAAGTGGTTGTCCGCTTCTCGGGAGACTCAGGAGATGGAATGCAGCTTGCTGGTACCATCTTCTCTACGGTTGCAGCTATTTTAGGAAATGAAATTTCCACTTTCCCGGATTATCCTGCCGAGATGCGTGCTCCCCGCGGATCGCTGGGAGGCGTTTCTTCGTTCCAGGTGCACGTGGGAAAGAAGGTTTATACGCCTGGCGACCAGTGCGACGTTCTCGTCGCCATGAATCCTGCTGCCTTGAAGCAGAATGTCAAGTTCCTCAAGAAGGGAGGCGTGTTGATTTATGACGAGGACACTTTTATCCAGTCGGAACTTGCCAAAGCTAAGTTTGCAACGCTCGATCCATTTACGGAGATGGGCATTGCCGACAAGTATCAGCTGGTGGGTGTCCCGGTTTCCGAATCTACCAAGGCCAGTCTTGCCGACACGGGCATGGATGCCAAGTCGGTGGCTCGCTGCCGTAATATTTTCGCACTCGGTTTTGTATTCTGGCTCTTCAATCGTCCGTTGGAGAAGGCCGAGGAGTTCCTCACATCCAAGTTCGCCAAGAAACCTGAGATCCTTCAGGCCAACCTCAAGGTTATCACCGATGGTTTTAATTATGGCGCCAACACTCATGCCAGCGTGAGCACCTATCGTGTGGAGTCAAGCAAGGCAGAACCAGGCATCTACTGCGACGTGAAAGGCAATGCGGCCACGGCATACGGCCTTGTGGCTGCTGCCGAGAAGGCGGGCACTCGTCTGTTCCTGGGCTCATATCCCATCACACCAGCCACCGACATTCTGCACGAACTCTCGAAATTGAAGTTCCTGGGTGTTACTACCGTGCAGGCCGAAGACGAGATCTCCGGTATCTGTACAGCTATTGGTGCAGCCTTTGGTGGTGCATTGGGTGCCACTTCGACTTCTGGCCCAGGCATCGCCCTCAAGAGTGAGGCCATCGGTCTGGCTGTGATGGCAGAGCTGCCGCTCGTTGTTATCGACGTGATGCGAGGTGGCCCATCGACCGGCCTTCCCACCAAGACTGAGCAGACCGACCTTATGCAGTGCATCTATGGACGCAACGGCGAGTCTCCTTGTGTCGTGATGGCAGCCTCTTCGCCTGTCGATTGCTTCTATGCAGCCTACAATGCTTCGAAGATTGCGCTCGAGCACAATACGCCCGTCGTCCTTCTTACTGATGCCTTCTTGGGCAATGGCTCTTCTTCGCTCCGCATCCCCGATTCGGAGAATCTTCCCGATATCAAGCCCGCCATCGCTACTGCCGACATGGCAGGCAGCTATGAGCCTTATGCCCGTGACCCCGAGACGTTCGTTCGGCTCAAGGCCATCCCCGGCACCGAAGGTCTCATGCATCGTTTGGGTGGTCTCGAAAAGGACGAGCATGGAGCTATCTCGACCAATCCTGACGTTCACCAGAAGATGGTCCGCAACCGTCAGGCCAAGATTGACTACATCGCCAATGTCATCCCCGAACTTGAGGTGATGGGTGATGCAGATGCCGACACCATCGTCATCGGATGGGGTGGTACCAGCGGACACATCTCTGCTGCTGTCGAGAACCTTCGTGCTCAAGGCGTGAAGTTGGCACAGGCTCACTTCGAGTACATTGTTCCGCTTCCAAAGAACACCGCCGAGGTGCTCCGTAAGTATAAGAACATCCTCTGCTGCGAGCTCAACAACGGCCAGTTTGCCGCCTATCTGCGTTCGAAGGTTGAAGGCATCTCGATCAAGGAATTCAATGAAGTGAAAGGCCAGCCGTTCCAGATCAGTGACATCGAAGGAGCTATCCAATCTGTAGTAAAAGGGTAAAAAGAAAAAGCTATGACACAATATACTCAAGCTGACTTCAAGTCAGACCAGCCGCTGAAATTCTGCGCTGGTTGTGGAGATCATGCAGTTGCAGCCTCGATGCAGCGTGCAATGGCAGAACTGGGCATTGCTCCCAGTCAGACCGCAGTGATCTCAGGCATCGGTTGTTCGAGCCGTATGCCTTATTATATGAACACCTACGGTATGCACACCATTCATGGTCGTGGTTTGGCCATCGCTACCGGCCTCAAGGTTGCGCGCCCTGACCTCACCGTGTGGAATGTGACGGGTGATGGTGACTGTCTCGCCATCGGTGGCAATCACTTCATCCATGCCATGCGTCGTAACATCGACCTCAATATCATCCTCTTCAACAACAAGATCTACGGATTGACCAAAGGCCAGTATTCACCCACTTCCGACCGTGGCCTTGTCACCAAGTCTTCTCCTTGGGGCACCGTGGAGGATCCTTTCTGTCCTGCCGAGCTGTGTATCGGCGCTCGTGGCACTTTCTTTGCCCGTGCCATCGATGGTGACATCAAGAACAGCATTGCAGCCATGAAGGCTGCCGTGGGGCACAAGGGTGCATCCGTGGTCGAGATGCTTTGCAACTGCGTCATCTTCGCTGATGGCATCCACAAGCTCGTCACTGATCCCGCCGTGCGTGCCGACAAGACCATCCTCCTCGAGGACGGCAAGCCGATGATCTACGGAAAGAACCGCGACAAGGGTCTTGTACTCGATGGATGGAACATCAAGTCGGTCACCATTGGGGAGAACGGCATCACCGAAAAAGACTTGCTCGTTCACGATGCGAAGATGGTCGATCCGACCTTCCACCTCAAGCTCGCCATGATGGGCTATAGCCCCTATGGGTATGCTGGCGCTACCGACGAACTGCCAATCGCTCTCGGCGTAATCCGCAATGTAGAAGGTATGTCCTACGACGAGGGTGTGGCCGGACAGATTGAGGAAGTGAAGGGCAAGAAGAAGGCCCGCACCTTGCGCGAATTGCTGCTTTCGGGTGATACCTGGGAGGTGAAATAAGCTGACATAATCTTTGATTATACTTTTATGCCCCGAACGTCCTTTCTCGTTCGGGGTGTTTTTTATATCATAAAAAAGGTCGATTTTGTACGTTTTATGTTAAAATGGGGAGAAAATGAAATATTTTTTAATGAAAATTGAATAAAATTTTGGAATCAAGAGTGAAAAACACTATCTTTGCACCTACGAAAATACACTTTGACTTTCATTTGTACACACAATTATAACAACTAATGAACTTTAACCAATTCCGAAAAGGAGCAAGGATTCCCACCATCGCATTGTTGACGATGTTGGGCTTTTCGCCATTGCCACAACTGTGGATAGCTCCAACCGCTGCCTATGCGCAGCAGTCCATTGTGAAAGGTACGATCATCGACGAATTCGGCGAGCCGGTTCCAGGAGCCAGCGTCGTGGTCGCAGGTACAACGACGGGTACCATCACGGACTTTGACGGAAACTTCTCACTAAACGTCAAGCCGGGTGCCGAGTTGAGAATTTCTTTTGTGGGTTACGAGACCCAGACTGTCAAGGCCAAGGATGGCATGACCATCCAACTCAGTGAGAACTCTGAATTGCTTGGCGAAGTCGAGGTCGTGGCCTATGGTGTTCAGAAGAAGGTCACCATGACCGGTGCCGTAGCCTCGGTCAAGAGCGAGGACCTCGTCCGCACGTCCGTCGGTTCGGTCAACAACGTGCTGGGTGGTCAGCTCTCAGGTGTCACCACCGTTCAGTATTCGGGTGAGCCTGGTAGTGATGCAGCCGAGATCTTCGTGCGTGGTAAGGCTACCTGGGGCGATGCCGCACCTCTCATCCAGGTCGATGGCGTCGAACGTTCGATGACCGATATCGACCCCAATGAAATTGAGTCGATCTCTGTCCTGAAGGATGCCTCCGCAACAGCCGTGTTCGGTGTGCGTGGTGCCAATGGTGTCGTGCTCATCACGACGCGTCGTGGTCAGGAAGGTAAGGCCAAGATCAGTGTTTCCACTTCTTTCTCGGCACTCAGCCCCACCAAGATGGTCGAGCAGGCCAGTGCTCTTGATTATGCACTCTTCTACAACCAGATGAGTGATAACGATGGTCTGGCGCATCCATTCTCGGATGCAATCGTCCAGAAGTTCCGCGATGGCAGCGATCCCATTCGTTTCCCAAGCACCAAGTGGGCAGACTATATCATGAAGGACTTCACCCTGCAGCATCAGCACAACATCAACATCTCGGGTGGCAACGATCATCTGAAGTATTTCGTGTCGGCTGGTTACTACTATCAGGGCGGTCTTTTCAAGGAGTTTGACATGCCATACGATTACGGTTATCAGTACAACCGTTTCAACTATCGTGCCAATCTTGACCTCAAGGCCACCAAGACCACAACCATTTCTTTCAACGTGGCAGGTAATGTCAACAATGCTGACAAGCCTTACACCGGACAGGGTTCGGCCGGTATGATCAAGAACATCTACTATGCTACTCCATTCTCCAGCCCAGGTGTCATCAATGGTCACATGGTCTATACCACTACCGACTACACAGATGGTTTGAACCTCCCGTTCCTTGGTGGTACGGGTATGGCCTACTTTGGCAATGGTTTTATGCAGACCAACAACAACAAGATCCAGATGGACCTTGTGCTCGACCAGAAACTCGAGTTCTGGGGATGGAGCAAGGGACTTAGCTTCAAGGCAAAGGGTTCCTACAACTCGGCGTTTACCGTCAGCAAGCAGGGCGATTCAGGACTGGCTTCGTTCAACCCACTTGTTCAATACGATGAGAGCGGAAACGTCATGTACAATGCCGATGGTACTCCCGTCATCCGTTATCGTCAGAATGGTAACGACACCGATCCTTCCTATCGTTCATCGCAAGGCAAGGCTCGTGACTGGTACGTCGAAGCAAGCTTGAACTACAGCCGCAGTTTCGGCAGGCATACCGTTTCGGCTCTGGCTCTGTACAACCAGTCCAAGCAATACTATTATTCCGGCACTTCCTATCCCGACGTTCCTCGTTCCTACGTGGGCTTTGTAGGCCGTGTAACTTACGACTGGGCCAACCGCTACATGGCTGAGTTCAATATGGGCTACAACGGCTCGGAGAACTTCGCACCCGGTCGCCGCTTTGGTACATTCCCTGCAGGCTCCATCGGCTGGAATATCTCCGAAGAGTCGTGGTGGGAACCTATCAAGAATGTCATCCCGTTCCTGAAGCTGCGTGCATCCGTCGGTCTGGTTGGTAACGACAAGACCGTCACAGCCACCCGTTTCATGTATCTTGCCGATCCCTACATCACCGATCAGGATGGCTTGATGACCAACTGTCTGACTTCGCCGCTTACGAACACCTATGCCTATCAGTTCGGCAATGGTGCTCCCTCCAACGATCCCGCTTCGCTCAAGGGCGCTTACGAGAGTGCAAAGAACAATCCCGAGATCGGATGGGAAAAGGCCCTCAAGCAGGACTATGGCTTCGACATTCATTTCTTCCAGGATAAGCTCAACACTTCGTTTGACTACTACTATGAGCATCGAACCGACATTCTTCTGATCGACGGTACTGTGCCTTCCATCATCGGCTTCACCGTTCCTTACGCCAACTTGGGCGAGACCAAGAGCTGGGGTTGGGAAGTATCGGCCAACTGGAACGACAAGATCGGACAGGACTGGCGCTATTGGATCAAGCTGAATCTCTCCTACAACCAGAACGAGATTCTGGAAATGAAGGAGGCTCCCCAGTCGCAGGCCTATCAGTACCAGAAGGGTCACCGCATCGGTTCGCGCTCGATGTATCAGTTCTTCAAGTACTACGAGGGCGAAAAGACCGAGGCCGAGTATAAGGACGCGTTCGGACAGGACTTCCCCGTACAGCTTGTCGGCAAGATTAAGCCTGGTGATTGTGTCTTTGTGGACCTCAACGGCGATGGTCTCATCGACGAGACCGATATGACCCGCGACAATGGCTACACCGACGATCCGCAGTACATGGCGGGTGGTACATTTGGTTTCAGCTGGAAGCGTCTGACATTCAACTGCCAGCTCACCGGCGCCTGGAACGTGAGCCGTTACATTACCGACGTGTTCCGCCAGCCGTTCTTCTGCTCGTCCAACACCACACAGGGCGGCCTGCTCCAGTATCACGTCGATAACACTTGGGTGCCTGGTGTCTATGAGAACCAGGATGCCCTCTATCCACGTGCCACCTGGGCCAATGCCGTACAGAACTATGCAGCTACCGACCTTTATGAGAAGGATGCCAAGTACCTTCGTATCAAGACTGTCTCGCTCGGCTACGACTTCAAGAGCGAATGGCTCAAGCATAGGTTTGGCATCAGCAAGTTCGAGCTGACGCTTTCGGGCTACAACCTCCTCACCTTTACCCCATACACCTGGGGCGATCCGGAAACCACTGCTTCCAGTGCTCCTTCCTACCCGCTGCAGCGCACCTATACGGTCAGCCTGAATATCGGGTTCTAACAGAAGACTGTGACACATTATATATATTAAATAAGTATAATCATTATGAAACAATATAAAGTTCTACTTGGTGCCGCTGCCCTTCTGTTGGCTTCGAGTGTGGCCTGTACCGATGAGATTGCCGTCGGAGATGCTGCCCTTGACAAAGCTACGAGTTCTACGGCAACCATTGACTCCGTATTTACCAATGCGGAATATGCTCGTCAGTTCCTGATCGGCATCTATTCCAAGCAGTATTACGGACTGCCCTACACCAATGGCGGCACCTATCAGCCCCATGCTGGCAATCCTTACGCCGGCAAGTGGGATGGACTGACCGACTGCTGGCATCAGTTCTGGAATGGAGCTGCCGTTTTCGGCAAGTACTACAACGGTTCGCTGACAGCCTACGTCATGCGTTCCGATGCCTTGGATGGCCCTCTCTATTCCTACGACAAGGAGTACCAGTGGTATTCAATCCGTGCTTCGCATATCTTCCTTGCAAATCTTGACCGTGTCCCCTCGGGTGACATGAACGATGACGAGAAGTACCGCCTCAAGGCTGAGGCCCGTTGCCTGATGGTTGATGCTTTTTGGCAGACCTTCCAGAATTTTGGCGGTATTCCCATCATGGATCATGCCCTCGAAGCCAACGAGACTGCCAACCCCTATCCACGTGATTCCGTCGAGAAGTGTATCGATTGGATGGTCAACCAGCTTGACTCGGCTATTGCCGACAGCCATTTCCCTTGGGTGACCGAAGATCCTACCAACATGAGCGGCCGCTGGACCAAGGCCGGAGCCATGGCACTGAAGTGCAAGATTCTGCAGTTTGCTGCTTCCCCGTTGCTTAGCCCACAGGATGGGCAGCCTTACTACACAGGCGCTTCTGCCGAAGTCCTGCCTTTCATCATGTACACTGCCGATGCCAAGACCACCTATCAGCAGCGTTGGGACCGCTTTGCCACCGCTTGCGATGAGTTCTTTGATAGGCTCAATAGTTCTGGCTATTATACTTTGATGACTGCTGATGGCTCGCCCAAGGGAAGCACCGAGGCCAATGTGCCTGCCTTCCGTCTGGCCTATCGCAGAGGCTACTTCCTCCGCTCTTCGACTGAAATCCTCCATTCCGTGCGTGTCTTCGGACAGGACAACATGGCCACCGCGCGTTACTGCTGGCACTCCTGGTATTCGCAGAGCGTACCGCGTAATGCCTATTGCCCTACGCAGGAATATGTTGAGAAGTTCCCCTTCTACGACGGAGAGCCCTTCAACTGGCAGAATGCTTCCGATCGTACCTATAAGGAGGCTAAGACCGCTGACGGTAGGGATACCCTTGTCTTCCTTACCAACTCCAAGACGGGTGCCATCACCCGACAGACCAAGTCGCTTCACACCATGTTCGTCCGTGGTTCCATTCCTTCGGGTTCCCGCCAGCTTAACACCGTCCTGACTCGTGACCCTCGTCTCTACGAGGAGTGCATCGTCAATGGTCAGCAGAAGAACCTCGACTGGACCACAGCTACCATGTCGGGTTATCCTTGGGAGCTTTGGTACAATGGCGCCGATGGCGGAACGGGTGTCGTTACCCAGACCAATACCATGTTCGGTTCGGGTTATGGCTACAACAAGTATTACCTTGGAACCGGAGCCTACAGTGGTGATGCCAGTGCCGACAGCTACCGTTATCAGACACAGTGGGTGGCCCTTTCGCTTGCCGATATGTACCTCACATACGCCGAGGCGCTCGTGATGCGCACCAACAAGGATGTGGCCAAGGCCGTCGAAATGGTCGATAAGGTACGCGAACGCGTGGGTCTTCCTACCATGTCGCGCATCTGGACCATGGCAAAGAACCGCGAAGCCGCTGGTTACACTGCCAATTCGGCTGAAGCTGCCGTTGCCACAGCAGTTGCTCTTCCCAACGGCTATACTACCAACGAGTTTATTGAAGAACTTCTCGACGAGCGCGTGCGTGAACTTGGTCTTACCAATGCCCGCTGGTTCGACATGATTCGCTACAAGCGTACCGACTGGATGACCAAGCAACTCCATGGCCTGCTTCAGCATCGTCTTGTCAGTGACAAGGATGCCGACGGAAACATGATCTTCGTGGAGCGTAATGTGGCATGGGTTGGCGCCGATCGTGACAATGATGAATCTTCGACCCAGCCTGTCGATTTCCGCAGCGAGGTAGTTGAGATTACAGGAAATGCACGTGTCCTCTGGGGCATGGACCCGAAGTCCAATGCCGTTCAGCAGTGGCTCCTCAATCCACTTCCACAAGCTGAAATCAACAAGCAATATGGCCTTGTTCAGAACCCTGGTTGGTAATTAAAATCTACTATTCGATATGAAGACAAACAATATACTTACACTGGCCTTGCTGGCAGGTCTCTCTCTGCCTGCGATGGCACAGTATGACATTATCGACTCGGTTGCCTACAAGGACCAGCGCGTCGATGTAGGTGCCTCTCGCACCTTCACCCGCGAGAATTCAGCTGCCGCTGCAAGTGTCATCACTTCCAAGGATGTCAACCGTCGCGGTGCACGCAATATCGGCAACAACCTGATTGGACAGGGCAATGGCCTTGTCTCCCTCCAGGGCGCGGGTATCTACAATGCTGCTAACCCCACGTTCTATGTGCGTGGTCTGCAGAGCCTCAGTGGCAGCACTCCGCTCATCCTCGTCGATGGCATCGAACGCAGCATTGACAACGTACATTCCCAGGATGTCGAGTCAGTGACCGTCCTGAAGGATGCCGCTGCTACCGCCATCTACGGCTACAAGGGTGCCAATGGCGTGATTCTCATCACCACCAAACATGGTAACTTCAACGAGCGTAACATCCGTTTCTCCTACGATCATGAGTTCCAGTTGATGACCAACAAGCCTAAGTTTGTTGATGCTGCTACCTATGCCAACGCAGTCAATGAGGCTTATCGCAACCAGGGCGGCAAGGCCGTCTATAGCGATGCCGTCATCCAGTCGTATCAGAATGGCAGCAATCCGCTTTATTATCCCAATGTCAATTGGGTGGATGAGACCTTCCGCGACATGGCTCATGCCAACCGCTACAACCTCGAGTTTTCGGGCGGCGGCAAGAACATTCGCTATTATACGGATGTCAATCTGCTCACCTCCTATGGCTTTGTGAACCACACCGAGCCCGCAGAAGGCGGTTATTCGACCCAGAACAAATATACGCGAGGCACGATTCGTTCTAACATGGACGTCGAACTCACATCGACTACACAGCTCCACACCCACATCTTCGGTGTGCTGACGGAGCAATCGCAGCCAGGCAGCCAGGCAGACCTCTGGTCAATGGTCTATCAGGTGCCCGCCAATGCCTTCCCCATCCAGTTGGATGGAGGTGTTTGGGGTGGCAACTCGGTTTATACCACCAACAACCCCGTCGCACAGTCCTGCGGCGCTGCCTACTACAAGAACCACCAGCGTGCTCTTAACGCCGACTTTGTGATTGATCAGGATCTTGCGTCTGTCACCAAGGGCCTCAAGGCATCTGTTCAGCTTGGCTATGACACTTGGAGTAATGTCTTTGAGGACCATTCGAAGACGTTCCGCTACGGCAGCTACTCGGTTAGCATTTTCTCGGGTGGCACGGTTAATCCTGCCGATGCCTCTCTCTCCATCGAAGGCAACGACAGCAACATGGGCACAGGTGCCAACAACAACAGCTGGACCCGCCGTTTCTTCGTAAATGGTAACCTTGCCTACGACCGTACTTTCGGCAAGAGCGACCTCTTCAGCCAGTTGCGCTACGACTACGAATTTGCCGATCAGACGGGCACCAACACTTCTCTTTATCGTCAGAACTTCTCGTTCCTCGCCAACTACGTCTATGACAAGCGCTACACAGCTCAGGTTGTACTCGTCTATAGCGGCTCGAATCGTCTGGCCGATGGTAGCAAGTGGGCCTTCATGCCTACAGGTGCCCTCTCATGGAATGTCAGCAACGAAGCCTTCATGGAGGATATCACATGGATTGACTTCTTGAAGCTTCGCGCCAGTGCAGGTCTCCAGCAGCTCGATGTACTGCCAGGCGATAACGTATGGACCTACTACGAGCAGTTCTACGCCTTCGGTTCGCCTGCCTATTCGTTCGACAACACTGGCAGCGGTACCGAGTTCGGTAATACCTATATCGCACAGGCCAAGACTCAGAGCCTCGGACGCGAGAAGGCCTTGAAGTACAACGTTGGACTCGATGCATCCCTCTTCAAGGGTCTCAACCTCAGCTTCGACTACTATCTCCAGAATCGTTACGACATCTGGTGCTCAACCAGCGGCAGTTATACATCGGTCTTCGGTCTGACTGCGCCCTACGAAAATGTGGGCAAGGTGGATAGCCACGGCTTCGAGGTGATGCTCGACTATAGCAAGCGCTTCGGTGATTGGACTGTCAATCTAGGCGGCACCTACAACATGAACAAGAATGAGATCAAGGAGCAGGCCGAGGCACCTCAGCTTCATGCCAACACTGTCACCACTGGTCATCCCTATACCCAGACCTTCGGTTACATCGCCGACGGCTTCTTCCAGACCTCCGACGATGCCAATGGCAATGGTATCATCGAAACCAGTGAGATGGCGGTTCCGCAGACCTTCACCACCGTCTATCCCGGTGATGTGAAGTATCGTGACGTGAATGGTGACGGCAAGATCGATACCAACGACCGCACTGCCATCGGCTACAGCACTTCGTGCCCCGAAATCGTCTATACCGCTCACTTTGGTATCGACTGGAAGGGATTTGGCATCGATGCCACCCTGCAGGGCGTAGCCAACTACAGCGGCACGCTCACCACCTCTGGTATGTATCGCTCGGCTGTGGCTACCAACACCTTGTCGCAGTACCTCTACGAAAACGCCTGGAGCAGCGAGCGCGGTAACACGGCCAACCCCAAGTTCCCACGACTCAGCCCAACGAGCAATGCCAACAACGATCTGGTCAACACGCTCTGTCTCTTCGATCGCAGCTACCTCAAGCTCCGCAACATCGAGCTCTACTACAACTTCCCAGCCTCGATGCTTGAGAAGGTGAAGTTCATCAGCGGTGTGCGCGTTTATGTGAAGGGCATCGATCTCTTCACCATCGACAATCTTGACAATGGTGATGCAGGTGCCTACGGTGCCACCTTGCCTTTGACCCGCAACGTCCAGGTGGGCGCTTCCATTTCATTCTAATTCATAATTACCAAGACAATAGATTATGAAACTATTCAAGACATTATCCGGTATTGGTCTGATGACGCTCGTCCTTGCCTCGTGCGATGACAAGATGGACTACCACGAGTACACCGCCTACGACCAGGAGTATATCCAGCGCTCCTTCTCCTACGTCGGCGGCTTCATGGCCAAGATTTATAACGATATTGATACCGACTGGGGCAACAACTCGGGTGCCATGCTGTCATCGGCCACCGACGAGTCGGTCTATAGCCACGATGGCAACACCATCGAGGATTTCTTCAACGGCAACTGGAGCGCCTCCAATCCCCATCAGACCATCTGGTCGTCGGCTTACGAGGGCATCACCTACTGCAACGAGGTGCTTGACAACTGGACCAATCTCCAGTTCGAGCAGTTCGCCCTCAACAAGGACTATCAGCAGCAGATGTTCCTCTACAACAACTACCAGTACGAGGCTCGTTGGGCACGCGCTTACTTCTATTATACCCTTGTCCGTCAGTATGGTGGTGTGCCCTTCAAGACCCACAACATGACGGGAGAGGAGGAGACCGCTCTGCCTCGCACTTCTGCTGATGAGATCTTCCAATTCATCATCTCGGAGTGTGACGACATCAAGGACAAGATTATTGCCGACTACACCAATATCGGTGATATGGCGCTTTATAAGCCACAGACCGGCCGTGCCAGCAAGTTCGCTGTCGAGGCACTCAAGGCCCAGGCTGCCCTCTATCAGGCTTCGCCACTCTTTACACAGGGTAAGAGCGATACTGAGAAGGCTGCCCTTTGGCGTGCTGCAGCTGAGGCAAACCGCGAGCTTATCCTCGATGCGGAGGCTGGCGGTAAGGGACTGGCTGCTACCCTCGATACGCTTTGGAACATCAGCTACATCTCCGACGCACAGTGCTACAAGGAAATCCTCTTCGCTCGTCGCACGGCTGCTGCCAACACATTTGAGTCGTACAACTTCCCCGTGGGCTATTCCAGTGGCCAGGGTGGCAATTGCCCGACCCAGGACTTTGTCGATGCGTTCGACTGCACCGATGGTCTTCCCATCACTGAGAGTCCTCTCTACGACCCGCAGAACCCTTATGCCAACCGCGATCCCCGTCTGGAAATGACAGTGGCACACAATGGTGAGCTTTGGCCCAACGACTTGGCCCGTTACAACAGCACCTATCCTACACTACAGACTTATGTGGGTGGTTATCATTCGCGCACAGGTGCTTCAGCAGGTGCTTCCTATGCCACACCTACGGGCTATTACCTCAAGAAGTTCTGCAATCCTTCGCAGATTCTTCGTGCCCGTTCCGGTTATGCTGTCTCCACTTCGCCTCACGGTTGGCTCACCTTCCGTATGGGCGGTATGTACCTCAACTACGCTGAGGCTGTGTTCCAGTACTTCAAGGCTATGGGACGTGCTGATGCTGCCGATGCCACAGGCGACGGCTTCAACTATTCGGCTCGTTATTTGGCCAGCCTTACCCGCAAGCGCTCCGGCATGCCCGAGTTCCCCTCTGGCTTGAGCAATGATGAGTTCTGGACCCGCTACAAGCGCGAACGCCAGGTAGAGCTTGCCTTCGAGGGCCATCGCTTCTACGACGTGCGCCGCTGGATGGACGATGCCGAGACGCGCAAGGTCATGAATGTTCATGCCATGGAGATAGTTCAGAACATCTCCGAGGCCAATGACACGACCTACACCTACACAGTGAAGCCCATCACCCGTGGCAACGGACAATGGGATTCCAGGTGGAACCTCTTCCCCTTCTCGCAGACCGAGATCATGAAGTCGGGTGGCGCCATCCTCCAGAACGAGGGATGGTAATCTTCTGAACAATAGTGGTCGGAGTAATCGGAGAACTCTGAGTTCTCGGAATACTCGGAATACTCCGAATACTCGGAATGCTCTGAATACTCCGACCACTTAAAAACTATAACCTATCTTCCAACATTATTAACAATTAAAACCAATTGTAACATGAAAAAGTTTACTTTTTTTGCTACAGCAGCCCTCGCTCTCGTGACCTTCGCGGCAAAGGCTGAGTTAATGGACAAGGCATTCTACAAGATGCAGACCTTTTCCGTCATCCAAGATGCCAATGTGACCGCTCCTGGAACGGGTACCAATCCCATCACTGTGCAGAGCACCAAGACCAACAACACTCCACGTTATCTCTACACCACATGGGGTGAAGAAGGTTGGGCCAAGGCTCCAGACCCACTTCCGGAAACTGGTTACAGCTTCTCATGCAAGTTCACCATCGCTGCAGATGGTGGCGTTTCGAACTGCCTTGAGTTCGTGCTTATGCCTGTCGATGTTGCTGTTACAACCAATCACATGAAGCTGCAGCCAACCACCGAGTACTTCTTCCGCTTCCACCAGGCCGTCAACGGCACAGCTGAGGGCGATACCATCTATGTGAATGGTGATGTCATCGAGAATGCCAACTGGAACTTCGGTGAGCGCAATGGTCAAGAGGCTGTCCTCCAGGTAGGCACCGAATATACCATCCGTGTCGATGTCAACCAGGCCGGCACCGAGGCCAAGTCGAGCATCATTGCTGCCGATGGTACCGTTGTCTTCGAGGGCACAAAGGACATTTCAGGTCTCAGCAACTCCAAGATGGGCACACTCTGGTTCAACACCTCTGGCGCCTGCACCTACAAGTTCGACGACGTGAAGCTCTCGACGCTTGCCGACGGTCCCTTCGCTTCCGAGCCGGCTGTTGAGCTCCTTGCCTGCATCGACACCGAGCGCGACTACTACGTGAAGTATGAAGAAGGCAACGCCCTCCACTGGATTCTTCCAGGCGAGGAGGAAGAGGCTGCTGATTCTCCCGTTTATTACTCTGATGGCAAGATGGGCCGCAACTTCGAGGAGGATCCCGACCTCGCTGGCGGTGCCTGGATCATCGAGTGCTTCCAGTCGGGTACCCTCAAGTGCTGGACCAGCCGTGAGGAGGACGAGAGCAACGTCTCTGACGTGGTAGAAACCGAAGTCGTCTGCGAGACCATCAACATGCCCAATCCTTCGGCCTACATCTCCAATGTAGCTGCTGGCTTTGGCAAGACCTATACTCTCACTGCCGACAATTCTGAGACCCTGCTTCGTCCAACCGTAACCATCCACTATGTATTGAAGGATGCTGCTGGAAAGACCCTTGCAGAAGGCAACAAGATGTCTGGCGAGACCGTTGAGTTCACTGCTGAAGGTTCACTCGACCTCTATGCATTCGACAACTCTCACCCAACCGAGTGGTATGGCCGTTCTGAAACTGTTACCATCAATAACGATGTAGAGTATGTGCTTGCTGTTTCTAACGACTACCAGTGGACCAAGGAGGTTTGCGACGGCACCGTTGAGGGCTTCACCCGTCTTGAGATCGTCGATAGCGGCAACAAGTCGCACTGGGATCGTATCTATTCTACCCAGTACTACGGCTACGATGCTGATGGCAATATCATCTGCAACGATGGCACCTATTCAGCCGACAAGACTGAGGAGGATGTAGTATTCTGGAAGCGTGGCTTCGGCTTCTTCGACAAGTCTGTCATCGGTACCGAAGACTGCAAGTGGAACGTTCAGGTTCCTAACGACATCTACACTGGCTTCCTGCCTCTCGTTCCTGAGACCAGCGACGCTTGGACTGAGAATGCCTGGAGCATCTTCCCACTCGAGGGTATCGTTTACTATGCTACCGCCGGCAACGTGATCAAGAACCCCGCTGGCCAGGCTGGTTACTGCCCAATGCATCTCCAGGAGAACTACACCTCTGATGATGCTACTAAGCCAAACTTCTACGTGATCCACAAGCGTGGTGGCTATGACCGTCCTGACAAGGGCAACAGCAACTCTACTGAGGTTGTTGTAGCTGGCGAGACCTTCTATCTCTATCGTTACGACACCGCCATCAACTCTGTTGAGGTTTACACCTACAAGGGCTTCGTGGCTGGCATCGAGGCAATCGAGAACGATGCTCCTGTTCAGCAGGCTGCTCCTATCTTCAACCTCCGTGGTCAGCGTGTTGAGAATATGGCAGCTCCTGGCTTCTACATCCAGGGCAAACAGAAGGTATTCGTGAAGTAATCCATTACATCAAATCTCATATCATCGTACCGGTGGCATTTTGCCATCGGTACATTTTGTTTTTTGCATCCTCCAATTTCATTCTTGTGGGATAAATCGGCGATTCTGAGGTTTTTTCGCGTTTTTTTGCTCGAATATTTTGAGAAGTGCAGTTTGTTGCTTATCTTTGTAACCTCATATATACACATCACGCTCACACATAAATATCTGAATATGCGAACCATCAAGCTATTCCTCATTGCAGCCCTTGGCGCTGCTGCGTTGTCAGTGTCTGCCCAGCGACAGAACACCGACCAGTTGGATCGTGGCCTTATTGCCGTCCAGACTTCGGAAGGCGTCTATTGCTCATGGCGTATCCAGGCTGACGAGTATTACGACACTCAGTATAACCTATATCGAAATGGTGCCAAGGTGAACGAGGCTCCTCTCTCGGTTTCCAATCTGTTGGTGAAGGAAGGAACTGCTTCCGATACCTATACCGTGCGTGCTATCGTTCGTGGGGTAGAGCAGGAGGCCTCCGATGCTGCCGACGTTTGGACCCAGAACTATTTGGAGATTGTCCCCAAGCATGATGCTTCGCTCACTTCCACTTATGTGCCCAACGACATCTGCATGGCCGACGTGGATGGCGATGGCGAACTCGAGATCCTTATTAAATATGATAACCAGAGCGAGATTAGTGCCAGTTATCCAAAGAACGGCAACAACGGAGAGTATTCGCTCTTCGAATGTATGAAGCTCGATGGTACTGTACTCTGGTGGGTCAACTGTGGACCCAACATGGGCGACTTCCAGAACAATGAACAGAACATCGTAGCCTACGACTGGGATGGCGATGGCCGTGCAGAATGTGTTTTCCGCGCTGCCGACGGCACAACCATTCATCTTGCTGATGGCTCGACCTATGTCGTCGGTGACGTTTCGCTCAACTATCGAGCAGCTACAGGTGGCGGTACCAACTGGTTTATGCACAGCGGTGCCGAGTTCCTGCTTTATGTCGATGGACAAACTGGAAAGCCCTATCAGTGCATCGACTATCCGCTGCCTCGCTTGGAAGAGAGCGAGAACCCGAATCATCTGCTCAGTGGCTCGGCCTACGACAATCTCGTTAATACGGCTTGGGGTGATGGATATGGTCACCGTAGTTCGAAGCATTTCTTTGGCGCACCCTATCTCGATGGCCATAAGCCCAGCGTCTTCCTAGGTCGTGGTATCTATACACGCCATAAGTTCGTTGCCTTCGACGTCAATCCTGCCACCCACGAGCTCGTGCAGCGTTGGCGCTGGAATTGTAACTCTCCTGGTCCATGGTACGGACAGGGCTATCATAACTACACCATTGCCGACGTCGATTGGGACGGACGCGATGAGATCATCTTCGGTTCGATGGTCATCGATGACAATGGCCTTGGCCTTTCCACTACCGGTCTTGGTCATGGTGATGCCCATCACGTAGCCGACCTCAATCCCTTCATCCACGGGCAGGAGGAGTTCGCCTGCAACGAGGATTACCCCGACAACAACTACCGCGACGCTACTACATCGAAGATCTATTATCGCCAGACCAGTCCCAACGACGATGGACGTTCCATCGCCGGCAACTTCTCGAACGACTTCCCGGGTGCCATGGGCTTCAGTGGACACGATACGCCCATCAGCTGTGTCGTAAACGACCACGTTGACGGACTCACCAATTTGGGCGTGGCTATCAACTTCCGCATCTATTGGGACGGTGACCTTCAGGAGGAGTCGTTCAATGGCAGCGGCACACGCAATTCCACCGGTCAGATCTACAAGTACGGCCAGGCAAATGCCATCGCTACTCTCAAGGGCTCTATCACCAACAACGATACCAAATCCACTCCCTGCTATCAGGGCGACATCCTTGGTGATTGGCGCGAAGAGGTTATCATGCGTACTTCGGCCAACAATATCCGTATCTATACTACCACCGAGCCGACCGCTTGGCGCAATTATTCGCTCTGGTACGACCATCAGTACCGCAATGCCATGGTTTGGCAGATGTGCGGCTACAACCAACCGCCTCATGTCAGCTACTTCCTCGGTGAGCTCGAAGGCATCACCATCGCTCCTCCTCCGCTCACCACGGTTGGCCGTGAGGTTGTAGCTGCAGGAGGCACCATCTCCACTTCGCTGAACGATAAGCACGTCCTTGTCAGCGAAAATGCCGATGCAACTGTGGCTGTAGCTGCTGGCGCTTCGCCCTACATCACGACGTTCAATGTGCCCTCTTGGGTGCAGGGAACAGCTCCAAGCGAATGCACGACGCAGCAGACCGATATCGTCTATAATTATTATCGTCTCGACGTGACGGGCGAAGCTTTCACTGGAGCTATGCGCCTCGTCAAGCAAGGCGATGGCATCTTGACTTTGCCCAATGTGGAGCAGACCTATACAGGGCCATCTGACATCTGGGCGGGCACGCTCAACTTCGATGGTTCGTTGAAGAACAGCCGTCTCTGGCTCAATCGTTTTGCCGAACTCAACTCCGATGGCGGACGTTTCGCCACTATTCAGGCTGACTATGCTTCTGTTATTCGCCCAGGTGGTGCTGATAAAGTGGGCATTATCGAGGCCGACTCGCTTTTGCTCGGTTTCGGCTCGCGCATTGTCTTCGACATCACCGATGCCAATAATTTCGACCAGGTTCGAGCTCATCAACTTGTCATCGAAAAGAAGGAGTGGAAGTATGGCCCGCAATACAGCGCGCCTGTACTCGAATTTGTTTGCAGCCAGACTCCCACTGAAGGCGACTATGTACTCATCAGCACCGAAGGCTGTACAGGCGATGTGGCCAATCTGGTGGTTGAAGGCTTGAAGGGTGTCAAGTACAACCTTACGCTCGACGAGGGCAAGGTCGTTCTCCACGTGCTCAAGACTCGTGCCTCCGAAGATGTGGCTTGGACAGGTGCCGTCAGCAACATCTGGGATCTTGACAATACCCCCAACTTCAGCAGCTCGACCCAGACTTTCGTGACGGGCGACAATGTCACGTTTGGCGACGATGCTGTGCTCACCGAGGTCAATGTGGCCGAGGAACTCAGCCCAGGCAGCGTAACCTTCTTGGCCGACAGCAAGGAATACAAGATTTCTGGTAGCGGTGCCATCACAGGCAATGCCAGCGTTACTCTACAGGGTGCTGCTACCGTTAATATGGGTGGCACCCATACCTATACGGGCGGTACGTTCGTTCGTGGTGGTGTACTCGTGCCTGCATTGATGGCCAACAAAGATGGTGTGGCATACGGCTCCGTGGGCGGTGTGAACGACAAAGTCGAGCTCGACAATCGTGCCGTGCTCCGAACCACATCCGATATGACCACCTCGCAACCTATTGTCATCGGAACTGGTGGTGGTACGCTCGATGTCAGTGGCGGTACGCTGATTCTGAATGGAAGCCTCAAGAAGACGACCAATGCCAGCAAGGGCAATATCTTCAAGGAAGGACGCGGCACACTTCAGCTCGAATGTGCTCCTACCTTTGATACGCTCTTCATCAATGGCGGTACGGTCTATGACTTCGGTGACAATCACTTTGGCAGCCGTGTGATTGAGTTCAATGGCGGTACACTTCGTTACAACAACTCTATCTATTCCAGCAACTCCGAATCCACACGTTTCTGTGTTCCCGAAGGTCAGGAGGGTACCATCTATCCCGACGGAAGATGCGACTACACGGGTGCTCTGACGGGAGGAGGCACGTTCAACGTGCATGCCACCTGGGTACGACTTTACTTCAATGGCAACTGGAGTGCCTTCACGGGTACCATCAAGGCTTATCAGGACGGTAAGGTCGGTTCCTATACACCTTCTTTCGAGTTCAACAACTCCTATGGCCTCGGCAAGGCAACACTCAACATCCAGTCGGGATGTACTGTGCATACCAACGGCAAGAACTTTGCCATCGGCGAACTCACAGGTTCTGGCAGCATCGACAACAAGGGCGAGAAGGCATCGACCGTCAACACGCTCTCCATCGGCGGCAAGGACACCGATTTTGCCTTTGGTGGCACTATCGTTGGTTCGAAGGTCGATAAGGTGGGTACTGGCACATGGACCGTCTCCAACACCACCTGTCTGGCTGAATCCGGCGGTGTGACCATCAGCAGCGGAACCTTGAAACTCAACAGCCGTTTTGCCACTGCCACGATGACAGGCAGCAGCGTCGTCACCATCAAGAACGGAGCTTCAATCACGGGTCGTGGTGTCGTACAGTCGCTCACCCTCAACTCGGGAGCCTCCCTGCAGCCGGGTATCGCTTCTTCGCCTACGTCAAATGTGGGAACCGTTAAGGCTTTGGGCAACCTGAATGCGCAAGCGGGTTCCGACATCTACTTGAACATGGTGAACAACGCCAATAGCGACAATTCTCGTTCGTGGGTGGAATGTGCGGGCACCCTCACCCTCAACGGTACACTCCATCTCTCGCTTAGTCCGAATTATACTGCAGCCGATGGCGACTCAACTACGCTTATCGTAGCTGAGACTATCGATGGTACACCTACGTTCGACCTTCCAGATCTTCCCGAAGGCCTCAGCTGGGATACCTCGACATTGATGCAGGATGGCGTTATTCGTGTCACTTCGGGCGCAGGCATCCAGCAAGTGACTGCCGATTTAGGTCAGTGCGACTGCTACGTCTATGACATCGCTGGTAAGCTCGTTGCCACTATTACCGATTGCAATCTTTCGAATCCATCCGACCTTCAGTCCATTTTGCACCAGCAGCGCCTCGCTTCCAGCGTTTATCTCGTCCGCCTCAATTCACCCGATGGTGTCAAGGTTCGGCGAGTAATCCTGAAGTAGGAGATTTTTGTACATTTATAAGATAAAACATTGTGACGCGCGCTGGATGTTCACTACATGGAATGGAGTACTCTAACGCGCGTCACAATGTTTTTACGATTGGATGGAGTACTCTGACGGCCGATACGATGCTTGCTCCATAATCAGTATGACCATTCTTGGCACAGATTGGTTATGCTGTGATTGGATGGAGTACTCTGACGGCCGACACGATGTTTGCTACAAAATCAGCATGACCATTCTTGGCATAGATTGGTTATGCTGTGATTGGATGGCGTACTCTGACGGCCGACACGATGCTTGCTACAAAATCAGCATGACCATTCTTGGCATAGATTGGTTATGCGGCAATTGGATGGAGTATTTTGTCGGCCGACATGATGTTCGCTACATAATCATCATGACCATTCTTGGCACAGATTGGTTATGCTGTGATTGGATAGAGTATTCTGTCGGCCGATAGAGTGTTATCGCTGTTCGTGGAATGACCATTTTATGCTAAGATTGGTCATGCTGTGATAGCATGGAGCAACTCGGTATTAAAAGCAATGCTATAAGCGAAAAAATCAAGCGCGTTCTCGATTGAGAAAGCGCTTGATGAGACTATTATTCTGCAATGAGTGTTCGGGCATTGGCCAAAGCTTCGGGAGTGATGTTGGAACCACTGAGCATACGGGCAATTTCGTGAAGACGCTGATCGGACGTGAGTTGCTCGATGTGGGTGATGGTTTGGGAATCGGTGTCGGCCTTGAAGACGCGGAAGTGTTGATTTCCCTTGCCGGCGACCTGTGGCAGGTGGGTGATGGTGATGACTTGCAGGTGAGTGGATAGCTCCTTCATGACGCGACCCATACGGTCGGCGATGTCACCCGAGACACCCGTGTCGATTTCGTCGAAGATGATGGTTGGCAGGGTGCGTGCCGAGGCCACCAGACTCTTGATGCCAAGCATGAGACGGCTGATTTCGCCGCCCGAAGCCACTTCGCCAGCCGGTCGGAGTGGCTGATTTTTATTCGCAGAGAAAAGGAACTCGACGGTGTCGGCGCCTCTCTTATCTCCCTTGAAGGGGGAGGACTCGTTTGAAGGGTTCGAGGGGTTTGAGTGCAGAGGGGTGATGGAAACCTGGAAGCGGAGGTTGGGCATGCCAAGGTAGGTGACGCGCTCAATCAGGTCCTGCTGCAGTTTTGCAGCGGCTTTGCGGCGGGTGTCGGTGAGGATCGCAGCACATCGGGTCGCTTCGGCAGTGAGCCGCTTGACCTTCTGCTGGAGTTCCTCTATTTCCTCGTCGCTGCCATCGATGTGCTGTATGCGTTCGAAGAGCTGGTCGCGCAGTTGGATGAGCTCCTCGACCGATGTCTTTCCGTGCTTCTTCTGGAGCGAATAGAGAAGACTCAAACGTTCCTCGACCTGCTCCATGCGCTGCGGGTCGTAGTTGACGTCCTCGGAACGGCTATCGATATCGTCTGCGATGTCCTTCAGGTCGATGTAGTCACTTTCGAGACGCTGGGCAATCTCGGTAATGTCGGGGTAGATGCGGCTCAGTTCGTGTGCCTTCTGGGAGATGCTTTTGAGCATCTGTACGATGGCGTCGCCTTCGCCATCAAGTCCTTCGTGCATCTGGCAGAGGCAGGACTTGATCTCCTCGGCATGACTGAGCAGTTCCTGTTCGGATTCGAGCTCTTCCTGCTCACCTTCGATGAGGTTGGCATCGTCGAGCTGTGAGAACTGGAAACGTATGTAGTCGGCTTCCTGTGCATCACGTTCCGCCTGGGCTTTCAGGTTTTTGAGTTTCGAATTTTCCGTGACGAGCTGGTCGTACACGCTTCGGTATTGCGCATATTCGGCCTGGTTATGGGCGAGTGCATCGACGACGGAGAGCTGGAAGGCATCGTCGCCCAACAGCAGGTTTTGGTGCTGCGAATGGATGTCGATGAGATGGTTGCCGAGCTCACGCAACAAAGGCAGTTGTACCGGGATGTCGTTGACGAAGGCACGGCTCTTGCCTGTGGCGTAGATCTCGCGTCGGATGATGGTGGTGCTGGCGTCGTACTCGAGGTCGTTCTGGGCAAAGAAGCCTTCGAGGTCATAGGCGGAGATGTCGAACTGCGCTTCGATGATACATTTGGCGACCCCGTTGCGCACAGCCTTGGCATCGGCACGTTGACCGAGGATGAGGCCGAGAGCTCCCATGATGATGGATTTGCCAGCTCCCGTCTCGCCCGTGATGACGGTGAGCCCCTGGCCTGGACGGAACTCCAGGTGGTCGATGAGGGCGTAATTATCGATGGTTAGAGTCAAGAGCATAGTTTATTCCTTATATTCTTCCTTGATAGGAGCGAGCTGGCGGGAGTAGGTGGGGAAAAGGTCGGTGAGGCGGTCATAGATGCTCTTCTTCTCGGTCATAGGAGCCTCGCTGTAGATGTTGACAAGTTCGTCCAGCTTGGCATTGATGAAGAGGGAGAGGAGCGGAGTCATGGCATCAGCAGAACGTACTGCAGTGAGCTGATCGAAGGAGGAGGAAATCTGGGAACGTCCCTTATCGACTGACTGCGCCATCTGGTCGAGGCCCTGGCGATGGTAGGTGTACCATAGCTCGCGGAAACCTTGCTGATTAGAGTCGAGGAGGGCAGTAACGAGGGCATGGCGGTTAGTCTTCGAGTCGAAGGCCTTCCAGCCGTTGCTGTCGGAAGACTGCATCTGGCTGACGATGCTTTCGCATTTGCGCAGATACTGCTCGCCCCCCATGCTGCTGAAGGAATCGAAATCGAGTCCAAGGACGAGGTAGGCGTAGAAGGCGATGGTGGCAATAAGCTCGTTGTCGAGATTAAACTCGTTGTAAGTGAGGTTCTCACCCTCCTGATAGGGCAAGGTGACGACATCATCGCGCCAGTTGATGAGGATAGTCTGGTAGGTGGCGTTATAGACGGGACGACGTGCCTGGACCGTGAGGGAAACCTTATAGACATCAGACTGTACGACTTCGTTGATGGTAAGTGCGAAGGTGCAGGTGATCTTCTCGACGTTGGCAAACTGAGCGCCTGTCCACTGTTGGCCGTTGATGAACTCTTCGAGGCTCTCCTTGAGCGTCTCGAAACGCGGACGTAGAGATGCGTCAATCTGTTGCGTGTTGATGCTGACCGTGGCGTTGAGTTCCTGGGCACAGAGGGGGTTAAGAGGGGTTAAGAGGGAGTTGAGAGAGGAAAAGAGGGGGCTAAATAGAAAAAAGAGGGTTAAGAGGGGGGTACATAGTTTAGATGGAGTGAGGACATTCCACACTCCATACCTCCACCAATGGTAGAAACAGATGATATTTGAAATATATTTTTTCACTTATATTACCTCTCTTAACCTTTCGAACCTCTCTTAACCTTTCGAACCTCCCTCACCCCTTCTTCATCATGGCGAACTTGAGCTGGGTGAGAGTGTGCTTGGTAGATAGGGCGAAATCGCCATTCATCATCCAGGAGTAGTAGCTGGGATCGCGGGTCAGTACCTCGGTGACAGGACGTCCCTTGTATTTGCCAAAGTTGAAGACAGGACGATCCTTGTCGTCATAGACCATAGCCCCCATGGGATCGACGTTTCGATTCATGCGGGTGAATTCCTGCAGCCACTCCACATCGTTTTCCAGGTCTTCGTAGCGGTCGAGTTGAGCCTGAAGCACCTCGTAGGTTGCGCGGATGTCACAGTCGGCCGAATGGGCACCGTCGAGTTCCTTACCGCAATAGAAACGGTAGGCGGCAACGAGGGTGCGGGGCTCCTTCTTATGGAAGATGTTTTGCACGTCGACGAATCGCACCTTACTGATGTCGAAGCTGATACCTGCCCGCAAGAACTCTTCTATGAGCAGGGGCACATCAAAACGGTTGGAGTTGTAGCCTGCCAGGTCGCTGCCCTTGAAGATCTGTTCGAGGCGAGCGGCCATCTGCTTGAACGTAGGCTTGTCGGCCACATCAGCATCGGTGATGTGATGGACGGCCGTTGCCTCGGCAGGAATAGGCATCTCTGGGTTTATGTAGAAGTTGCCAGCCTCCTCGCTACCATTGGGCATGACCTTGATGTAGCCGAGTTGCACGATGCGATCGTGGGTGATGCTGATACCTGTGGTCTCAAGATCGAAGAAGATGAGAGGTTTCTTGAGGTTGAGCTTCATGAAAAAGACTATGAATTAGAAGTCGGTGAGCATCATGGGCATGATGAGCATAAGGAGCTGTTCGCCCTCGTTGTTTTGGACGGGGGCAACGAGGCCGGCGCGTGCGGGGTCGCTCAGCAATACCTCGACATCCTGGGAAGTAATGGTGTTGAGGATTTCGATGAGGAAGTTTGCGCGGAAGCCGATGCTCATGGGCATACCCTCATAGGAGCAGGTAATCGTCTCGGTGCCTGAGGTGGAATAATCGACATCCTGGGCAGAGATGGTAAGACTGCTCGGGTTGAGATCGAATTTCACCTGGTTAGTGGCACTGTTGGAGAAGACAGCGATACGGCGCAAGGAAGTGAGGAACGACTGGCGGTCGATGGTGAGACGGTTTGTGTTGTTCTTTGGGATAACCACCTCATAGCGGGGGTAGCGCCCCTCGATGAGCCGGCAGCTGAGCTGGTAGTCGCCGAGGAGAAATCGAGCGCTCTTGGAGTCGAAGTTGACGGTGCAGAGGAGCTCTTCCTTGGTGATGATGTTCTTGAGCAGATTGGCAGGCTTCTTGGGCAGGATAAAGTTGCTCTCGTAGCCAGGGGCAGCAGAAGTGTTGATGAGGCGGACGAGCTTCTTGGAGTCGGAAGCTACGAAGATGACACGGTCTTCCTTGATATCGAAGTAGATGCCGTTCATGACGGGACGCAGCTCGTCGTCGGCGGTGGCAAAGAGGGTGCTCTGAATACCGTTGAGGAGTGCCTGCGAGTTGATGTCGAAGGACTTATAGTTTTCTTCGAGCGGCTTCTGGGTGGGGTATTCGGCGGCATTGCCACCGATGAAGTTGTACTTGCCGTTGGCATAGCTGACAATGACCTCGTAGTTGCCGTTATCAACTTCGACGGTGAGCTGCTGCTGAGGCATCTCCTTGAGGGGGTCCATGATGGTCTTGGAGGGGACAACGAACGACCCTGTGCCCTCGACGCCCTGGATGGGGAGGGATGTGATCATGGTGGTGTCGCCATCGCTGGCTGTGATGGTGAGCCTCTCCTCGCTGATGGTGAAGAGGAGATTATCGAGGATGGGCATGGCGTTCTTGCTCACCAGCACACGGCTGATGGCATTCAGGTGACTGACAAAGTCAGAGCTGCGTACTTCGAATTTCATATTGCTTTATTTCGTTTTTGTGATTGACATTTCACGGTACTGGGCGGTGCTGCCTTGCGCGTACCTTATTATAAATAAATCGGGCAAATATCGGTATATTTTGTGAAATATCCAAATATTTGCCCGAAAAAAGCAACATTTTTTTGTTATATCAGTCGAAATGCACTTTTTTGAGTGATTGACTGCCCGATATCATTCATCAAATGGAAGTGATGATCTCCTTGACGTAGGGCCAGAACTTGGCGACAGAGGAGATGGAGAGTTTCTCTTCGGGCGAGTGGATGGCTTCCATTGTGGGGCCTACACTGACCATGTCGAGCCAAGGATACTTGGTGAGGAAGAGACCTGTCTCGAGACCGGCGTGGATGGCCATAGTCTCGGGCTCGCCGCCATAGACCTTGCGATAGGCAGCCTCGGTGAGCTTCACCATGCGGCTGTTGGGGTTGGGAGCCCAACCGGGATAGCCCTGGCCTTGGGTGACTTCGGCACCGGCGAGGTCGAAGACGGTCTTGACCATCTGGGCAATCATGCGCTTCTGGCTCTCGACGCTCGAGCGCTGGCTTGTCTCGACGCGGATAGTGCCTGGCTCGGCGATACGGACAGAGGCAAGGTTGGTGGACGTCTCGACAAGGCCGGGCATCGAGTGGCTCATGCCGATGACGCCGTGAGGTGCAGCGATGAGTGCCTGGATGAGGCGGCAGGTCACGTTGGGGTCGATGACCTCGGCGGGAGCGTCAACGGTTTCGATGGACATCTTGAATGAAGGCTCAACACCAGCCACTTCGACTTCGACCATGGCAGCAAACTTGTTTAGGTCGGCTACGAGCTGGTCGCGACGTGCAGCGGGCACACCGATGATGGCGTAAGCCTCGCGAGCGATGGCATTACGGAGGTTGCCGCCGCGGATGTCGGAGACGAGCAGGCCAGGCTGGGTGGTCAGGAAGCGGGCGAGCACCTTGTTGGCATTGGCACGGCCGAGGTGGATGTCGCCGCCCGAGTGGCCGCCGAGGAGACCGCCTACGCTGACGCGAGCGAAATAGTAGTCGGCAGGAGTGGGCTGGGTGGTGTAGTGCCAGAGGGCAACGGTGTCCATGCCGCCTGCGCAGCCGATGAAGATCTGATTCTCCTGTTCGGAATCGAGGTTGAGGAGGAGCTTGCCAGTCATGAAGCCTTCGCTGAGCATGTTGGCACCTGTCATACCGGTCTCCTCGTCGTAGGTGCAGAGGAACTCGAGTGGACCATGCTCGTAGGTCTTGTCGAGCATGGCAGCCAAGGCGAGGGCTACACCTGCGCCGTCGTCAGCGCCGAGGGTGGTGCCGTTGGCCTTCACCCAATCGCCGTCGATGCGTGTTTCGATGGGGTCGTTCTCGAAGTCGTGCTTGATGTCGGAGTTCTTCTCGCACACCATATCCATGTGTGCCTGCATGACGAGGGTCTCGCGGTCCTCGCGACCTGGGGTGGCGGGGCAGCTGATCAGGACGTTGCCGGTCTCATCTACCTTGCAGGCCAGATTGTGTTCGTTGGCGAAGTTGACAAGCCATGCACGGATCTTCCCTTCCTTCTTGCTCGGACGAGGCACCTTGGTGATGGCATCGAAGATCTCCCAAAAGATTTTGGGTTCAAGATTCTTGATTTCCATAGTTCGATTTGTTTTTAAAAATGGTGTTGTATGATGAATTTTTTGTCGTTTTTTGACGTTATCAGTAATAATAATTGTTAAAAGTGGTCGAGATGTATGACTTTTTCCTAAAATCGCGGCCCAAAATGGTGGATGGATTCGGATTTTTTGTATCTTTGCAACCGCTATTCGTGTAGTTTCGGGTAAACTCGAATACTGTTTGCGGGTGCAAATATACAAAAAATGTGGCAAACTATCTTAATTTCTGTCGGATTTCTTTTAATATCTTTTGTTTTTTTAGCAATTAAGGTATTATTTGTGAAAAATGGCACCTTTCCGAAGACGCATGTGAGCCAATCGAAGGCATTGCGCGAGAAAGGAGTTCACTGTGTGCAGACCCAGGATTACGAGGAGCGCCACAAGCAGGGCCTCTACAAGGAAGGGGTCGTGCCAAAGAGTAGCGATCAAGAAGATAACAAATAATAACTATAATATCGTATATGAAAAGAAACCATTTTTTCGCTTCCGCCCTTCTTGTGGCTGGAATCATCGTTGGAGGTATGACCTCCTGCATCAAGTCGAATAACCCCGATGCCACCAAGGTGGCTGGTGGTACGCTTACCGAGGGCGAGTCATTGCCCATCGCCTTTATTCAGGCCGATTCACTCTACAACAATTATCAGCTCCAGATCGATCTTACTCAGGACCTGGTGAAGCAGAAGGCTCAGGCCGAGGATAAGATGAACAAGGAGATGGCCAAGTTCCAGAAGGAGTATCAGGACTTCATGCAGAAGGTACAGACCAACTCGTTCATTGGCGGCCAGTCGCGTATGGAATCCGAGCAGCGTCGTCTGCAGCAGAAGCAGGCTACCATCGAACAGCAAGCCAATGGCTTGCAGCAGGATCTCGCCCTGCTTCAGAGTCAGGCTTTCGACCGTGTGAATGACTCGATTCAGGCTGTACTGAGGGAATACAACAAGGACAAGAACTTCGAGGTGATTTACAGCAGTGTGCCCAACACGACCGTCTTCTATGTGAAGGAGAAGTACGACATCACCCAGGAAGTGCTCGACCTGCTCAACAAGCGCTATGCTGAGGGAAAGAAGAGCGAGTGATTCAATTAACAATTAATAATTAACAATTAACAATTGTTGGTTGGTCACGAAATGTTATAATTAAGGCGTCGCGAAATGCGGCGCCTTTTTTATTTATCACAAATTATCGAATTAGAGAATTGAATAAGACCGAGCGAAATAATCATTCGCTAATTCGCAAATTCGTGATAGAAAGATGAAGGATCACTTCGTGTCGGGAGCTTCGTCGATGAGTTCGAGGAACTGGTCGAGCTTAGGAGTGATGATTATCTGGGTGCGGCGATTGCGGGAACGTCCGACTTCAGTATCATTCGATTCAATCGGATTGTATTCGCCACGTCCGCCTGCTGTCAGCCGGCTTGGATTGACGCCATACTTGTTCTGTAGAGCCTGTACGACGCTGGAGGCGCGGAGGCAGGAGAGGTCCCAGTTGTTGCGGATGTTCTCGCGGTTGATGGGAACGTTGTCGGTGTTGCCTTCAATGAGTACCTCATAGTCCTTGTAGTCGGAGATGATCTTGGCAATCTTGCTGAGTGTTTGACCGGCCTTGTCAGAAATCTCATAGGAACCAGTACGGTAGAGCATGTTGTCGTTGAGCGAGATGTAAACCACACCTTTGAGTACCTTCACATCGACATCACGGAGCTCCTCTTTCGACAGGGAGCGTGTTAGGTTGTTGGTCAGGACGATGTTGAGCGAGTCGCTCTTCGACTTGGCATCGGTAAGCTGCTTGATGTACTTGTTGGACGCATTGATTTCATCGACGAGTTTGGAGATGTTGGTGCCCGACTGGTTGATGCTCTTGTCGAGTGAAGCCTGAAGGGCTTGATATTGTTCGAGGAGCTTGGCGTTGTTGGCGCGTGCTTCTGCCAAACGTTCCTCGAGGCTCTTACTGCCAGTCTCGCAGGAGGCAAGAGCGATTTTTGCATCGTTGAACTGACTCATCAGGAGATCGTAGTCATCCTGTAACTGGCTGTACTTCTTCTGTGTGACGCAACTGCTGCTGAGCAGTGCCAAGGCTGCCAGAAGGGCAGCGGAAATAAATTTCGTTTTCATCTGTTACTTGTTTTTTGAGTGTTTCTTTGTCTCTTCTCTTTGACCAACGAGATGTGTAAAGGTTTAAAGTTGTCTAAATTGATGTCGCGCAGCAGGATGGACTGTCCTTGTAGGAGGGCCGCATTCCGCATGGCATTGAAGGTGGCATATTCTTTGGGGAAGTACTTGGAATAGTCAATCTTGAGGAGGTTCTCGCCATTGGCAGCCAGCAAGTCGAAGAGGGCAGCTATGGTCAGCTTGTCGGTCTCCTTGCCGGGAATCCAATTGTTAGGCTTATGCCTGTCGGTGGGATAGCCTTCGCGAATGACATCAATGTCGGCGAGCTGACGAATGAGACTGCCCGTCAGACGTGCAGGAAGTTTGAGCAACTGGCCTACCTCTTCAGTGGTGGGGGCTGGTTCTTCGTTGGCGAACTTGTTATAGATGACGCCGGCAACGAGGGTGAGCAGGAAGTCGCGGTCCTGGCGCGAGAGCTTTTCTTCGACATTCTCGAAATTGTAGTTCTGGATGTTCTGCGAAGCGTAGGACAATTCGGCGCCGTAGAGACAGATGATCCACGACATCTGGATCCACAGAAGAAGGAGAGGGAGGGCAGCGAAGGAGCCGTAGATGGCATTGTACTTGCTGACCCATATCTGGCCGTTGATGTAGAGCCATTGGAAGAGGAGGAACGCCGTTCCGGCAATGACAGCAGCTGCAAAGGCATTGAGGAAGCGCACCTTGCAGTTGGGGATTACGATATAGATGAATGTCAGGAGCAGGATGGTGAAGGTATAGGGTATCCAGCGCAGTATGGTCAGCAGCGTCTGGCTCAGTACGTAGTCGTACAGGTCGGTCTTTATGTAGGTCTGCAGGAAGATTTGTGTGCCCGAACTGATGACGAGGAAGGTGGGAACCAAGAAGATGATGCTCAGGTAGTCGGTGATGCGGCGCACGGTGCTGCGTCCGTCCTTGACTTGCCATATCCCGTTGAAGACATCCTCGATGTTGCCGATGAGGGAGTAGATGACCCAGAGAAGGAGGATGATGCCGATGCCGATGACGATGCTCGAAGTGGCGCGTTCGAGGTACTTCTCAGCGAAGGTATTGATGTAGTCAATCACTTCGGCCTGCCCGGGGAACGCTTCGGTAATGAGGTTGTAGAACATCTCCTGCATGCCGAAGCCGCGACCGATGCCAAGGGCAAGGGCTACAGTGGGAACGAGGGCGAGCAGGGTGTAGTAGGTGAGGGCCGACGCACGTACCATGATGCGATGGGCCAGGAAGAAGCGGATAGAGAGATAGACCGCCTTGAACACGTTCATCAGCCAACGATAGGTGCCACGGACGTCTTCGTTCGTGTAACTCCAGATGTCGTGCTTCAGGAACCTCCAGGTGATGATGATGCGCCGGATGAAGTTATTCATGGTGCTTATTTTTTATCCCGAATTATCGAATTTTGAGGGACGGTTCATTCAAACACGTTTCGAAAATTCGGCAATTCGGGATGAAGAAAAATGGGACTATTTCTTGAGTGTGATGGAGCCGCGGCCAATCATGCTGCCGTCGGCATAGAGCTCGACATTGTAGGTGCCGGCATCGAGAGCTTCGCCACGCTTGTAGAACATCGTAACCTTGGTCTCTTCGCCTCCAAATTCGATGGTCTTTCGAGCCGAATAGTCGATCATGGCATTCTCGTACTTGAAACGACCGCTCTGTGCATTGGTGAGCACCTCGTCGCTGGGTCGGAGGATGCGCAGATAGACGTCCTTCTCGCCGGTCTGTGCTGTGACATTTGCAGCGATGGTGAAGTTGACCTGGAATTTGGCAAGTTTATCGATGCGGTTGCGTTTTTCGACCTTGTCCTTGCGGTCGAGAGCGGTCACCGAAACGTTGGTGGCGGAAAGCTGGGCAGCCACTGTCACCTTCTTGGTAAGTGTCTCGTTCTGCTGACGAACCTGCTGGTTCTGCTGCTGCACGTTGCGCATATCGGTGCGTATCTGCTTGTTTTCGGCAATGAGGGCATCGTTGACCTTGTTGAGCGAATCGACTTGGGCAACATAGTATCGTAATACGCCGCGCACGGTCTCGAGTTCCTTCTTGAGGGCAGCGATACGACGGGCATCCTGTGCCTTGGTCTGTCGCAGTTCCTCGACAAGACGCTGTATCTTGATGCGCTGGTCTTCGAGCTTCTGCTCAAGCGAGTCGTTGTTGACCTGGAGCTTGTAGCCTTCGTACTGGATGGCCAGCTGGGTGTATTCGTCCTCGAGCTGTTCCTTTTCGAGAGCAAAGCCTTCGGTGAGTTCGTCGATGGTCTGCTGCTGACGCCAGATGTAGTAGCCTGCACCGCCAAGCAAGGCGAGGAGGATGACGGCAGCGGCAATAATAACAATCTTATTTTTCATAGATGCTTAATGTTTTGTGACTTGTTGGCCTTTTTTGCTCGAATGGGAGTAAAAATGCGGCGCAAAGGTACATATTTTTTGTTAAATAACGACCATTTGGAGCGAACTTTTTTAAATTATGTAGTTTTTTTTGCATTTTGTTTGTTTTTATTCACAAAATACGCTATCTTTGCAGCGTTATTATAAATAAAATAGGTATAAATTGGAACAAGAAAATAATAGCCGCAAGAGCTCATGGGGTTACTTCGGCAAAATGGTAGGATTGTCGATTCTTGGCATAATATTCTTCACAATTGTCATCTTGACCTGTTTGTCCCTTTGGATGAACGCCTATACACACCATAGCGAGCGAGTAGAGGTCCCTCGTTTAGCGGGTGTTCCGGCTACTCGAGCAGCAGAAATACTCGAAGAAGCTGGCCTCAAATCGATGGTCATCGACTCTGTATATGCCGATATGCAGCCGGGCGCCGTTGTCGAACAACTGCCTGCAGCGGGTCTCCCGGTCAAGAAAGGTCGTATCGTCTATCTGACGATCAATGCCATCGGTGTGCGCATGGTCAAGATGCAGGAGGTTCGCGAAGGCGGAAGCCGTCAGGCACTTTCGACATTACGTTCGCTTGGATTTCGTGTGGATTCCATCAAGCAGGTGCCTTCGGAGATGGATGACCTTGTGCTAAGCGTCACCGTGGGCGGTGAGGAGATGGTGCCAGGCAAAGATTATCCCTTCGGTACCCACGTTGTAGTTTCGGTGGGCAACAGCCGGCTGGAGATTGAACCCGTAAACGAAGAAACCGAGGAGCAATGGCTGGAGTGACCGATGCCGTCGGGTCGGAAGAGCTGTTTGAGCATTTCCGCTTTGTGGCCGACCGTGGCCAGGGTCCGCTCCGGGTTGATAAGTTCCTTGTGGATCGTATTGTAGGCACTAGCCGCAACCGCATCCAGCGTGCAGCCGATGGCGGGTTCATCCTGGTAAACGGGAAACCAGAGAAATCGAATTACAAGGTGCGTCCCGGTGACGTGGTGCAGGTCATGATGGATCGTCCGCGACATTCCACCGAAATTGTTCCCGAGGAAATACCTCTCGACATCGTCTATGAGGATGAGGATCTGTTGGTGGTCAACAAGCCCGCTGGAATGGTGGTTCATCCCGGACATGGCAATTATTCCGGCACCTTAGTCAATGCCTTGGCCTGGCACTTCTTGCAGCAAGGCTTGGAACTGGACTTGTCTGGGGAGGAGGAAGATGGCGATGAAGGCGATGAGACTTCCTTGAATGACTCCGAGCAAAGACCGGACTTCCAGAAACGTATGGGCCTTGTTCATCGCATCGACAAGGACACTTCGGGTCTGCTCGTCATTGCCAAGAACGAGGATGCAGGCACTTCGCTCAGCCGCCAGTTCTTCCACAAAACGACCCGCCGCCTCTATACTGCCCTCGTATGGGGACACGTTGAACAGGACGAGGGAACCATTGTGGGCAATATTGGACGCAACAAGCGTGACCGCACCCTGATGGAGTATTATCCCGAAGGCAGCGAGGAGGGCAAGCCTGCTGTGACGCATTACCGTGTCATCGAGCGACTGGGCTATGTGACCCTTGTGGAATGTCGCTTGGAGACCGGGCGGACCCATCAGATTCGTGTTCACATGAAGCATGCCGGACACACTCTTTTCAACGACAAGACCTACGGAGGTGACCAGATTCTGAAGGGCACCACCTTCGCAAAATATGCACAATTTGTGCGTAACTGCTTTGACATCTGTCCTCGACAGGCATTACATGCCAGGACTCTCGGCTTCCGTCATCCGCGTACAGGTGAGGAGATGGACTTTGAGGCACCGCTTCCCGAGGACATGACCCGACTCGTCGAAAAGTGGCGGGAATATGTTAGTAACAGAATCTATTGATGAAAAAAATAGCAATTGTAGCAGGAGGCGATTCCAGCGAATATGTAGTTTCGCTTCGCAGCGCCCAGGGCATCTGGAGCTTTCTGGACCACAAGAAATATGAGACAAGCATCATCGTAATCAAGGGTACCGACTGGAAAATGGTGCAATATGACGGAGAGAAATATGACTGGGACAAGACCTGGCGTGTCGATCGCGAGGACTTCTCTGTCATGAAGGACGGCACAAAGCTTTCTTTCGACTTCGCCTACATCATCATTCACGGTACCCCAGGCGAGAACGGAATTCTGCAGGGTTATTTCGATATGATAAGAATGCCCTATAGTTGCTGTGGAGTTCTGTCGGCGGCTTTGACCTGTTCGAAGTTCACCTGCAACCGTTACCTCTCGACCTTCGACATCCCTGTGGCCAAGAGCATCCTGCTTCATGTAGGCGACGAAATTGCGACCGATGAATGCATTCAGGAACTGGGTCTTCCTGTGTTCGTGAAGCCTAATGCAGGAGGGTCTTCGTATGCTACGACCAAGGTGAAGACCGCCGCCGAGTTGCAGCCTGCAATCGCTGCAGCAAAGAAGGAGGCCACGGGCGAGGTTATCATCGAACGTTTTATGAAAGGTACTGAGGTCACCTGCGGATGCTATACTTCGCGTAATGGCCTAAGGGCATTGCCTGTCACGGAAGTCGTCTCGAAGAAGGAGTTCTTCGATGTCGATGCCAAGTACAATGGTGCCGTGGAGGAGATAACCCCGGCACGCATCTCTGATGAAATGACCCAGAAGATACAGGCTCTTACCCAACGCATCTACCGATATGTTGGAGCCAAGGGTATCATTCGCGTTGACTACATCATCATCAGCGATACACCGCATCTTCTGGAAGTCAATACGACTCCCGGCATGACGGCCACTTCGTTCATCCCACAACAGGTCCGTGCTGCCGGTCTTGACATCTCGGATGTCATGGATGACGTAATCACCTTTGGATCAACAGGGTTCTGAAGGTCATGAAAAGTTAGTAAGTTGGTTTCTAAAACGTAAACATTATGGCAGAATACAATTTTGACGACATTCGTTGCTATAACGACGAGGACATTCCTGCGAAGCTTTGGCCATTGGCCGATCGTCCGGAAATACAGGCTGTCATCAAGGCAGGATTCCCCGAAGTGGATTTAGAGCAGATGAAAGCGCTCATCCGCAGTTGCAAGACAGTGAAGGATTTCCAAACCAAGGTGATCATCTTTTTCCTCGATTTGATGTGCAGCAAATGCACGGATGGTGTCGAGGCGGTTGGTATCGAAAACATTGACGATTCCTTGGGACACCTTTTTGTAACCAATCACCGCGATATTGTACTCGACTCTGCCTTGCTTAATGTCCTGCTCGCCAAGCATGGCAAGGAGACTTCCGAAATCGCCATCGGCAACAACCTGTTTGCTGCTCCGTGGATTGAGGATCTGGTGAGGGTTAACAAGAGCTTCGTTGTGCGTCGCGACATTACCGGTCGCCAGCTGCTCGAAGCATCGATGAAGTTGTCGGCCTATATTCACCAGGAAATTGTTGACAAGAAGCACTCCATCTGGATGGCACAACGTGAGGGCCGCTCCAAGGACAATTCCGACAATACGCAGGCTTCGGTCATCAAGATGCTGTCGTTGGGCGGCAAGAGCAAGGATCACATGCAGAACATTCGTGCTCTGCGTACCATCCCGGTGGCCATCAGCTACGAGTATGACCCCTGTGACTACCTCAAGGCTGCCGAATTCCAGCTTAAGCGCGACAATTCCGAATGGAAGAAGACCAAAGCCGACGATGTGAAGAGCATGGCTACGGGCATGACGGGATATAAAGGACGCATCCGCTACACCTTCACCACCGAGCTGAATGGCGTCTTCGACCAATATCCTTGGATCAATGACAGGAATGCCCAGGTCAATTGCGTCTGCGAGACTATCGACAAGATGCTGCACGAGGCCATGGTGCTCTATCCGATCAATTATGTAGCCTATGACCTCAAGTACCAGGCTGATCGCTACAAGAAGATGTACACCGAGGCAGAAAAGACCAAGTCGGTTGCCTATTTGAACGGACAGCTTGCCAAGATCGATATTCCGAATCGCGACGAGGCTTACCTTTGGGACATGCTGCTCACTATGTATAGCAATCCGGTGTTCAACAAGGAGAAGCTCGTGCGCGAACAGGACACCAATTATGTACCCATGACATAACACTTTCATATTATGGACGAGAAGATTGTCAACGAGCTTATCGAGGAGCTCATCAAACTGAGTTTTGCCGAGGATATCGGCGATGGCGACCATACTACCCTCTGCTGCATCCCAGCTGATGCTGTGGGCAAGCAGAAACTCTTGATCAAGGAAGAGGGCATCTTGGCGGGTGTTGATATCGCACGCCGTGTGTTCAATGCCTTCGACCCAGAACTCAAGATGGAGGTCTTCATGCAGGATGGCGCGCATGTTGTTCCTGGTGATGTGCCTTTCATCGTGACTGGTAAGGAGCAGAGCCTGCTACAGACCGAGCGCCTGATGCTCAACATCATGCAGCGCATGAGCGGCATCGCCACTATGACCGCACGCTACGTCAAGGCCTTGGAAGGAACTGGCACCAAGGTGCTCGACACCCGCAAGACTACTCCTGGTATGCGTATCCTCGAGAAGATGGCTGTCAAGATCGGTGGCGGCTGCAACCATCGTATCGGTTTGTTCGACATGATTCTGCTCAAGGATAACCATGTCGATTTCTCGGGCGGCATCCACAATGCCATCAGCCGTGCCAAGCAGTATTGCAAGGAGAAGGGCAAGAACCTCAGGATTGAGGTGGAGGTGCGCAATTTCAAGGAACTCGACGAGGCATTGGCCGAAGGCGTGGATCGCATCATGTTCGACAACTTCACACCCGAAGATACTGCCAAGGCTGTGAAGATTGTCAATCATCGCTGCGAGACGGAGTCGTCGGGCGGCATCACCTACGACACGATGCTTCCTTATGCCAAGGCTGGCGTCGATTATATCTCGTTTGGCGCATTGACCCATTCCGTGAAGGGCCTTGACATGTCGTTCAAGGCTGTAAAGTGATTCCAAACGAGGATTATCTTATGTAATATTATCTTGGGGCTCATCCTTTTAGGATGGGCCTCATGCTTTTTTCCTGGCACACTTGTAGTCCCTGCCTGTCATTTCCCGTGTCGAAATGCATTAATTTGCCGTTTATAGTTTCTTTTTTATATAAAAATGAAGAAATATTTAAAATTTTGCATCATTTTTTTCATTTTTTGAGGTTATTTCGAAAAAAGTCTGTATCTTTGCAGTCACTTTTCGTGTATTGTGTTTAATTGGTTAGTTTTTACGACAAAATGAAGATTCAACTCAGAAGTGCTCAGACCACTGAAGGTCGCAGGATGGCGGGTGCCCGCGCCCTGTGGGTCGCTAATGGAATGAAGCGTGAAATGTTTGGCAAACCCGTTATCGCCATCGTCAACTCCTTTACCCAGTTTGTGCCAGGTCATACACACCTGCACGAGATCGGCCAGATTGTGAAGGCCGAGATTGAGAAGCTCGGTTGTTATGCCGCTGAGTTCAATACCATTGCTGTCGATGACGGCATTGCCATGGGTCACGACGGCATGCTTTACTCGTTGCCTTCGCGCGACATCATTGCCGATTCGGTGGAATACATGGTGAATGCGCACAAGGCCGATGCGATGATCTGCATCTCGAACTGTGACAAGGTGACTCCTGGCATGCTGATGGCTGCCATGCGTCTGAACATTCCTGCCGTCTTCTGCAGCGGAGGCCCCATGGAGGCTGGCAAGTGGCGCGGCGAGAATGCTGACCTCATCACCGCCATGGTGAAGGGCGCTGATCCGTCGGTGACTGACGAGGAGATGGCCGAAATCGAAAGCTGCGCTTGTCCAGGCTGCGGTTCGTGCTCGGGTATGTTCACTGCCAATTCGATGAACTCGCTTACCGAAGCCATCGGACTCTCTCTGCCTGGTAATGGTTCCATCTTGGCTACTCACGTGAATCGCATCCAGCTCTTCAAGGATGCTGCGAAACTGATTGTCAAGAACGCCCTGAAATATTATGAGG
>JAEEGJ010003869.1_pt1 | contig 53764 bp, 49 predicted proteins | sample 8958761 | NCBI WGS metagenome assembly JAEEGJ01 (sample SAMN16246546, study PRJNA631951) | gut metagenome | biome: gut microbiome; feature: rumen; material: RS-attached | host: Bos | place: Iran: Karaj | collected 2018-10
CAGACATATCAGGGTTAAGACTACAGATGCCAAAAAACTGGCACTGTCGCAGAGCGGAATGGGACCGAGCGACAATTCCAACGGCATTCAGATGAGCAGACTGCAGAACAAACCTGCAGTCACCAACGGCGGAGCCTACAGTTCTGATGATGATCTTGTAAGCTTTACTGTAAGATATGCCGCCATAACATGTAAATTCGGAGCAGTGGCCAGCAATGCGAATATCAGTCTGCAGGCGGCTGAAGGCAAACTTGAGCAGTCGAAATCCAGCTACGAATCAGCTTCCGGAGTAAGTCTTGATGAAGAAGCTGCTCATCTTGTACAGTATCAGCAGTACTATTCTGCCGCGGCCAAGATAATTACAGCCTCACAGAACACTTTCCAGTCTCTGCTCGGTGCTCTGTCTATATAAGGGGGAGGGTTAGACTATGACACGAATTGCAACATCAACCACATACAGTAAGAGCGTCAGTTTTCTTCAGAAGAACAATGTCCGTCTTGATCGGATAAGCGATCAGTACAATACCGGACTCAAATTCAGATCCGCCGGCGACGCCCCTGCCGACTATGCGGCGACTCTTCGTCTTGAAAAAGAAATAACAATGTATGAGCAGTACAACACCAATTCAGGTTATGCTGTTGATGCGCTAAACCTTGAGGAAACAGCTCTCACATCTCTTAACGAGCGCCTTGACCGTGTCCAGGTTCTTATTACCTCCGGTATAAACGCCTCCTATTCTCCGGATGAATTCAAGTCTGTTGCCGCCGAGCTTTCTGAAATACAGGAGTACATTCTTGGTCTGATGAATACCCAGACTGCAGAGGGTGAATATATTTTTTCAGGATCTCTCGGCAGAGACAAGTCTTTTGAGAATATCAGCGGCACCTATGTCTACCAGGGTGACAGCGGACAGCGCCAGATTAATGCATCATCCTCAGTTGCCATAGCTGTTTCAGATTCCGGATTCATTTTCGATGTGGAGAAGGCAAGGGAGCCTTCCTCTGGAAACGCGAATGTGCATGTGGGATATGACAACTATGCCGCCATGTCAAAATACGGGGAGGATCTGGATAATAATCTCGGAGCCGGAGCCCATACCCTCACCTTCACCAGAAATTCTCCCGACGGGGATTCCTATACGGTTACGGATCCTCTGACAGGGGCAAATGTTACTGTTCAGTGTAAAAACGGGGTCATGAACTACCGGGGCATTTCCATCGTTCCAAACAGTGAGGCATCCTTTGATGTCACGCTCTCTGCTCCCGGTGCAAGAGATAATGTGCTGAATTCTCTGACCGAGGCTATCAATGCCCTGACCGATTCCGGTTTGAATGAATTTGATCGCAATGTAATTCTCAACAGAGTCTCCACTCATGTCACCAATACTCAGAACAGCGTAAATATGACGCTTGGAAGGATTGGAGCCAGGCAGAACACACTGGACACGGTGATAAATTCAAATCAGGAAATAGAGGATGTCAAAAAGGAGGCCAAAGCTACAATATCCGAGGTGGATCTGTACGAGACCACATCAGAGCTTGCCAAGACCAACTCCATACTGCAGATGTCCATGAAGTCGTTTAATTACATGACAGGCACGAGTCTGTTTGATTACATTTCGTGAATTTTACCCGGTTTTCGCCGTTATGGTGCGCCGGCTGATCCGTGATGCGGCGAAGCTGGATCACGGATCATGTTTTTTTTGTCCGGGCGCGAAATTCACGGCTGAAATATCAGAATTCCTTTTTGTACCTGTTCCAGATAAATTCCGCGTGCTCTCTGACTGCCGGATCGGCTTTTTCCATGTTGCTGTCCATTTTGTAATCTCCCCCCTCAATTATGGACTCTGACGGAAGATCAATAAGCATTGAGCCTCTCACGGCATGCTTTTTCTTTCCCTCGTACATGATTATCTTCATGACGGACGGACTTACATCTCCGCGGCAGGCAAGCTTGTAAACCATCCATATTTCCGCAGCTCCGTTGTCGTTGAGATCTGTAATTTCAATCGGAGCAACCAGATCAAGCTCCGTGTCAACAGGGCATTCCTCCACAAAATCGCGTACTGTCCAGATTACTTCACCCTTCGCGCCGGTACGCTTTATGTTCATTCTTTTGGTTGTCAGATAATCATCTCTGGTAGAAACAACCTTTGTCTGTATTTCACCTGTTACCGTGCCTTTGCCGTATGTATCGTCTACAGTTTTGCTGAATGTGGTTTTGTCATCGGCAAAAACAGGTGCGGACAGCAGTGATGCCAGTGTCGCAGCTGCTGCGGTTATCTTTAATACTCTCATATGATCTTCCTTTAAATAACTGATGACTTCATTCTATCACGTATGCCGGATTGTTTTTTGAGACCGGATCTGATTCTTTCCGTCTGATCTGCCTCTGTGCTGATTAAACTGGCATGAATTTTTCATATCATTACTGAGATATTATGATCTTTTGCAGTCTGCTGCAGTATCAGTTAAAGGGGAGCGGAATAAATGTCGTTTTATATCAATACAAATGTGAGTTCGATTCATTCTCAGCGGAATCTTGGTGTATCAACAAAGAGTCTGAATGAGGTATATGAACGTCTTTCATCCGGAATCAAAGTCAACAAGGCTAAGGATGATGCGTCCGGCCTTCAGATTTCCAACCGTATGACTACTCAGATTGAGATAATCACCCAGGGCAACCGCAATGCCAATGACTGCATTTCCATGTGCCAGGTTGTGGAAGGATCTCTGGATGAGGTGAGCAATATGCTCAACCGTATGAGAACCCTTGCAGTGCAGGCGAGAAATGGAACCAACAGCTCTGATGAGCGGCGTGCTCTGAATGACGAATTTCAGCAGCTGAGTGACGAGATTATGCGTGTAGGCACTGATACAACATACGGCAGCAATCTGTATGTATTCGGAATGTATGAGAACGGTGATACAGATGATGCCAATAAATTTCATTCCTTCAAGGTCGGAGCCGACGGCTCGAAATCCATAAATGTCAGCTTCAGACGGCTGGATGAACTTCTCCGTACCGGTATATCAGGCACAAATGTATGTCTGGGCAGTGACAGCTACGGGCTCAGTCAGGGTTATTCTGCTCTTGATGTTCTGAGTCCTGAAAACTGTGATGCGGCCATGGATGCCATCGACAACTATTTGAGGAATATAGATTCCTACCGCGGAGAACTCGGTGCGGTGCAGAACAGACTTGATGCGGCTATTTCCAATCAGGAGAATGTGGTGGAGAATCTTAGCGATGCAAGATCCAGGATCCGGGATACAGACTATGCCAGAGAAACAGCGGAACTCGCCAGACTGAATATAATTCAGCAGGCCTCGGCGTCAATTCTGACACAGGCCAATCAGCGTGCAGATACGGCTCTTGGCATGCTGCAGTAGCTTTTAGATCCAAAATCCCCTGCGGCTTCGGGCGGTGATATTCTCCGGATCTGCGGCAGGGGATTCGTTATTTCTTCAGAATTCAGTTCCTTGTCAGTCGCTGTCCACGGGATAGCACCCCATAATGTAAAGAGATTTGCAGTTTCCCTTCAGTTCATCAAGAGCCAGCTGTGCATCGGCTGATTCAATATTTGCAACAAAATCAGCGTAAAACATCTCTTCCCACGGTCTTCCTATAATCGGACGGCTGGTCAGTTTTGTCATGTTGTATTTGTATTTTTTGAATATATTCAGTATGTCCGACAGAGCTCCCGGTTTGTTATCCGTAGTGAATGAGATTGATGTTTTAGTTGTCATTTCGCGCGGAAATTTGACCGGCTCCCTGGCAATTACAATAAAGCGGGTATAATTGCTTGTCTGGTTTGCTATGTTTGAAATCAGCGGCTTCAGACCGAAAATACCGCCCCCTATATCGCTTCCGATGGCGGCGGCATCGTCCGAGTCAAGTTCTCTGACCTTTTTGATGGCATCGGCCGTCGAGTCGCAGTATTTGAATGTTACGTCGGGGTAGTGCTGGGTCAGAAAGTTGGAGCACTGGACTATAGGCTGCGGATGGGAGTAGATGAATTTAATCCTGCCGGCAGATTCCGGTCTGTTCACAAGAATGGAGTGGACAATATGCAGAACCACCTCGCCTATAACTGAAACGTTATGATCTCTCAAGAGATCCACAACATCATTAATCATGCCGCTGCTGGTGTTCTCGATCGGAAGACAGGCCAGATCCGTAATTCCCTGACGGACATTGTTCACCTGATCCCTGAAGTTGCTGCAGGATACCTCCTCAAGATGAAGACTGCGGCTGTCGCAGTATTTTTTCAGAGCCTGGTAGGAATATGTTCCAACCGGACCCAGATATGATGCAGATTTATAGCTGTTCCAGCGGGGATTGTTCTCCGCTATCAGCTTCTGTGTGTATACGAATCTTGTTTCGTCGTTGATCAGACCGAAGAGATTTTTAACAAAACCCGGATTAAAACCGTTTGCCGGTGCGGATCTCATGAGACTGTCGATATCACTGCTGAGATATTTATCCCTGCCGACAGCCAGCTGTTCTCTTTTTCTGAGCAGAGCGAGAATCTCTGAATCGATCTGTTCAAGATTGTTCATGCTTTTTCATCCTGTTTTATTCGAAGGAAAATAAAAACCCTGAGAGAAACTCAGGGTTTTCGGTTTATGTATTTTTAAAACTGCTCCTGCGTTTTTTCATAGGCAGGATCATAACTCATAGCCTAGAAACCTACAACAGAAGGGATCAGCATATTGACTCTTTCCTTGTTTCCGAGCTGTCCAAGCTGATTGTTACCCCAGCATTTTGCAGTGTCGTCGTTAAGAATTGCACATGAGTAGTTGGATCCGAGAACCAGTTTCTTGACATCTACGAGCCACAGATCCTCTTCGTCCTCAATGGCATATCCGTCCTTGTCATAGCCGTTGTATACCTTTACAGGTACCTTCTGGTTCTGAGAGCCGTTGTCGCCGAGTCTGCCGAAGAATGATTCACCCCAGCAGTATGCCTGGTGGTTGGAATCAAATACAGCACATGTGTGAACGTAACCTGCCGCAATCTGCTGTACGGATGTAACAATCTTTGACGGATCGTTGGTGCAGTCCCAGTTCTCCTCACTGTCATCAGTGCCCGGACGGCATATTGCCGACGGTGTCTTCATGTTTTCAATATCGTTGTTGTTTCCAATCTGACCGTAGCGAGCCTGACCCCAGCAGTATGCTGTACGTTCTTTGCCGGCTACTGCACAGGTGTGAGACTGACCGATGGCAATCTGATGAACGTTCAGAAGAGGATTCTCGCTGCAGTCTGATGCACCGTGAGCGCATATAGGTGTAGGTGTAGACTGGTTGCTGTCCTGGTTGTTGTTGCCGAGCTGATAGCTTGATCCGTCACCCCAGCACAGGCCTCTTTCCTGTTCGTCCTTGATTGTCGCACAGGTAAGATAGTTGCCTGCCACGATGGTTTTCACATCAGTCAGAGGATGAGCTTCGCAGTCTTTGGCTTTTTCGCTGCATACAACAACAGGCACCAGACTGTAGTCTGTCTTTCCGTTGCCGAGTCTTCCGTTGCTGCCGTTGCCCCAGCAGTATGCCTTTCTGTCATCACCCACGATGGCGCATACATGCTCGCCGCCGGCGGAAATCGCCTTGACACCGGACAGAGGATGCTCCGCACAGTCGGCTGTATAACCTTCGGCGCATACTGCAACAGGACGATCATGATCCTTGCGCTCACCGTTTCCGAGCTGTCCGGATGATCCGTGACCCCAGCAGTAAACTGCGTTATTCTGGCCTACAACTGCACAGGCGAACAGATCGCCGACTGCAATCAGGGAAGCTTCCTTCAGGTATTCTGATGTACCGGGAGCCTCGCCCCTGAATACGGAAACAGGTGTGAATGAATATTTGGTTGTCTGGAGATTCGGATTCTTGTATTCGCATCCGATACCGCTTGCACCGTCTTCGATTTCACATTTTCTCATTTTTCCGTCATCACCCAGAGAGCCCTTGTTGGCACCGCCCCAGCAGTATACGGTTCTGCTGAAATCGATGGCGCATGTGTGATTGATGCCGGCATCAAGATCTCTGAACTGAATAGGATTTTTAGAGATATGTCTTTCCTCTCCTGTGGAAAGAGGTGCGTTGCTTGTAACTGAGGAGGATGATGAGGATGAAGATGTTCCCGAGGAAACAGCAACATTTGAACCTCCCGGTGATGACAGCATTTTTACCACAGCTACCACTGCCACAACTGCCAGAATGATTAAAATTATTCTTTTCTGTTGATCTGATAGATTACCCAATTGTCACCTCTAGCGAAGTTAAAAAAAAAAGCGGACCAAACCGCAAAAACTCTGCCTACATTATATATCTTAAGAGCCTTTTAAGTATTATTTTATTAGTCGATCTGTGAAGCTACCCAAAACATTGCCCTGTCTTATCTGTTGTTTTTCCGTTAAAAACATGCATTTTTACATGAAACCGGGGGTGAAACAGAACTTTCAGGGAGATATTGATGCGCCGGACCGTACCGCACTGCATCCGGCCTGCCGCCTGATTAATGTATGCTTTGACAAATCTGTTTTTTTTGATAAATTTACCTGATAACTTTTGTTGACTCTTCAAAAGGCAGAGTACGGTATGAAATTTAGACTTTTACTGAAACTTCTCGTGGTTTCCGTTGCTTCGCTTTCAGCAGTGCGGGCGGAGGCAAAAATTGATTATGACGCGCTGACACTTCAGCAGAGAACCTATCTTAAGACTGTCAGTCTTTATAAATCAGGAAAGACGGCCGAGGCTGAAGTGCTTGCCGCAGGACTGAAGGGGTATGTTCTCAAGCCTTATCTTGATTATTATGATCTTTATTACAATCCTGCCAGTTCCAGACTTTCCGAGGTTCAGCGTTATATTGCATCAAGCAAGAATGAGGGACTTATCTCTGATTTGCAGGCAAAGTATGTCAGAACTCTTTACAAGGACGGACGCTATTCGGATATACCGAAGATCAGGAAAAAACCGTTCAGACTTCTTTCACTCAACTGCATTATGAACAGTGCTCTGTATAAATCCGGCAGCAGAGGTCCTGCGACCGAGTTTATGCGCAGGGAGTATATGAAGGGCGGCGATATGCCGTCGGAATGCTCATTTCTGTTGCAGCAGAGCTGGAAGGACGGTGTCATAAGCTACAGAACAGACTACAGTAAACTTTTGAAAAAATTTACGGTAAGAAGGCAGGAGGCGGTTATAGGCTCTCTTGCAAAAAAACTTAACGGAACCGCCTACGCGTCATCTGCGAAGGTCGTAGCCTATCTGTACGGTCACCCTGAGGATGTGCTGAAGAGACTTGATAAAAATGTTCATGATTACAAAAATGTAGCCGTCGGTACGATTCTGCTTGTGTCCAGAAAAAATGCCGAAAAGGCACTTTCTCTTCTGTCGCAGGTTGTGAAGGAGTTCGGACTTTCTCCGGAGCAGGAGGAAGAGTGCAACAGTTATATCATCCGTCATCTCATGCAGCAGAAGCGTTCCGAGCATATGCAGTGGCTGGATCGCAATCTTGTCAAGCTCAGACATCCTGATGATCTGATCCAGAACCGTGTCAAGTTTGCAATCTGGCAGGAAAACTGGCGCGATCTTGATGTCTGGCTCAAGCGTCTTTCACCGAAGGAGGCAAAAGAGAGTAAATGGACCTACTGGAGAGCCTTTGCACTAGAGAAGCAGGGAAGGGCCAAGGAGGCCAGGGATCTTTACCTGAAGGTTCTCAGCGAGCGTAATTTTTACAGCTTCATGGTGTCTCAGAAGTATTCGGTTCCGTGGCCGTTTCTGGAGCAGAAGGTTTCCATTTCGCCTCTTGATGAGAAAAAGGCTCTTGAGAAATGGGTGGAGTTTGCCAGGGTGAAGGAGCTTCTCGCCGTGGGTGACATATCTAATGCCGGCAGAGAGTGGTATCACTTCATAAGGAGACTTTCTCCTGACGATGTTGCAAAGGCGGGAGTTCTGGCATACAACCGCGGATGGTACGACTATTCTCTGAAGGCCTGCATATATGGAAAAGCATGGAATCTTCTGCAGCTCAGATTTCCGATGCCTATGCGCGACTACTACAAAAAAATGAGCAGGGAAACAGGGGTGAGCGAATCCTTCCTTTATGCTATTTCAAGGCAGGAAAGCGCTCTTAATCCGGGTGCGGTTTCCCCTGTCGGCGCCAGGGGTATGATGCAGCTGATGCCGGCAACTGCATCCATGGTGGCGAAGAAATATAATATTCCGTATTCAAGTGTGTCTCAGCTTCTCGATCCGGAGACGAATATTGCTCTCGGCTCGCATTATCTTGAGCATCTTCTTTCCGGTTATGACAATAACCGTGTTCTTGCAGCAGTGGCCTACAATGCCGGTCCTCACAGGGTCGAGGCATGGAAAAGCAAGGATGGAGTCGGTAAATCGGTAGATGTCTGGGTTGAAAATATTCCTTTCAATGAAACCAGAAACTACGTGCAGAATGTACTTATCTTTGATGCGATTTATCAGAAGTACATGAAGAAGGAGCCGTACTTTCTTACCAAAAAGGAATTTACATACAAGTACTGAGAAAAATCGTGCGAAAACCCCGGCATGATGTTCACCGGAATGCGGAGATTTTCGGATCCTGACCGGGCATGATTTTAACTATTGAGCGGAAAATATTTGCACCGTCTGATGTTTTCCGTTTTTTTTTTGTGCCGGCGGTTTGTCCTGTCTGCAGGTGAGTCTTTATTTTCCGGATGTTTTTAATCTCTGCGGCAGTTTGCCCTGCCGTCTGTAAGATAGAGTGTCTTCTGATTCCTGTAGTAGAGGGTTGAACGGATTTCATCAATCCTTGTGATCCTGCCGGATGAAAAAACGCGGCATACGGCGTTTCTGTAAATTTTTCTCAGCTTCTGCGGATTGTTTTTCCACATTAGCGGGATTTTTGAACTTGAGGTGGAGAATACCAGGTAAAGAACTCTGTCTTTGATATCCATGGATTCGAGAGTGTGATCTTCATAGGTTGCAGGAAGCATACTTCTGGCGATGCTGAATTTCATTCTGTTTTCAATTATCTGCTCCCGGCTGGTGTACACGTTCAGCATGAACAGAGCGGTTTTCGGATCCGCCTTTGAAATTACGGAATTGATGTCGATGCCGTGATCATCAGCCGCGGCGGGTGCAGACAGGCATATGTACAGAAGGTACAGCATGACGGTTGGATATCTGATCATAGTTCTCCTTTTATTCTGCGGCGGTTTACCGGAGATGAAGCATGGCGCGGGACTGCCGGCATGCTTATTTTTGATCGTATTGTTCAGGTGATCAACAGGGATTTTCGGATGACGCGGCGATATCAGCCCATTCTGCAGATCCTTTAAGAAACAGCGTGTTAAAAAAGATGTAAATAAAATACATCTTTTGCTTGCATTATTGCGCGGATGATGTATCATCATAGTGTGATCATAAAAGGATCACTTGTTTTCATCTGACATTTTTTAAGGAGCCGAAACATGGTTAAGGGAATTCAGATTACCCGCAGTGCAGATCCTGCTTTATTAAATTCCATCTGGATAATTGACGAGGACAACGCCCGCTGCATTTGCGCCCGGGAAAAGTACGAAGAGGATCAGGTTGTTGGTATTTCAGAACTTGGCGAGTATGAATGCCGCGAGGTGCCTATTGAACACCGCGTCGTCACACAGGAGGGCGGTCAGCATCTGAATGTCAATGTTCTTCAGCGTGATACTCTGATAGATGCAATGGAGCATCCGGAGAAGTATCCTTCTCTTACTGTCCGTGTTTCAGGTTATGCAGTCCGCTTCAATTCTCTTACCAAAGAGCAGCAGCAGGATGTCATAACAAGAACATTCACTTCAAAACTGTAGCAGCTTTCTTTAATTTTTCTCTGTTTGTTTTTAAGAGCTCCGCGCACTGTCGCGGAGTTTCTGTTTAATTTTCGTACTGTCCGACTTTTTCCCGGCTGAGCAGCGGCACAGCCTGAAGCATGACGGATCTTACTGATTTTTATGAAGAATGTTTAGCGGCAGTGATCTGCTTTAAAGGTTCAGTAACCGTCTTAAACAGTTTTTAAAATCAGTCCTTTCCGGCTTTTGCCTTCTTTTTATAGGCATATTTGTAGCGCTCTCTTTCCTTCATCAGGCATGATATATTCCTGAAAACAAAATTATCAAAATCGGAAATTTCAAAATTTTCTGAAGCCATTCTTTCAGCCATGTATATGATGTATGAAAATGTAAGCTGATCTCCCTGTGCGGAATGACCTCCGATCAGATCATAAATCCACACCAGCATGTTTTTATTAATTCTGTTCAGTCCGAAACTGAGCTCGTCGACATTCATCTTTTTCATCAGTGGAAAGAGCTGCTTTGTGCAGTGCTCCTTATCATCCACGTTCTGAATGATGAAGAAACGGTTGGTTGAAATATTTTCACAGATGATATCCATGGTTTCGTTTCTTCTCAAAGGATCTTTATCTTCAAGAGATATGCCGACAGTTTTCTGCAGTCTGCCGACGTGTTTGTAGTCCTTGATTGAAATCTGAGGATTAAGAGCAATATGTGTAGTATCGTTAAGGTAACAGGACAAATGCACAGAAGCGTAGCCGCCTCCGGAGGAACCGAACAGATAGGTGTCTTTGTTTTCTATCTCGAGAAGTGACTGAACTTTCTGAATTATGGATGCGATCTGCTCCAGAAAAGAAACATCCTTTGAGCCGTAGTACCACCCGAGATTTAAATTTTTGTGAATGGTCAGCATCGGATCGGCAATACTTAAGACATATCCGTCGCAGAAAGGATAATAGGACCATCTCTTGAAAACAGGTACCGGATCTTTGATGTTCCTGGAGCCTGAAAAGATTACGAAAAGACTTTTCTTTTCATTTTCTGAAGACGGCGGATTCATAAGGCAGTCATAAAGGATATTGTCATAGCGGATTGAAAATCTGCCCAGAATGTCATCTCTTCGAAGATCGAAAAAATCATGAGTCTGACAGCTCTGGTCTACTGAAATGCTGCGGCTTTTCAAATTATCCCACTGCTTTTGAAATTCATTTTTGAAATCTTCATAATTGTCAATGGAAACACTTTTAAATGTATCGTCATACTTTTTTTGTAGTTCATTGCTTTTTCCTGTGTCAGCTCATTTCGACTTTTGTTTCACGGCTCCTCTCAGATTATAGCTTCATTTGAGAATTTCTGCATATGTGCAGGAATACCTGGTCCGTGCCGCCGGAATGTTTTTCCCGGCGGTAATAAACACCCTTATCTTCCAACTCTGATGAGAAGAACTGATCCGGAGTATTTTTGATGTCACGGCCGAACTTCAGCAGCTGAAAATAATTTCCTCCGCCGCATATTTTTAAACTTCCGGAGTTAAACTCTGGTTATCAGGTTAAAAGTCAAATTGCTTTTGCAATATACCTGCTTTAAGACGTGATTTTTAGTTCACTGTTTTAATTCTGAATTCTGGCTTTTTTAACTGAGGAGCTCCGGCTTTAGTGATAAACAAAAATGCCGGAGGAGGAGACTGAAGCTGTGTCATTGCTGCTTATGGGGGAAACAACCGGTTTAAAACAGGACTATAATGCAGAATTATAGATTATATATTAAAAAATTTGAGATTTTAGACACGTTTTTGGCACGTTTTTCTTGATATTCGGGGCGAGCTGTTTTATAAAGAGTACATAAGCCTTGTTACTCCCCGGCTGTGAGGTATAAGCTCCTCTGAATCAGCATTAGTGCGTAAGAGCAGTGCTGTATATATGAATATCACCTGCTGCATCGGTAAAACCGGACAAACCGGCAGGAAAAGAAGCCGCCCTGCATTCAGGCTGAAATCCGGATATCGGTTTTCTTATTGAGCAGGAGTCACCGGGTATCCTGGATCGCATCATATTTGGGTGACGGGTGGTTCACGTTAAGGCGAAAAAATAAATTCAGTTACTGTTTATAGTTGAGGTTTACATGAGAATTGCTGATGCATTGACAGAACGCCAGACATTGCGTGCCCGCATTGCCGAAATCAGATCTCTTCTTAAGAACGTGGCGACTGTTCAGGAGGGCGACAAGCCGTCCGAGGAGCCGTCGGATCTTATGGCTGAGCTTGATTCATGTCTGAAGAGACTGGAGATTCTTATTTACAGAATCAATATGACAAATGCCGCAATCAAGATCGGAGACAGGAATCTTACATCCCTAATGGCTGAAAGAGATGTATTGAGGCTTAGAATCGGTTCTTTGAGAGAAATTCTGGATTCCCTTAATTCTAACAGGCTCATGTATACCAGATCTGAGATTAAAATGATCAAGACCATGGATCCTAAGATTATCCGGGCGGAGATTAATACTCTTTCAGAGAAATTGAGAAAGCTGGATCTTGTTCTGGAGGAGGCGAATTTTACTCATGATTTGATTGAGTAGCTGTCTGGTACAGTGTTTGTGTAGTTACGGGAAGGTGTGGATCAAAAAACTTAAATTCCTCAGGTGATGCAGTGCCGTCGTTTTTTTTACAGATTAGCACTACGGTTTATAATCCCGTCCTGGGACAATTTTTATCTATGCTGTCTATTATGTTATGTTCAGCTGTTACAGAGCATGCCTTATTACCATTGATCGACTTTTCGTAGCGAGGGCGGGGTTGGGGTTTCGTTGTATATCCTATAAAGCCGGTGTTTATCCGGCTTTTTTTCTTTTTTTTGAAATTCGCTTTTTGTACACCTTAACTCTCTCTGATAGAATTCTCTTATACAGGAGGAAGGATAGGTATGACATCAGTGACATGGAGAGAAGCTCTTTCAGAGGAAAAGAGTAAGCCTTATTTTCAGAATATACTGGGTATAATCGAGAAGGAGCGCAGCAGGGGTGTGGAAATCTACCCTCCAAGGGGGCAGATTTTCAATGCCTTCAAATATACTGAACTTTCAGATATTAAGGTGGTTATCATCGGTCAGGATCCGTATCATGAACCCGGTCAGGCTCACGGACTGTCTTTCTCCGTGCCTGACGGCTGTGTTATTCCTCCGTCTCTGAGAAATATATTCAAGGAGCTTACCATTGAATACCCGGACTACAGGATCCCTGCAAGCGGCAACCTTGAAAAATGGGCTCGTCAGGGTGTTTTTCTTCTTAACAGCACTCTTACCGTTGTAAGAGGAGCGGCAAATTCACATCAGTCACTTGGCTGGGAGACATTCACAGACGAGGTAATAAGAGTAGTTAATGCAAATGTTTCCAATGTTGTATACATGCTCTGGGGAAGCTTTGCAAGAAAAAAGGGAGCTCTGGTTGACCGAAGCCGCAACGCAGTTCTTGAAGCAGCTCATCCGAGTCCTCTGTCCGCCTACAGGGGGTTTATGGGATGCGGACATTTTGTCATGGCAAACAACTACCTGACGTCTGTCGGAAGAAGTCCTGTAGACTGGCAGCTGTGATCACCTGAATTTCCGTTCCCTGCGGCCTGACAAAAAATCCGTCAGTTATCTTTATTTTCTGCCATGTTTGGCAGTTCACCTTCATTTTGTTTCGGTCGCGGGGATGGTCTGCTCCGGATCTGCTGTTTTTTCGTTAAGGTGAATAATCTGACACAGCTCTTCATTGCTGTCCAGCGTCACCGGTGAAATTCTGTGGGTGCCGTCCACTTTTTTGAGAATATGAACCCTTGACTGGAGAGACTCGGGAATATTCATTTTTTCCTTTTTGACTGTTGCATTGATTATGATTTCAGGCTGCAGGCTCAGCAGATATTCCTGATCTATCACCGGATAGGCCTGATCTATGCTTTTTACAGGGTTTGTGCCGTTGCAGGTTTCAATCATATCATTTATCCAGGTGTTTTCTGAAACTGTATAAATGGGATCGTCCCAAAGGATGTATATAACCGAATGCTGCGGATAATTCTGATATTTGCTTTTGATATGTTTGAGCCTGGTGAAAAAATTTTCTTTTAATTTAACTGACTGATCCTCCGCATGTGTAACACGTCCGAGCTCGAGTATGGCTGAACTGTAGTCAATAAGACGCTCGGTTTTGAATCTGAACACCTCAGCCGGAATTCTATACCGCTTCAAATCCTTTTCCAGATTGGGATAGAAATTATTCCAGGCTACAATCAGATCCGGTTTTAATTTGATTATTTCCTCATAGTTGACGGCGTCGACAGATGCAACCTTGGTTATTTTGGATGCAGGCTTGAAATAGTCGGACATACTGTCTATGCCCACAACATTGTTCTGCAGTCCCAGACTGAACAGATTTTCTGTCACGATGGGAGCCAGAGATATTATTTTGATGCTGTTGAGGTTGTCCTTTTCCGTATTTAAATTGGCTTCTCTTTTGGTGATTATCTGTCTGATTGTCTCGCTGACCTCCTTCATCATTGCTATGTTGCTTGCAGTCGCGGCTGAAGGCTGGGACAGTCTCATTTTGGCAGTGTATGTGCTGTCGGCTGTTGTTGCGGACGCAAGCGCGGTGTAGAGCAGAGATGAAAGAGCAATGAGCTTGAAGGTTCGCATGGTTTCCTCAATAAGTCATATGAATCAGCTGATAAACCGCAAGACCGGCTGAAAATAGTAAAACTGAATTCCGGGAAAGTCTGTAGGTTTTATCAATATGAACCGGTGCGGGATCAGTATTTCCGCCGATGCGATTGTATCGTATTTTTTCATCCTGGTAAATTCTCGGACCGCCGAGTGAAATGTTGAAATGCTCGGCTGTGAATCCTATGAGAAGGCCGCTCATTCTGTTGGGATGAAAGTGCATATGGGTAAAAGCCCTGCTGTAGGATTTCAGATCCAGTGTCAGCACCAGCATTACAAGACTCATAATCACTGCCGGCAGTGCCGATACTGTCATGGCAAGAACGGAGTTTATCCTCCCGAAATATTCATTTTTTCTCAGTTTGACGCTGAATGCTCTTGCCAGAATGATCAGCAGCGATGCAGTGAAGGCGGCCGTCGGACCGAGAGCAAGATACCATAAAACCGGGACAAAATATCCGTGCATGAAGCGGAGCACTGTTGATTCGCATACAGCTTTTGCGATACCCATTTCGCTCATTTTTTCCGTATTTCTCAGCAGAATTTCTGAAGCCGCCTTTCTGGCTCTTTTCAGCTGCTGCCTGCGAAGCTGAAAGCTTATATCTTTGACGGGAGATCTTATGGATGAATACTCAATGCAGAAGATCATCAGCAGATAATCGTAGATCAGATCATGGGGAAGCAGGTTGTTTGCACTCCACAGAAGACAGGCCAGCGGAAGAAATATCATCATATTTGCCAAAATGCTGAACATCCCTGCAGTTGACGGATGCAGATCACCGCTGTTTACACGATCTGACATCCGTGTAAACAGCAGACAGCATATATTTGCTGATACAGGCACCGCCATGGCCAGCAGCGTTGCCGTGCATACTATTCCGGGTCTTGAACTGAAAAACTGAAGAAGAACCCCGATAAGTTCGCTGTTCACAGGTTTTCCAGCAGGTGCAGCGCTATGAGAGACGAATTTCTTGATGCAACTGTGAGAAATTCATCAAAATCAACAGTAGATTTATGATCCGCCGTATCCGAGATTGAGCGGATTACGACAAAAGGAACTGATAATTCCGTACATACATGACCCACTGATGCGCCCTCCATCTCGGTCGCCATTGCGTCAGGGAAGTTTTTAATAATACGGCTGTGCTGCTCATTTGTGCAGACAAACTGATCCCCTGATACAATCAGTCCCTTGTGGTTTGCAAGTTTTTTACATGACATGGCGATTTCAACAAGTTTATCATCCGCCTTGAAGTACAGACTGTGTTCCGGGAGCTGTCCGGGCTTGTATCCGAAGTTTGTCAGATCCACGTCATGGTAGGCAACTCCAGACGAGACAACAATATCACCGATTTTTATCTCTGAGGAAGGACGCAGTCCTCCTGCGGATCCTGTATTGATTACAATATCAGTTTTGAGCACGTTTATTATGACTGACGTTGTCAGAGCAGCCTGCACCTTGCCTATTCCGCTTACGGTCAGTATAACATTTTTTCCGTTAAGGGTTCCTTCGTAGAAAATGTGATTGCCAACAGGCAGGACTTTTTTGTTTTCAATTTTATCAAGCATCGGTGCCAGTTCTTCATTCATGGCACATACTATTCCAATTTTCATTTGAACTCCGTTACTGCAAAGGATACACGCACGATCCATTTATATCATACGGATCTTCATGCCTCTAGAAACTTCGTCACAGACTTTGAAAGGATTATTCAGAAAATGTGATCACGGACGGACAGCCGGATTTTTTCCATATGGGAATAAAGCGCCTGAATTCGAGAAAAGATGCCGGAATTCAGTTTGATACTCTTCAACTGGTCCGGCATTTTTATTCCAGAGACATGTCTGCCGCACAGATTCTATTTTGCCTTTGTGAACGGTTTTGTCACCTGTACATGATCAGTACGTGATTCCGGGCATGGATGGAACGGCGGTCACAGGGTGAGTATGAGGGTTGAGGGTATATGGGATGTCCTAATAGATGTTTCCGTCCCCTTACGGGGAAGTGGTCATTGTTACTACATATCAACCATTGAACTTGCAAGATACCGCGGTTTCCGTCCCCTTACGGGGAAGTGGTCATTGTTACACCCATATTTCTTCACCTCCTAGCTACGCTAAAATAGGTTTCCGTCCCCTTACGGGGAAGTGGTCATTGTTACATGTCAGAACCTGAATTCGCAAAATCATTAGTCACGCAGGTTTCCGTCCCCTTACGGGGAAGTGGTCATTGTTACCACTTTAGTTGGGTCTTTTTTTTTCTCCCTTGAAACAATGTTTCCGTCCCCTTACGGGGAAGTGGTCATTGTTACTTTGATGACATTGATGCATGCTGGAATGACCATGAATGCTGGTTTCCGTCCCCTTACGGGGAAGTGGTCATTGTTACCATTAATTTGAGGAGACCAAAATGAACAATGCATTTGACAAGGTTTCCGTCCCCTTACGGGGAAGTGGTCATTGTTACTTCTAATGCATTAATAAAAAGGAGTTTTGTATGAAGTTTCCGTCCCCTTACGGGGAAGTGGTCATTGTTACTGTCCGTGAGGTCCCCATAAATACCAGGCATCCGCGGTTTCCGTCCCCTTACGGGGAAGTGGTCATTGTTACCTTTATAATGAATACATTTATCCACTACTATTATGTAGTTTCCGTCCCCTTACGGGGAAGTGGTCATTGTTACAGCCCCCCTTGCAAAGCCTTATGTATCAAGGGCTCAGACAGCTATTTGCGAGCGAGAGCAGGCAAACACCGTCAAATTGCGTTTTGTAACATCTTTCTAGTATAAGAATACAATTTCTGTTCAATAAAATCAACAGGTTAAGTCGCGCGAGCGAGAACAGTGATAACAATCACAAAATTTGATAATATTATAGATATATCACAATTTTGACTATCCGTTTTTTGATAAAAGGATTCAAATGAATCCGTATATCATCAGCCGATGATTCATCGAAACTGTATGTCATTATAAATTTTTAGGTTTAGATGCATTTTGTTAAAGAACGAATATAACGATTCTAATCCTTACATTGTAAATTATTTTTTATGTCCTGTCTGCAGAAGCGATCCTGCATAGACCGGTTTGATAAAGTTTTCCCTGATATCTTGATGTTTTAAGGATATGCGGAGCCATGTTTTTTTCTTCGTATTCATCATGTTTGTGAAGATAGAAAATTTTGGTTCTTTACAAATTCCGGTTGGAACGACGCAGAACTGGATGACCGGACTTTGACTCGGTGTGTTCCCGTCAGTAAAAATTGCATTTAAGATGTAACACAGGTAGCCATACGGAAAGAAAGACTTGAGTATCAATATGTTAGTGAATGACACATGACAGCAACGAGGCTAATTCTGATCCTTGAAATAATTGTTCCCTGTTGATGAGTTCTGCTTATTTTGAAAAAATCATCCAATATATTTCCAACTTGATTTTGTAAAGAACCAAAATTTTTTCAGGCATTGTACCTCGGAATATGTTGATAATTTCAGGAACCCCTTCATCTGCAAAGAGGGGATAAGTTACAGTTTTTGAAGCATATCCGCAACCACCGCCTATGAGTACACATTCATTAGGAACTGGTGCTGCTCCGGTAAATTTTTTTACAAAGTAACTGTTGCAGGCATTATTAAAATCTTCTATGGCTTTCAAAATCAATTCATCTGTATATCTGCATACAGCTCTGTCCACTGTAAGAGTGAATTTGATTTCAGTCCCCGGTTTAAGGCATTCCCTGGTAACATTCAGTTTCTTTTCAGCACCGTCATGGTGAAGTTCAATTCGCTGACATACTGACAACTGATCAGTGCTGACAGGTTCACTGTCACCGACAATAAATCCTTTCATGATATCGTTTACAGCATCTTTTATATTTTTTGTGTTGCATCTGAGTGTGCGGAATCCTTTAGCCTCTACATCTTCAGCCTCACGTTTCAGCAGCCGGCGGTCCGGTCTGTATTTAGCCCTTCTGATACAGTCGTCAAGAGCATCGCGGATATCATCCTTGAAGTGTCCGTACCCGTTCGGATCATTTATGATTTTAGAACCAAGAAGAATGGTTCGAAGCATACCTTTGATGGAGGAGCCTGGAATATAAGGAAGTCCGTAGGGATCCTTTACAAACTCCATTATTTCAAGAGTTCTGAGTTCCTCTCTCTTAACTGAGAAGTCAGAATTTTTTAACTGATATTTAATGCATTCTGAAATATCTTCGCGTGACACCTTGTTGACTTTCAGCCATTCTCCAAGACTGTCGCTGCTGCTCAGAAAACGATCATATGAATCAGCAAGCCCCTTTGCTTTCAGCTTTGCATACATTTTTGGAATATCAAAGATACTAATGTTGAAATTATTATCTATCAGATATTCTTTTTTGATAATACTTCTGCCGGATCCTATAAAAACAGGAGAAAGGCAGGTCAGAGTTACATGGTAGACATCCAAATACGATTTCATGAATCTATCCCCACAAAAATCGGTTTACCGTAACGATATACAGGATGACTGCCTCCGCGGCATGCAACGTTCCTTACGCTGCCCTGAAATATCCGCCTGAAGCAGCTGCCGGATTTGAGCATATAAAGATCCCTCTTTTTCATCTGCTGGGATGCAAATCTGTCGGAGGCTATGAATCCGGATCTTTTTACAACAGCATAAGTACCGTTGTCCAGCGCCTGCTCAAGTTCACTGTCATCAGGAAGTGCTATGCTGATGCTCATAACATTTTTTCCGGTGTCAAGACGCTTTGAAAGAGAAGCAGGAACATCTTCAATTTCAAACTCAAATCTTCCGCAGCCGGAAAAACGTTTTCCTCCAAGTCCGCTGTATGAAAGTGATGACAGCAGATCCTGCAGTAGTTCACCGGTTTGATCGTCATGGTATTTAACTATAATGTACAGTCCTGAATCAGCAAGGGTCTGATCCCAGGTGCCTGAACCGGATCCGCCGGCGCCGGCGGCATTTTTATTTGCGTGATCTAGAGGTGACTTCGGCAGATTTTCATCCGATCCTGTTTTGTTTCCACAGGCTGAGAATTCACACATACGGATCCTGTAGGGCATAGCTTCCTCGTTGCCCCGTATTGCAGCGCTGACCTTCATATACTGTCTGACGAAACTTCCTGAAGGATCTGAATGTCTGGCCGGATCGAAAGTTCCGTTCAGATAGCTGTCAAAATCGTCAATACTGATGTATTTAAGTTTTTTAAGCTTCTTTTTCAGTATGGAGTTGCTTCGGGCATGAAGCTCGGTTTCTCCGGCCGACAGAGGCTTGGGCAGAAAAAAGGTGTTTTCCAGCCACGGAAATGCATCTGAAAACAGAAGGCGGCCGTTTTGCACGGACTGAAGCAGAAATTCATGTTTCCCCTTCTTCAGAGCCTCAATATAGAGTGCTGAAAATAATGTGTCCGCAGCGAAACAGTAGTCACCTCCGGATAGAGAGTTTCTGCCGAATCTGAAGGGACCGGAAAAACGGAATTTTACAGTTTTGTAGGGCATCTGACACCTCCGGAATACCTATTCGGCATCATCAGAAACTTGGGAAATAATCTGACTGAGACTGCTTACCAGATTACTGTCGGCATTACCCGCCACCAGTCTGCAGGACAGATCACTGAAGTCTATTTTGCCGTATCCTCTTGAACCGTGGCCGCCGATATAGTCATATGTCAGAAGTTTCATGCCGAGTGCCAGATTTCTGAAATCCTCTACTGCCTTGTCGTCCGACAGTTCGTAGATCATGTTGAGTCCGAATTCTGATCCTCTTACCGCGCGTTCAATCTGCCGGGGGGTGGCCTTGGCTGTAAGTCTGTCGATGGTGTTTTCGAATTTAACTTCTGTTGAGCTGGAAAGACCGCGCTGCCTGAGTTCATTATAGTTCAGAAGAAACATATCGGATATTTGAATGCGGCTGCATTTTACATGATCCTTTACTGCACAGCCGAAAAGCCGAAGCAGTGGTTCGCAGTCTTTATCAGGACTATTCGGGAGTCTGCCATCTCTTCCTGCCAGTTCTTTAGCAAGAAGCGTTCTGAGTTTGCCCTTGAGAGAACTGCCCGGAATCATAGGCTGATTGGTCCAGACGTCACGCATCACTGGGGAATCAACTGCGCCAATGGCGGCAAAGGCTGAAGAACCGCCGATGTGCATACCTGTTTTAACCGTGATTTTTCCGGTAATCTGAATTTTTGCAAACATAAAGACTTCTCCTATATATCACTTCCGCCGTGAAACCTGTTATAGGCAACAAGTGCCTCCATATAATGATAGAACAGCATAAATCTTTTTTTGCTGTTTCCTATTTTCTTAATTTGCTCGTTAAGTCTGGAGATTTGGAGAAATTTATCAACTTCTTTGTCTCTTCCGGCAGCATAGGCGCATCTGACCCTCAGGTAATCAATTCTCTCCACCAGCTCCTGCTCAAGAGAATCGCTTTTGTTTTCTGATGTCAGAATCTGATTGAGAATATCTGCAGCCATGGCAAGAATGTTTCTCAGCTGCGTGGTCGTTATGAGTTTTTTTGACTCTTTAAGATAAAGAATAACCTTTTCAGCATCATCGACATAACTTGTCTCTGTGACCTTGACATCAGGAGCCGGTATGTCCGGCCTGTTCTGATAGTTATTGCCGCCGCCGCTTCGTCCATGATTGCGATTACCTCCGTAACTGCTGTTCATTTTCGCCTCCGCTTTTCTCTCTGTTCATATAGACATATAACTGAATTGCTGTTCTTAATTCTCTGCAGTCTTTTTCACTGCTCATCCACTCGTATATATTTCTTGAAAAACTGCTGTATGCCTGCTTTTCTTCAGCCGGAGCACCTGACGGCGGCTCCAGCCGTGAAAGCAGATAGGCAAGTCTTGCAAAACTGATTTTTTCCCTGCGTGAGCAGATTAGTTCCATTATTCTGTAAAGAAAACTGTTGCCTCTGCTGTCGGACGTACCGAAAAAATCTGACAGCACTTTGAATTTGCTACCTGCGACTTCTGCTTCAAACTCACTCCAGGAAAATGTGCCGTCATCAACTGTCACGCCGTTTTCATCATGAAATGTTCCGTTTGAAAACAGCGTCAAAGCCGATTTGCCGGGACGTCCTTTTGATGCGTCTTCGTACACTGCTGTCTCCTCCGCGGCAGCACTTACCGGATATGAATCTGAATAAAAACCGATGCCTGCAGAAATAGTGAGGGCTCCGCAGGTATATTTTTTCAGATTTCTGCTGATATCCACTGCACACTCAATCACTTCGTTCCATGCACCAATCAGGAATATGTCATCACCGCCTGAATAGACGATTGTCACCTTTCTGTTCTGTTCCGCCTTTTTTCCACTGAGAGTGAATTCAGAGCGTTCAAGAATTGTATTTATGTGATGCTTGAAAAAAAGCGACAGTGATCTGGAAAGAGCCGCAGTTCTTGCCAGGTTTACATATTTCGCACCGTATTTTTTGCTTTCAAAGCCCTTTACAAAGGTCTGCCCCAGATTGTCAACGTCCGCTCTGAGTACCGCGATGCGTTTGATTCCGGTGCTTTCAGCTGCCAGCTTTTCCATCACGCGATCATAGTAGTAGTCGCCGACCCACAGTCTTGTGGCAACACCTGTTTCACTGACAAAACTGTTTTTGGAATATACTCTTACCGGTTTATTATTTTCTGAATTCAGTCTGATCTTGAGATCGTCAGGGGTATCTGCCACAAGACAGCAGTCACCGGGCAGCGGAAGGGCATCAGATCCCGAACCCTTAAGCACGGTAAAATAGCACCCTCCGTTTTGTATTCTGTTTGAAAACTCCTCAAGCTGCAGGCAGGATGCACACTTTCCTTCTTTGTTCAGATGACCGGTTCTCCGGCAGACGCTGCATTCCCTGGTATAGTCATCGTGCTCGAGGCTGTTGAGCCTTTTCAGTTCTGCTGCACTGTATCTGCAGTTCTTGGCACGGTTGATTTCTTCACCTATTGCAATGAATACCTGTCCCAGGGAACCGTTAGGGCTGTTGCACAGTGCTGCCGGGGAGCAGATGCCGGCTCCGGAACTGAGAAACAGAGAAATATCAAAAGCGTCAATCAGCCACCTGTTGATACTGCGGCAGAAACAGGACAGTTTTTCCTTTGTGTCCCTGAGATTCGGGAGCAGGATATAGCAGTGTCCTCCGCCCGAGTAGATCAGGTTCATTCTGCAGAGGGAAAATTCGTCCAGCAGCATATCAATCATATGCTCCATAAGCAGTTCAAGATAGAAAGAGCGTGAGCGGAGTGTCTTGAGAGCCTTGTCTGTGGTGATAGTGTAGATAAAGTCCTGTATGCCGCATAGATCCATGGAGAACATGACAAGCGAGTCGGTCTGAAGAAATCTGCCGCCGCAGTCGTTCAGAAAATTCTCCGGCTCGGCGATCTGCTGATCTTTGATGTATTCGTCCAGGGCAAGCGCCAGAGCGACACTCATTTTCATGTGATCAAACATTGAAATGTCTGCAGAAACCGCTGAACAGAATGCCGGCACATATGTAGTGTTGACTTCAAGAATTTCAAGAAGTGAGGAAAGATATGAATCCGAATACTCAAGTTTTTTAAGACTTTTTTCTATGTCGGTCATTATTTTGCGGTAGAATTCCTCGTTCAGCTTCTGACTGCTGCCATGACTGACAGCGCCGGAACCGGAAGCTGTGCCGCATTTAAGCTCATGACCGGAAAGAGGAAATCTGATCCCTTCATCCAGTTTTGCTGCGCCGTAGAAGTATTTCTCCTGAGTTTCCGGAGAATTTCCGCGCTCATCAAGATTGAGCAGATTGTAGATGCTTTCAAACTGACAGTCTGGATCCTCTTTTGCCGCCGGAGCATCGTAACTTTGGAGTCCGATTGACGCCGCCGCAATATTTCCTGCTGTTTTTACCAGAGTCAGTATGTATGAATCCGGGCATTTTTCAGGATCACCGGCTGGATCCGGCGCACCGGAGTATGCTTTAAGATTGTCCGGAACGGAACAGCGTGTGAGAAAATCAAGTCCGCAGGGATCCGCGCCTGCCGATGCCCTGGCTGCAAGTCTGCTTATGTTAGATACAAGAGATGCAAGTGCGATTTTGATCTGATGTTCTTTCATGTTTTATTCCTGCTGTTTTTTTTATTCTGTACCCCTTTTGCCGGGTGTATTCGGCACCAGGCGCAGGGCTCCCATACCCAAAAATGTTTTGATCCCTACTCCAGAGTATTCTCCGAATTCTGCCAGCAGTCGCGCGTATCGGGCCATGGTGGCGCTGCCGTTAATTTTGATTGTCATTGAGCCAGTAAAGGCGGGAATGGTTGCGTTCTCAAGCGGGAACGGAATGCTCCGCAGTCTGTAATTCCTGACTGATGAGTTATCAATCAGCTGGAGCAGAGTTTCTTCGTCAAACATTTCCATATCCGACGCTGCTGAAAACCGGTTCATCCAGCTTTGAAAAATCAGTCGCAGATCAGGCAGATTAACGTAGCGGGATGCACTCTTGAAGGAAACTGGTGACAGGAATTCGATGTTTATAAATCTGTCTGGCTCCGATGCACTGTAGAATCTTTCAATCAGTTCCTTTCTTGTTCCAAGTCGTATTTCCTTGCTGACGAATTTCAGCAGAATTCCGTCTTTGAGCTCGTACTCTGTTTCTGTCGCATTCAGAACAGGCTCTATTATGTTGCGGAAAGCTTCTTCATTAAGGCCTTTAATGTGCCAGAATTTTTTTTCACCAAGTTCCAGAAACTGACTGCAGGGAATCTGCACCATCGAATGAAGCTTTTCACAGTATTCAGGTGAAATAAGCTGCATTAGAAGTCCGTGCATATTAGAAGATTTGCGATAACTGAATGAGCTATCATCTGTTGTGAATTCTATTTTGAGACTTGACAGCACATGACCTCCATGAATGATTAAGTGCTATCTTACTATAGTATAATTATTATGATTTGTGACATTAAGTCACTTTTGTTTATAAAATTCAATTTATTTTTATGAATTGCTGATCGGTTTCAAATATTTGAACGGCTATGTTAAGGAATAGAGTTGATCCTAAAATTTACCTGATAAATTATAAATTTATCCAGGCTATAAATTTTACTTTTTGAAGTTTAAAAATATAAATACTTACGAAATGTATCGTGTTTCTGTGATATCAAAAACTTTGATGAACAGAGCATACCTTTTTTGCCATATTCATACATCTCCGTTAAGTTTTTGGTATTAACAGACTTAACGGAAATACACGAATTTTTTGTCAGGCACGTGGATATGAATGTTTATGCTGCAGTGTTATTTTTTGTAAAATCTCAGGATCAAATTATTCTGAATCTTCTGAAGATACAGCATCTGAATTATTCGGTTCGTTCTCATTACATAAACATTCATCTGTTGAAGTCTGTTCGCTGTCAGATTGCTGTTCTGCTGATTTTCTTGCAACCAGTTCAAAAAATTCATCCTTGAATTTATACAGTTGTTTCAGTTCATCAGCTGATTCTTTAATTGTTTTCTCAAGAACAGGTATGTTCAGTCCGGCGGCGCTGAAAAAATTTTTCTTCTGTTCTTTATCGAAAAAAATATCTTTTCTTGCTTCATTGAAGTCAAATCCTCCGAATTTGGCGGAACATGATTCTTTGATCTCGGATGTTATATAGCGTCTTAGTCTCTTTATCAAATCAAAGTTAGAATTGATATGTATCATTCTGCAGGAGTTTTCTACTATTTCTCCATATTTGCGCATCTTAGCATCCATTTTCCTTTTTTTGCCCGAGCGATGTTTTTCTGGCAGTTCGCTTATATATTCACACTCATCTTTAACCATAGAATCCACCAGATCTGTATAGTCGTACAATGATGCATCCATCCAATCAACTTTCTTGATTTCAGAATTTTTATTGAGTTTCTCGGCAAAAGAGTTGTATGCCTCATATAATGCGCAGATGGCCATAGAATACCGGCCTTTTTTACAGAAACTGACAGCCTTGGAGAACAGTTCGCTTTTAACATTCTGCAGATTTTTTTCAAAGAAAGGAAAAATCATATTCAGTAGTTTGTCTTTTGAACTCAGATCTATAGAGGATATGATTTCAAGAGCCTGTTTATAACTCTTCTGAGCAGTGGAAAAGTAAAGCATTTTTTCTGCTTTTGATCCTTCACTTATGCATTTGTACAGTTCTGACTGTTCAGGAAGATATCGGTTAAGGAGAGGAAGCAGATATCCGGGATCTTCCGATCCGTTAAAAAGCCCCACAGACATTGAATCACTGATCATGTTTGCCAGATATGTCAGATCGAGCAGTTTTCCACAGTTCTTTCCATGGGGTAATGAATACCAAAGATGTTTCAGTTTTGATCCTTTGAGAGCCGTTACAGAGAAGAGAGTAAGAAATGCAACTATAGGGATACTTCTGAAACTGTGGGTAATATCTACTATGAAGTCCTGACCGGGAGCGATAGAGCTGGTCAAGAAGGTTCTTAATTCTTCGTATGAGTTTTGATTGGAATAGATATCGTCATAGCCAAAAATTTCGATATACTGTCCCAGCGTCTTTTTATGCCTTTCAAAAAGACTGTTGATTCTGGTTACAGCGTCTTCGTTCAGCCTGTAATCTTCCTGCATACCGTTTCTTTCGTTTTTCATGTATGCATATTCCTTGAAACATTGCTCGATTTCAGCCAGGACATCAATTGCATCAAGAGAATCGTTATACTGTTCGAGCAGAAAATCAACAAAACCCTTCCATCCGCTGGTGTAGGTTCCAATCACTACATACTTGGATATCTCGCCTTTTTTGAAATATTCCATCGAAAGAGAATTGGCAATAAACCTTGATTTGCTGATTTCTAACTCTTTTATGTCAAATTCCAGCTCATCATACCTTGCGCTGCCTATAAATGTAAAAAAGACAGGCAGCGGGGCTTGATCGGGTTCGCCGGATGTATCTTTGCCGCGAATTATTTCGTTGCTGTACAGAAAAGATTTAAGGTTGCTGCCGTAATCTACTATGCTGTTATCTTCGCGGTCGGCATATTCATAGTGGAGGATCCTGTTTCTGAATTTCAGATATTTATCTCTTTTTTTATCACTGTCGGCAAAAGGATCATGAATACCACTGAGTCTTATATACTCGAGCAACAGAATTGCACTGAACATCTGTTCATTGTCGATGTATCTGCGAAGCAGCAGATACATATCTGAACTCAGTGATTTTGTTATTTCTTCAAAAAATTCCGGGGTAAAGACGGTGCTGTCTCCGAAGAAACTGTTAAGTTTCGGCAGTATATTGCCAAATACTGTTCTCGGTTTATCAAATTCCTGTAAATTCAGACGTTTATCAATCTCCAGCAAGCCACTGCTGATATTGGTGTCTGTGCATATTCCGGCAATATGATGAAGACGAACACTGTCAGAAAAAAGTGAGTAACAGACAGACTCATCATATATTCTGTTCAGCATGCCAAGACTGATAAATGAGCTTTTGCTACCCTGATTCTGTGCATAAAAAATATCGGCGATACGTAAATTCTGAATATTCTGAAGAAATTTTAATGATGCAAGCACTAGAAGCGGAATGAACCTGAAGCCGTTTGTCACATCAAGATATATGTATCTGTTTAGGAACATTTCTTTACATTCGAGAATTTTTTCAATGATGTCTGTCTGAACTGAATATGAAGAAATATCTCCATTGTAGATCAGGATTGTCAGGCTGCACTTATAGTGCTTTTTTAGAATCTCGTTAATCTCATTCTGAATAAGTTTGATCTCATCCGGCTCGCACTTTGCTGTTGCATCAAAAATTTTTTCCGGACTTTCTGCATTATGCATAGTGGCATAATCTTCACTACTGCAACCTGCAATACGATCAGCAAAAGGAAAAGGAATTCCGTCCATGGCGAAAAGATGTTTGAAATTAAGCACCATATCAAACCAGTAACTTGAGTCGGAACCGATAATCAGTATGTTTCGAAATGATTTTTTTTGATTCTGCTGCAGATGCTTGAACAGGGCAAGTCCGGGATAGCAGAATTCAACTTTATCAGAGCATCCATGAAAGTCGTACATTGCTTTTGTGTATTGTGTTTTGCCATACATGGCTACTAAACAGTTATCTTTATCTGGATTCATAAATGATCCTTTATTATCAAAGCTATGTTCAACAGAAGTGTGATGCCGCAGAAATTCAATACATTTCGTAAGTATTTATATTTTTGAATTTAAACGGCAAAGTTTACAGCCCGGATTACTTTATGATGTATCATGCTGATTTCAGAATCTACGCTATTCCTTAACAGAGCCGTTTGAACAAGTATGCTGAAAGCAGGAAATCAATCTGTTCACGCGAAAAAATCATTTCCGACCTTATAAAATTATCATCCGGTGCGAAATATGTGTCCAGATATGTAAACAGTGGTATGTTTGAACACACTTTGCATGATGCATGTTTGAACATACCTTGTAGTTTTAACTGTTTATGCTTCTTTTCCTGAGATTGCAAAAACGGGCAATGTTAAAGGCTGTGTTTCAATATTACTGCATCTTACTGATCTGGATTTTCTGCCTCATCTGCATCGTCAATTACAGTAGGATCAAACAAATCCTCCGGTGTCTTGATTACAATCATGTCGCATGCAAGTTCATCCATTATCATTTCAGCTGTATTGCCGATGACTGTTCCTGAAAAACCGTCTCTTCCTACGCTTCCCATCAGAACTGCTGTTGCATTCACCTCTTCTGCAACATTTGGAATAACATCCTCCGGATCTCCGGTTTGAATATGGACATTATCAGGAGAAATGCGGTGATCATCGGCATATCGTTTTATTTTGGAGGTATGATCGTTGATAACAGCCTCGTTGTATGTGCTTGGAAGATATCCAGGAACCTCAATATATGTGTTGAGGAGAGGATTCGGTACGGCATGAACCAGGTGGATCCTGCATCCTGTGATTTTAGCCAGGATCTGAGCTTCCCTGAGAAGTTTTCTGTTTACACGGTTACAAAAACCGAGTTCTGTATAGCACAGAGCTACAAGAATAACTCCGTCGGCGATCCATTGCTTCTCTTTTACCAGAATAACCGGAATGGTTGCTTTTCTCAGCAGCTTCCAGTCGACAGGAGTCTGCAGTAATCCGTAGATAGAATTATTTACTGCACATGTTTTAATTATCAGATCATAGTTTCCTGCTTTGAGTTCTTTTCCAAGAGCACTTCCTGCACTTCTTGACCATACCACTTTTACATTTATGTTTTTGTTGTCAATATCGTGCTCTTTTATAACCTGTTCAACCTCAGCCTCCTTGGCATCGATTATTTTGGAGAGCATTTCCTCCTTTTCAGTAAAAGACATGATTGTAGACAGTTCATAGGAAAAATCGAAAATTGCAAGAAAAACTGTGACCTTTACGTCGGGATCTCTTTTAGCCAGAAAAAAAGCTTTTTCCAGGGCATCAGTGTTGTAGCCACCTGCATCCAGTACAAGAATAATATTGCGGTATTTTTTCATATTGATTTCAGATCACAGTGATCCGCCTCCGTGTGACATTGATGATGTTATCGTATCAGTTTGTTTATGAACGGTAGTTAACGCGTTTCAAAAAAATCAGATTTTAACTGTACATTTTGTTAAGAGGTTCAATATTTTGACTATTTGATGTTGCTGTTCTTCAATGATTTATGAAGTAATCGCCGGTGCAGTGTTTCTATCTTCAGGTGTGCAGACCTGCAGTTTTGCTGTCGGCAGGGACAGTGTCAAATCTGCTTCAGCAAGGATCTTCAAATGTAGTGTTTGAAAATTGTCGTTCAGTTTTTTTTTTCGATAAATTGTGGATAATAGGTTTCGATTAATAGTGGATAACAGGTATTGTGCGGATGAATATGCTTTAAACTGGTTTTAGCGCTCCTGTGCGTTATGAACCAGCTCGTGCACAATAGCCTTTAATATTTTGCGGAGAATTGGCATGTTTTGCAGAAATTGCGGAAAACAAATTAAGGACGAATCTGTTTTCTGTACCCATTGCGGTACCAGACAGATAGATCTGAAGACGGGAATTACGAGTGTTGCATCTGAATCTAATGTACCTGTCTCTTCACCGGATTACAAAAACAATGAAGCAGCAGCGCCGGCAGTTGATATAGCTGAAGATGTAATAGTTCTTGAGAATATGACGCCTCTGCTTATTGTTACTCTTGTTTTCTGGGTTGTTTTTCCGCTTGCGGGTCTTGTAGTCTATGTTTATTTGCTTTTCAGATCGAGAAATATTCTTACTCAGACTAAAGCAGTATTTGAAAGCAGAGGTTATGCACTTTATGCGGATGACATAGATGACATCCGCCGCCGCTGTGAGTTTATTTGGAGCTATATGAAGTATTCTCTTTTTTATGTAGTTGCACTGATTATATGTCTGGTCGGAGGTTTATTGCTTTCCATTATTGCAGGGTTAGATTTTGGGGACAGACTGCTTGCTATAGGTTTAATTATTTTTTGCATTATTTTCGGTCTGATCGGTTTATGCTTTTTTCTTGTGTATTTTTATGCTCTCTACCAGTCTGTTTATTGTTTTATCAGATTTTTCAAAATTAAAGGATATGTTTACAGACTTTCAGCCGGTGGTCCGATTGACAAAATACCGGAAAGTTCGTCTACTCAGGCATTGTGTTTGTTCTTCGGATATTTGGCTCTCAAGTTATTAATTGTAATTCTGGGCTATATACTGCCTTTAGTCGGAAGAGGAATGCAATAAGCAGAGAAGGGAAAGCGGGGCAGGCTCAGTTTTGGATTGAGGTTGGTTCCGACTGTTTAAAAGTGAATGTTAAAATTTGTTTTTTTCTCTGATTAGCAGGCAGACGATTCTGCCGGTTGATTTTAAAGTGCATAAAAAAGCCTGCTTGGTTTAGCAGGCTTTCGCATTTATTCAGTTTGAATTTTGTTTTATTTTATTCTTCAGATTTCTCCGGCTGTCCCATCGGTACGGCTGCGAAATTCGAAAGGGAATTTGCACCGGCTGCACGACCTGACACTTTCGGTTCGGTTCGCGCGAGTATGTAGTCTGCCTGCTGAATTCCCGGTGCCAGATCATGATGTTCAGGCAGGGCAGGTTCGCTGCGGGAAAATTCGATCTGGGTTGCTCCGGACGCCCTCAGGGAGTTGTCTTTATTGAAATCTCCAAATTCTCTGCCGCTGTATGCTGAGGTTTCAAGCAGCTGTCTGTGCTCAGGCTGGGCAGGAGCGCTTGTTGAGAATTTAATTTCAGCAGCTCCGGCAGGGAAAATTCTAGGAGTCTGAATTTTTGCTGTATGGGCAGCGGCTTTCTGAGCGGCAGAATCAGTGCGGACAGCAGGTTTTCTTATGCTTTCAGGCTTCTGGCGAGGAGATATCTCCTGACTCTGAATTCTTTCGTCATTCTGTCTCACCCTGGTGCGTACATCACGGCGTTCTCTGCGCTCGCGACGTTCCCGCTTCTCTTTTGAAGTGTCCGGCGTCTGTACAGGTGTCGCATTCTGCTGTTGCTGGAACTGTCTGTGCTGCTCCTTGACGGCTGCAGGATTCTTTTCAGTCGAAGCTGGTCTCTCCTGATTTTTCCTGCGGTTTATCTGTGATGCACGGTTTCTTTCATTCTGCTTCTGAGTCTGAACTTCAGTTCTGGAAGAGTTTCTGCGATCACTGTTTCTTCCGTGTCTCTGGCCGCGGTGGGAATTCTTTTCATTCTTTTTGCTGTCTGATGAACCGCTGAAAATTGATTTGAATGCACCGGCAATCTTCTTGAAGAAGTTTGTGCAGGAAATCTTGGTAGGGGTAGGAGCAGGCTCCATATCCTGTACAGCCATAACACTGCTTACAGCCGCAACCTGCTTGTCAGATGTACAGTTCTCCTTTTCTGGCACATATGCACGATCCTCGGATATGCGGTGCGCGGTTATATGCTCCTCCTCTCCGCGATCGTTTTTCCTCAGACGGTACACCTCGTAGTGCGGTGTTTCAAGATCCGCATTAGGAATTATGTAAATCTTTACGTCATGACGCTTTTCAATTGAACTTATTGCGTCCTTCTTGTCATTGAGAAGGTATGCACCCACCTTGATAGGAACCTGGGCATGAACCTGTTCGGTGTTGCTCTTAAGAGCCTCCTCTTCAATAAGATGCAGAATCGAAAGAGAAAGCGATGAAACATCACGGATAAATCCCTGACCTTCGCAGCGCGGACATACATGAGTACTGGTGTCATTGATGGAAGGACGGATCCTCTGTCTTGAAAGTTCAAGAAGACCGAATCTTGAAATCTTGGCAATCTGGATTCTGGCGCGATCTGACTGTACAGCCTCACGCATGCGGTTTTCAACTTCACGCTGGTTTTTGGCGGGAGTCATATCAATGAAATCAATAACAAACAGACCTCCAAGATCTCTCAGGCGGAGCTGACGCGCTATTTCATCAGCAGCTTCAAGATTGGTCTGAAGTGCCGTTTCCTCAATGTCTCCGCCCTTTGTTGCCTTTGCCGAGTTGATATCAATTGACGTCAGAGCCTCGGTAGGATCGATTACGATTTCACCGCCGGAAGGGAGTCTTACCTTGCGCTGGAATGCAGATTCTATCTGATTTTCAATCTGATAGTGGGTAAAGAGAGGTACTTCATCGGTGTAGAGCTTTATGCGGTTCGAGAATTCTGGACGGACCATGCTGACGTGTTTGAGAGTCTTTTCATAGACTTCCTTGTTGTCAATTATTATTTCACCGATGTCTGGTCTGAGATAGTCTCTTACGGCTCTGAGAATTACGTTGCTTTCCTGGTAGATAAGAAACGGAGCCGGTTTTTCGTTTGCAGCCTTCTTGATGAAATCCCACAGTCTGGTAAGGACCTTGAGATCCCATTCGAGTTCCTGGGATGATTTGCCTACACCAGCGGTGCGGATTATTATACCCATGCCGTGCGGAACACTGATACTGTTGAGTGCCTCTTTCATTTCATCGCGCTCATCGCCTTCGATTCTTCGTGAAATGCCGCCGGCACGCGGATTGTTCGGCATCAGAACAAGAAAACTTCCTGCCAGACTGATGTATGTGGTAAGTGCAGCACCTTTGAGACCGCGTTCCTCCTTTTCAATCTGGACTATCACTTCCGTACCTTCAGGCAGTGCTTCCTGCAAATCTGTTCTTGATGAGTAGGTATGTCCGTCCTTGAAGTATTCTTTAGCTATTTCCTTGAGAGGAAGAAAACCGTGTCTTCCTACACCGTAATCCACAAAAGCGGCTTCGAGACTTGGCTCAACTCTTGTGATGACTCCTTTGTAGATGTTGGCCTTCTTCTGTTCATGTCCCGGACCCTCAAGATCCAGATCATACAACTTTTGGCCGTCTACCAGGGCAACGCGCATCTCAACATCCTGAGTTGCGTTGATTAACATTCTTTTCATATAAACTCATTTTTCTATCCTTGCTGCAGCGTGTTATAGCAGTCTCACGACTTGATACCCTTACAGAGGAATTTTCTATCTTTTTAAATTAACGCACCGGAAGGATGTTCATGTTTTGCGCTTATCCTTTCGGTGCAGCCTTACAGACAGTCTTACGAAAGAGGCCTCAGGCTGCTTTATGTAAAAGAAATTCATTTTTCAGAAGATCTTAAAGCTTACCATGACGAGGCTGATATCAGCTGTCCAATTCTGACCGGGTGTATAAAAATTATTTTTAATCTGCGTACAGACACACACACAACGGCACACTAACATTATCTCATAAGGCAAATGCTGTTGTGAACAATATCATATTCGGATCTGTGAACTTGGGTACTAAAACATCAGTTGTTACGATTTTATCTGATTGTTCCGTAAAACAGCGTCCTTTGGGGCGCGGATATGAGGTATAAAATTTGGTATAGTCTTTCTTGCTGGCAATGCACATAAGTTTTGTATACATGTCTCTATTTTATGGGATCTCCTGTTTTGGTATAAATTTTCACGTAAATTTCATAATGGTCTTTTTGTTCAAAGAATCCTTTTGGTAGGTTTCTACCTCGGCCTGCAAGTTCTCTTTCCTTTCTAAGCTGTCATGTGGCAAATAACGACACTGATCGGAATTCCAACCCGCATGGTCTTTCTAAGCTGCCTATGCGGCAGATAACTTTGCGTACTCCGAGGCAGCATTCTGTGGCTGACATTATCTGGTCAATGGTACAGCTCAGTAACGGTGCATATAGCATTTTGGCTGCCTTGGAATTTTTAAAAAGAGTACAAACCCACTCATGCGGAAGTTCGCCTTCACATACTGTTTCTGCTTCAAAAAGTTCTTCTAGCGATTCAGAACCTGTTAAAGTATTACCATCTTTTTTCGGGTTCCTCTACATTTCTCTCTCCTGCTCATGAAGCTGCAGAATAGCATCTAAGCCTATGACTACCGCCAGTTCTTCGTCCGTTAGACGGAGTCTGTCACGATATTCATCACCGGTTTGCAGAGTTAGGTTTTTTAGTCTAAGTGCCAGGGTAAATCGCAGAGTTCCCTCTTCCTCTTCAAGAGCCGCAGCTATTTTGCATTTGCTGTCGTTTTGCCGCATCCTGTACCTTCGAGATTAAGAATAAACGCATCGCTGACAGAGGAATTCTCTTTTCTGAATTTTTTCACCGCAGCGGCAGACTGATCCTGTCAGATATACTTTCCTTCAGATTTTTGTTTAAGACTTTTTATGATCCCGGTATGAGGAAGGCTGTTTTTTTATCGTTGGCAGGTAGAGTGAGACTTTAAGAGCCACATTTTTGACTCCGCACAGATGTTCATCCAGTTTTTATCTGCCATTGTGATCCTGATTGGTGTTTGCGTAAAGTGAATTTTCATTTTGCCACTTCGGATCTGAGTCAAGAGAGGAGAAAAGTGATCTCCGAGCATCAGGAAAGTCGTGCATATCTGAGTATCAACCGCAGAGTTCCTAAGAGAATCGCTGTCGTATTGCACAGCGGTATGTTGAAACAGTTTTCCTGTTTGGATTTTTCGGCGAGATACAGCACCCTGCCGTCTTTTTGTAAAACGCGACAATGTTCTAAAAAATATAGGTTTGATCTTTTGGAATGCAGAATTGATTTCAGCTCAGAAGATTTAAAACTTTCCATATTGTCTTCTAATCTCTTATTCAGAACGAATATTAATGTAATATATGTCGAATAAATGTTAATTTGATGAGTTTATGTCACAAAATAAAAAATTTTTACAAAATTCTGTAAACTCATGCATATACATTCTGTATATGCAATCATCACTTTAACAGATATAATACCCACGCTTGTCTGCTATCTTTTTCTTTCGGAGTTCCCATGCCGCTTATTGAATATTCTGTTCGTCATGTTGTTATAGAAAGTGACAGAGACGGGCAGAGGGTTGATAATTTTCTCCTCGGCCAGTTCAAAGGTGTACCGAAAAGTTTTGTTTACAGGATCTTAAGAAGAGGAGAGGTCAGGGCCAACGGCAAACGCATCAAGCCTGAGTACAGATTAAGAGCAGGAGACGAGCTCAGACTGCCTCCGGTCAAGGTGGAGGAGGCACCGGTAATAGCACCGTCTGAAAATCTTGATATTGTAAAGAGTCTTACCAGTTCTGTCATATATGAGACTCCGGAAATGATAGTGATCAACAAGCCTGCCGGTGTTGCTGTTCACGGAGGAAGCGGTGTGGATTACGGAGTCATCGAGGCGCTCAGAAGCGGCAGGAGTGATCTGCACTATCTTGAACTTGTGCACAGACTGGATCGCGACACGTCAGGATGTTTAATGATTGCCAAGAAGCGCAGCGCCCTAAGATGCCTTCACGAGCAGCTTCGACTCAAGACCATGCACAAGCATTACTGGGCGCTGGTGCACGGAATCTGGCCGCAAAGAATTTCCGTCGTAAATGAACCGCTTCTGAAGAATGTTCTCAAGTCCGGTGAACGCATGGTTACAGTAGACAGAAACGGCAAACCGTCCTGTACGGATTTCGAGGTTCTGAGAGTTTTTGAAAATTCCACTCTTGTAAAGGCCTCGCCTCGTACCGGAAGAACCCATCAGATAAGAGTGCACTGTGCTTTCAAGCATCATCCGATAGCCATGGATGATAAGTACGGTGACAGGCTGCTGGATGCCGGTTTTGAGCAGAACGGACTTAAAAGAATGTTCCTTCATGCAAGAACTCTGGTATTTACCGATCCGGGTACCGGAAAACTGACGACTGTAGAGGCGCCTCTTGATGAACAGCTGCAAGCTTTTCTGGATCGCCTTGCAGCCGATGATGCAAAGAAATCTGAAAAAGGTGAAATGCGGTAACAGTCACTGACAGTAGAAAGTATGCCCGGATGTATATATCAGATGATGAATCTGCGGCAGTTTGTTTTAAATGAAGGTTTTAGAATGGAACTGAAATATAAAGAAGAAATTTTCGGCAAAAATGATGGTTTTTCAAAGATAAAACTCGTCATATTCGATGTGGACGGGACTCTTGTTGATTCTGTAGGATGCATCGTATGGTGTATGCAGAAGGCTGCGGAAAACTGCGGAGTGCCGGTTCCGTCCGAAAAGGAGGTTCTGAATATCATAGGCATAACTTTAAGAGCCGCAGTGGCAAAGCTCTTTCCTTCACAGACTGATGAAAAGATTGATGTTATCACTGATGAATACCGGCATCTGTGTACCAGACGCGAGGATGAGACTCCGAGTCCGTATTTTCCGGGTACGCTTGAAGCTCTTAAAAATCTGAAAAACCGCGGCTATCTGCTGTCCATAGCAACAGGCAAGTCAAGAAGAGGACTGGAGAGACTGTTTGCCACGGAGGGAATGAGAGAGCTGATTGATTTTGAAATGTGCGGTGATCAGGCAAAATCAAAACCGGATCCTATGATGATGGAGCTGACATTGAAGCATTTCGGACTTAAGCCTTCCCAGGCTCTTATGGTCGGAGATTCAAATCTTGATTTGCGCATGGCTTTGAATGCAGGAGTTCCTTCAGCAGGCGTGACATGCGGTGTTCATGATGCGTCGATTCTTATAAAGGAGGATCCTCTGGTGATTGTGAAGAATGTGGCTCAGCTTGCACGGATCCTTCCTGACTGCACAGGTATTTTCGTGAATGAAAAGACCGTCGGGCAGAAAATCTGCGTGCGGTAGGGTGCAGACGTTCGCCGGGTAAGATCCTGCTGCGATGTATGATGATTAATTGAATTAATCATTGATTAATGTCTCATTTGTGCTACTATTACGGGCGTTATGCAGAACGTTAAGATACCAGTAACAATAGATCCGATTAGAGCCGCCGCCAAAAAGCTGGATTACGAGGGGATTATATGCAAGTCAGATTTCTCCCGTCTGGCAGACATGGTTGACGGCATTGAGAACGATATTGAGGTTCGGGTTTCCTTTTACAAGGATTTGAGCGGGCTTCACGTGTTTGAAGGGACGGCCAGAACGTCTGTTGTTATGACGTGTCAGCGGTGTCTGGAAAGTATGACCATTTCGCTTGACGCGAAATTCAAGTACTCTTCCGATGAGACGCTACTCAAGCAGTTGGAGCTGGAGGATGAGTTTGACTGTGCAGAACTAAATAGTTTTGGTGAGGTTCATCTCTATGATATAATTGAGGACGAACTGATATTGTCCCTGCCGCTTGTGGCCAAGCATCCGGAGGAGGTATGTCCCGCTGCCGGAAGAATCGGAACCGCGGGCGGTGATGATATTGAGCAGGATGAAGGTAACAACCCTTTTCGTGCTCTGGGAGATTTGATTAAGAGCAAAAACAACTAGGAGAAAGGCAATGGCCGTTCAACAGAATCATACTTCACGTTCCAAGCGCGGAATGCGTCGTTCTCACGACGCCCTGACTGCTGCAAACCTGTCAGTAGATCCAACTTCAAAGGAAGTTCATATGCGTCACTGTGTTACCGCAGACGGTTACTACCGCGGTAAGAAAGTGATTCAGAAGAATACTGCTGAAGAACAGGAAGCTGAAGTTAACGAAAATACCGAAGCTTAAAGTGAGTTTTTCAGATAGAGATCTTGTAGTCGCTTTAGATCTCATGGGCGGAGATTTCGGTCCGTCCCTGACTGTGCCTGCTGCAAAGCAGGCATTATTAATTTCAGAATCTTTAAAACTTATTCTTGTGGGTGTGGAGAGTGAATGCGAGGCTGAAATGCGTCGCTGCCGTCTCGACTCTCATGAGAGGGTTGAATTCATATCCGCGGAAAGCAAGATTCCTTCAGACTGTCCCGTTGCCTATGCCCTGAGACACTCCGGGGGCACATCGATGCGCATAGCACTCGAGCAGGTGAGTGAAGGAAGGGCGGGGAGCTGTGTCAGCGCAGGCAATACCGGAGCCCTGATGGCCATCGCCAGTCATGTCATCCATAAAATTCCTAATATCGATCGTCCGGCTCTTGCCGCTTTTGTTCCAAGCGATGCAAAGGAGGACGGGTTTTCCCTGATGCTGGATCTGGGCGCGAATGTATGCTGCAGTCCGGAAAATCTTGTGCAGTTTGCCTGCATGGGTGCAAGAGAGTACCAGATTGTGATGAACACGGCCAGACGTCCCAGGGTAGCTCTGCTTAATGTGGGTGTTGAACACAATAAAGGCAACGAATGTATCAAAAAAGCAAGCGATTTGCTTCAATTTGTGGAATTCATAGATTTTATAGGTTATATTGAGGGCGACTCTCTTTTTAACAGTTGCGCCGATGTGATAGTATGCGACGGGTTTGCCGGAAACATTGCTCTCAAAACGTCAGAGGGACTTGTAAGGCTTATCAGATCCAAGGCGTCAGGAAGCATGACAGGGTTCTGGAGTCTTCTCAAGCTTCCGCTTGCCTTGTTTGTGAAAAGCAAAATGAAAACACTGTTGCCGGATACCTACAACGGTGCAAGTCTTCTCGGACTGCAGGGCGTGGTGATCAAGAGTCACGGCTCGGCCAGAAAACAGGCCACCGTTAACGCTCTGATTCGGGCGATGCACGAGGCGGAGGCTGGACTTCCGCGTAATTTGTCGAATTTATTGAGTTGAAAACAGGCTGTAGGATGTATAGTAAGATATTGGGTACCGGCAGTTATCTTCCGGTTAAAGTAAGAAATAATGCTGATCTGGAAAAAATGGTGGATACATCCGATGAATGGATCACCAAGCGTACCGGCATCAAGGAAAGACATATAGCGGGTGAAGGTGAAACCGTGGAATATATGGCGCTTGAGGCCTCTAAGCGTGCTCTTGAGGCTGCGCAGGTTTCACCGGAGGAGATAGATCTGATTCTTGTAGGTACATCGTCATCCTCCCATGCCTTCCCGTCAACAGCAAACTATGTTCAGCACAATCTCGGCTGCAGGACGGTTCCCGCCATGGATGTGTCGGCGGCGTGTTCCGGTTTTGTCTACGTCATGGATATTGCGAATCAGTACATTAAAAGCGGAGCCTGTCGCAAGGTGCTGATTATCGGTGCGGATATTATATCAAACGCCTGTGATCAGACTGATCGCACCACGATTGTTCTTTTCGGAGACGGTGCGGGGGCCGCGGTTGTGGGAGCTTCGGAGGAGGAGGGAATAATTCTGTCCCATCTTCATTCCGACGGAAGCTACGGCGAACTGCTATCACTTCCATACATTAATACCCAGGATCCTGCACAGGAGAACCGCTATCTTTATATGAAGGGCAACGAGGTTTTCAAGGTGGCTGTCAATACACTGAGTCATCTGGTAACAGATACCTTTGAGCTTGCAGGTATAGACAAGAGCCAGCTGGACTGGCTTGTTCCGCACCAGGCTAATCTGAGAATCATCAAGGCTACGGCCGACAAGCTCGGTCTGAGCATGGATCAGGTCATCATCACTCTTGATCGTCACGGCAACACCTCGGCTGCATCCGTGCCTCTGGCTCTGGATGAGGGTGTCAGATCCGGCAGGATCAAAAGAGGCCAGCTGATTCTGCTTGAGGCCTTCGGCGGCGGCTTTACCTGGGGTTCGGCTCTTATTCGCTACTAGTTTTATCGGATGCTGCCGGATCCCGGCAGCCGGTTAATTTTCGGGAGAATTTAAAATGTCTTGTTTTTCTGTTGTGTTTCCTGGTCAGGGTTCTCAAAGTGTAGGAATGCTTTCCGATCTGTTTAATGCTTATCCTCTAGTTTCTGATATTTATCAGGAAGCCAGTGATACTCTCGGCTACGATATGGCCAAACTTATAAATGCAGGTCCTGAGGAAGAACTCAATATGACCAGCCGCACCCAGCCGGCTCTTCTGACAGCGTCATTTGCGGTATGGAGGGTATGGACATTTCTTCAGGGTCAGATGCCTTCATACATGGCAGGTCATTCTCTTGGCGAGTATTCAGCACTTGTCTGCTCCGGTGCCATGACCTTCCGTGACGGACTCAGACTTGTGGAGACCAGAGGACGTCTTATGCAGGAGGCTGTTCCGTCAGGAGTTGGTGCAATGGCGGCGGTTCTCGGTCTTGACAATGATGTGGTGGCCGCAGGATGTCAGGAGGCTGCAGGTGATCAGGTTGTCTCTCCTGTTAATTACAATGCCATCGGCCAGGTTGTTATTGCCGGTCACAAGGAGGCTGTGGAAAGAGCTTCGGCCATTTTAAAGGAAAAGGGTGCAAAGAAGATTGTACCTCTTTCAGTTTCTGTTCCTTCCCACTGCATTCTCATGAAGTCAGCCTCGGAGAAGCTTGCGGAGGTTCTGGAGTCTGTTGAGATTGCATCCCCTGTGATCCCTGTATTCAACAATGTGGATGTTAAGTGCGAAGAGGATCCGGCAAAAATCAAGGATGCGCTGGTTCGTCAGCTGTACTGCCCGGTAAGATGGACTGATATTGTTGTTGCCATGGCTGACGCCGGTGTAGAGAGTCAGCTGGAAATGGGTCCGGGCAAGGTTCTTACAGGAACCGTAAAGCGCATAGACAAGCGTATTGAGGGTGTCAGCGTCAATACTCCTGCAACAATTCAGGAATTAATCGGAATTAAGGGATAAAAATGAGTTTTGAAAACAGGGTTGTTCTTGTAACAGGTGCAAGCCGCGGTATCGGAAAGGCGGTTGCTATGGCATTTGCCGCAAAGGGTGCAAAGGTTGTTGGAACCGCAACGTCTCAGAAGGGTGCGGACGGGATCAGCGAGTATCTTGGGGATGCAGGCACCGGTCTTGTTCTTAATGTAACCGATCAGGCATCTGTGGATGCAGCCATGGCGGCGGTAAAGGAAAAATACGGTGATGTGGATATCCTTGTGAACAATGCGGGTATTACAAAGGACAATATCTTCATGCGCATGAAGGATGAGGAATGGGATGCTGTGATTGCAACCAATCTTACCTCCGTCTACCGTCTTTCAAAGGCTGTTGTAAGATCCATGATGAAGAAGAAATTCGGACGCATCATTTCCATAAGTTCCGTAGTAGGCAAGGCAGGCAATCCGGGTCAGACCAACTACAGCGCTTCAAAGGCGGGCATTATCGGTTTTACCAGATCACTTGCCCGTGAGGTTGCTTCAAGAGGAATTACCGTTAATGCTGTTGCTCCCGGCTTTATTGCAACTGACATGACAGATGCACTCTCTGACGAGGTTAAAAGCGGCATTCTTTCAACAGTTCCTGCAGGCAGACTCGGATCTCCCGAGGATATTGCCGCAGCTGTTTTGTTCCTTGCTGACGATGCAGCCGGCTACATTACAGGTGAAACAATCAATGTCAACGGCGGAATGCTGATGGATTAGTGCTTTTGAGAGTCCCGGCATTTGATGCAGTCAGTCTGTTTATTGCTCGATCTGACTGCCATATGTGTTCTTTATCGCATAAATGCTAAGCGGTGCATCATTTTGAAAAAAAATGACTATAAATAAAAGCTGTATCAATATATAATTGAAGTATAAATAAATCTTTAGGGATCTGTTTTTTTTGGCAATAGTGCTATATTAAGGAAGTTAAATCATGAGTGATATCGTAGAACAGGTAAAATCTATTGTGGCTGAACATCTTGATCGTGATAAGGATGGCATTGAGCTGAACTCATCATTTGTTGATGATCTTGGTGCAGACTCTCTGGACGCAGTAGAACTGATCATGCGTCTCGAGGAAGAGTTCGGCATTGACATTCCTGATGAGGATGCTGAGAAGATTACCACTGTTAAAGCTGCTGTTGACTATATTGAGGCTCAGAAGAAGTAATTCGGCTTCTCTAGAATAAAATGATTTTTTTCAGGGCGGCTTTTTGTCGCTCTGTTTGTTTGAAGGTTTTATCTGATTGCCGCGAATCATGCGATCAGTAATTAATTTTTAAAAGTAGAGATTTATGGAGGGTGCTTTGTCCAAGCGCAGAGTTGTAGTTACCGGTATCGGTATTCTTTGCCCTGTAGGTCTGAATCTTGAGGAATCGTGGAAGAATATTCTCGCAGGTGTGAGCGGTATTGTTCCAATAACTGATTACGACACCACCGATTTTTCAAGCAAGATTGCAGGTTTAGTAAAAAATTTCGATTCTTCAGCCTATGGCATCAGCAACAAGGATGCCAGAAAGATGGATATGTTCATACAGTATGCCGTTGCAGCTGCAAGCCAGGCTCTCAATGATGCAGATCTGCATCCTGAGGGAGAAGAGGCAGAGCGTTGCGGAACCTCCATCGGTGCCGGCATCGGCGGTCTGGGTACTATCAGTGTGAATCACGAGAATTACTTCAAGAGCGGCTGCCGCAAGATTTCTCCGTTTTTTATTCCGGCTTCCATCATCAATATGGCAGCAGGTCATGTTTCAATTCTTAACAATCTGCGCGGACCAAGCATCGCATGTGCAACAGCATGCTCGACCGGCACACATTCCATCGGTCTTGCAGGACGCATGATCCAGAATGGTGATGCTGATGTAATGATCTGCGGCGGTACTGAGAAGGCTTCAGTTCCTATGGGTATCGGAGGCTTCTGTGCACTCAAGGCCCTTTCCACAAGAAATGACGAGCCTGAGAAGGCCAGCCGTCCGTGGGATGTGGATCGTGACGGTTTTGTTCTCGGTGACGGTGCCGGCATTATGGTTCTCGAAGAACTTGAGCATGCCAAGGCTCGCGGTGCCAAGATTTATGCAGAATTCGCCGGTTTCGGCATGAGTTCTGATGCGCATCATATGACAGCACCTCCTGATGACGGTGCAGGTGCAGCTCTTTCCATGAAGAATGCGATAAAGGATGCGGGAATAACTCCTGATCAGGTTCAGTATATCAACGCTCACGGAACTTCAACTCATCTTGGTGATCTTGCCGAGATCAGAGCTGTAAGATCTGTGTTCGGTGACAGTGCAACCAAAGTTATGGTTAACTCCACCAAGTCCATGACCGGTCACCTCCTTGGTGCCGCCGGTGCAATCGAAGCAATCTTTTCAGTTATGTGTATTCATGACGGAATGGTTCCTCCGACAATCAATGTGGATAATGTGGAGCCTGAATGCGCTGATATGGATTTGTGCCGTGAAGGTGCCCGCAAGGCTGATGTTGAATATGCGCTTTCAAATTCCTTCGGCTTCGGCGGAACCAACGGATCAATTCTTTTCAAGAAGTACCGTTAATTACTTTTAAAAATCATTTAAATAATCGGCATGTCTTTCGGGATGTGCCTTTTTTTGTGCGTGTGCGGCGGATCTGCTGATTTGAACCTGAAGCTGACTTTCCGCTGTTTCAGTTTTGCCTGCAGATCTGTCCGGCGGTTTCCCTGTTTTTTATCAGCAGATTCGGCTCTGTCTATTTTTTTTATTCGAGGATCTAGTAAAATTAGGTTATTCGGATCGATAATAAAATGATTTCATTTATAAAGTATTTTTCTCTGCTTGTTTTACTTCTTGCCGCGCTAGCGGCAGGCGCTTTTTTTTATATTTCCGACAGGATCCGCTCCATTGATGAATCAGCCCTGCGGAAAGGAACTCAAATATATACTGTCGCCCACGGTGCAACTCCTCTGTCTGTGGCGATGGATCTTTCCGAAGCCGGCGAGGACAGACTGTTTTACCGTTTATGGTTCAAGCTCAATCCCGAATATACATCTTTAAAAGCAGGAACCTATTCTCTTGAGAAGGCCCGAAATCTCAGGGATGCTTTTGCCATAATCTGCGAGGGCAGGGAGCTTTCATACTATTTTCCTGTGATTGAAGGTACCAGGTTTGAGCAGATTACCGCAAGAATGAAGCAGGATCCGAATATTGCCTATGATCTGGATGAAGCGGATATTAAGAGTATTTTCACCTTCAATCCCGAAAATCCCGAGGGACAGCTTTATGCTGAATCATACAGATATACCGTTGGTGACAGGGCTAGTGATATCCTTAAACGATCTTTTGCCGATCTTGAAAAATATCTTAATCTGTCCTGGGAGGACAGAGCTGCCGATCTTCCTCTTAAAAATCCGTATGAGGCCCTTATTCTTGCATCCATAGTGGAGAAGGAAACTGCCAGCAGGGCGGAATATCCGCTGGTGGCGGCTGTTTTTATCAACAGACTCAACCGTCACATGAAACTGCAGTCCGATCCCACCACCATATACGGCATCAAAGATCGCTATGACGGAAATATCAGAAAGCGTGATCTGCAGGATGTAAATGAGTACAATACCTATGTGATTGACGGACTGCCTCCGACACCGATAGCTGTTGCATCAAAACCGGCAATCGAGGCGGTGCTGCATCCGGCTGATGTTGATTATCTTTATTTTGTAGCTGACGGCACAGGCGGTCACAGGTTCAGCAGGACTCTTTCTGAGCACAACAGGGCGGTGGCGGATTATGTGAAGCTTCAGCGCGAAAGAAAAAAGGCTTCGGTTCAGCAGACAGAGCAGATACAGAGAAAGTCTCAGGACGGATCCGCTGACGGGGATAAAAACAGCGCAGCCGGTGACGGTGATGTACAGGATCCCGGGACTGCGTCAGAAGCCGTAAAGATCGAAGGTCCGGACCGTTCCGGTTCGAAAAAGCATGCATCTGCAAATTCACGCAGGAATTCATCCGGCAGAAACCGTTCAGGACGCCGTCACGGCAGAAACTGATTAATCGACAGGAAAAAAAATGACCAGAGGCTGTTTTATTGTTGTGGAAGGACTTGAGGGTTCAGGCAAGTCGACGTGCATAAGCACCATCAGACGCGTACTTGAATCAAAGGGGATCACGGATATAGTTTACACCAGAGAGCCCGGAGGCACATCTCTTGCCGAAAAACTCAGAAGCATACTGCTTGATCCGGGTGAATCCATCACCCCGGGGGCGGAGCTTCTGATGATGTACGCCTCACGTGTGCAGCTTGTAGAAACGGTGATAAAACCTGCTGTTGAGCGAGGCGCATTTGTGATCGGCGACCGTCATGATCTTTCATCAGTTGCATACCAGGGCGGCGGACGCTGCATGGATATGAATATGATCAAGAATATAAAAAAATCAGTCCTCGGGGATTTTAAACCTGATCTGACGGTTCTTCTTGATATAGATCCGCTTGAAGGACTTTCCCGGGTGGACAGCCGGGGGCTTGGAAGGGATCGCTTCGAGCAGGAGAAGAGGGATTTTTTTCAGCGTGTACGCACCGCATACCTTAATGAAGCCGCCGCAGACAGTTCCATCAGGGTGATAGATGCATCCCGATCCCTGGAGACAGTTACTTCAGATGTCATATCAGCAGTGGAAAGTTATTTATGTTCCCGTGGTTAAAGGAATCCTGGTTCAAGTTAAGAGAGGTTCTGATAGGAAACAGACCTCCGCACGCCGTGCTCCTGTACGGAGGTGACGGTCTGGGCAAGAAGGAGATAGCTCTTGAACTTGGAAGACTGTTTTTGTGTGAAAATCCGTCACTGTCCGGATATTGCGGATCGTGCCATTCCTGCAATCTGAGTCTTTCCGGCAATCATCCGGATTATTACCATGTCAGCGCACCGGCCAGAACGAAGATTGGAATAGATGCCGTCAGAGACATAATTTCGTTTGTTGCACTTACTCCAAAGCTTGATATCGGAAAAGCGGTAATTATAGAGAATGCGGAAATGCTCACCCTTGAGGCGGCAAATGCTGTTCTTAAGGTTCTCGAGGAGCCTCAGGGCAGAACCATGTTTATTCTTACCGCCGACAACCCTGATCTCCTTCTTCCCACGGTCCGCAGCAGGTGTGTCTCCTTTAAGATCCCGTGTCCTGAGTTTAATGAGGCAAAGGACTGGATTTACAGCCAGCTTTCCGGCAGGCACTGTACTGTTACCGAGGAAATCTACCGGATTAACCGTCAGTCGCCTGTTGAGACCGTAAGATTTATCATGAACGGCTATGATGAACTGTTTAACCGTCTTACCCTGGCTTTTGCCCAGATTATGCAGGAGCCAGCCAGAGTATCCCAGCTTATTGATCTCATGACTGAAATATCTGTAAAAATTCAGACCGACGAAGCTGCGCGCAGTGAGCATTCTGCAGATGAAAAGACTTCTAAAAAAAACGCCTGCAGACTTTCTCTGTCTGATGTCTACGGCTGGATCTACTATATGCTTGAAGATATCATGCGCTACCGGGTCACCGGATCCTACGGCGGCAATCTTATACTGAAGAATACAAGAATGCTTTCCTTCTTTGATCATATTTCAGTTGAATGTCTGGATCGCAGCGTCAGCCGGTTGCTTGATATGGTCCGCAGAGAACGGGCCATGGTAAATTCCTGGGCGGCGCTGGAACTTGCCGCATTTTTTAATGAACTGATTAAAGGGTTTTAATATGTTTCTTGTTGATTCGCACTGTCATCTCGGAGATTTGAAATTCGGCGACAGCGAGATTTCCGTTGATGATGCAATGCATAATGCAGAGCTTGCTGGCGTGACGCATATGCTGTGTGTCTGTACTGATCTGCCTTCATTTCCGGCAATGTATGAAAAGATCCGCGGGTTTGACAATGTATATGCCTCGGTGGGTATTCATCCTCTTAATATCAGCGAGCCGTGGAGCGAGGATGAGTTCTTTGAATATGCATCCCGTGACAGAGTTATTGCCGTAGGTGAAATAGGACTGGATTATTATTATGAGTCTGAAAGCGCCGGGATCCAGAAGAGTATTTTTTCAAAGCAGCTTGAATATGCCCTCCGCCTGAAAAAGCCTGTTATTATTCATTCCAGAAATGCCCCCGATGACACCTGGAGCGTGCTTACATCATCAGATCCGGAGAAGAACCTGACAGGTATTTTTCACTGCTATGCGGACAGTCTGGAAAATGCCAGAAGAGTTCTTGATCGCGGCTTTTACATTTCGGTTTCAGGCATAGTTACATTTGGAAAGGCTGAGAATATAAGGGAGCTGGCCAGATTTGTTCCCCTTGATCGCCTGCTTGTTGAGACTGACAGTCCGTATCTTGCTCCTGTTCCGTATCGCGGCAAACCTAATCAGCCGGCATATGTGGAGAAGGTGGCGCACGCCGTGGCCGCGGTCAAGGGTGTTGATTATGAGGAACTGTGCGGCAGAACCTCTGAAAACTTCGAACGTCTTTTCAGAATAAAATTAAAGTAGATCGCTGACGGAGGCGGACTGATTAGTAAAACGGCGGTTTCTTAAGCCTGTATCTTAAGGGGAGGAACGTGCATGATCGCGGCGGAGCACGGTCAGGCGCAGAGTATTAACAGGTGTTGTGAATAACTTGTTACTTGTTTCCTCTCTTCCGTTTCATTCCCCTGCTTTGATGTTTAATGATTTTGCCTGTCAATAAAACTGATGCCGGAGATTTCTGAATTCAGGCCTGACGGCAGATATAGAAAACCGGTGCCGGCGGGGAAAACTGTATGCTGTATACTCGAAATTTTTTGTTTTGGTTAATAATTACGCATACAGTAAGTTTTTTGCTAAAAAACTTAAAAAAAACTTTTACAAAACAGTCACTTTGTTTATAATAACAAACGTTCCGACAATGTCTCTTATTCCCATCGTCTAGAGGCCTAGGACGACACCCTCTCAAGGTGTAGACACGGGTTCGACTCCCGTTGGGAATGCCAGTTAATCATCTTCTTTTTTTCTTTTAGTTTCAGTTATATCTTTCAGTTTAATTGTTCTTATCTGTTTCACAAAATGCCGAAGGGCAGCTGTGCGTCCGGTTGTTCCCGGCTGGTGATTGCATTATGCTGTTCCGCCTGTTCTTAATATTGCGGGAGTGACATACATACTGCACAATATAAACTCCGGATTTTACCGCCCGATCTAATGAATATTTGTTTTATTAAAGGAGGTTAATGCCTTAATTTCCTGCAAATTGCATCGTACATGAAATTATTTTGCGTATTTTAAGAATTGCGGTATTTATTTTTTTATTGATGTTTTAAGGTGGAAGTTCTATAATACGAACGTTTAAGTTTATGGATTATATATATATATTTCAGAGACTTGAAGAGACACAGAGTTTGAATTTGTTGTCAAATTTCTGTTGAGCGTTTTTTTTATTCTTCCATATTTGAAGGTTGGTAGGGTATTCTATGAAGAAGTTATTTGCTTTAGTTGCTGCTATGTGTGTTTCTGCATCTGCAATGGCTGATTGGACTTTGACTGAACAGACTGAGGATTCTTATACATTTGATGAGACAACTCTCGGTGTTCGTATGGTTGCAGGCAAACTTGGCGCTTCCGGATCTGCAGATCTTGCAGAAGTTGCTGCCGGTATTGCTCAGGCTAAGGGCTGCGAAGCTCCAGCTGCTGTAGAATTCAAGGGTAAGCCAGCTCAGCATATCGTCTGCCCAAACAATGTTCAGGGATTTGTTGTTGATGATGGTGATGATATCCTTATGATTGCTGGTGCTTGTGATTCACAGGAAAAGTGTGCTGCTATTGACACCCTCCTTGATCAGGTTCTCGGCAAGTAAGATTTAATCAAATTTGTTTATGATAAAGGCATCGCATAATCGCGGTGCTTTTTTTTGTCCTTATGATTTCCGGGATTTATGGCAGGGCGCAGTGACCCTGAATAGCAGGGAAGGACCTGTTTCTGAAATTCCGCATCTGTATGATTCTGTTATCTGTATGAATGTCCCGGAGTTACCCGGCGATACGATTAAATCACGAGCTGATCATGAGCTGTCTTTCAACTCCCTGACTGTTCAGACAGAGACTCCCGGCTCAAACGTGCGGCGCGGGGAGTTCTGAATTCTGCTGAGGAAATTCAGTTTTCGAGATCAGAACTGACTTTGAGCTGTCACGAAAAACCTGATTACACCCGCAGAGTATGGAATATCATGCTATATTCCGTCAGGAGCACTGTGGGCACTTACAGGCGGATTTAATTCTGCAGGCTTTTTCTGCGGCGTATGTAAAAAAAGAAATGAATTATCAGTGATACGGCGATGGCGATCAGATAGCCTATAAATATGGCTCTTACCCACCACGGCATTGAAAATCCCATAAATGACCATGGAATGTCCCCGCATGTGCCGGTAGGGTTGAAGAATGACGGCAGCCACTGGTCGAGAGGTATCCAGAATCTTTTAGCTTCTATAACTGCGTTGCACTGGGCGAAGATGTTTGTTTCAGCATCGATATGTTCAACAGCAATCTGAAGACTCATTACTGAAGCGTATATCCATGCGGGTATTCCGATATATTTGAGAGTCTTTGGATGAATCAGCACAAAAAGACCGATAATGAGTATGGCGGCAAAGCCTGCACGCTCATAAACGCACATCTCGCAGGGCTTAAGATCCATTACATACTGGAAATAATATCCGCATACCTCAAATCCGAAGGAAATCAGAACAACACAGAGCCAGTACAGTCTTGTGTTGAGAAGATTTCTGAGAAAATCGACTGTGAAGTCTTTAATGAAAGCAAACATCTGCATACCCTTTGATTTATTATTCAGTTATAAAGTTCTTCAGAAACAGCTTAAAATCCTCGTCTCTGACGTTGCTGCTTGTCTGAAATATTACCATTTTCTTTTCTGATACAATGATACCCAGATCCACAGGCACGGCATTTATTATACATCCCTGTACAGATGCTATTTTGTAATTGCCTTTGATTTCCGCTGAGCAGGTGATTTCACTGAGGATCTTCTTCATGGCATCGACTGCACTTTCCTTTTCACTGTTCGGCATAAGTGATACAGCGATAAAGGCGGATGACGCTTTGTTTACATACATATGGGTTCCGGGAGCGGAAACCTTAACCTCCTCATAACCGTCCGGGAGTACTATCCCGGCATATGAAGCCGCGGATATAAGCACAGCCGCCAGAAACAGCATAATTCTATTCATGATTTTTCCTTAAATAACGGTAGCCTTTCCTGTATTTTGACAAAAGCACAGCATGAAGACCCGGTTTGAACATATTACCGTGATCCGGTGAAATTATATCAAAAAAAAGCCGTCTGTATTTCAGACGGCCGCTTAATATTATTTTATCCGGATGATTGATTTACTTTGACAAAGGTGCATGGTGGATCAGCCACTGATGCTCATACATCCATTCTGTAGCGTCCGGAACAAACCATATAACTGTGATGAAGCTTATAATGCACAGGATTATGGTGTAAGGCAGCGCCATCCACATCATTCTGGTATAGGAAAGTCTGATAAGCGGTGACAGTCCCGAGGTAAGCAGGAACAGGAATGCGGCCTGACCGTTCGGTGTTGCAACGGAAGGAAGATTCGTACCTGCATTGATGGCAATGGCCAGCATATCGAAGTGATCGCGATCAATCATGCCCTGGGTGAATGCTGTGAATGTCTCATTTACATAAAGTGAACCGACGAACACATTGTCACTTACCATGGAAAGAATACCGTTGGCGGCGAAAAGCATGCCTGTTCTTACGCTGCTGTCCTGGAAACTGAAGACCCAGTCAATAATCGGTGCAAAAAGCTTCTGATCTGCAATAACTCCGATGATGGAGAAGAATACGCAAAGCAGAGCGCAGAACGGCAGCGATTCGGTAAAGGCCTTGCCGATTTTGTTTTCCGATATTACACCGCAGAAGGACGTTGCCAGAATAATAACTGTAAGACCGATGATTCCGACGGCGGCCAGGTGCCATGCAAGACCCACAATCAGCCACAGACAGCACAGCGACTGGACCACAAGTTTTGCGATATCTCCGTCTTTGAGCTTTTCGTTGTTTTCATCAACCGTCTTCTTGAGGATCTGACGGACGCTGTCAGGCATATCGGTGCCGTATCCGAAAAGTTTGAACTTCTCGACAACGAAGCACGCTGCAAGACCGAAAATCAGACATGGAATAGATACCGGCATCATGCGCAGGAAGAATTCTCCGAATCTCCATCCAGCTCTTGCACCGATAATCAGATTCTGCGGCTCTCCCACAATGGTGCATACACCGCCAAGTGCCGTACCTACGGCGGCGTGCATAAGTATTGATCTGAGGTATGCTCTGAATTTATTCAGATCCGCACGGCTTGGCTCATATACCTCTGCATCGTCCGGGCTGTTGGTGTCGCTCTGCGATATGACCTTGTGGTAGATCCTGTAGAATCCCACGCAGATTGCTATGAACACCGCAAGTACGGTCAGAGCATCAAGAAACGCCGAAAGAAATGCGCCGGATGCACAGAAAATAAGCGAGCACAGCACTTTTGATCTGATGCCTATGATTACCTTCGAGAAAACGAAAAGCAGCAGATCGCGCACAAAATGGATGCCGGCAACCATAAACATAAGCAGCAGGATTACCTCTATGTTCTGGTTTATTTCATGGAAGACATGATCCGGCGTGGTCATTCCTATGGCAACGGCCTCAAGTGCAAGAAGACCGCCCGGCTGGAGAGGGTAGCATGTCAAAGACATGGCCAGAGTGAAAATAAATTCCAGGATCAGCATCCAACCCGCGATAAACGGATCGATGGAGAACATTATGGGGTTTGAAATGAGAAACAGGACAATCAGGAGTTTGTACCAGATTGGCGCATTTCCCAGAAAATTCTGACAGAAAGCTGTCGCAAAGTTTCGTGAAATTACTACGGACATACAGATCACTTATCCTATGGTTGATAACAGCCTCCGGTTTTATACAGAAAATGCACTCTGATCTGCTGCAGAACGGCAGATCAGAATTCTGTAGAAAAACGGCGGGAATAAAAAAACAAAGGGTATTATAAACCATCGCACAGTTTTATAGAATGCGGAATTTTTAGACAGCGCATGCAGTTTGTGAAGGAAATGCGAAGCAGATCTGAATTGAATGTGACGAAGGAATGTGATTATACTGTTTATGCCTGCTTTTTGGGATCAGAAGGAAATCTGCCTTCTGTAAAAATCCTGCGGGATTTTTCAGACGGGTGCAGCACAGCCGCGTACCGTATATAATGATGAAACAGTGAATATTACCTTGAGGAAACCGCATCTGCCATGTACCTGTCCGGGAATTTCCGTCTTTTATATTTCTCTCTTATTCTCCTGATGCATCTTCTTCTCACGGCATCAATCCTTTTTCCCGATGAAAGCCGTCAGGTAAATGATATGGCTTCAGGCGGGATTAAGTCCGGCTACAGAATAACCTATGCAGGATCAGGAGATATCACACCGCGGCATGAAAACGGGCCGGCTGCAGGTGTTTCTGCGGCGGCGGAGTCTGAAGTTAAAACAGAGCGGAACACGGCGTCCCGCGAGCATTCATCACAGAAAACCGGGGCTTTGCATGAATCTCAGAACGGTCAGGATCACGCGAAGAAAGACACAGCTGTGACGGCTGTTTCATATGCAAAGAGACGTCAGTCTGATGACGGACGCGGCAACCGTCAAACTGTTAAAAAGCCAGAACAGAGCAGTGCGGCGGCGGAGGTCCGGACTGCAGAAGGGAGCAGGCTTCATGATAATAAAAAAAACTCTGAACAAAGCGGACGTAAAACATCTGCAGGAGGCGGCAGTCAGTGCAGGGAAACCTCCGGCTGCCTCTCCGGCACCGGCCGGGAGGTTTTCTCATCAGGATCCATAGCCGGCGGATCCGGGGTGGCCGCAGCGTCTCAGAACAGCGGATCCGGGGCCGGCGGGGCGGGAGGAGCATTAAGGGATATTTCATCTGTTGAACTGGTTTACCGTCCGAGATTTGTTTATCCGTCCCAGGCAAGACGATTCGGGCGTCAGGGGCAGGTCACTCTGGTTCTTCATGTTGATTCCTCCGGGAAGGTTGTGAAGGTGGATCTGGAGAAATCGTCAGGGTATGCGGATCTTGATCGTTCCGCATCCGATTACGGAGCAGAATTCAGATTCAAAGGGATCTCAGGCGGTTTCAGAGTCAGGGTGCCGGTGCTCTACCGCCTCAGATAGGCGGATCCCTCCGGCCTTTTCCGCGGGGTCGGGAAAGGCATCGGACAGATCCGGTGAACAGCACTGATTTATTGTGCAGATCCCGGATGATGAAAAAACTCTGAACCCGGATCTTCATTTCCGCATCTTCGGCGGAATGCGGAAAATGTAAGTAAGATCCGTGTTTACGCATTGCAGGATGTTCTGTTTCTTTGAAATTAGTGATACTATGAGTACAGTTTTTGTTCACGGCTCGTTTTCTGCCTGTTGAGGTGTCATATGAGGGTAGCGGCATTTATTCTGACAGTTGTTCTGTCTCTTTTCTCCTTGAATGTTTCAGCTGAAACGACAACGTACCGGGATCGTGACGGCAGAGCGCTGGGTACAGCCACCACGAGCGGCAATACCACAACCTACCGGGATCGCGACGGCAGAGTTACGGGCACTGCTGTCACATCAGGAGGCAGAACCACCTACCGGGATCGCGACGGCAGAGTTACGGGCACGGCTGTTACATCAGGAGGCAGAACCACCTACCGGGATCGCGACGGCAGAGCAACGGGCACGGCAACTTATTCCGGCGGCAGAACAACCTACCGTGATCGTGACGGCAGAGCAACGGGTACGGCAACTCACTCAGGCGGCAGAACAACCTACCGTGATCGTGACGGAAGGACGGTGGGAACATCTGAACATAAGGGGCCCGGCAGAAATTTACCTCCGGATCGCAGACGTGATCACCGCCTGAGAAGATAGTCTGCCGTATTTTTTGAGGATTTGCGGGTACAGACTGGGAATTTTATGAGCAGTCTGACGCAGCGGACTGTCTGGTTTTTTCCCTTCGGTTTAAAAAGGAGTTTTTTTATGAAGTTAACCGCACTGATTCTTGCATCTGTTCTTGCTCTGGTATCTTTGGACGCCTCTGCAGGTACAACCACATTCAGAGATAGCAGCGGCAACGCAACCGGCACGGCGTCAACAAGCGGTAATACAACCACGTTCAGAGATCGAAGCGGCAATGTTACCGGAACTGCAACGCGCGAAGGCTCCGGCTCCAT
>JAEEGJ010003870.1_pt1 | contig 53760 bp, 32 predicted proteins | sample 8958761 | NCBI WGS metagenome assembly JAEEGJ01 (sample SAMN16246546, study PRJNA631951) | gut metagenome | biome: gut microbiome; feature: rumen; material: RS-attached | host: Bos | place: Iran: Karaj | collected 2018-10
TCAAAGGACAAAAGATTTTCATAGGAATCGATGTCCATGCTAAAAGTTGGAAGGTGGCGATAGCCCCAGAGGTAGGAGCGGTAAAGGGTCATTCCCAAAAGCCCTCCGCGAAAGAGCTCTTTGACTTCTTGAAGAAGAATTACCCGGATGGAGAGTATCAGGCTGTCTATGAGTCTGGCTTCAGTGGCTTCTCTACCTACTATGCCCTGACGGAGGTTGGTATTGACTGTATCGTAATCCATGCTGCCGACGTTCCGACGACTCAGTATGAGGATGTGATGAAAACCGACAGGGTTGATGCTGCGAAACTGGCGAGATCACTGAAGGCCGGCCTGCTCAAGGGCAACTACGTCCCTGAGAAGCAGTACATAGATGACCGTTCTGTTGTCCGCATACGCAAGACTATACAGAAGCAGCTCAGCGGATACAAGTCGAGGGTCAAGCATCTGCTGCATTGTCATGGCGTGGAAATGCCTGAGAGGTTTTCAAAGATACAGACGCACTGGTCCAGGGCGTTTATCACGTGGCTGATGAAGGACGTGAAGCTTATGTCCGACACTCGCACATCTCTCGATTTGCTTATCAGACAGGTGGAGGTCATCAGGGGTACGCTATTGGAGGCAACACGCCAGCTGCGCAAGATGAGCCAGACGGAAAGATACAAGCGTAGGCACGATTTGCTAAGGACAATTCCTGGAGTCGGCCCTGTCGTTTCCATGTGCATCCTCACGGAGGTGTGTGATGTGAAACGGTTCCACAACGAGAATGAGTTTGCCGCCTATCTTGGCTTAATCCCGACAAGTCATAGCAGTGGTGAGAAAATCGTGCACGGTGAAAAGACCTTCAGAGGGAACAAACAACTCGGTCCGATGATTATCGAGGCAGCATGGGTTACCATCGGCAGGGATGCCGGACTCGGTGCGCAATATTTCCAGTACAAACAGAGGATGGAGCCACAAGAGGCGATAGTGAGAATAGCGCGTAAGCTGTCGAACATCATCTTCTCTGTCCTGAAGAATGAAAAGGAATATGTACCATACCAAACGGGTAATTGACATACGGAATATCAGACAACCTCACAAGACGACTCCTTGGTTTCTCTGAGGTACCGCTCTTTCGGTGTCCCCTTTACGCAGATTGTTGCGTCTTACTATATATTCTGAAGAAGTAAATTGATGGACGGATACGTCCGTGTCATCTCATAGAAGTTTGTCTGGTAGGTCTGTTGTCGGTAGTCTTTCTCAACCCAGCGTAAGGCGTTGGGCTGATCGCTACGTCTTCTTCAAAAGTCATCGTACTAACGGACTTCACGCTAAGTGATTGACAACAAATTGTTAATAAACAATAAATATTTTCCAATTATTTGGAAAGCAACATAGAAGAGAATAATGATAAAACTCCCTCCCTAAACAGGGAGGGTTGGGGTGGGTCTCTTGTTCTGTGGCACCCTTGTGGCACCCGTGACACCCTCCCGAAGAGGGTGCCAGCCCTTTATACAAAGGCGATGTGGCACCCGTGCACCCTTGAATCGAAGAAATCCTATATACAGAAAAAGGCTCCCACGTGAATGGAAGCCTTTTTTTGTATCATGAATCCATACTTATCACGTATGGGTATCAGTAAAGCGAACGCTTATTTCTTAAGCAGATAGCAATACGGATAAGTCACGAAGTTACCTGCTATACCATCATAGCCACCTGCGCCATAGCCAATACGCAGGGCATAGAACTCATAGTCACCAAAATCAACAGAGAAGTCGAAATAGATTCCCTCTTCGTCCTCAGACAACGCTGCAGTAGCATACGGCAGATTTGTCTCACGTGCACGATAAAGCTTCTCGCCATCGGTGAACATTACCATGGTAGTGAGCTTGTACTCCGTTCCTTCATTGGTCCAGGTCTGCTCCATGTCGTACATGTTAGGCAAGGTGAAGCTCTCTGTCTCCGCATCGAGGGTGATAGGAATCTCAAACGGGCCTGTAGTATTGCTGTACTTGCCTTTCCATGTCAGCGTACCTTCCGTATCACTTGTAGTTGCCAGCACTACGTCCATTGTCTTCCAACCGTTGTTATAGTAAACAAAGTTGTATTCGCCCTGAATATCCTTGGCAAAGTCGAACTGAGTGACGGTTATCGTCTTGCTGGCAGGTCCAGAAGTAAGCGTCACAGTGCCCGTGCGTCTCCAACCTGTTTCGTTGGCAGCCAAGTCTAACGTCAGCTCGTTTTTCCTTGCATCCCATTTGGCGGTGATCCACTCGTCGTTGCTCTTAGCAGAGACCGTTCTTGTATGACTGACAGGAATGGAAAGCGACTGGGCTTCATTTTTCAACGTATAGGAATCTTTCTCCACATCCAGAAGAATACCAATCTGATTAACGGTAATAACATCACTATACTGGCCCATCGTTATTTTGATAGTTCCCTGTCGAGCTTCTGCCTCATCATTGTCTTGCGCCACGATCTCAATATTACCAGTTTCTTCGTTGAAGACAGCGGTAAGCCATGATACCTGACTCTCTACTTTCACATCCTGGCTATGAATAACCGGAATAGCAAGCTTAGCATTATAGTCGGCAATCTGATACTCAAGTGAAGGAATGCCGTACTTGCTGCTCTTCTGCGTAGCAGTCACCTCGGCCTGTGTGCTGCCTGAAGTGATTTTAATCAATGCTGAACGTCCCTCCAGCGAGAGGTTGGGATTGGCTTTCACAGCGACCTTATTGCCTTGTACTGACAGCGTAAGCCAGCTGGCATCAGTAGTAGCCGATACGGTGCCACTGGCGTTTACCACGACGCTTCCATCGCCGCCATCAGCCTCAAACAGCACATCAGCGCTTGCTACTTCGAGCTTTGGAGTAGGCTCATAGGTAGCATCGTCGTTACCGCAGGCCGTGAACATAGCCACGCCTGCGAGTAATACGATAAAACTTAATATCTTTTTCATATTCTTATTTCTTTAAGATGTTTTTAGTTTGCAAACGGATTAGCCACTTCATCAGTTGTCAACTTGAAATACAACGACGAGTCTTTGTCGTCCGTCAGTATGAAGTACGACGGATTGTCATCATTGTCAGTCGTTAACGTGAAGGTAGTACTTACAAGGTAGTTTATCAGAACATTGTAACCGTTGCTGTAATACCAGTTTCCGCTGCTGTAGTTACGTGCTCCGTTATAAGTGAACTTAATCTGATTAGAACTAAGAGCTGTTACGTCAAGGCCCAAAAGTCCGCCATAGTTGGCGCTGGTGAAGAAGAGTCCATAACCATACGGATCACCGATATTGACAAATACCATTTGGCCAATGTTCTCACCTTCTTTGTCAGAAAGAGCCTTACAAGCGAGGAAGTACGACTGAAGGCCTGCGCTGACATTGCTGAGAGCCACGTAGAGCTCTGAGGAAACAAACATTCCGCTAAGAGGCACCTGACTGATAGAAATAACAGCCTTTTCGCCATTATACTCAACTACGATATGGCCTGTACGCTCCTGACCGGTATTCTGGGCAACTTTAATGACAACGTCCTTGCCGTTAGCAGTAACTGTAATCCAGTCAACATCTGGTGTATAAGTGAACCTATCTGCCAGGTTGAATTTGTAGTTAAGTGTCTGGGCCCCATTTCCGACAACGATGTTCTCACCAATGTTGTTGATGGCAATCGAAGTGGTCAGCAAGGCAGTGAACACCACGCTGTTGTCTTCCTGTGCAGTAAAAGTGCCTTCGTCCTCGTTGTACTTGAAAACCTTCACCTCTTTCCCTGCGATAGTGATGGGCTCATAAAACGTGAATCCATCCTTGTCGAAGCAGAAAGGAGCCTCAATAGTCTCTTCACCCTCCGCAGGAGTTTCCGGTGCTATGGTTATCTTTCTGCTGGAAGCAGCAATGCCGATGTTATATTTCTTACCGTCAATTTCTGCTACAGCTTTATCGAACACGAGGTTCTCTACAAAATCAGCCAGTTTCTGCTGATAATCAGAAATGCCCTCTGTCAACCTATGCATATACATGATATTGCCAGAGCGGTTTCCCTTCAGCGTGATGGTATTCTCGTCCTCGCTGATATCCAGGATGATAAAGATGTAATCACCGCCATAAGCCTCATAGCCACCCGGGCCGGAAGCACCTGTGGGGGTAGCGAAGTAATGCAGATATTCGTTATAAGTGTCGAAAGAGATACATGGTCCATCCTCGTTGTCGAGAATATACGTCGATTTGATTGACTTCGTAACATCGTCTGCAACTTCACTGCATACGGTAACGTATTGGTCATCAAACTTCAGCGTGTATGAATATCCGCCATACGCCTGTTCACTATGTGGGAAATAGTCCAGCACCCATCCGTTCTCGGAACTTAACAAGACTTTCTTTGCTTTATCCAGATAGTTGGCCACCCTATGTGAGGCACTCTCAGAGAACAGATCGTCTTGATCCTTCAGACATGATGTCAGCAATAATGCCGGCAACATCATAAGTAAAAATGATAATACTTTCTTTTTCATATTAGTCCTCCCCATTATCAGTTTTGTGATCCATTGATGGTAAGATCGGTCAAGTCAATCTTGCCTGTTGAAACATTGGTCTGACGGCGCAGAATACAATCGCGAAGATCATCCATATCGATGTTCCAAGTATCGGTCATGTAAGCACGCACGATATCAAGCTTTTGCTCAATGAGCACCCGGCCTTTCTGCGTCTGGTCGGGATCGCCGTCCCAAATGGCATCGGCCTCCTTCATGCGGCTTTCCCACCACTCGGCGCTGTGGGTGACATACTCGGCAACCATTTCGGCAAAATCCTCTCTGTCATTGGTCTGAGCGTATGCCGTTATGAAGCCACGCTTCAGGTAGTTGCTCACGTAAGGTTCAGAGAACTGGCTGTCGCTGACATACGAACTCGGAGTAACCTGACGGAAAGAAGTCGGATAATCCTTGTTCTGGTTCAGGATATGGGTAAACTCATGGTGAATAGTCTTGATGTAGTAGTAATTCAAGCCTTCTTCAATATCCATAGAAGCATTGTATGTTCCGCCGAGCACCTTATCAAGGTAATTGATACCCATCAGACATATCTTTCTGCCACCTTCGGCAGTTCCCAGCTCATAAGAACCATTATTACGGAAATGCCAAGTGCCGTCAAGGAAGAACATCTTAGGGAAGTTGGCACGGGTAAACTCGATACCCACCACCTCGTTATAAGTCTCCACACAAAGATATTTCACCAGATGAGCCATCTTGACTGACTGCCAAAACTCAGCAGGTACCGTATAATAGTCCAGATTGCTTTCAATCTCCTCAAACCGATACTTGAAATCGATGTTATAGGGGTTACGGAAATTCTCTTCCAGCCATTTGTCGAAATCATTCTGGACATAGCTGTCAACTGTGATGACGCTCTCACTCTTGATCTCATCCTTCTCACAAGAAGTAAGACCAAGCATCAGCAGCATCACTGGCATGAAATATAAATAAATCTTCTTCATAACAATTAATCCTCCACACATTTAGTTGAAACAATCTTAGACTCGTCAGTCGTCTTACGAGGGTTAGGCTCATAACCAGCTTCCACAACAGACATTGGAATCTGTATGGCACGGCGCGGGTCGTCAACAGTGAGCCAGTCGGTAAACTTCGTGGGAACACCTGAAGTATTTATGACTCGACGAGGAATTTCAATACCCCATCGCTTCACGTCAAACCAACGCATACCCTCTTGCAGGGTTTCATAGCGGCGGCACTGAAGCACAAGCTGGATGAGACTTTCCTGCTCAGACCCTTCCTTATCGATAGCGAACTTGGGATTCAAGTGCTTCTTAGGCGTCGATTCCACACTAACCTTTGGAGTTCCATTTTCATCATCATAAGAATATTTGATACTGGTCTCAAACTTAGTGGCGACCTCAGGTGTTACCGTAAACAACTTGTTCTTCTGTACGTTGCGCACCCACATAGTCAGATCCGCACATGCCTTGTCGTATTGCTTCAGCATAACGTATGCTTCGGCACGGTTCAGAAGCACCTCGTCTCCGGAAAATGCATTATATACAGTATGGTAATAGCCATTACCCTGAGCATCGAGCGTCTCGAAAAGTCGGGCTGTTCGCCATTGCGACCAACAATTGATTCCTGAGCCTTCATAGCGTTTGCTTCGGAAGTCGAATGAAGAAAAATTACCATTCCATAGTGCTGACAGTCCGATACCACCATTTTCGTCTGGGCCCACGGTTTCATATCTTCCCAAATAACTGTCATGAGCATATTTGGTACATACTGTCCATAATATTCCCTGATAAGAATAAGATGTCAGCAACATCAGATTGCATTTCAACGTAGGATCAATAAAATGCATGTTCGTCGGATCTTGCTGCCAGTCAGCGCCATACGGCATGGTCTGAAGAACAGCCCAGTCGCGGAGCATTAACTCAGGATTGGAGCCCAGCACCTGATTTGCACATTCAATGGCCTTTTCATACTTACCATAGTACAGATAGAAACGAGAGGCGAAACCGTAGGCTGCATTCCTATTGAAGTGATACTTTGGAACATTATAGTAACTGTCGCCCACGTATGGAAGTGCGGCTTCGAGATCTTCTTCGATGTGCTTATAGTTCTCCTGAACCGTTTCTCGCTGATACTTAGGATTCAGCTCTTTTTCTGATTCCGTGACATAAGAGACACCCAAAGAAGTTGCATCATTGGGATCATAGTGCATGGCAAACACATTCACCAACATGAAGTGAGCATAGGCACGACACATCAGTGCCTCAGCCTGCATCTCCCTCAGCGTAGTAGTGGTTGCGCCACCCATAGACTCAATTCCTTCCAATGCCACATTTGCAGCTTCTATACAGTTGTATAAATCCTCCCAATAGTTTTCCGGGGACTGGTTATCAGACTCCGTTACATCCTCCCATGCATAACACTGATCATAGAACCTTTCAGTTCTGACAGAAGGTATAGCAAGCTCGTCAGTATTATCAGAAGCCAATTCAGTAAATGCCATGTGGTCTGAAGTGGGATAAGCCGAGACGAGCAGCTGCTGAATTTTCTCCTCAGTGTTAGCCTCAGTACGGTTGTCGGGCAACTTATCCAAGAAATCGTTGCACGACGTCAGTCCCATGCCCAAGGCAATAATGGATAATCCAATATATTTCTTCATAATCGTATATACTTTATTATTCTTTCTATCTTATCTACCTAATTATTAAAGTCCTACACGGAGAGTCAATGTGAACTGCTTAGGCATAGGAACAGCCACACCACCGGTATTGAAGAACTCAGGATCCTGACCGTTGAGCTTCTTGTCGGCATAAATCAGGAAAAGGTTGGTGGCCTGCAGCTTCAGAGAGAGGTTGTTGAGCTTCAGCGGAGCAATCCACGTCTTGGGGAACTCATAGCCCAGTGAAATTTCCTTCATACGGATGAAGTCACCCTTGGCAATACGCTCGGTTGAATAGTTGTATGCATTATATGCATAATTCAAGTTGGTATCGTTCTCATTTTGACGTTGTGAAGCAATCACAGGTATCGTGGTGGTATTCTCATCACCAGGAACCATCCAACGGTTGGCAAACTCTTTCGGCATAGAATTCAGGTCGTTGTATACGTTTTTGAAGATAGGATCCAGACGAACCACATTACCGAACGAATAAGTGATGAACACATTGAGCGTAAGACCTTTGTACTTGAAGATGTTACCAAATGAACCAACATCAGTAGGATCTACACTTCCGCTATACTCAAGGAAGCCCATTTTCTCCTTGTCACGAGTCTGGAAATAGATACCGGTAGAAGTAATATTGCCGTCCTGATCAAGGAAGGTAGGAAGACCCTCATTTGTCAGGCCCCTGAACGGGATGCTGAACAACGAACGTACGGGATATCCTTCAAGGGCAAAACCATTGCCACTGACCAGGTCGATCACTCGCTGGTTATTCTCCAACTCCGTCACCTCGTTGTGGGTGTGAGAGTAGATGAAGTTGGTTGTCCAACTAAAGTCCTTGGTCTGAATATTCTTAGTTGTCAAGCTTATTTCAACACCATTTGACTTCATGGATGCTACATTTCCGTACTTCTTACCACCCATTTGTGTATTCACGATACCAATCAGGTCGTAGTTGTCTCGCTTATACCAGTCCATTTCAAAGTTAATGCGATTGTTCAGGAAACCTAACTGGATGCCGAGGTTCAACTCATGTTTCTTCTCGAAGGTCAGTTCACCGTTGGCACGGTCGCTCTCCTGCAGTCCGCTCTCACGCAGACCTGCTGATGGGCGCCAAGGATTGTAACTCTTGATAACAGGGAGTGAGTTGGTCACCCATGAAGGACCACTCTCAGCTGTCAGCGAATAAGAAGCCTTCAGCGTAGCAGTAGTCAGAGCCTGCTTAAAGACCTTGTGGAACCAAGGCTCCTCGTGAGCATTCCATGCACCGGATACGTTCCAAGTAGGCAGCCAGCGAGCCGAACGGCTCTTACCGAGTTTGTTGGTACCTTCATAACGGATAGTACCGTTAATGGTGTAACGACCCTTATACGAGTATGTAGCGGTGCCGAAGAAAGCAGCACGACGCTCGTGGGTATTGGTCAGCGTATAATAGTCGGTATTCTCTTCTGCACCTTTTTTGAACACCTCATAAGCATAGTTCGGAATCTCACCCAATGAGTATTGCATACCCCAGCCACGGAACCAGTCAGCCGTACGGTCGATATTGTTCACCTCCATACCTGCATACAGGTTCACAATATGGTCGTTGGCATAGACATCGTTATAGGCTGCCGTAGCACGGAAGTCCCATGCATTCATACGGTGGGTTGATTTATTGTAGATACCACCATAAGGCAAAACGGAAACAGGCATGGCAAAAATATCTTCCGGATCGGTGTACAGGTACATATTATTCTTTCGAATCGTTGTATTATCCATAGCACGGTATGCCTGCGCCTGGTTTGACTCGTCCATAATCTGATGGTTCTGAGTGGACTGATTAAACTTGTAAGCAGCCAGAACTCCCAACTCAACTTTTTGGATGGGTTTATACTTCAGTTCACCCTGGAAACGCATATCAAGAATATCAAGATCGATAAAGTTGTTGTCCAACTCATGCAAGATATTGAATGGAGCGTAGTTGCGGGTATAGAAAGTATTCACATCAAGAGCACGAGAGGTATTCAACGCATAACTGTATGGGTTGATATCAAATGAACGGTTTACTGCACCAGATACCACATCAAGCTCTGAGTTCAAGGTTCCTGGTGCCTTCTGCTTACGATAGCTGGCATTAGCAATCATGTTAAAGGTCACCTGATTTGAAATCTTGAATGAATTGTTCAAGTTAGCAGTATAACGCTCAACCTTAGACTGCTTGGTCCAACCTGGATCAAACATAGCTGAAACAGAAGCATAAGTCTGTGCGCGCTCCGTACCAGTGGAAATACTTACAGAGTGGTTGTGCTGGATAGCATTGGTGAAAAGTTCATCAAACCAGTCGGTATTTCTGTACTCAGCCTGACGCAGGTAGTCGGCTCTTGCCTCTAATGTATTGGGCAGGCCATACTGACCGGTGGTTGGGTTGTACTCAGTAATCAACTGATACATTTTACCATAGATACCGCTCGAGGCTGCATTGGATATTTCCGCATAGTTCAGATAACCCTTCTGCTGCATTTCCTGATAGATAGCCATCTGATCCTGAGAGTTCATGATGTTGAACGTAGAATAGCTGGGCTTCAGACGCATGGTGTATTCACCGGTATAGTTGATACGGGCCTGTCCAGCCTTACCCTTCTTGGTGGTGATAACAATCACACCGGCCATGGCGCGGGCACCATAGATAGAAGTAGCGGAACCGTCTTTCAGAATATCGAAGGTCTCGATGTCATCGGAGTTCAAGCCGGCAATGGCTGAAGAAATCAGCGTATTGGCATCACCCGAGGAAAGGTCATCGGCTGATACGTCGGTAACATCATCCATAATCACACCGTCAACCACCCACAGAGGCTTAGAGTTACCATAGATAGACGTGGCACCACGAACGCGGATCTTAGGAGCCGTACCAAAAGTACCAGATACGTTCTGCACGCTCACACCGGCAGCACGTCCTTCCAGAGAACGGGAAATATCGGCCATACCGTCAATCTTAGCCTCAGAAGCATTAATCTTGGTGGATGAACCGGTAAACAGACGTTTGTCCACTTTCTGCATACCCGTTACCACCACTTCTTCAAGTGCTTGGGCGTTACTGGTCAACTGAACTTTCATGCCGTTCTGGGCCCTTACCTCTTTATTATCGTATCCGATGTAAGATACTACGAGGGTCTTGCCTTGAACATTGACAAGCGAGAACTTACCATCGACATCCGTCACGGTGCCGGTCTTCGTTCCCTTCACCATGACTGATGCACCGATAACCGGTTCACCTGTCTCGTCAACAACGGTACCTGTCACATTGCTCTGTGCCAGGGCTGTTGTCGCGCTTAGAAGGACACATAAAAGTGCCATCAAGAACTTTTTCATTTGCATAATAATATTCTCTCGTTAATTAATAATATTAAGTTTCAAATCGATATAGCGAAAATAATAGTTTGCAAAAATAAACACTTTTTTAAAAAAAACCAAACATTTATGCAAAAAAATCGAATTTACACCCGTTTTTCTATCAAAAAACAATTTTTCGACACCATTTCTTAACGTTTAGTAGGTAAAAATATCGTACTTCAAAAAGAAAGATGCATCCAATCTTTTGAATGCATCTCCATTTTTTATTTCACTACTTTGCGGCCATTCACGATATAGATGCCTAGTGGCAAGTTGCAACCGTACCCGCCAAGATAACGGCCATCGAGCGACCAAACTCCCTGCCGATCGGTTGGCAATGGGTGCGTAACAACTCCCTGAATAGAAGTGGTATCTTCAGGCTTCACTACCAGCACTTCGTCGAGGAAGAAACGGTTTTGAGTGGGTTGGAAAGTCAGCTGAGTGACACCTGTGCCCGTAATCTCAACGGTATATTCTGTCCACTCTTTATTACCCAGATCAAATGACGCTACAGCCGTTCCATTTACACTAAGCACCAGACCACATTCTTCTAAAAGCCAAGCAGCAGCTTTAAAAGTAAGCCTGGCCGTTCCTTCAAGCATGAATGCTGGGGTAGTAGCAATACCATCAATTTCCCTGGTTCCAAACCTTGCACACTTATTGCTCCCAAAACACTTATCCTTAATAACAGACCATCCTACGTTATCAGGCACAAACTCGGATCCAGCACCATTCCATAGACCGTCGTTACCGCCTTTTCCGCTGCACTTATCAAACGATTCATAGAAGAGATAGTCGCCGGTGGGCTCAATCACCGTAGAATCGTCACCCTCTCCCGAAGAAGACCCTTCTCCCAATTGGAAGTTGAAGGAGATGGTGCCGTCGGCGTTCTGGGTGATATCAGAGAGACTGATGTTGGCTTTTTGGGTACCGTCGGTATTCTTATTGTAGAAAAGGGCAGCCGGACTCGACGTATTGTTTAACACCTTATTCCTATGCCTGGGATAAGTATCGCCCGACACACCATAATAGGTATTGAAATTGTTATCGGCGGGAATGACTGTACAGCGCTGACGCTCAGGCGTATTGTTCACCACATTATAGGCCCAATACCAATAATCATAATCTACATGCATGACGAGCAGGCCGTTGCCGTAGGCTTCTGCATCCCATCCCGTAGGCTGTATGTTCTGCAAGATAAGGTATTCATTACGGTGAGCCGGATTGTAGATTATAAACACATCGCCATAGTCGGACTGCGACTTCATATCGGTCACCAATGTATCTGCAGCCAATTCTTTCGGCTCTATCCATCCGCAGAACCAGCGCTCGTAGCCTGTATAGTTGCAGGGCACATAGCCATCGCCATTGTAGCAACCACGGTCCATCAACGACCAGTAGGACATACCGTAGTTGTCACCATCTTCTCGGGTATCATAAAAGTCGGGAAGTCCCATACAATGGGAGAACTCATGGCAAAGGGTACCGATGCCGTCTCTATTGTCGTATCCGTTGAGTTCGGGTCCACAGGCATAGGTGTCAATCTTCATCTCTTGAAGTTCCAAGGGATCACCCGCATGGTAACCATCGGGCGACAAGGCCGAACTGAGGTCATATGCATGAGGCCAGATGGTGCTTGTATCTTGAGTATCGGCCTGACCATGACCGGCATACATCACATAGACCTGATCCACGTAGCCGTCATCGTTCCAATCATAGTCAGACCATTTCACCTGTTCATCCACCAACTGGCAGGCTTCGATAATCATCTCATGAACAAACTCCGTACCGCCGTCACCGGCATAGTACTCCATTTCCTTGGAGACAGTGACAGGTCCCACCACATCAAAAGTGAGATCAAACTGCCCGTTGCTCTGGCTGTCGAAATAATCATGCACAGAACCAACGGCGCCATACTTGTCAGTATAGCCCACTTTGTTGGCCATTTCCAACAACACCTCTTGCGTATTCTCGGGCTTAAAGGTCTTGGTAGGGGATTCCACTAGGATGATGATACCCTTCTTGCTGCCCTTGTAAGACGTAGGCTTTCCAAACTCTCCGGCCTTACGGGGAGCTGCCTTACGTACATTCTGTCTGCGGATGAGACGCTGTTGACGACGCTGTTGGAGTTCTTCCATACTGGTAGGAATGGCATAGTCGGACGTAGCCGAAAGCGTAAAGGCACGCCCGTCGTCGGTCATCCAAAAGTGACAGTGCTCATCACCTTTCAATTGCGCCTTCACCTGACTACCGTCGGTCAAGGTCAAGGTTTTCCATTGTCCACGCTTGGCAGGCACAGCTTGGGCTGCCAGGCAAACAGTTACCAGTAGCAGTATGGAAAGTATCTTCTTCATCTTTCTGATTATCACGATGTTTTTAGAAACGGAATGGGGTGCAAAGTTACTACAAATGAGCGAAATACCAAAATAAAAGACCTTTTTTTTGGAATTTCCGAATGCAGTCTTTACTTATGTAAAGTTACGATTTTATTTCTGAATATGAAAAATATTCAATAAATTTTCATTCTTTTTCGGCAAAAGCGGATTGCATCTCAACAGATTTCCCATGCAGATAGGCTTTAAAGCCCTCATCACCAAGCACCTGAATGTCTTCAAACAGCCCCAACACGAAACGCCCGATACCGAGGTAACTGCACACAGGCAGATGCAGGAGCCAATGGCGATCATCCTCCTGCGTAATGAAAGGAACGGATGCGGGATATTCCTCACGTAAAAGATTGCTGGACAATGTTCCCATCCGCAGGTCAACGGTGTATTGCCGTTCGCCGCTGAACATAAAGGCGTCGGTATATACCTGACGGTGCTCTTCTTCATGAAGCCATTCGTCATCGAGTATCTCCACATTTTCCATGCGGGAAAGTTTGTAGGTCTTGTTCAGGCCCGACGACAACTCGTGACAGCGAACATCCTGATTGCCGTTCATCATCAGATAGGGTTCTACCAGACGGTCTTTTTTGGTTTGGCTATGCCCCGACGAATAGCCTTTCAGCACAGCTATGCGCTTCAACTTGATGGCTTGGCAAAGCATCGACACCTTGCGGGCCTGCTGCTCGGCCAACTCACTGTCGTTCTGGATGTCAAAGTCGTAGAAGCGTGACAGCTTGCGCTTGATGTTCTTCACCAAGGCATCTTCTTCCACCTTATTTAATATACGCATGAGGGCAATGGCCTCTTCCTCGGAAAAGGAGATGCGGGCGATGAGTTGCTTGAAGAAAGGACTTTCGCGGTCGATACGATAATAGGGGCCCTGCTTCTCAACGATGAACCCACAATCGCGATAGAAGTCGAGATAGTAATACAGGCTACGGCGCGACAGCCCAAAGCGCTGGCTCAATTCTTCGACGGTCAACGATTTGTTCTGCGAGAGAGCCAGCAGCAGTTGCAGCTGCATTTCTAATTTATCGTGGCGCATACTAAAACTCAAACGGAATATCAAGTTGTCCGTCGCCCAAGAGATTATAACTCATGCGATGATAGGGAGTTACACCGTATTGGCGGATGGCCTCGCGATGTTTCTTCGTGGGATATCCCTTGTTCGACTTCCAGTCATACTGCGGATACTCCTCCGCTAATCCATCCATGTAGTCATCCCTGTAGGTTTTGGCCAAAATAGAAGCGGCAGCTATGGAGAGGTACTTCGCATCGCCTTTCACAATACATGTATGGGGAAGAGGCATTTGTCCTCCCCCTATAGGGGGAGCAGAGAGGGGGTCTTTATACGGCTTGAACCTATTCCCATCTACGATGATAGCCTCGGGCCTTACCGTCAGCTGATCGAGTGCCCGATGCATGGCCAGAATCGAAGCGTTGAGAATGTTGATTTTGTCTATCTCCTCCGGTGTCACCACTCCCACAGCCCAAGCCAGAGCATCACGCTCGATAATCTTGCGCAACTGATGACGCTTTTTGTCGGTCAATTGCTTCGAATCGTTCAGTTCGTCATTCTGGTAATCGGCAGGAAATATCACGGCAGCTGCATAGACGCTGCCTGCCAGACAACCACGGCCAGCCTCATCGCAACCAGCCTCTATCTTTCCTTCATTATAGCAATTCTTTAACATAAGAATACGTTTAAGCAAATAATTAAAAACTATTTAACGTTAAGAAGCAGAAATAATTCTACTTGTGAACATATTGTGCACAAAGGTACGATAATTTTGCCAACGAAACAAGAACTTGACTAAAAAGTTTCAGGTTTCAGATTAATATAGTTATCGTTAAGGTTATCGTTATCGTTAAAAAAATTATGGAAAAACAAATGACCATTCAGAGCACATGGATGCTCCTTGAAAATGTAAAAAACGTCGCAAACCGCCCCGTAGAATGGTTGCGCCAGTATTATTCATCGGTATTGGAACGCGACATCAACATGCGCCAGACTTGGAGTCTGATTGAAGTGCAGGCAGCTTTCTTCGCCGGCATCATGCCCGCCAATTACAGCCTGTGGCTACGCGCTGCTTGCTGCGCCTGGTTCCTTTGGGCCCTGAAGCGCTGCCGCCGGATGCTTTAAAACATCTGACTGACACGCCGGATGCCAGCCACGAGCGCATCCACCTCTTCCTTTGTGTTATACAAAGCGAAGGAGGCGCGCACGGTACCCAGAATGCCCAGACGGTCCATCAAGGGCTGAGCGCAATGATGACCGGTACGGACGGCAATGCCCAGACGGTCGAGCAGCGTGCCCATATCCATGTGATGGATAAGTGAACCTGACCCACCCTCTTGTCCCTCCCTGTGAGGGAGGGAAGTAAATACATTAAAGGATATGACGGCATCGTGACTTTGGTGTTGGTGGTATGGGGAAGGGCCGTAAATTTGCAGATTGGGAATCTCAGCTAGCTTTTCCATGGCATAGCGTGTCAATTCCTGCTCGTAGGCCATGATATTGTCCATGCCAAGACTGTTCAAGTAGTCGATAGCACGGGCCAATCCGGTGGTAGCCACATAGTCAGGGGTTCCGGCTTCAAACTTCAGTGGTGGACGCTCGAAGGTGGTTTTCTCAAAAGTCACCGTAGCAATCATCTCTCCCCCACCCTGATACGGGGGCAGTTTCTCCAGCCATTCTTCCTTACCATAGAGCACACCCACACCCGTGGGGCCATACATCTTATGCCCTGACAGGGCAAAGAAGTCGCAATCCAAATCCTGAACGTCAATCTTCAGATGGGGAGCACTCTGCGCGCCATCCACCAGAAAAGGAACGCCATGACGGTGAGCCGTGGCAATCATCTCCTTCACAGGATTCACCGTGCCAAGCACATTACTCACCTGTGTACAGCTCACCAGCTTCGTGCGCTCCGTGAACAGCCGTTCATATTCATCCAGTTGAAGCACACCATCGTCAGTCATCGGGATTACCTTCAGTACGATGCCGCGTTTCTCAGCCTGCAACTGCCAGGGAACGATGTTGGAATGATGCTCCATACAAGAGATAATCACCTCATCGCCAGCCTTCATCTGCGATTCGCAGAAAGTCTGTGCCACCAGGTTGATACTCTCCGTAGTACCCCGCGTAAAGACTATCTCCTCCACTTTCGCGGCATTGATGAAGCCGCGCACCTTCTCGCGGGCCTCCTCATGCAGGTCGGTAGCCCGTTGTGAAAGGAAGTGTACCCCGCGGTGCACGTTGGCATTCACATTATAGTATTCATCTACGAGCGCCTCCACCACCTGCCGGGGCTTCTGCGTCGTGGCTCCATTATCGAGATAGATGAGCGGCTTGTTGTAAACCGTCCGCGAAAGAATCGGGAAATCCTCCCGTACCTTATTTATATCGTACATACTCAATTATAATTGCTGCAAAGGTACAAAAACCTTTTGAATGATGCAAATTAAACAGGGCAAAGCCACTTAAAAACAAAAAATTGAAACTTTTTGGGCAATTTATTTTACTATTTCAATCCTTTTGCTTATTTTTGCAAATGATTAATCAAAAAACCACTTATAGTCGGCAAAGAATTTATCTAACTACAGTTTAATTAAATAGCTTTTAGCACATGAAAAAAACATTTACCCTACTGATGCTGACATTATTCTTGTCAGTACTGGCGTTCGCCCAAAAGCGAGAACGCCCGATGCCGGTGTTACAAAAGACGTCGGTGGCACAAAAGATGCCGAAGAAGCAGATGATTCCTGTTTCTGTGGCGAAAAACAGGGAACCCGTTTCCATAACGAATCATCGGTTCTCTGCTCCACCACAGAACAAAAACTTTAGTTCAAAAAAACCATTAAAGGCTCCTAAAAAGGCACCTTCAGAAGAGGGATACTACTATTCTTTTTCTGATGGAACTTTAGGCGTTTGGACAGCCATTGATGCCGATGGAGACGGTAATAATTGGGAAGTACCGACATCTGGTGTACAAGGACGTGATGGAAAGAACGGATCCTGTGCCGTATCTAAAAGTTACGAAAATGGAGTTGGTGCTCTTAAACCGGACAACTATCTGGTTTCCCCAAAGATGGCTCTTGACGGCAGTATCACTTTCTGGGCAAAAGGACAAGATGCGACTTACTGCAAAGAACACTTTGGCGTTGCTGTTTCAACAAACGGCAACACCAGCGATAAGGAGTTCACGATCATTAAGGAATGGACGGCCACTTCAATCTGGACAGAATATACCGTTGACTTAAGTGAATTCAAGGGGCAAGAAGGCTATGTGGCCATCCGCCATTTCAATTGCACAGACCAATTCTACCTGGATGTGGATGACATTACGATTGCCACCTCCACTGAACTCACTGGCACGGACGAGCCAACAACACCCATAGACAACACCTTGGTGACGCCCCCCGAAGACCTAGAAACTTCAGAATGGGTATTCACTGCTACACAAGTGAATTTCGATGAGGATGGCAATGAATCTTACGAAGAGTATTCAAGTAACGTGAATGTAGGTTTCGACGGGGATGATGTCTATGTACAAGGTCTCTGTGAGTATCTTCCCGAAGCTTGGATAAAAGGAACCCGTTCCGGAGACCAAGTTACATTTAAGAAAGGTCAGTATTTTGGCGAGTATGTATATGAATTCTACTTTGTCGGTTATGGAGAAGATGGTATCTCAGATGTAACAATGACCCTCAATGAAGATGAGAACAAACTAACTGCCTACGAATGGGTTTTGATAACCGACAGCCCGGAAGACGTATCTGCTTTCTTCATATTTGCAGAAGCTGAAATTACAAAGCCATTGGAAAAAGCGGCTACTCCTGAGACACCAACCATTAACGATGGTGCTGTTCATGGGGCTTACGGTTGGGGCTATATCTTAGCTACTATTCCTACCGTGGACACTGAAGGAGATCCGATGATTAAAAATAATCTGACCTATCAGATTTATTCTGAAATCAACCATGAGCAGCAACCATTCGTGCTGAAAGCAGGAGATTATAGAGAATTGACAGAAGACATGACTGTTGTCCCATATAACTTCACAGACAGCTATGACATTGTGGTTAATTATAACAATACAGGCCTGCACTTGATTTATCTGAATGCCAGCGATATTGCCAACTGGAACAAGGTGGGTATCAAGGCTATCTATACCGGACTCGGCGAGACTCATGAGTCGGAAATCTTCTGGTACACCCTCCAGGAATATCCTTCACACAACGTGACCATTGCCGAGACCACGAACGGAACGGTTACAGCCGACAAGGAGTCCTGTCCGGAAGCCGACGAGGTGACGCTGACCGTTACTCCCGATGAAGGCTATCAGCTCGATGCACTCACCGTGAAGGATGCCGACGGCAACGACGTGAAGGTGACTAACAACCAGTTCGAGATGCCGCTTACCGACGTGACCGTGACCGCTACGTTCAAGAAGGCTCCCGTAGATGTTGACATCACCGTGGAGAGCGGAAATGACATCTATGCAGCTGTGACCGAGGCCGCCGGTGGTGCTCCTGTCAAGAACCTCACCATCACCCTCGAAGAGGAAGGTGAATACACCATCAGCAACTCGCTGACCATTCAAGGCGGCTTGCTTTTCATCGGTAACGGTGCAACCATCGATGCCAGCGGCCTTACCCAACCGTTCATTGCATTCAGCAAAGAGCCAACTATCACCCCCGTGGCAAGCGGCCAGTATGTCATCGAAGATGATATCGAGATTGATAATGTGATTGTAAACGGACTGACCAAGGCCCTGTTCGCCGACAACGGCAAGAGTTATGCCTATGTGAACCTGAGCGTGAAGAACAGTCTGTTCCACTACACGACCCAGGGCAACGTGGTATTCAACTTCGCATCTTCAATGGCCATCAACTTCAACATCCTTGGTTGCACGTTCTACAGCGATGCTCCAGGCACGGGCAACTTCATTGCCATGAGCGGTAAGCGTCCTTGGCAAATCACTGGCTTCGAGTCGGAGACCGGCAAGTTCACTTGCGCGAACAACACATTCTACAACGTGGCCAAGAGCAAGCAGTTCATGAACACGAACTCACTGAAGGGTCAGAAGTACCTCTATGAGTTCAACTCGAACATCTTCGTCGATGTGTCTAACAAGAAGATCTACGGCAACATGACGAACAACACGAAGCAGCTGACCACTGACGGCTTGAACACCTATATGTTTGATGGTGCATTCTTCAATGAGACTAACTACAACGGTGATGAGGGTCTGCAGACCGATCCCGGCTTCGCCGATGCCGCAGGCGGTGACTTCACGCTTGACTTCGCTAGCGAGCAGTGGGCCCAGAAGACAGGTGACCCGCGTTGGCTGAGTGCAGACCCTACCGTGATGGTAGCTCCCGAGAGCGGTGACTTCGCCGCCATCGTGGCCCAGGCCGTAAAGGAAGGCAAGGAGACGCTTGCCCTGCCTGCAGGTGCTGCCTACAAGGCCGGCTCTACCGTCTATGTGGATAAGAAGCTGAACATCATCGGCGACGAGAGCGATCCCGCCACACTCGAGCTCGGTATGAAGGGATTCGTCATCAAGGATGCCCTCGACATGGAGAATATGATCATCGACGCTGCTACCAACGCCGAGCCGTTCATCGCCCTGAGCGCAGAGCCCAATGAGGAACTCCTCGGTGCCAACAACGGTTCCAGCTATTACAACATCATGGATCCCGTCATCCTGCGCAACCTCACTATCACCGGCGTGAAGGGTAACCTGCTCTACGACAACGGCAAGCCTTATGCCCTGGACAATGTGCTGATTGAGAACTGTATCGTACAGCTCCGTACCCCGAAGGACAAGAAGGAGACGGTGATCTACATGAAGGGCGGCGCCATCCGCATGCTTGAGGTGAACACCTCAACGTTCTATCAGAAGGGTCAGGGCGACAACGACTACTTCGTTCGCTATGGTAACAACATCAATCTGAACCGCATGGGCTACACCATAGACATGGAGGCTGAGGACTTCGTTCCTCAGGGCTTCATCTATGAGAGCAACACTTTCTACAAGGTGGCCTACGAGGGACAGTGGGGTAACTACAGTGGCTTCAACGGACAGAAGTTCACGGCCTTCACCGTGAACAAGAACATCTGGGTGGACTGCGGAAGCGGTCAGATTGCCCGCCGTATGCTCGGAGGCCGCGGAGCCGGCAGCTATGAGGTTTGCGAGTTCGACCAGAACACGTACATCTACAACGGTTCGGCCGATACCGAAGGTACGGTGAAGAACGGCGAGCCCGTGGGTACCTACGACGTGAGCGGCACGGCCATCACGAAGGTTCCGACGTTCAAGCTCGTTGCCACCGGCGACTTCACGCTCGACGCCAACGACGTCCAGAACAAGCAGCAGACCGGCGACCCGCGCTGGTTCGCTGAGGAGGAGGCTACGGGTATTGTCAACGTTAACGCTAACGTTAACGATAGCCAGGATGCTCCTGCCTACAACCTGGCCGGTCAGCGCGTGAACGCCAATACCGCCAAGGGCATCATCATCAAGAACGGACGCAAGTATGTGAAGTAAGTGCGTAGTTGCAAGTTTCAGGTTTCAAGTTTCAGGTTTGCAAAAGTTCTTGAAACTTGTAACCTGAAACCTGAAACCAAATAAAGGGAGGCATCCGATGGATTCGGATGCCTCCTTTTATAAATAGCCTCCAGCCACGCTATGGCTGGGCGGATTACAAACTAAATTAGTTTGTTCTGCTTCCGCGCATCAGAAGCATTGCTTCCGATGATAGTTTGAAGAACAAAGTAAATTAGTTTGTACCCGAACCTGTAAAAGTTGCAAGTCTATGGCGGCTTTTTCAAAACTTTTGCTTACCTTTGCAGCACAGACAAAGAATACTATAACAAATTGATATCGATTATGAAACTTAAAAAGAATGGTATGAGACATCTCATCATGCTGTCCCTACTGATGTGGGTCTGCACTGCTGCCAATGGTCAGCGGCTGATGGAAATATCCTATACCGGCGGCTCGGCCTCCGAGGTATTTGCCATGTCGGACATCGGCCGCATGTGGTTCGAGGAGGCTTCACTGGCTATGAACGTTGGCTCACCTGCCGTGAAGCACGTATTGCCGTTGAAGGGTATCCGGAAGATCCAGTTCACATCCTCCACATCCGTGAAAGCCGTGGAAACGGAGGACGCATCAGCCAGGGCATCAGTCTATGACTTGCAGGGCCGTCAGGTGCTGACGGGTGTTCCTGCTGCTGAAGTCAGCGCACGGTTGCGTGCGTTGCCCCGTGGCGTGTATTTAGTGAAAAGTAAGAGTAAAACCATAAAAATAGCAAACTGATGAAGAAATTATTACTGATGACGGTTTGCCTGCTGATGGCCGTAACCACCCAGGCACAAGAACCCAATACATTAACCGTGCACTTGAAGGACGGAACGACCGTACCTTACAATGTGGAAGATATTGACTACCTCACGTTCGATACAGACGGCACACCCCAAGAAGGCGAATTGCCTTCTATCCTTGATGGCAAGGTATATGCTCTCAGCCTACCCTCCCTTACCGTTGGCGAGAATGACCCCGTGGTTTATCAGATTATGGCCAATGGTCAGCAAGTGGCCGAGGTGTGTCTGGAGTATGTACGTCAGGAAGGAGTCGTTGACGAGCAGATGCTGGTAGCCTATCCCATCGGGGATGATGGCAAAGCCAACCTGACGAAAGGCTATACGCTCAAGGACGGCGGCTCGCTGGTATGGAATCTTTCAACTAACACCTGCACCTATACGGCAGGCAGCGGCTCGGGCGTTCCAGCCTCTCTCTATCTCGACGACGGCAATTTCACGACCAGCACGACGGAGAGCAACGTGATTTCCACCACCGCGCAGCAGTATAAGTTGAAGGATGTGCGCGGATTGGAAGAAAACGAATATTCCATCGTGAAGATTGGCACTCAGTATTGGATGGGTGAGAACCTTCGTGCCACCAAACTTAATGACGGTACCAACATTACTATGTATAAGGCTACTCAGGGTGATCAATGGAATAGTACCAATAGTCCGGCCTATCATATATTTGGAGATGGAGAAATCTCGGACATTATGACTGAGTGGGGCTGTATGTATAATGGTTATACAATAGCCAGCGGCAAAGCTGCTCCAAGTGGATGGAACGTCACGACAATGGATGATTGGCAGACTTTAAAGACCTATTTGGCAAAAAGTCAATCTGTAAAAGTTAAATCGAAATTTGATTGGAATGATACTCCAGGAAATGGAAATAATCTTTCCGGACTGAATGTAAAGCCTGGTGGCATTTTTTCATATACCTCTATGACAGATGATGAATATCAGTTCGCTCGTGCTTTCTATTGGACTTCTACTCCATATGACGGCAATAAGTTCGGGGCGGTAGCTATATTTAATAGTATATCCATATATAATACCGATGGTGATCCTCTTTTCCAAAACACTTATGAGAGAGGCTATTACATCCGTTGCATCCGCAAGTAAAAAATATCTATCTATATTAAATAACAAAGCTTATGAAAAGATTTTTATTTTTAATGACGTTACTGCTGACCATGCTCTATGGTCGTGCAGCCACCGAAGTCACATTCGACTTCGCTGCCAACGAGTGGAAACATCCGTTAGGTAGCGGTATTGGTGCAACCGCCGATGCAGGCAATCTGGATGAACTCACGAAAGACGATGTGCTGGCCGTGTTTAAACACACTAAGCAGACATTGTATAATGGGAATATACAAGAGACCACCCATCCAAGATACTGGACTGGTCCTCAGGTGTGCTTGTACAAAACCAATGTTTTGAGACTCGTAGCTCCCGTTGGCAAGGCTATTACAAAGGTTGAATTCACCGCTACTAGCACCAGTGATTTTGGACTGACTGCTGCCGGCGGAACACTTACTGGAACTACCTGGACAGGCAATGCCGCCTATGCTAAGTTCACAGCCACCAAGACAAACCGTCTTACAAAGATGGTGGTGACACTCGATGATGCCAGTGCCGAAACAGACAAGACCAGTGATGCCGATGAGATAGTATTCCTCGACTTCAACGATCCGACTATCCATAAGGAGTTTGATGTAGTTTCCACTACATATTTGACTGAAGACATCGTGCTGAGCGATGGTCATCGTGACAGCGATGACTTGATTGACGGTGAAGACCGCGTGACCACAACGATTCCCTATATTCCTGATGTGGCAAATTCCAGACAGAACTATCTCCGATATTTCGGTTCTAAAGTTTCTATGTATCTGCGTGGCGGAAAGGTGGTCTTCAAGACCAATTCCGACAAGATATTCAAGAACATTAAGATGACGGCTTCGGCATTTAATGCCACCCTGAATGGAGAAGCAGTGACTAAGGACCAGATAACCGGCGACGGATGGGAAGGCAACTCCAACATCGTGGAAATGGAAGTTACTGAAGGAACAAACATCTCTAACATTACCTTCGTCATTGCCGACAAGCCCATAGAGGAAACGGTTGAACCGGAACTCACAGAGTTCTACATCATGGGTAGCGGCACGGAAAACGAATGGGACAATACGACAGCGATGACGCTCAACGAAGAGACGGATGCCTTTGAGTATGATTTGACACTTACGAGTACAGGGTATATCACTTTCGGTGATGTCGCGTTTACGGATTGGGATGATTTCAATGCTAACCACCGCTATGGTATTGGCGAGGGTGATGTTAATGCAACACTTGACACACCGACAAAACTGGAGAAAAACAACGGTTGCCTTGTGATTACCGAAGCCGGAAAGTACAAAGTCACCGTGACAAAGGATCTCGAGGTGACCATCACCAAGACGGGAGATGTCACAGCAGAGATTTCAAGGGTGCAGATTTGCGGTGCTACGGATCCGGAATGGAGCAATCGTATCGACTTTGACCTGACCAAGGGTGAGGGCGAAGAAGAAGTTTATACTGGTGTGCTTGACCTGACGGAATCTACCAACGACGTGGAGTTCAAACTGGTTGTCAATGAGGGTACATGGATTGGATTTAACCAACTGACGCTGGATGCTCCCGAAGGCTGGGTGGAAGGACCTAACGGTGATGGCAACAACTTCGTGCTGAAGAATGCTTCTACCGGTTACCGGACATACACTGTAACGGCTACATGGGAAGTCAATGCAGATGCTTCGGCCAATTGGACACTGAAGATTGAAGGTAAAGACAAAAGCGTTATTGACGTAACTATCGGCGATGAGGAGATTGCCGCTGCTGGCAATGATATCGCCGCTGCTGTAGACGCTGTTATAGGAAATGCTGCAGCAGGCAACATCACGGTGAACCTGGCTGAGGGTGGCGAGTACACCTTATCTGCTTCTCTGGAAGCAGGAGGCAATATCATCATCAACGGTGCCGAGGGCGCTGTGATTGATGCTTCCGGCAATTCGGGTGCCTTCATCCAGAATACTGCCAGTCCTTTGCTTGAAGCCAACGGCAAGGGTGCCTATGTTGTGGACAACGTGACCATCAAGGACGTCACCGTGAAGGGCATCCAGTCATTCGTTTACTACGACAACAAGAAGAAGTATGTAGTGATGGACTTCACCATCGACAACTCCGTACTCGAACTGGCAACTACTTCCGCCATAGACGCAGCCGTTAACTTCAATGCCGGCGGTGCCATCAACTTCACCATCCAGAACTCCACCGTCTACCAGACAGGAGCATCTAACGTGAACTACTTCACGAAATACAACAACAGCGTGGTTCCCGACAATGGGATAGAGGGCTATACGGCCTGCAACTTCTGGACCTATAAGAACAACACATTCTACAAGGTAGCGTCCAACCAGTGGCACAACGGCGGACGCATAGCCCAGAAGGCCAGCACGATGACCGTTGATGTGGAGAACAACATCTGGGTTGACTGTGCCGACGGACAGATCCTCCGCCGCATGTTCGCCCAGAAGAACTTTACGAACTTTGCTTCAGGCAGCATAGTGAATGCCAACACCTTCCTGAAGGACGGCTCACCTGTTGATCAGGGAAATTACGGCAACGGAACAGACCTGACCAGCGATCCCGGCTTCGCCGATGCCGCAGGCGGTGACTTCACGCTTACCTTCACCAGCGAGCAGTGGGCCCAGAAGACCGGTGACCCGCGCTGGCTCGATGATGATCCTACGGTGATGGTAGCTCCCGAGAGCGGTGACTTCGCCGCCATCGTGGCACAGGCCGTCAAGGAAGGCAAGGAGACGCTTGCCCTGCCTGCAGGTGCTGCCTACAAGGCCGGCTCCACCGTCTATGTCGATAAGAAGCTGAACATCATCGGCGACGAGAACGATCCCGCCACACTCGAGCTCGGTATGAAGGGCTTCGTCATCAAGGACGCCCTCGACATGGAGAACATGATCATCGACGCTGCTACTAACGCCGAGCCGTTCATCGCCCTGAGCGCAGAGCCCAATGAGGAACTCCTCGGTGCCAACAACGGTTCCGACTACTACAATATCATGGATCCCGTCATCCTGCGCAACCTCACCATCACCGGTGTCAAGGGTAAGCTCATCTACGACAACAACAAGAAGTACGCACTCGACAACCTGCTCATTGAGAACTGTATCGTACAGCTCCGTACCCCGAAGGACAAGAAGGAGACCGTCATCTACATGCAAGGCGGAGGCATCCGCATGCTCGAGGTGAACACCTCAACGTTCTACCAGAAGGGACAGGGCGACAACGACTACTTCGTGCGCTACAACAACTCCGCACGCCTGGACCGCATGGGCTACAACAAGGACATGGAGGCTGAGGACTTCGTTCCCGAGGGCTTCATCTACGAGAGCAACACGTTCTACAAGGTGGCCTACGAGGGTCAGTGGGGCAATTACTCAGGCTTCAACGGCCAGAAGTACACGGCCTTCACGGTGAACAAGAACATCTGGGTGGACTGCGGTAAAGGTGAGATTGCACGCCGCATGCTCGGCGGACGCGCTGCCAGCAGCTACGAGGTATGCGACTTCGACCAGAACACGTACATCTACAATGGCACTGCCGAGACAGAGGGTACGATGAAGAACGGCGAGCCCGTAGGCACCTACGACCTGAGCGGCACGGCCATCACGAAGGTTCCGACGTTCAAGCAGGTAGCCACCGGCGACTTCACGCTCGACGCCAACGACGTGCAGAACAAGCAGCAGACCGGTGACCCGCGTTGGTTCGCTGAGGAAGAGGCAACAGGTATTGTCAACGTTAACGATAACCTTAACGACAACCAGAATGCTCCGGCCTACAACCTGGCTGGTCAGCGTGTGAACGCACAGACAGCGAAGGGCATCATCATCAAGAACGGTCGCAAGTATGTGAAGTAAGTGCGTAGTTGCAAGTTTCAGGTTTCAAGTTTCAGGTTTGCAAATGTTCTTGAAACTTGTAATCTGAAACCTGAAACCAAATAAAAGGGAGGCATCCGATGGATTCGGATGCCTCCTTTTATGTAATCATTCTCCCTCCCTAAACAGGGAGGGTTGGGGTGGGTCTCCAGTTGGGGTGGGTCTCTATCAATGACAAAGACGGCAACCCTCACATTTGCTGAGCTGACCACGGAAGCGCTGCTCCACCAAATAATGGAGGCGGTCACGAAGGGGGATCAGTTCCATCTTGTCAACGACCTCGTTGATGAAGGCAAACTCCAGCAACAGTTTGGCTTCCTTCACGGAGATACCGCGCTGCTGCATATAGAACAGGGCAGCATCGTTGAGTTGGCCTACGGTGGAACCATGGGCACACTTCACGTCATCGGCATAGATTTCAAGCATGGGCTGTGTGAACATCCGCGCCGTCTTCGTGGCGCAAAGATTCTGGTTGGTCATCTGCGAGGCCGTCTTCTGGGCATCATGGGCCACAAAGACTTTTCCGGCAAAGGCTCCAACGGCTTCTCCATCGAGCACGTATTTGTAGAGTTCCTCACTGGTGCAATGGGGCACACGATGGGTAATCAGCGTATTATTATCTACATGCTGCCGCTTGTCGGCTATCACGCAACCGTTGCACGAACATTCCGCACCCTCCCCATTGAGATCAAGGTCAAGTTTATTGCGCGTCACGCCGTTGTGCAGGGTAATCACATTGTGGTTCACCTTGCTGTTCCGCTGCTGGTCAATATAGACATTGCTCACACGAACATTCTTCGCATGGGTCTCCTCCATACAGTAAAGGTCCAGCTTGGCATCGTCACCCACAAATGCCTCGATTACTTGCGTAGTCAGGAAAGGACAGTCATCGGCTGCGTGGTCGCAAAAGAGAAACTTCGCCTCAGCCCCTTCTTCCAGGACAATCAGCACACGGCGGTTCACCATCATCCCACCCTCAGCCTGCTTACTGGCAAAGGGCGACTTAAGGATATTGATAACCTGAACGCAACGATCCACTTTTATGCCACGCGGCACATACACGAAGAGTCCGTCCTGAGCGAGCATCGTGTTCAGGGCTGTGATACCGTCCTCGCTGATCTTAGCCAGTTTGGCGTAGTACTTGCCAATCAGATCAGGATTCTCCTGAGCCACCTTGCAAAGACTGTCAATGATGACCCCCTCGGGAAGCGAAGAATGGCGCTTATCATTCCCATAGAAACTGTCGTTTACCACGAAATAGAGGGAAGTACTGAGGTTAGGCACATCGCAGCGAAATGCCTGATAGGGATCCACGGGAATCTCAAAGCGATTCAAATTCAAGCCGTAATCAGGCTCAAAGAGCGAAGCCATATCCGTATATTTGTATCGCTCAACCTTCTTCGAGGGAAATCCTTGTGCCTTGAAATCTTCAAAAGCCTCATCGCGTACGGCGTTCATTGGCTCGGCAGAATGACTCGAAATCAAACCACGGGCCTGCTGATAAAGTTCAATATACTGAAGACTCTCCCCCTGCCCCTCCCTGTCAGGGAGGGGAGTAGTATCATTATTATGCTGAATTCTATCTTTATCCATTAAAATAATCTTCTATTTCGTTTAAGACAGTTTCTATTTCATTTAGGATCATCTCATTGGAAAAACGTATCACATGATACCCCATTCGTTCCGAAACCTTTTCTCAGATAATCCCACAACACGTCTTCTGCTAATGTGGCGTTTCTACGATTCTCTCGTGCATACTCCTTCAACAGCCCGTATCTATCGGGAGAAGCAGTCTTATACCCCATCACAAATCATTCTATTCCCCTCCCTCACAGGGAGGGGCCAGGGGAGAGTCTTCCTTTATCCAGTCGTAGCCATGCTCCTGTATCTCGCGAGCCAACTCGGGACCGCCGGTCTTCACAATCTGTCCTTTATAGAGCACATGCACATACTGCGGACGAATCATCTCCAGCAGACGGTCGTAGTGAGTGATGACGATGCACGAAGTCTCTGGCGTCTGCAATTTGTTGACACCTTCAGCTACGATGCGCATGGCATCCACATCAAGACCAGAATCGGTCTCATCGAGGATACTCAGCTTCGGTTCCAGCATAGCCATCTGGAAAATCTCGTTGCGTTTCTTCTCACCGCCACTGAAACCTTCGTTCACCGAACGGTTGGAGAGTTTGGCATCCAGTTCCACAATCTTGCGTTTCTCGCGCATCAGTTTCAGGAAGTCGGCAGCCTTCAGCGGTTCTTTTCCTTCATACTGCCGCTTGGCATTGACAGCAGCCTTCATGAAGTTGGTCATCGAAACACCGGGAATCTCCACGGGATATTGGAATGAGAGGAAAAGCCCTTCATGGGCACGGTCCTCTGGTTTCATTTCCAGCAGGTTCTTGCCGTTAAACCAAACCTCTCCTTCGGTCACCTCATAAAGCGGATTGCCCACGAGCACGGCCGAAAGCGTAGATTTGCCGGAGCCATTAGGGCCCATGATGGCATGAATCTCACCGTCGTTGATGACGAGACTGATGCCCTTCAGTATTTCTTTGTCGCCGATTCGGGCGTGTAGATTTTTTATTTCGAGCATTTCTTAACTATTTTATTAGGTTACTTCAATTTTTCTTTCCCCTTCTTCACGGCTTCATCAAGGCGTTGGGAGTTTCTCATAATCTCCTCATTGAGAGATGTGCTGAGGCAGTCGGCAGCAAGGTGTGGGTGGCAATGCCGCTGCCGTTCTTCAATGACAAAGGGGTGTGAAGCTTGATGTTCATATTGTAAATGTTATGATTTCCTTATCCTACCGTTCCTTCCAGACTTACGCTCAGGAGTTTCCGGGCTTCCACGGCAAACTCCATCGGAAGCTTGTCGAGCACTTCCTTCGAATAGCCGTTTACAATCAGGCCGACGGCCTCCTCCATGGGAATGCCGCGTTGGTTGCAGTAGAAGAGCTGATCCTCCGAAATCTTACTCGTGGTGGCTTCGTGCTCAAAGATGGCCGTATCGTTGTGAACGTCCATATAGGGGAAAGTATGGGCGCCGCATTCGGAACCCAGCAACAGTGAGTCGCACGAGCTGTAGTTACGGGCATTGTCAGCCGTTGACGCCGCCCTCACCAGTCCACGATATGAATTCTGCGAATGTCCGGCAGAGATTCCTTTCGAGATAATGGTCGAACGGGTATTCTTTCCGATATGAATCATCTTCGTGCCGGTATCAGCCTCCTGATAATTGTTCGTCACGGCCACGCTATAGAACTCTGCCTGCGAATTGTCACCTCTCAATATACACGAGGGATATTTCCAGGTGATGGCCGAGCCCGTCTCTACCTGCGTCCAGGAAAGTTTGGAATCTACACCGCGCAGATCGCCGCGCTTTGTCACGAGATTCAGCACGCCGCCCTTCCCCTGTTCATCACCGGGATACCAGTTCTGCACGGTGGAATACTTCACTTCTGCACGATCCATCACGATAATCTCCACGATGGCGGCATGCAGCTGGTTCTCATCGCGCATCGGTGCCGTGCAACCTTCCAGATAACTCACGTAGCTGTCATCATCAGCCACAATCAGCGTCCGCTCAAACTGTCCGGTATTGCGGGCATTGATACGGAAATAGCTGCTCAGCTCCATCGGGCAACGCACGCCCTTGGGGATATAGACGAACGATCCGTCGCTGAAAACAGCCGAATTCAGGGCTGCATAGAAATTATCACGGTATGGCACCACGGTGCCCAGATACTGACGCACCAAGTCGCCATGTTCCTTGATTGCTTCGCCGATACTCATGAAGATAACCCCCTTTTCGCGGAGTTTCTCCTTGAAGGTAGTCTTCACCGAGACGGAGTCCATGATGGCATCCACCGCCGTATTACCTGAAAGGGCCAGGCGCTCTTCCAGGGGAATACCAAGTTTGTCGAAAGTCTTCTCCAGTTCGGGGTCAATCTTCCCGTTCCCCTCAGGCTTCTTGGCCGTAGGGTCGGCATAATAGGAAATCTCCTGATAATCAATCTCCGGCACATGCACATGTCCCCAAGTGGGCTGCTCCAGTGTCTGCCAGTGGCGGAAAGCCTTCAGGCGGAAGTCGAGCATCCATTCGGGTTCACCTTTCTTAGCAGAGATGAGCCGAACGACATCCTCGTTCAGCCCTTTCTCAATGATTTCAGTATGTACATCCGTCGTGAAGCCGAACTCATACTTCTGTTCAGCCACCTGACGGACGTAATCATTAGACCCTCTCCCCTGCCCCTCCCTATAAGGGAGGGGAGTAGTGTCTTTTATATCCTCTTTTTTAGGATCCTTATTAATATTCTTCATTTGAAAGAGTAATCAAAACTTCCCTCCCTTCGGGAGGGATTGAGGGTGGGCCTAAAGTTTCTGATCCACCTCAATCTCGGTGAATGTCTCAATGATGTCACCCACCTGGATATCGTTGAAGTTCACCAGCGAGATACCGCACTCCAGGCCTGTTGCCACTTCCTTGGCATCATCCTTGTAGCGCTTCAGGGCACCAATGTTGGCTGTATGCACCACGATACCGTCGCGAACCACGCGGGCCTTGTCCTTGTTGTGCACCTTGCCGTCGATAACCAGACCACCGGCCACAGTACCCACCTTGGATATCTTGAACACCTGCTTCACTTCAATCTCACCGGTCACCTGCTCCTTGATTACCTTGTCGAGCATGCCTTCCATCGTAGACTTCACCTCGTCGATGGCATCATAGATGATGGAATAGGTATTGATTTCCACGCCCTCGCGCTCGGCAGCCTTGCGGGCTTCGGCCGAAGGACGCACCTGGAAACCTACGATGATGGCATCCGAAGCAGAGGCCAGCATCACATCGTTCTCCGAAATCTGACCTACGGCCTTCGTAATCACATTCACCTGAACCTTCTCCGTAGAGAGTTTGATGAACGAATCGCTCAAAGCCTCTATCGAACCGTCGGTGTCACCCTTTACGATGATGTTCAGCTCATGGAACTCACCGAGGGCAATACGATGGGAGATATCGTCGAGACCAAGGGTCTTCGTCGTGCGCAGGCTCTGCTCGCGCTGCAGCTGCAGACGCTTGTTGGTAATCTCGCGGGCTTCCTGCTCACTCTCCATCACGTGGAAAGAGTCACCGGCCGTAGGCGCACCGTTCAGACCCAGGATGATAGCGGGTTCTGCAGGACCAGCCTTTTCAATGCGCTGGTTACGCTCATTGAACATAGCCTTGATACGTCCGTAACTGGTTCCGGCCAGCACTACGTCGCCGACTTTCAGCGTTCCGTTGCTCACCAGCACCGTCGAGACATAGCCGCGGCCCTTGTCGAGCGAACTTTCGATGATGCTACCCGTGGCCTTACGGTTAGGATTAGCCTTCAGGTCGAGCATCTCGGCCTCCAGCAACACCTTCTCCAGCAGTTCATCCACGCCCAGACCTTTCTTGGCGGAGATTTCCTGACTCTGATATTTACCGCCCCATTCTTCCACGAGCAGGTTCATATTGGCCAGGTCTTCGCGGATCTTGTCGGGGTTGGCGCCGGGCTTGTCAATCTTGTTGATGGCAAACACCATCGGCACGTTGGCTGCCTGGGCATGGGCGATGGCCTCCTTGGTGGTGGGCATCACGGAGTCGTCGGCAGCAATAATGATGATGGCAATATCCGTCACTTGTGCACCACGGGCACGCATGGCGGTAAACGCCTCATGGCCTGGGGTATCCAGGAACGTTATCTTTCGTCCGTCGGGAAGTGTCACATTGTAGGCACCGATATGCTGCGTGATACCACCGGCCTCACCGGCAATCACGTTTGTCTTGCGGATATAGTCGAGCAGCGAAGTCTTACCGTGATCCACATGACCCATCACGGTCACAATCGGGGCACGCGAAACGAGATCGTTCTCGTCGTCCTCCTCTTCGGTGATGGCATTCTGCACCTCGGCACTCACATATTCGGTCTTGAATCCGAACTCATCGGCCACAATATTGATGGTCTCTGCATCCAGGCGCTGGTTGATACTTACCATGATACCGATACTCATACAGGTACCGATCACCTGGTTTACCCCTACGTTCATCATCGTAGCCAGCTCCGAAACGGTCACAAACTCCGTCAGCTTCAGCACCTTGCTCTCTGCCGATGCAGCAGCAGCCTGCTCGGCCATCTGCTCATGGACGGCTTCGCGCTTCTCCTTACGGTATTTAGCACCCTTCTTGTTCTGGTTCTGCTTGTTGGTCAGACGGGCCAGCGTCTCCTTTACCTGGCGTGCTACTGCCTCATCGTCCACCTCCAGCGGCTTCTGGTTGCGCTTCTTGTTCTTCTTGTTGGCATTCTTGCCGCCACCCTGCTGCTGGTTGTTGGCGTTGTTATTGTTCTTCTTGTCCTTTCCAGCCTGCTTTCCGGCAGCCTCAATGTCAACGCGCTCGTTGCGGATGCGCTGACGCTTCTTCTTCTCGCCGTTCTGCTGGGCAGCCTTTTCCTCACGCTCCTTGCGACGCTCTTCCTTCGATTTCTTCTTCGGGCGAGTGCTCTGGTTCAGCGAATCGAGGTCAATCTTACCCAGGACGTTCACCTTCGGCGCAGCCTTCTGTTCACTCTTCAGGGTGAACACCTCAGGCGCAGCCGGAGCTGCAGGGGCTGCAGCAGGTGCTTCGGGTTCTTTTTCTTCCACCTTAGCCACCTCTTCTACTACCTTTTTCGGCTCAGCCTTAGGCTCGGATTTCTCTTCCTTCGCGGGCTGGGGCTCAGGTTCGGGTTCGGCTATCGGTTCAGGTTCGGGCTTGGGTTCGGGCTTTGGCTCCGGTTTGGGTTCCGGCTCAGCCTTTTCAACCACGGGTTCCACTTCAGCCTTCGGACTCACGGCAGCTGCCTCAGGCTCTTTCTCTGCAGGTTTCTCAGCAGGTTCAGCAGGTTTCTTGCCGATACTCGAAAGGTCAATCTTGCCAAGCGGCTTAAACTGCTGGGCTTTGGCCTCGGTCTCGGTCGTTGCCTTCTCCACCTTCTGCGACTCCGCAGCCTTCTTCTTCTCCTTCGGATGTTTCAGGAACAACTTCTCCGCCTGGGTGCGCACCTCCTTGTCTTTCTGGAACTGATCTCGGAGCGCCTCATACTGCTCGTCGTTCAGTTTGAAACTCAAGTCGGCTCTCACCTCACCCAAGTGGCTTTTCTTTTCCAGGAACTCCACTGCCGTCTGGAGTCCTATGTTCAATTCGCGGATTGCTTTATTTAATCTTATACTCATTAACTCTCTTTTATAATTCTATAAGTTTCAAATTTCAGGTTTCAAGTTTCAGGTTTCAAGTTTCAGAATAAGCCCACGCGGTAGCTAATCGTCCTTGGACGCTTGCAAGGCAAGAAATTCTTCACTCTTCACTCTTCACTTTTCACTTAATTCTCAAACTCCGCCTTCAGCACGTTGAGCACATGGTCAACGGTCTCTTCCTCCAGGTCGGCCTTCTCCACCAGCATTTCGCGCGGAGCATTGAGCACCTGCCTAGCCGTGTCAAGACCGATAGCCTTGATGGAATCGATCACCCACTGGTCAATCTCGTCGGAGAACTCATCCAGATAGATATCCTCGTCGGCCTCGTTCTCTGCCACCTCGCGGAACACGTCGATGGTATATTGCGTCAGCATCGAAGCCAGTTTGATATTCAGACCGCCGCGACCGATAGCCAGCGAAACTTCTTCGGGCTGCAGATAAACCTCAGCCTTGTGATTCTCTTCATCGATATTGATGCTCGAAATCTTGGCCGGACTCAATGCGCGCTGGATAAACAGCTTCGTATTGGCCGTATAGTTGATCACGTCGATATTCTCATTGTTCAGTTCGCGAACGATGCCGTGCACACGGCTACCCTTCACACCCACACAGGCTCCCACGGGGTCGATACGCTCGTCGTAGCTCTCCACGGCAATCTTGGCGCGCTCTCCCGGCATACGGGCAATACGCTTCACCGTGATCAGACCGTCGGCAATCTCAGGCACTTCAGCCTCCAGCAGACGCTCCAGGAATACGGGAGAAGTACGGCTCAGGATAATCTTCGGGTTGTTGTTCTCATTAGTCACCTGATGAATCACCGCACGGATGGTCTCGCCCTTGTGATACTGGTCGTTGGGAATCTGCTCACTCTTGGGAAGAATCAGCTCGTTGTTCTCATCATCCACCAGCAGCACCTCGCGCTTCCACACCTGATACACCTCACCGGCGATAACCTGACCCACGCGATCCTTATACTTATTATAAAGCGAATCGTGAACCAGTTCCAGCACCTTCGAAGCCAGCGTCTGACGAAGGTTCAGGATAGCACGGCGTCCGAACTTTGCAAAATCCACACGCTCCGACACTTCCTCGCCAATCTCATAGTCGGCTTCAATCTTCTGAGCGTCGCTCAGAGCAATTTCCTTGTTCTCATCTGCCACCTCACCGTTGGCCACAACCATACGGTTACGGTAAATCTCAAAGTCGCCCTTGTCAGGGTTTACAATCACGTCGAAGTTCTCGTCCGAACCGAAAATCTTGGCGATCACGTTGCGGAAACTCTCTTCCAGCACGCTCACCAGCGTAGTGCGGTCAATGTTCTTGTCCTGTGTGAAATCCTTGAAGGCGTCGAGCATGCTGATGCTCTCTTCTTTCTTTGTTGCCATTTCTTATATATTTTTATTATTATTATCGTTTTCCGAAGTCCCCCTTCTAAGGGGGATTTAGAGGGTCTCTTTATTTAAACGAAATCAAGTACTTGCAATACTTCACCCCGTCCATCGTGAACTCATGGTCCACCTCCTGCAGCTGCGGACGCTTCTTACCCTCCACCTTCACTTTCTCTTCGGTAGTCACCGTGAAGTCACGGCCTTCCACACTCTTCAGCACGCCCTTATACTTCTTGCCGTCGCCGTTGAGCACTTCCACCTCCTTACCCACGAAGTTGTGGTACTGCTGTTCCACCTTGAAAGGCTGTCCCAGTCCGGCAGAGCCCACCTCCAGTTCATAGTCTTCTTGCTCACGGTCCAGGTGATCCTCAATGAAGCGGCTCAGCTCCACACAGTCCTCAATCCACACACCGTCAGCGTGGTCAATTTCCACAACAATCTTGTTGTCACTGCTGATCTCAATGTCCACGAGGAAGTAATCCTTATCCTCGAGCCACTGGTCAACCAAATTTTTTACGATGCTTTTGTCAATCATATCATAACTTTAAATAAAAATGTGGAACTCTTGCGAGTCCCACATTCCACTGAACGGCTGCAAAGGTACGAACTTTTCCGCACATTTCCAAATATTTCCGTCATTTTCTTTCATTCAGCTATATTTCCATAGATTATATAGCTTACAAAAATCTACAAAAATCTCACAAAAATCTAGTCTTCGTCCAAATCGTTTAAATCAAAAAAGAGAAGATGCGTCGGATCGTCTATGTCATCATCATTAAGAGGGACAAAACCATTTTTGAGGTAGAAAGGAATGGCAGCGGCATAGGCATCAACGGTAATAAAACGGCAACCCGTCTTATTATCTGCAACAAAATAATGCTTGATAAAATCAAGCAACATACTTCCAATATTCATACCTTTCATTGACAAAGCGACTCCTAAGCGTCCTATCTTGGCAGCAGGATAACTTTTCAAGCGCTTCCGATTATTAAAGCGGCGACTAAATTTGTTGTATTTCGCCTTATTATCGAAATCCGCAAGTGATATACGGTCATTGGACAAACAGAAAAATGCCGCAACCTTAGTGTTATCATCCTTATCTATATAAGCATAAGTTACAGCAAGCTTTTCTTTTCGATAAAGCACAGCATCATTAAGAATAAAGTCGTTAAGATCTGTGTCACCACAATCAAACGACTCTATTCTCTCATTCTCGCCCATCTTGTATATTCTGTACTGGGCTTTGATTTCATCTTCCGTCATTCGTCAGAAATTAGCAGTTGCAATGAGAGCCTCATAATTGGCTTTAATCCGCGCCCTTTCTTCTTGAGAAACACGGCGGTGCTCCTTCATCCTTTCCTCAAATCTACGGGCATCCTCACCATAAAGGATGGGGGTCTCTTTAATTGGTCTTGCCATATCTTTTACATCGTTTATACAATTTCGCTGCAAAGATAAAGATTAATTTCATACCCTCCAAATTTTCAAACTAAATTTTCCTCCCCTCCCTACGGGGGAGGGGCTGGGGGAGAGGCCAAAAAAGGAGTCCACCGTGCGGTGAACTCCTTTTCAGATTCAATTAAATGTATTATAAAATACTTCAAGTGTTTTCATCATTCGTCTTCGAAGTCATCCCAGAGACTGCTGCTCTTGGATTGTGCATCGATTCCTCCAAAGTCATCTTCGATTTTCTCACCGTCAGAATTATATCCCTCGTTGTGATAATCGGGGTTGACGTATGGATTCTCGGGGTCATTACCTCCCCAGTCACTTTTACGGTTATTACTTCCACAGACGAACGTGATGAGGTCCATACTGGCTATTCTTACCTCGGGTGCTTCGTACTTTTTCATTTCTACTACCTCCTTTCTTACTTAACGAAATACTTCTTTCCGTTCACGATGTAAAGACCACGAGGCAGTCCTTCGAGCGATTTAGAGCCACTGCGTACCACCTGTCCGTTGATGTTCACCACAACGTCAAGGTATTCCACATCCGCTTTGCCCTGCTTTTCAGCCTCCTCGATGATGTTCTTTATTTCGCTCACCTCGTACATTTCACCCTCGAAGTCCTCATTGAATGCCATGTCGAAGCCCTTAGAGAGTGCTGCATTGGTGTCGAGTTTCTTCTCGATGCCACTTACTGCTGCTGCGTTCACCTTGATAACGGCAGTGAACTGAGGCCAGAGACCCGTAGTACGTGTGCCGCCATAGTTCTCGGCTGCCTTCTCACGATAGTACTTCGGGTACTTAGCGCCAGCAGCACGTCCGAGGAAGTAAGCATGCTGCGGTATCTGCACCTTATAAGCCTTTGCACTGTTCTCCCATGCGGTATGAGCAGTAACTGCCTGGTCGTAAGCCCTCTTCAATGTGTTATATTCTTCTTCCTTTGCTGCCTGATTCCAGTTGTTGTACTCATTCCATGCAGCCTGGTTTGCATTATATGCATCCCACAGAGCCTTGTTTGCTTGATATGCAGCATAGTCGGTAGCGTAACTTAGGCCCTTGTTGAAAGTGGTCTTACAGAAATTAAACGCATCGGCATCATTGTTATAGTACCCAAATTTTTGTAGTGTACTACTAAAAAGATAGAATTTGTTATTATTATAGAGATTCCACTGTTCAGAACCATCGTTATAATTGGCAGTTATTGGCTCTGTAATTCCATACCAAGGACCACGTTCCCATTGACCTTTTCCATCAGTTAAATTAGAAATAAGTTCTTGCTCGTCAGCCGTCAATGCCTCTGGTTCTGTGATTGTCTCTGTAGGCATTGCGATTGTCTCTGTAGGCTGGGCTGGCCGTACAGGGTACACAGGCTCTTCTGGCACCTGTGGCTCGTCGCCGATTTCTTCCTGTGCGCCATCAATATACTCTTTCGGGTTACCGATGAATGTGTACTTCTGTCCAGCGTAATCAGAATATCCGGGATGATTATAGTTGCTGTCTGGAAACTCTGTCAGAGTCTTCTTTATTCCAAGGTCGATGGTGCGTGAGTTCTCCTCAAATATCTTTGCCCACTGAGTCTGTGGTTTCCACTCTACGCCGGAGAAGTTACAACGCTTCTTTGTTGTACCGCCGTCGTTAACACCGATGGCAGGGTGAATCATATAAGGATGACCGGCTGTTGCCAACACACCGTCAATCATGACAGCCACTTCGTGATTCGCATTGAAGTTTGCTTGTGCATTTTCCATAGAAGTACCAGGAGCGAAAGTCTTGGTCTTGTTGCTACTCAACTGAGAACTTGTCGTCACATGGTGATACTCCTGATTGTTTTCATCCGTATAAACGTTATAACTGAATTTACTGGTTGGATCTGTTTCTCTGACGCCAGTGCGCTTATAGTGATTACCCTCGGTGTCTTTATAGTCGGTAACAGCCACATTATTGAAGTGGAGAGTGAGGGTCTTTTCTTCCTTGTTAATCTCTACAGCGCTGAAGTCAACGATGTTGAAGGTCTCATTGAAAGCGCCTGCGAGTTGCTCGTCAGAGAGGTCGAACGGGAAGCACATGGTGTACCACACGTCATCATAGTACTTATAATAGAGGTCGCCACCTGGGTCTGTAGAGAACTCCTTCATCAGCATGAACTGTGCCCAGCCATCGCGAGTGTATTTTCCTTTGCCAGACGAACCTAAGTCAGCACCAGGAATATCGTCACGCTTGTCCATATCGACACGCATGGGAAGACCATACTGAACACCATTCTCGTCTGCCTTCGTTTTCATGGCATAAGTGGAAGAAATCTGGCTTCTCACCTTTTCAGCCAACTGAGATGGGAAGTGGAGCACTGGCATACCGTTCCAGTTCATAAAATAGAATGGTGCAGCCTCATCCCAAGTCATTACGCCGTCAATGTCATCCTTATAACTATCAACGCCGCCTTCCCATCCGTCAAGGTGGCCGTGGTGGAAGGTACAGTTACCGTCGAAAGCCAGGAAATCTGTTCCTGCCGACCAAACCATTGGAATCTTAGCAGGGTCTGTGGTTGTCAGATAGATGTCTGTGAAAGGACAAAGTCTGAAAGCATTCTGACCTATCTTATCCACATTTCCAGGGATGGTGATACTGTTCAGAGCCAGGCAGTTATCGAAGCAGAAGTTACCCATGTTAATAAGGGTCTCCGGCAGACGGATAGACTCTAAGTGTTGTGCGTTCTGGAAACAGAAATTACCAAGTGAAACGATACCCTCGGAAAGAGCAATATGCTTCATCTTCGATTTAGCGTCACCAGCAAAAGCACGGTCACCTAAATAACAATTGCTTAGACCAGAACCGAAATCCAAATCCTCCAGTTCTATGCAAGCAGAGAACGCTCCGCCTTCGATGATTTTCACGCCGCCACCTACTACCAGGTGCTTGACACTCATAGCGACTCCACATTCGTAGTCGATTTTCGTATAATTGTCGGGGATAATAACGTCGGGTATGATGGCGCTATTCGTAGTCACCGAGTTGGTTTCCATCTCTTCATCGCTCAGCCCATAATAGGCCTTATAGGCAGCCTTATGCTTGGTGTTTTCGATATTATTGGCACCCAAATAGTAAAGACTTCTTGGCGGCAGTTCGGTTATGCCGGTGGGCAACTTGATATCGACCACTTTCTTGGAATAAGTATTTCCTCCGAAATACCAGAAAGCGTTGGTCTGATAGTTATTTCCTGGTTTAGATTTCGGACCATCACAGAAAGGGTCATCATAGGCATAATACTCTTCTGTGATACCAGGATTCACAGTACAAGCGGTGAAGGTGGCTCCCGTAAAGTCCCAGATACAAGGAGGTGTCCAACCGAACACCGGACCATCGTTCTCAAGGTCCTTATTTCCGTAGGTGCCAGCCAGCCTTGCCACCATGGCTTTGCCAGCCAGATTCATCATCTCACTGCTGAAATTAGAGAGTTGGTTCTCAGCAAAGGAGTAAAGTGCAATTTCTGGCAGGTCCTGGTTTGTACCGTCAAAAGCACCCACTACCTTCAGAGCACTGTTGCCCTTACCTTTCATTCCTGCCATGAGAGTAACATCGTCGGCAGATGTAATGCCGTTGGGCAGTACGATAAATGTAGCACCCGTGCCGTTTTGCGGCGTTCCGTTCTTGTCAAACGAGGCAGGACCAAAGACTACGTTGCAAACGTCCTCAGATGTAGCATCGTCATCCAATGTCACTTCGCTCATGTCGATTCTCGGGAAACGAGAGAATGCAGCACAAGTAGTAGAATTGAGCGCTGCAAAGTCCTCAGCACTCAGCGTTCCTGAAATCTTAAGCGAATAGAAATCATTAGAACCTCCCAAGCCCTCAAAAGGATTGTTGGTGTCGTAGTTCTCGCCAGTATGAGCAGTAACCCATGCGGCTAACGCTCCTGGAGTAGAAACAACCAGAGTCTGAGTCTTTTTTCCATCAATGGTTTCAGTACCACCTGAGATACCATCCCCACTAATGGCAGCCGCCTGCGCACCTATAGACGCGCAGACACACATCAATACAAAAAGTAAAAGTCTTCTCATTTTGTTGGATGTTTGAATTAATTTTATTAAAATACTAGTTATCGATATATCGTTGATAGTCAGAGGTATAGACATAGTCTATCCTCTTCCGAAAGAGTCCCTCGCGGGTGGTAATAATGTGGATGGGTTACTTGAGTTTCTTGCCTGTCTGTGCGGCACTTAGCCGCATCTTCATCGTCGCTCAGTGCCCAATCATTTTGAATTATCGGCTGCAAAATTAGAAAAAATTACAATATATTCCAAGTTTTTCCACATTTTTTTACGAAAAACGGAACGTAAACGTTTACGAGGCCCCCCATTGGGACGTTTCTTCCTACACCTTATTATATATAGAACACAAAGGCACAGAGATTTAGAAAAAAACAAAGAAAACCATAAAAACCTAACCTTAACGATAACGATAACCCTAACCTTAGCTTCGGGAAGTCTTATTTAGTAGCCTACGGCGAGAACCAACGGTCGCTGGCCGAAGGGCACTCTTAAACACCGAAGAAAGGGGGTTTTAAGGTTTTTGCTTTTCCGTAAAGACGGCCCATGAGGGCTGTCTGGAGATAGGCTTTCGCGGGAGGCAAACTCGTTTGCAGGACGGGAAAGCCTGCACCAGACACAGCCGTGCGCAGTACGGATGCTTTACGGAAATGCTGTTTTCAGACGGTTTTCTTCCTAACAGCACCGCGCCTCCGCGTACTATATGACAGTTGAAGGGTTAAAGGTTAAAGTTATTTTTGAAGGATTTTTGAAGATTTTTGTTCTAAGAAAAGTGTTTATAAACGAACTACTCGCTGGGCTTGTTGGTAAGGGTGACGGCTGTCTGGTCAAAATCGGCAGTAATATCAGTCAGTAAAGGATTTCTGTTTTCCACAATGATGGCTGCATAGAATCCTTGTCCTTCAATAACGGCATTGGCCGTGCGGATAGTGAAACGGTTGGGCTCAGCAGATTGTTTGAACCATCGTATGAACAAACGGTTGCGGGCAGCCTCACGGCTGTCGCTTGTATCACAAATGTACAACATTACATTGTCGTTCTCGACAAAGAACTCGTCAATCACGGCGAAAAGCGTGAAGCGTACGTAAGGGTCTTCTGCCGCAGAAGATTCTTCGGCTTTTGCAAAACTGAATTGCCATGTTTCGCACCCGCCTATTGGTTCTTCTTCGAAAAAACGAATCTCATAGTGCAAACCATGACGAGTTACGAAAAAGAATTGCTTCCCATCTGTCTCTACCTTATAGGGAACTTTTGCATTTATGCGGTCAAGATTGAGCGGTTTCATAAAGTTACAGTTGTAGATTGCTGGCTCTCTGTCCAACGGCGTTTCACTTCTTGTTGCCAATCTTGTTGGCGCTTTTGTGCAGCTTTCAACCACTCTATGGTCTCTTGTATGGTTCTTTTCTTTTTCATGTTCTCACCTCCTGTTAATTACGTTTCTGCTGCAAATATATGAAATAATCTTTAATCGGCAAAGTATTATCCACTTTTTTATGTCTCTGTGTACTCCATTCGGCGTGAGGATTGTTTTTAACGTAACACCGCTCGAACTTGTTCGCTTGTTCCCGAAGGGTCTCAAGAAAGACACGAAGGCACGAAGATTAAGACGAGATACAATATTTTACTTATATAAAAGAAATAAACGCCAACAAAATACATTTTTCCAAGGTAAATTTCGGTATTTTATGACACTTTTCCAAGGTAATAATCACGTCAAACCTACATTTTTCCAAGAATTAGTATCAAGTGCTTCTTCCTAACAACTCCGCTCCTCCGCGTGCAAAAATGCTGACGGGACACTTCATCACTGGAGCGCCCCGCCATTCATAAAGCCTTAAAGTAGGCTGAAAATTTGGAAAAAACTATTTATTATCTTTGTATTGCCTTATTTCACAACATACTTCCTGCCGTTCTTGATGTAAATACCCTTCTGCAGACTGCCGCCATTCATACGCTGGCCGCTGATGCTATAGACCACATCCTGACCCGCAACAACATCCTCTTCCGTGAATGAGAGACCCTCGATGGCCGTCGTCACATCTTCATCGCCTACATACATCGTCATCTCCTTAGCACCAGAAGACTTGGGAGCCTCGAGCCAGCAGTAGGTAGCAAAGATCTTCTTATTCTTGTTCAGATGATACATCGTGCCTTGGTAGATGATATAATTATCATTTGTGCTCATATTCATCACGGTGTTATCGGCATAGAAAGTTCCCTTCATCGTCAAATCAATTCCACTGGGACTTTTCACCGTGATAGACTGAATATCAGGCAGACCGCTTCCCTTGGTTACACCCAAGATTGTATATGCCGGTCCGGCAATATTGATTGTGTGCTGCTCGCCATTACCTACACGAACAGTAACAGACTCACCTGATGGCACCTCAGGATCCTTCGACGGCTTGATGATATAGGGCACACCTGCCACCATGCCTTCTGTCCACAAGTCGGCAGGTTCCGAGAAGATGATGCGCGTATCGGTACATTCCTTCAGTTTGCTGACCTTAGTGTCATCACCGAAACTCTGGCGTATCTTTGCGCCATCAATGTTAACCGGCAGAACGATCGTGTTCCATTTGTCTTTTGTCATTGTACGCTGCAAGTAGAGCGTGGCTGGATATTCATACTTATCAGGATATTCAAAGGCATCATAGGGCTTGCCTGTAAATGGATTTCCTGTAGCATCTTGGAAAGTATATATCTTATCCTCCCATTCTTCTGAGTTATACATAGCCATCACACCGCAGGCATAGAAGCGGAAGTTATCCATCACGGCCCAGCCTTCTTCGGAGGTGGTCTCAAGCCGGATTGTCAAAGTGGTACCAGTCTTCACTTCTACAAATACAGGATTCTCATAACTGTCAGGATGATCCATGAAATACTTACCTGCTGCCAGTCCGCTATGGGTGTTGGAAGAGAAACCGCCTTTACCGATAGGCATCAACGGTATGCGGGAAACGGTTGATGAAGTGCCGTCGTTTCTCTCTACCACAAAGAATGCCTTGCCGTCGTTCGTATTCCCGCCGTTGCCGTCATCATAGAATCCCTGACAGGTAACCTTGTAAAGACCAGGCTTCAGTGGGGTTCCATCAGATATCATGATTTCCTGCGACAGGCTGTTCTTCTCGTTGTAGATTTCAGCGATGAAATACTTGCCTTGGTCCTCATGACCCATACCGTTGTTTATATTAAATGCAGTTCTGCTGCCGTCCATCCACTGCTGACCACGCAGATGCCAATGTGTAGCACGGTCAACGAACGGACCATCTTGAATAAGTGTCTTCTCCACTCCGTCAACAGTTGCTGTAACCGTAGGAGCGCCATAGGCGGCTTCCCACTCCCAATATACACTGTCCTTATTATTGCGGATAAACTCGGAGTCCTTGATGAAGGCATCCATGTCAATCTCACCCCATTCCAGGATGTTCATGGCTTCCTTGTAATCGTCCTCGGTAACAAGTCTCCAAAGTCCCGTATTGCTGTTATTCCCAACAAAGATAACGCTATTTCCGTTGGCACCCAGATACTCACTTCCACCACTGAAGTTTGCACCATCACTTCTGTTCACTATGCGATAAGTGGTATATCCCGTCTCGCCCCCCGTTTGTTGGATAAATCTCCAATAAGGAAAGCTGTTGAATGTTCCAGAAGAAATTTCTCGGTAATGGCGGTCAAGATAAATATCTGCACCTTCTCCGTTCGGACTTAGATAGTCGCCTTGACGTTTATTGTCGATACGGGTCTCAAAACTATAATATGTATAACCATAATAAGGGTTATTCATTCGATTGTCGTTGAAATTCCACTGTGTCCATTTATCCATCGTCTGGGCATCATTATAGGTATTAGGATTTTTCGTGGATCGATACATTGGATTGGGCTTATGTATCTTCATACGCATACCCACCTCTGACAAGGTGCACTGAACGCCATAATTGCCACTGGCCGTAACAAACTTATCGGCATTGACATTATACAGGAACACATACTTGCCAGCCTCACAAGCCGCATAAGCCTGTTCGATGGTGGAACCCTTCCAGGTGATCTCACCATTTACAATCTTAACTCTTTCACCTTCATAATTCTGTCCAAAGGCTATCTGTGGCAGAACGACAAAGGCAACAGTCAGTGTAAAGACTCTAAGTAAAAGTAACTTTCTCATAATATGCTCCTCCTTGATTACTCATTAAACTTAAATGTAAAACTCACATCACCATCAGGTAGGTCTGTTTCCCAGACATCAAAAGACTTTGCACCTCTGGGTTCATCTGGAATGACCCCATCCTCTTCCTCTTCAATAGGAACAACAGGTTCTGTCTGATGCGCCTGCAATGATGTAAACACCATGCAATCATCTTCAAGGGCTACAAAGCTTATCTTCGGCTGAAGATATGTCTCCCTCTCCTTAGTGGTTTCAATCTCTAATATTTCCATACTTGTACAATTATTAATTAGCCTTTTCAATGATTTCATTCGAAGGATAGCCGATGGTTAATCCGACTTACTCGTATTGGCATAATCTGCCTTAAGCAGTGCAAAGATAAGAAAAATCCATAACCTGACCGCAAAGATACAAAGCGTAAGTGTGAAAAATCTCACAATGGGGTGTACAAAAACTACGAACCGCCTAACTTTCAATTCATTAGCAAAACACACACAAAGCCGTCAAAGTATCACAATACAGGGCAAGACTGAAGACTTTTTGTAAGTTTTCCAACGAAAACCACCCTTCATTCACACTCTTTGTACAATAAAAAAACTATTCATCACCGCCCGCAACGTCCTACCCTTCAACCGGTTATGGTGAAGGGTTTAGAAACAAGAGACCCACCCCAGCCCTCCCTAATGAAAGCGACCCACCTATATCCTCCCTGAAAGGAAAAGAGACCCACCCCATCCCTCCCTGCTTAGGGAGGGAGTCCTGTGAGGATAAAGGTTAGGGTTAGGGTTAAGGTTAACGTTAACGTTAAATTTCTTCGTGCCTTTGTATTTCATTAAAAAACATTCTTGTCTTATTCTTTTACTTTCTAAATAATCTAGAGAATTCATTCCATTCGATGATGTTTTGGTCTCCAAAGTATCATCAAACGGACTTCAATCTATCATCAAACGAACTTCAAAACATCATAGAATGAAGAACAAACTAAGTTACTTTGTAGTCACTCTGGTAATACAAGTGACATAGACTTACGAAGTCTAAATGTATCATTTACAAGACGTAACTCTATCATTTACGATACCGAAGTGGCACGTTTACGAATGCACGATTGCAGGACTCCCTCCCTAAACAGGGAGGGTTGGGGTGGGGCTCCAGCTGGGGTGGGGCTCCAGCTGGGGTGGGGCGAAACCCTTCACCGTAAAACACTGCACATCAATCACTTCTACCAAAAAGTGAATAGTTTTTCACATCGTCATCATTTCTAAATCAAAAAGAAAAAGCGAAAAACCACACAGTTCCCCATCCCTAAGGGGAGGGGGTTAGGGGGAGAGGCATAAAAAAGCGGGGCGCTTCATCACTGGAGCGCCCCGCCATTCACAAGGCCCTTACTCAGGCCTAAGAAGAAAAAACTATTTATACTATCATTATTGGTTAGTCCTCGTCTTCATCCTCCCAGATATGGGGGAATTCAAGGTTCTTGATGCGGTCGAGCGCAGTATCTTCCTCTTCATCGAAGGAGTTCTCCTTGGCATCAACATAAGGAGATTGGGGAGAACCTGCCAGCAAAGATATACTCTCTTTTATATCACTCACAAAAAGAGCGGGTTTTATATAATTCTTTTTCATAATCATTGGCTCCTTTCTATTTATTTAACCATGATTTTAACTCCATTGACTACATACAGACCAGCTGGTACTTGGATAGTGCGTACATCACCAGCTTTCATAGCAGTTTTAGTCACACTCACGCCATTCAGAGCGGCAACATATACGGTGTCGTCCTTAGAGGCAACCAAAGTAATCGTTCCATGACCACTTACCACCTTCAAGTCTGTCTCACCATTTACTTCACTGATATCAGTTGTCTCGTTACCCTCATTTTCAAAGAAAGAGGCATCGAACATATTCAACTTAGCCAGATTAGCACCGTCATAAGTATAGTATGCACGGAATGGCGAAACAAACAGGTCACCGGCACCTGCCAAGTTCTGGTTGTTAAAGAACTTATCGTTAGCGTAATAGAAGATATAGTTTCCGCTCTTCGCAATCTTCTGTCCACCATAACTACCCTTTGCAGTAAAGACTACTGATTTTCCATCGCAAGTTCCAGAAGCAGTAGATTCTGAAGTAAATACGCCTTGTGTTCCCTGAGTTGTCTTTACTATGGAAGAGCCTTTACAGGTCACGACGAAGGAAACATTTTCCATCCCTTCTCCAGTAGGAGCTTTTGTCACTTCTACAAAATAGGGCTCATTGGCCAAAGAGGCCCTGTCATTTACAAGAGCGAAATGGGCTTCATAGTTCTTACCCTCTCTTGCCTCATTCTTCTTGAAACTAAGGCAATTCTCTGCTTGCATTTGGTAGAGTTTGAACGAACTTCCATCAGAATTCACATGCTCACCTGCATTAAGGTCGATAGTGAATGGCAGCAACACTGAGGCCTTAGAAACCTTGTTGTTCGTAACAGTAGTAGTACGAGTGTATTTCGCATAACTGTTAGAGCCCACTTGTATATCATATGGTGAATAGAACGGCCGCTGATCAGTAATAACAATATCTTTGGAAGCCTGGAAAGTAGAACCGGACACATTCAAAGAAGCAAAGTTGTCATAATTTGCTGTCGTACCATTTGGCAAGAACACAAGTACATTTGCGCCCAGACCATCCTTGATTTCTTCCAATGTAGTCTTTGTTACGACATTCGTCTGGGCGTTAGTTGTCTGATTCTCCTGAACACTCAGCAATTTACTTGCATCAACATAAAGAATCTGATCTTTAGTTGCCGGTCCATTTGCCTTACCTATGTTATCTGCAATAAGTTTCTTAATTTGCTGTACCGACAAGTAGCCGTAGTCGCCTTCAGCAGATGCTTGAGTTGTCTTAAGAAGAGCACCATACTGAGCATCTTCACACATGGTTGTACCATCATTATAGCATGAAGTATCATATACTTTCTGCCATTCTATAACTCCTGTGTATGTATTCTTCTGAAGCACCATATCCATCTGATAATATGCATAATAACGGTGCTGAGTACTCGTGACGGGAGAGATGTTATAACGCGTCTCATCACACGTGAACAGGTAAGCTGTCTTTTCACCATTTACGCCGACAACTACATTTTCAAATTCTCCAGAATAATTAGACAAAGAGAAAGGATATTCTTCCAAATATTGAGCATTACCACTTGAAACTTGGTCTGCATTATTAAAGACAAACTCGCTAGTTCCTGCTACAGTGGCATATACTTTTGTTTCATAGTTAGCATCAGGATCATAACTTGTAGAATACAAATTACTGTTGTCTGTCCAATATGGAGATTTAACCAGACTATAACGCGCCTTATTCTTTGAAGAAGTATTTCCCCAATAGGTATTATCACCATAATCGCTCATCAGATTCTCAAAAGTGAACTTACACTGATTGGTAAAGTCCTCAGGCACATAGAAATAGAACCTTCCACCGCGAACTGCAAAGTTGCTGGCAGTAAAGGTCTGAGTCAAAGTACGCCCCGTAGAAAGCGCATTACCACTCGCATCAGCTTCCTGGCAGACGATATCAAGACTCTTAATGTATGGGTCGAGAGCCTGCATAGTGAGTTCAACAGTAATAAGAGCCTTTGCCCCCGTACCTTCTAACCCACTAATTTTGAATTTAATTGCATCATTATTCAATTCACCTAAGTCCACTGAACCAGATTTGTTGCTTTCGCTCACGCTAACAGAGCGAACGATGTCAGTCTCTTTACCAGTCTTCCCGTAAACGGTCAGCGTATAAGGTTTTGGAGTAAATGCAGGCACATTCACATTGCCAATTGAGATTTCTGCAAAGGTGTTTGTACTACGGATGATCGCGGGGGTCTGATTATAATTGTTTCTTAACCTCCAATAAAAATAATCATATTGGGAGCCATAACTTACATAGAAATCTTTAAATGAGCCTTCTGAAGTAACCTGCAAATAGCCATTTCGTTTTTTAAATGTCAATGCCTTTGATTTATCAGTCGTAGTTGTTAAATAAGTAGCATTTCCATACGTATCAGTCGTAAGATAATTCTGGCCAGAGTTCCCGCATCTCACATAACCATCTTCATCTATAAACCAAGCCGTAGCATTTGTAGAACGACCATAGCCATTACCAAGATAGTAACGGGCCGTCCCCCCCCATACTTGTACGTCTCTATACAAATTGAATTGCTCATACTTCTTTGTAGCTGGCTGAGTGCCTGCTTCATTTCCGACGCCAAAGGCATAATTAACCTTCGCCCCGACAATGCGGAAACCGATAGGACTCTCTGTACCTCCATCACTTGGCACACTTACAGGACACTCAACATAATACGTATTATTACCTAATCCATAATAATAGTTGCCACCGTTATATGTAGAATAGATAGTACCTTCACCTGCAGTTTCCGGTAGCACTCCGCTATCATCAGGAGCATCCTCTTGCATAATGATATTGTAACCTAACATATCCTTCACATTCATGTAATCATAGGTGTAGTGATTATATTTGTCCAATGAAACCACACCAAGATCCAACTTACTAGTTGTAAAAGACGACTTCATAAAATTCACTCCCGCAGAAGTGATAGAAGATGGAGCCATCTCAGGTTGAACAGTCTCTGTGAAATCCCCTTCAGCAGAAAAATAGAAAACAGCCGACTTAATGGTAACGCCATAATAAGCACTGCTAGCATGTGAAATTCTGAAATACAGATGATTACTCATATCACTCTCATTCACACTTGTACGAGATATGGTATATTCTGTCGATCCCTCATTGTTTTGATCCATTCGGAACTCTCCAGATGCTTTTTTGGCTACAGCAAGAATATGCTCGTTTTTATTATTAACCGCATCACGGATAGATGAATATTTACTTATATCATCGACATTATCGTAAGACATAGTTGTCGTAGAAGAATTCCATGAGAGATCGTCTGTCTCGTAAAAAATCTTGTTAGTTTTTCCATGGCTAGCTCCACTAATAGTTACACCTTGCAAATTATTCAACAAGACAATTTCATAACCAGTAAAACGGAAACCTTTAGGAAGAGACACACCTATATAGCTGTCAGGGGTTTGTCCTCCCGATATCACAATCTGATTGTTATGAACAATCATATTTCCAGCGGGATTTGCGACTTCACCTCCTTTTGTAATATTACAAAAATCGGCAACAGTCAATGTTAATGGCAATTGGTTATGACGCCAAGTTGAGGACCATCCATCTTGCGAGCCCACCTCACCTTCCTGTGTAAGGGCGGCCATCATGCTACCTGTGGTAGGGCTAATCGACACATCTTGTGCCGATACCCATTGCGTATTCACCAACCCGAGGAGGGCGAACACCATTAATCGTAAAAATTTTTTGTTCATACTCGTAGTTATTTGTTTTTTTTAATTTACCACCATTTCAAAAAACCTTCTTTAGCGGCTTTTCGTTCTTAGTTCTGCAAAAGTACAAAAAAAGTTTAAAACCTCAAATTAAAAATGAAGAAATCTGCATAAAATGTTGCCGATAGGTGTGTAAAATCAGAAAATAAGGTTGTGCAAAAACTCGAAAAAATGTATATAAAAAACTTAAAACAAGGGTAACAAGCAATAAAAAAGAGCGATTTCATCGGTATTTCCGGATTTTATTCGTATATTTGCATCATCATTTCGGTATAGTTAATCTCTAAAAAGAATTAAACTTGCAATAATTACTGAGTTATGACCGCCGGAGAATACCAATTTAGCGCCATGCTACTGATGGCCCTGCTGACCCTCACGTTGGCAGTGGTATTGATGCGCAGGGAGGTGAACGGGGCCGACGTGAAGGGTTCCGGATGGCTGCTGGCGGGCGGAACGCTCCTGCTCTCGATACATTTCTACCTGCAGCATGCGCTGGGATTTAGGGACGCGGGCGAGCTGCACAAGAGTGTTTTCCTGAACCTTATCTTTATATTGCCTGCCGCCTGGCTGATCAATATGTCAATGATTTTCCTACTCCGCAAGGGGGAAGTTCGCCTGTGGGAATGGCTGGCGGGGCCTCTGGTCTATATGGTGGCACTGGTTATCCTGATAACGGGAAAGCTGGAGGTGGTGGAATGGATGAACCTGAATCGGGCGAATCATGTGGTATCCACTCTCTACGGCATCACACTTCTGCTCTATAATGCACTGGAGTTCATAGAGTTGAAACGCATCAGACAGGCACTCGACAACTTCTACGACCAGTCAATGAGGTACAGAATCAGATGGGTGGGCGTATCACTAAGGTTGCTGGCACTGGTGGCTCTATCCTCTCCCATCACGATTTTCTTTGGCTACAAGTTCGTGCTGCCAATCTTCGGCATCATCGTCCTTGTGAGCGTCTATTACTACGTGCTGTGCTTCGTCTGCTTCTGCGTGAGCGAGAGTGCCTACCTGATAAGCGTCGCCAAGGAAGAGGAGGAAGAAGAGGAGCGCATCGTGCTGCCGGAAACGCAGGACAAGCACACGGACAACGATCAGAGCCAACGCGTGGAACAGGCCATCAGGAAATGGATGGAGAAACGGGGACACCTGAAGACGGGCATCACCATCCAGAACGCGGTGGAGGAAATGCAGATACCGCGCTATCTGCTCGTCAGATGGATTAAGGGCACGGAGTATGAGGTGTTCAGCCGATGGATTACCCATCTGCGCGTGGAGGAGGCCAAACGACTGCTGGCCGCCCATGCGGACTACTCCAATGAGGCCGTCGCATATGAGTGTGGCTTCAGTTCGCGTTCTTACTTCCAGAAGATTTTCAAGGAGCAAACGGGCATGACCCCCGTGGAGTATCAGACGAAAAAGACACACGCGTCTTCATCATAAAAAAACCGAGAAAACCACTTTTTTGTAAAGCATCCGTAGCCACGGATGTGCCTATGGCCGTTTTTCCACGGGATGCAAATAGTTTGCATCCCGTGGAAAAACAACCACAGACAGCCTTTCAGGCCTGACTTTACAAAAAAGCAAAAACATTATAAAACCTTCGCTATGCTATAGATCAAAGATGAAAGATGAAGGATTAGAGTTTAAGGATGGAAGGTTATAGTTATAGTTAAGGTGAAGCAGAGGTTTTCAAGGTTTCGAAGAAACTGGTGGTTTTCCCTTGATGAGACAGAAGCCCTGAAAGGGTTAACGGCATGAGGGATAAGACTGTCTGGAAGCTTGCTCACAAGCAGTCTTATCCCTCATACCGTAGGAGACGCTGACAAGCGGTCTCTGACACATCAAGGGGTTTTCTTGGTTTTTGTTAAATTCAATCCTCAGGGACGGAGCATCCGGCGATAGCGCTCCTGATCGAGCAAGAGCTCCTCGGCGGCCTTCATCTGCTTGTCATATTGCAGGGTGTTGGCAATGCTGCCGGCCTGATAATAGTAGGCGGCCACGATGTCGTTCTGAAGCAATTGCATGATAAGCGGCTTGTGTCGGTCAAGGTCGCGGTCCAGATTGTGGGCCAGTTTCTTCTCCAAAGCCTCAAACTCAGGCTTGGCATCCTCCATATAGCCTTCGAACTCCATCATCGTCTTGAGCCGTTTCATCACTTTCTCGCTCTCAGGATCGTAGGTGAAACCGCTTTTCAGGACGCGCTGCTTGAAGTCGGCATAGTCGGCATCGGTGAGGCAGAACTCTGAGGCGGGGGCTATCGTGGGATGGCTGTTGATATAATCTATCACGTATTCGAGCATCACCTCCGTAGAGTCGCGGGCGGAAGCCGTGAGATAGAAGGCGATATTGGGCAGTGAATCGGGCTTCACTTCGAGGTCGGGCTTGATGCCGCCGCCATCGCGCACCTCGCGACCGTTGGCCGTATGGAACACCTTGGTGAGCGAATCGGGGATATGCTCCAGGTAGCCGCCGTTGGCATGCTTGTAGTTAATGGCCTGAATGCAGCGGCCACTGGGGATGTAATACTTGGAAGTGGTGAGCTTCATCTGTGTATTATAAGGTAGGTCGAGGGGTGTCTGCACCAGGCCTTTGCCGTAGGTGCGCGTGCCCAGAACCACGGCGCGGTCGAAATCTTGCAGCGAACCGCTGGTAATCTCGCTGGCCGAAGCGGTCTCGCCGTTGACCATCACCACCACGGGCATCAGCGTATCGATAGGCTCCACGGTGGTGCGGTATTCGTGATTGCCGCGCTTCAGCTTGCCGATGGTCTTCACGATCGTCTTGCCGTTGGGCACAAACATATTCACAATGCTCACGGCCTCGGAGAGCAGACCGCCGCCATTGCCGCGAAGATCGATGACGAGCGACTTCATGCCCTGCTGCTTCAGGTCGATAAACGCACGGCGGAAATCGCGCGAACAGTCTTCGGTGAACGAATTGAGGTTGATATATCCGATGCCATTCTTGCGCAATCCGTAATAGGGAATGCTGGGAAACTGGATGGCTCGGCGCGTGATACGCTTCTGGAGAATCTTTCCCGTGGTGGGACGCTGAATCTTCAGCAGGAAGGTTGTGCCAGCATCACCGCGAAGATGCGAACTGACGTATGCCACATCCTTGTCGGTCATCGTCGTGTCGTCGATGCTCAGGATGATGTCGCCCTTCTTCAGTCCGGCCTCAGCGGCAGGCGTATCCTGATAAGGCTCGTCCACGACGACGCGCTTCAGCTTCGCATTGTAACGGATCAGCGCACCGATACCCGCATACTTTCCGGTCAACGAGGCTTTCAGCTCGCTCACTTTCTCAGCCGGATAATACACCGTGTAGGGATCGAGCGACTGCAGCATGGCATTGATGCCCGTGCCGATCGTCTGCCCGGCACTGAGCGTATCCACATAGGCCATGTCCAGATTGCGGTAGATGGCATTGAATATCTCAAGGTTTTTCGACGTCTCGAAATCATGGTCCTGAGACTCCTGAGCCAGTACAGGCAGGAGCGTGCCCAAGGCCCCAATCATCAACAAAAAGATTCTCTTCATCTTAATTCTAATTAGAAATCGGATGCAAAAATACAATATTTTACGCAAATACTTAAATTTTTCCCGAAAAAGTTTGGTCGTTTCAAAAAAACGCCTTACCTTTGCACCCGCAATTCGAAAGAAACGCACCTGCTTCAGTAGCTCAGTTGGTTAGAGCACCTGACTGTTAATCAGGGGGTCGTTGGTTCAAGCCCATCCTGAAGCGCCTTAAAAATCAAGGAGTTACGAGAAATCGCAACT
>JAEEGJ010003872.1_pt1 | contig 53757 bp, 52 predicted proteins | sample 8958761 | NCBI WGS metagenome assembly JAEEGJ01 (sample SAMN16246546, study PRJNA631951) | gut metagenome | biome: gut microbiome; feature: rumen; material: RS-attached | host: Bos | place: Iran: Karaj | collected 2018-10
TGTGGATACAAAGGATCATGGACAGGTATTACGGCGGATCGTTCGATACCTCCCCCTACCCTGATACTGCAGGCATCATGCAGCAGTTCATGTTCTTCTACGAGAGACGAAGGAACGATATATAACTCTCCAAACAAAAACCCTGCGATCTGATGATCACAGGGTTCTTTATTGGTGCGGCCGACGAGACTTGAATTTGTTATTTATCTATTCCACAACACAGATACACGCAAGTTATAAGGCTTTCTCCGATTATTTGTTGCGGTATTTTTCCATTTAATCGAAAAATAGTCACTTTTTTCTTAAGAGCGCTCGTCGCTATTTTTATCAGTTTTTCTCACTGCCGTATCATTGTTGAACTGTCTTTGATTTTGCTTCGGTGTCATAAGGCAATTTTGTTGACCGATAAAGTATTGGTAATTTTGGCAGAATACTTCCTGACATGCATTCATTGTTTCGAGGAGCTGCTGTCTGTTGCCTTTGCGCCATTCAGTAAGGCCTGATATATAAAATGGTCTATATAGCTCATAAACAATAAAAGGCATAATTGAATTGCGTATGCATTCACGGAACATAATTGCTCTACCGGTACGGCCATTACCATCCTGGAAAGGATGGATCTTCTCAAAAGCACAATGAAAACCAAGAATATCTTCAAATGATACCTTTTCAAGTTTATTGTATTCGGATAATAGTGTATCAATTGCATTAGGAACATCATTTACTTTTGTTGTTGATATCGGGTTAATAACACCAATCTGATTCTGATGTTTTTTATACTGTCCGGCATCGTTATCAATACCATTGCGCAATATATAATGTAAGTTCTTGATAAGCTCGTCATCTAACGGTTGGTTAATCGAGTCCAAAAGATAATCAAACATTCTGAAATGATTAGCCGCTTCAAGAACATCGTTAACTTTCGCTTTGCCGGATATCTCACCTTTATCATAGATAAGTTCTGTTTGTTCGGGGGTTAATGTCGATCCTTCAATATGATTAGAACAGTAAGCAAATTGTACTTGGATGAAATGATAAAAACCGTTCTTTACGTTGTTTTTCTTATCTTGCGTTAAAAGCTGAACGATATTTGAATCATATCCATAGTCAATAATCATAAATAACAGCTCGCTCCGTAAAGAGAATATAATCAATTAATTCTAACACTCTTGTTTACAAATACAAAACGTCAGTATTCGGCGATTCCTTGCAGTGATTTAGCCTTATATTTCTTTAATAAATCTTTCATAGGTGCATAGGATATCGCCGGAAGTTATAAGCACCTTTTTAGCATAATCGCTTTGGTTCTTCCCGGAAAGACATTCAGATAGATAGGTCTTATTTATTTCTATCCCTCTTTCTTTTAGTTCCGCTAATAGCCAATTGAGTGTTAATCGATTTTTTGTAAGCCTTAGCTTTATAGAAAAACCTTCACTTGTGCGATCCATATCATTTCTCCTTATATAATGTTTATTTATTGTTTTAACTAAGCAGCGCGTAATACCCTCTTGCGGCTTCTCCCCTTTGAATTGCCTTGTTCTCTGCATCTGCCGGGATTTCAAAGTTTTTGCACCAGTAAGCCGCCGCCTGATATGCTCCGTATGTGTCATCGGTAACATTAAGCATATAATCATAAACACTTGGATATTTGTTGGTAAGTTCATAATTCAGATATGCTAATTGACCTTCTAATGAAGTATAGAAATATCCGTTCTGCTCACAGTAGTTCTTTAGTGCTTTAAAACGACTTGCATGCCATTGACAGATGCCATACGAAGTACCATTGTCTCCTAGACAATTGGGATTAAACCCACTTTCATACTCGATATTAGCTATGATTCCGCATGCTGCTGCGCCGTTAAAACCCATTTGAGTTGTCAAATAAGTATAGATATACTGAACATTTTCATTGCTTGTCTGAATATAAATAGGAGCGCCCAATAGATCAGACCAGTTGGATATATTTTCGTCAGACAGCAGCTCTTCTACCATTTCTATCTGTTCATCGGTAAAACCCAATTCTTCTACAACATCATCGATATCATTCTTTTCGATCTCGATAGTCAGAATAGCGATTTTTTCGTCTTCTTCTGATTCATCGTCATCGTCTTCCGAGTCGTCTTCTTCGACATAAGTATCTTCTCCGGTAGTTTTATCCTCGATTTTGTCATCATCATCAGCATCGACATAATCGATGTCATAATCGATTTCGTTTACGAGATTATAGATATATTCCAGTTTTTCGGCCTTTTCTTCGTTCATCGTAAAGACTTCATCAGGGTTGTCAGGATCCAAATTCACATAAACGGCATAGATCGAAAGAGTTGTTTGCCAGGCACCAGCTTGACCTTTTATTACGACCTTATCGTGTTCATTGCTATCTTTGATCTCCTCGATCTGTTCGTAGAAATTGTTCTCGATAGTCTGTTTAACACTAGCTAAACTGTATTCGCTTGTAGAATCTCCATTTGCAAAGAAAATACCATATACCGTAAATAGAATTGCGGCTACCATTCCAACAATTACAATAATCAATAGAACAGGGCCGCCGACAGCATAGAGAGCTGCAAACAGCTCTGTAAGTGATTTTTCAATAGCTACCATCATTTTTGCAAAGGCTTCAGCAAGCGCTTTAAGTAGTTTTGCCGTAGCCTGAGCCAGCCTTACGGAGACTCTTACGGTTGTTTTTTCTGCTTCAGCTGCCACTTTTGCGGCCTTTTGCGCATCTCGAACAGCACGACGAGAAGCACGAACAGACTCTCTTGCAGCCTTTTGAGTTGTATCCGCTGTTTTTTTGATATTTCTGCCATGCTTGCGAATATCATTCGCTTTCTTTACGGCATTGGTAGTCTTGTTTATTACTCTTTTACCGGAATTTTTGGATATATCGTAGCTCTGCTTAGAGATATCCTTAACCGTATGCGAAATTGTGTTAGTAGCAGAATTTACTTCATCATCCGACGATTCGTTAAGGTCTTTTGCTCGGTTAGACACAAACTCTTTGGAAGAATAAAGGGTATTCTTTGTTTTTTGAGATACTTCGGAAGATGCTTGCCTGAATGTTGCTCCTACCTTGCGAAGACGAGCAACCTTAAAACGCGCTTCATAACGACGTATGCGCTTCTTATTTTTTGGCATATCAATATTCTTGCTTTTATCTATCATTGAAGAACCCCCTTTCTATGAATTTGTTAGATGCCGAATTACATAAAATTACTTTCGCCAGGCTTTGTTGTCATTAACGAATACAGTTTTGTTTCAGTTGGGAACTTGTTGATGAAAGGAACCATTTCTCCGCCGTGTCTGATAAGACCGCATCCGGCTTCGACGTTGGTTATATAACGCATCTGCTCGTCAGAAATGTGCATGAGCTTCTGAACTAATGCTCTATCTTGCGGTGCCTGGTTGAGCATCATTACAAATTCCGAATTAGAAAGCATTGTGCTTGAATCTTCTGATTTAAGTAAAGACTCGATGTTCTGAGTGATAGCCGTTGGAGAACCATTTCTCTTTCTGAACTGTCTCCATGCGGAATTAAAGAACTTCGATGAATACTCGTTATCAAAGATAATATGAACCTCATCGATGAATATATGAGTCTTCCGGTTGTTTTTACCATTTATGGCTATACGATTCATCATCGTGTCAGTAATAACCAACAGTCCGGTTGGTTTTAACTGTTCGCCGAGTCCGTTAATATCAAATACTACGACTCTTTTATCAAGATTTACATTAGTACCGTTTCCGAAGATATCCAGCGAACCAATAGTATAAAGCTCTAATGTTATGGCCAGCTGCTTTGCTTCTTTTTCAGGCTGCTCTAACAGCTTTTCGCGGAGACGGCACAAAGTAGGTTCAACACCTGTTTCCTGTGCTTCCGAAAAAACAAGTCTGATACAGCGGTCAATGATAGACCTTTGCTGCGGTCCTATTGCCCTGGCATCCATCTGCTCAATGAGAGACATAATAAACTGTGATTTTACAGAAATAGGATCCGTATCGTCGTAATTCTCAACCATATACATAGCATTGAGTCTATCGTGTCCGCCGGCCTTGATCTCGATGACCGTACCGATATCGTTACCAAAAGCTCTGACAAGCGGTGCATACTCACCTTCCGGATCGCAGATAAGTATATCGTCATCGGTATTGAGCATCAGGAATGTAATCAGTTGTTTAGCAGCCATCGATTTACCGGAACCGGGTACACCTAATATGAATCCTGACTGATTCTGAAGCGCATCCCTATCGCACAGTATTAGATTATGAGATATTGCATTCTCGCCATAGTAGATACCATGCGGATCGATTATCTCCTGAGTCTTGAACGGCATAAACGTAGCCAAAGACTCCGTATTGAGAAGTCTGTATTGTTCTTTTTCCAGCACATACTTTCCAAACGGAAGACAGGTCTGCAGGCCGGTCAATTGCTGAAGGTTCAGAACGGCCATATCACAGTTCTTTGCTTTGGCAACAGATTTTAATGCTTGCGTATCGAGATCCAGCTGCTCTTTTGTGTCTGCAGATATAAGCATTGTCAGGATTCCCATAAAAGCATGTTGATTTCGTTTCGACAGGCCATCAAGAAAAGACGTACATGCTTCAACACCCTCTTTATAGTCATACGGCAACGATGTCATAAATGTATTCTTTTCGTTTTGCTTCTGTTCCCAGTCGTTGACATTCTTTTCTTGCCCCATAAGGTGATTCTTAACGGAAAGCAAAGCTTCAGCAGACGGAATATCAAGAATATCAATGGAGAGCATCAGTGTCCTTCTCGGACTTGTCAGCTCCGCAACGATATCGTCGGAGATCGATGAACCGTAGTCTGAAAGGTACAATGCCCTTACGAACTTATCGTTGATAGTCATATAATCTCCGCCTCTGTTTAGAATGTTAGAGACCTTAGTAAAGCTATCCGGGCAGATATAATCTCTAAAATCGTGCAAGCGCTGCATTGTCCGCTTAATATCGAACTGATAATCGGATTCTTCGCCCTGGCGATAGAAATCATGGAATATACGCAGCCTTTCAGTTGCATCAAGCGGGACAAGACGGCTTCCGAGTGAATTGAAACGTATATCAAGGACTGTTTCACACTGATTAAAGTATGCCAAAGCAGCATCGTGATCGTCAGTAGTCTTGGTAATCGTCAGATATCTGTCCTGGATAATACCGTTTGCTCCTCTCGCCTTTTCACGAAGCATCTGATTATACTCTTCACGGTATTCATCATTGCCATCGCCTTTCATAGTCATCATGACTTGATTTTCGAAGTCTCTTTCGCTAATCAGGTGGTTTTGTATGGTTATCTTATACTGAGCCGTGCTGTCGAACGAATTATATATCTCAGACAACAAGAGAAATATCTTCTCTTTTGTTTCTTCGCTAGATACGCGGTAGTTAATATCAGAAAACTTCCACGTCCGACTATATTGCCTTCTTCCAATTAGGAAGATGCCGTCTTTCCAGATCCGTTTAATAGGAACAATATCCTGTACCCTTACCGGAACGGCAAAGCTTTCTTTATTTTCTCTTGTTATTGTTTCTACTGTTTTTAACACGTAACAGCTCCTTTCCTTTGCTTTCCTTGCCTATCTGTATTACTTCGTAATAATAATTCTTCGGTTTTCTAACGAGACGATTAGGAGTTAGAAATCTGTCCTTAAACCAAAGAACGAGGACCTTTTCAAAGGGCATCCTGTGATAACTTAGGAACCCGAATAGGGCAAACGGAAAAGCAGAAAACATACATATATAAGTCAAAGTCTCATGTCCTATAATATCTTTGAATTTGAAATAGACCAGAACGGCAGCTCCGATACCAAGTCCGGAACAGATAAGCTGTCTCAGATCAAGTCCAAAGAACATTTTTTCCTTATATTTGAATATATCCTTGTTAATGTTTATCTCCATAAAAAGCTCCTTAAAGACCTAGCATTTCGTGCGTTATCCTGTCAGAACCTTTAACTACTCCCAACAAGATCAACATACAGAATATAAGCTGAGTAACATATTCCCAGATGTCGCTGATCTCAATACTCTTCAATTCAGGAATATCCTTTATAAAGACGGAAAAGATAATAAAGGCTAATGTGATTATCGCGCCTTGCAAACATACTCCGGCAAAGGACTTTAAGAAGTGAAAGCCAATGCTTTCAGTAGGCTGGCCCGCAATAGTGGCAAGAGGAAGCGGCGATATTGCAACATACATAAATATCCTGAAGAATCTTCCGTATACCGTCAGAACAATTATCAAAGCTATTACAACTAGTACAATGTGTGAAATTAGGCACACAAGATATACCGGGATAGCATCTAACGGTGCCAACGCAGCAAATTCATCAGCAAAATCTCCTGGATCCAAGCTTAAATACGTTACCGGTGCATCAGGACTATAAGCAAAAGACGGTACCGCTTGCGGAGACGGCATATAAGCAAAGATGTCGGATATTATGCTTTGAACAACACTGATTATGTATTTGACTACATCAAGACTGTTATCAACCAAAGCTTTAGCAATTGCACATCTGATAAACATCCTTACGGCTGCTTCAGGGCGCTTCAATTCCGCTATGCTTCCGCAAGTCTTTATAGCACCGGCTACAAAGAACAGAACCAATAATGCCGTGCCTATTGTGCCTAAAACTCCGTATATTTCTTTAATGATTGCCCAAATATCGCCATTATGAAAGTCTTCCGGACTAGTAGTTAAGAGACCAACACAGTCATTGAATATATCTTCAAGGAACTCTAGGGCCTTGACTATCTCATCCCAAGCAGCAGGACCTAATCCCTTAAGTTGCATGTAATACATGTCTCTCTCCTTCAGGCATAGTTAAACAGGGCTGCACCCGATATCGAGTACAGCCCATAATTTAGTATTATTGAAAAGTAATTCCAGCGCCAGCAAGGATCTCTTTAGCAAAGAATACGATTACTCCGCCGGCAAAGAACAAGAAACCGTTTGAGCGCTGCTGTGCATCATGGCTACCAAAACTCATGCCAACCTGAACTATGCCCCAACCGGCTAGAATAACACCGATAGCTTTAACTATCGTAAATACTGTTTCACCAATACTGTTAATAGTATCAACAGCAGTTCCGCCGGCTGTATCTGTACCACCATTTCCATCGCCGGCCGCCAAAACATTTGAATAACAAAGCGCTACAATAGAACAGGTTACAAACGAAGCAAGAAAGGTCATCAGAGCCTTCTTTCTAAGAGTTTTTGTGAGTGCAAGTTCCTTCTTTGAATTAGTAATCATGATTTTTCTCCTTTTTCTGAAAATATTTCGTCAAGATCCTCGTCATTAAGGATTTCGAAATCGTGTGTCATAAGCTCGTCTTCTTCATCGACAAGCTCCTCAATATCTACGGCTTTAGACCTTTCTTCCGGTACATTTCCAACAAGAGCCAACGTATTAACACTCATCGTGTCTCGGTTATGAATGTAAGAAGGACCGCCGCCGTCAGGTGTAAATTTGCAATTAGGATGCTTCAGAAGGTCGTATTTATCATCAACTATCGGATCCTGACCTTTTATAAACAAAATGGCCTTTTCATCCGGTAGTTTTGCAACCTGATCGGGAGACATCAGATCCACACCGACCTTTTGATGATTTATAGTCCAGCTTCCGTGCATTCCTTTAGTTTGGGAGTAATTATCGGTATCAACCGTTTCTTTTCCCAGTCTTTTGGAGATATATTCAAAGGTTTCGTACTCATTACCGCCCAAGTACAGAAGCTCGTCGCAATTGGCAATAATCGAACCCCATTCTTTTTCGTATAGCTTTTTGAGCTGAGCCAAAGCTTGAACGATAATAGTTACTGATATCTCCATAGAACGCATCGTTGCCAGAGTCTTGTCAAACTCGTCCGGCAGTGCGACATTGGCAAACTCGTCCATTAGGAAGTGAACATGTATCGGCAACCGACCACCGTGTTTGAAGTTTGCATTGTCGTACAATTGCTGAATAAGCTGCGTATAAAGCATTCCTACTATGAAGTTATATGAAGAGTCATTGACAGGAAGAATAAGATACAGCACGGTCTTTTGCTCTCCCATAGTGCTTAATTCAAGTTCATCCGTCTGTGTCATACCGGCTAAGCTAGGAAGGTCGAACTTCTCCAACCTTGCTATCAATGAAATCTGTATAGATTTCAATGTTTTTCCTGAGCCGGAATGATAACCCTTATAGCATTTATAGGCGATATGGTTAGGACTCTTTTCTTTAAGCTCGTCGAAAAGAACATCAAGCGGTGATTTATAGTCGTCATCGTCTTCCTTAACATCACCAGCTCGTATCATTTCCATAATCATAGGAAAATTCTGTTCTTCAGGCGGAGCTTCATAGTATAGATAGAACATTAAGGCCTTCAGTAGCAGCATTGCTGTCTGATCCCAAAACGGATCCTGAGTCTGGCTGCCTTTAGGTGTAGTGTTCTTAAATAGGTTTGTTGCCAGGAGCTGAATATCGTCATCGTTTCTTATGTAAACGAACGGATTATAAGAAAGGCTACGTTCCATATGCCACAGATCGATGACCTTGATCTTATAACCGTTCTTCTCTAGCAGATGTCCGCTTTTCGCTGTAATTTCGCCTTTTGGATCAGTTACAACAAAACTCGTATTGCATTGCATAATATTTGGCATAGCCAGGTGCCTTGTTTTTCCGGCACCGGCACCGCCGATAACGAACAGATTCAGATTTCGTTTAGTTTTCCAGCCATCAAGACTCATTCTGACATGTTGCGTAAGAATAAGGTTTTCTAACGGATGTCGTTTATTAGCATATTTGTTATTTATAACAGCCGGTATTCCCCAACGAGCCGAACCATACTCTTCACCCCTACGGTAATTCTTATCATCAGTAAGGTAAATGGCCAGAACAAAGCCATAAACGAATAAGCAGATAATAACCGTCTTTACCGTACTACCACATATCGTTATGTAAAAAGGGTTGGAAACTAAAGAGTTAAGCTTAGTCAGTACCGTTATCAGATTTCCGCCGCTATCAATTTCCGGAGCTATCAGCATCCCAAACCACACAACGAAAAAAGATATAAGTAAATACAAAGCTATCCGGCCGGGAGACAGCTTATTTACTCTTTGATGGATAATCATTGTTAAGTCCTCTGAACAGGTTTATCCTGAGCCGGTTCATCAAAATATCGGTCAATACTTGCAGATACTTGATTAGCCACAGTTCGGACCTTATTCAATGCAAGCTTTGATTCTTTAGGATATTCCGGAACAATGCCATCGGGATCTTCTATTTGTGGCGGTTCTATGCCATAACGAACACAAACGATATACGCCGCTGCTTTTGCATAAAAAGCATTATCGCTCCGCATATATGAGCTTTTCTTTTCCGCCAGTATGGAATGAGCCAACTCGATAGCAAGGTCCTGAAACAATTCAGGCATCTTAAGACCTCGCTTTACCATTATCTTTCGTTCGGCATGAACGTATTCAACCGGCAGATCAGTCGGCTTACCATCATACGTGTTAATATCGCATGGTGAATCGCTTACAAGAGCTGTCAACAGTAACTTTTCGTCGCGCTTAACAACGCCAGGTGCCTTACCCTTGAAATTCGTCTGCGACACATCGAAGTAACGTTCTACGGTATAATCAACACCGACAGAGCCATCTTTTTTTGTGAACTCTTTACCGGCTGCAAGAATGAGGATAGCCTTCTCGCCTTTATTGATCGTGATATTCTCATTCTTCCATTCTTCAAACTTCTCTAATCTGGTAGCTCTCGGTTTTTGAACCGCAACAAGAATTGCGTTACTTACCGAATAATGCTGAAAACGAGCCTGTACTTCCAAATAGTCTCGCAGCTTATCCTGGCTCTGCATGAGCCCAACGGCAGCATCATTTACCATATCAAATACCATCTGCCGTTCTTTCTTCTTTTGTGCTACCCATTCATCCTTATTAAACGCAGGCTGCTTTTTGGCCTTAGTTTCAAGGATATCATCATAATTTTCCATAAAAACAAGTCTCCTTACTTAATAGCTTCAGGTGCCTTTGCAGCTTTTGCAGCGGCTTGTGCAGCCTTTCTTGCTTCGTTCATATGCTCAGCTTTCTTCGTGCATCTACCCTTTAATGCAGAATAAACAGATTCAGGATTAGGATTCTTTTCCGTCTTATTCATCGCCGATTTAACATCGAGATTAGCGCTTTCTATATGTTCGGCTTGCTTTTCTCCCATGCCATTGGTCGAAAAATAAGACTGAGGAGCAAAAGGTTGTTCTCCACTCAAACTTTCCATTTTAAAAAGCGGCGCATTCTCGATTCTACTATTGGAAAAAGTTTGGTCTGCTTCTCCGTTTCTCGACATCTTTGATTCTGCCCCTGACGCTCTGTCGGCTTTCTGCGACGGGGCCGTAGTAGGGTTTGCCTGGGTTTCTTCTTTTGTTTTCGGATCAGACTCCCTCTTTTCTTCCAAATTGATTTCCGTGTCCTTTTCAGTCTCGTTGCGGTCCGGTGCCGGTCTGTCGGCTACCAAAATGCTGCAAACGACTTCTGTATATTTGGCTTCACGGAACGCCATAAGGACCTCTTCACCATCGCTAATAATTGGTTTACCATCCATAAAGAAGATAGAAGGTTTTTCTACGGAATCAGGACCGTATTTCTCGATCTTCTTTGCATACTTCTGTACTCGCTTGATACGAGCTATGTCTTCCTTATTCTTCGAATTCTTGTCCGGCATTTCAGGAATATCCGGAATAGATACGAGCTTGATCTTGTTTTCTGAGAACTTGATAAGTCTGTCCGGTATATCGTTTTCGGCAGATGCAATGTTAATTGACGACTTCATAATGTCGTCAACAGCCTTTGCATCAAGACCTAACTTCTCTAGTATTCTGTTTACCTTCGCAGCATCTTGCTGATAAACGACAATATCCGTACTTTTGTCGATACTGTTCTTGTCTCTGATAATGTGATACTTCAAGCCGTATAGCTTACTGTCTTCGTGAAAGGCTTTCAGCATATTTTCCGGTATAACAAATCTAGTAAGAGGTTCACCGGACTTAAGCATACTCCTGAAAGTAACCTTGCCTTTTGTTCTAAGATCTTCGTTGTGAAGCACTTTTGCGAACTTAACTAATGCTTTTGCCAATTCTGCTGTACCTTTGCCGGCCAGCTTGAAGACCATTTCACTTCCTTCTAGCACCATCTTCACGGTCATATCCGTTGCTTCGCTCTCTACTGCCATTTTCATTCTCCTTTCCGGTTGTTTCCTTATTGTCAAGTGTCATATGTTCTTCCAGAGTCTTACAGTTCTTTATCACTCTTTCTTCGCCGCCGATTATCGAATCACATATCTTCAGCTCCTTCTTAACCTCTCGGATCTTCGGAGACAACTCAGAAATATCCGCTTTTGTGATTTCAAGGCCTGAAGCATCTGATTTGTATTCATAATGCTTCTTTAGGCGATACAGTTCCTTTCGTTTACTTATTAACTCTTGTTCTCTTGCTGCAAGGATCTGCCGATACAGCTTTACTGATGAAATATCTTCAAGACCGTTTACTCTTAAGAAATCAGACTGTTCAATGAATCTGTCGAGCTTAGCGACATCTTCTCTGATAGCCATAGGCATATATTTCCGCCGATACGGCTTTTTGACCTGGACTCGCAGAAAGAAACAATACCTTCTGTGAACAGCGCGATAACTGGACCCTTTTGAAAACTCCCAGCTTGTACCCTCTGTTTTTTTCGGCAGCATTATGCTTTTTTCAGGAACTCGATACTGATTTGTAATCCTGACAGCAATATCTTCTAAGTGATAACCGTTACCTAAACCGGCAAATCTGAAATACCCTTTTGCTTCCGGTGGCCTTAGTCCTGGTTTAACAAGTTTTGTACCGTCTTTTGCATAAAACTTGAACTGATATCCGATATCTTCCATAGATTTGCAGAACTCATCGAAATTCCTTGAAAGACTGATAGCAGCATCGATGTCCTCACGAATCAGTCCTCTTATAGTCTTTCGAGATTCCTTATCGCCATAATGACTGTATCTTTCGTCTCTAGTGGCATTTGACGGATTCTCTATGACATGCATCCTTGCCTCACGGCATAAACGGTCGCTGACTTCTCGCATTTGCCGATAATCTGCGTTAGACCTGATGTACTTATAACCGTCGGCAAACGAGACAGAGTTAATAACAAAATGGTTGTGATAATGGCCGGTGTTCAGATGCGTAGCAACAACTACTTCGAATCGGTCACCCCACAGCTCCTTAGCCAATTTGATGCCGATCTCGTGTGCCTGTTCTGCCGTGATCTCGCCGTCTCCCTCTAAGAAGGACTGATATCCGTGATATGCCAGGCGGCCGCCGGTCTTATTCCAATATCGCTTGGTAAACATAAAATCTTCGGCTGCATGTTCAGGATCACAGTTAATACCGGAGACATACATTCGTTGCTCCGTCTTCAGACTATCAGCGGTATAATCGATTACCTTGCCTATCTCGTTCAAGGCTTCTTTTGCTTCCGGTTCCAACTCCAGCTTGTTTGTCGTCTTCTCCGGGTTAGCAGCATAGTCGATAACCTTATTGAGATTTGATTTCACATACCAAATTGATGTAACAGCCATTAGTCTCCCCCCGGTCTGAACGTCTGATAAAGAAGGTCTAATACATTTCTGACATCGGCATACAGTTCATTAAACTCGCTAACATTCTCGCCGGTCGTATTGGCTATCTTCGCCATCTGATTTATGTTTACTCCGACTCTTCTTACCTCTTGGATCAAGTATGGAAAGTCTGCTGACGGAGACTCTTTTATTTCCGTTCCGCTTAAGACCTTACGACAGTATGCGGACCTACTCATATTGGTTTTTGCAATATTATTGTTTAGTGCATCCCACTCCTTATCAGTAAGCCGAAGAGTGATAAAGTGTGTCCGCTTCTCCATAATGTCTCCTTTCTGGTTACGATATTGTAAGACTTATCGAGGTAATCGATATGGTTCTTATCTGTATGGTTTTATGTGTAATGCCGTTAGGCATTTTCTAGCAAGCATCGTATTTGTGTCACAAATACCTTTTCGCTTGTTAGGGGAAGGCCCCTAATACCCCTCGGCGGCCGGATTATCTCCGGCTGGTCTATGCCTGGATCCAACATCTAAACTCTGCAATAAAGAGTAGTGAATCTTACAATATCACGGCTGCGGTCTTGCAATAAGATGTAGTGAATCGAGACAGAAAACATCGTCGATAACGGTCACCGTTCTTCCGAAAAGAATAAGCAGCTCTTTGTATCGATGGTTAATCCTGGTACGATGCGCGGTCTGCATATTCCTTTCATTGCTGACTGTCGCTAACTATTTGGTTAGCGCATTCGCTTATTTATCCTTCAGGCGGAGCTTCGTCAAAAACGACATCTCCGGGTTCAGGTGCAGGCTGTTCTTCAACTGGAGCAGTCTCTTCTATTACAGGTTCCGTTTCGGGAGCTGCTGTTGTTTCTACCGGAGCTGCTTCAGTTTCAACTACATCAGAATCGCTCGGCTCTGTCAGACTCTCGATAGGATCTGTGGGTACAATTTCATATATCTCTATAACATCGCTCTTTGTAGCAACTACAGTGATATCCTCATAAGATATCTCGATGTCGTTATAGTCACGGTAATATCTGTAAATGATATATCCGGTCTTTGTTCTGCCGGCTTTAATATTTGCCGTACCGAACATGAGTCCGGCTGCTACATATCCGCTAAAGGTTTCTTCGTCGTAAGCGATAGAAAACTTCTCTTCATTGTTCAGGAATAAGTCAAAATCTCCTTCTTCGATCTGTACCGTTTCATCGGTCAGATTTGTATATGTAACACCGATCATGAGATAATTACGAACTTCGCCTGATGGTTCTTCGATAGAAAATGAGTTCAGGTCAGTAACACCAAATTCGTAAGTATCGGTTTCAACCGGCTCCCCTATTCCTACTACTTTCTTAGCTTCGGTTTCAGTTGTCTCGGATTCATTGGTTGCATTATTGAATTGGCATCCGGTAAACAGAGATACGGAAAAACAGCCGATTAGTAAAGCTGTTGCGATTCTTTTCAGTTTCATAACATTATTCTCCTTTTGAATAATAAAAATGGCTCGTAGGAGCTTTTTATTTAGTTTCAAACGACCAAATCATCGTTAGAGATAATCTGGTTGTCTCCTACGAGTCATTATTCTTTGACATTTACCTAGTCAGGTTGCATTTGTCTTTTTTTTTGACTTCCTGAGTCGGATTATGTTCTTTGTGATATAAAAGCTCGTCATTGATATCTTTACCGTGAGCTGCCGGTTCATCGATGATGGTGTACTTGTCTTTCAGATTCTCTGTAATAACCTTTGTGGCAAGTCGGCCAGCTTCATCGTTATCCAGGTGCAGATACAATGTCGTTATTGTCGGGTGTTCATCAAGATATCTTCCTAATGACCTATGAACATGATCTTTGCCGGCAACTCCTGATAGGCTGATGCAAGTCTTGGCAAACCAATTGCCGCCTTGCATCTTATCAAGAGTCATATATGACAGAAGATCGATCGGCGCTTCAAATATATGCAGCTCTTCCGGTTCCGTACTAACATTCACGGAGAACGTATAGGATTTATCGCTGCCTTTACTGTCTCCGCTGTACTTACCGTGCGTTCCGCGAAGAGTGCCGTGTTTTGGGGTTCCTTCTTTGTCATAGCCGACAAACAGACAGTTATGATGTTCTTTGGTCTCAAATAGGTACTTTCTTTCGAAACACCATTTGATAATCTCTCCGTCAATACCACGAGTCTTGTTAAGGTATGCGTAAACATGCTTAAAAGTATCATTAAGCTCAGGCATTACGAAGACTTTAGGTTCTTCAGGTTTTGTCGATTTATGAAATACAGGCGGAACAATTGTTGCTATACCCAATATCTGTTCACAGGCCTTTGGAAAGGTCATTCCTCGTACTTTTATAAGATAGTCGAGCGCAGAATAACCGCCAAATCCTCTTGAATGCCAATACCAACCTTTACCAGCTGTAATAGTCAGTGAGTCGTGTTCAACGGTCCGGTACTCATTTCCGCAAACATGTTCCAAATTGTCCGGTTCATAGTTTTCTAGGTATGTCAGTAGATCCATTTCCCTGGCGCGCTTCTTATCTTCTTCAGATATCACTTGACTCACCCACTTTCCTATAATTATTAAAAGCAGCCGTTAATGATTCCGTCTGCTCCATAAATTCAGTTGCTATTAAAGGTTTTTGTGCTTCAGATGGCTTATTAAACAGCGATTCATAAGTTTCTATTCCTACTTTAATGAGCGAGATTAAGACTAAAACAACGGCAATTACAAACAGCAGTTTGTCTTTAATGCCATTCTTAATCTTCAACCCAATTCGCTTCTTTCGGATTTTTCTCGCTCTCTCTTTCGTCTCTTACGCTCTTCTTCGGCAAGGATAGCAATGTTGATATGATTCATAGCAAGACACCTGGCAAGAACATCTGTTGCTTGTACACCTTGTAACATAACAGCATTCAGGTCAACGTCGTACTTATGAACGTCTTCGATGAAATCCTGATCGAAGATAACTTCTCCAGCATTTTCTTCGGCAACTTTAATATCATTCGTGAAAGTACCGCTGTTATAACCGGTAACATAATCCGATTCGAATGCTCTTGATCGGATCTTCTCAGGATAATGCAGCTCATCGTCAAACACGTGGTTCTTGATGAATTCCCGAATGTTCTCGACGGTTGCTTCGATATATTCTTTATACGTCATCGCTCTTCCCTACCTTTCTTCGTTCTTTGTCTCTTGTCAAAGTCTTTGCCATACTCGATAGTTTCGGACTGAGTATCATAATGAAAGCAAAGATTTGAAATCACTTCTCCGGCAAGAACCATTTGGTTGTTATTGTCTTTGAGAAGCTTGTCGATCCTTTCGGCAGGCCCTAACCTTTCCGGTATAAGCAACACTTCGTTCTTAGAAGAAGGAAAAACATAATAATTGCCATTTATTTTTTCAGCAGCATCCGAAAAGAATGTCGGAACCGCTAAGACACTTATACTGTCTTGACCGGACCTGGATAAAGCAATATAGACATCTTTCGGACAAGCTACCGGAAGAGTCTCTTCGAATGCTTTAATATAGTCCTTTAGGGACATGAATATCAGTTCGTCATTGTCTTTAGCATTAGCAAAAGCGGTTTTAAACAAATCTGTTTCGCTGACTCCCCATTCTTGCAGCATTTCATCCTTAACCGGTGTTGTGCAGCAACCATAATAGGTATCTCGTAAGACTATTTCGGCAGATATTGCGATTCCTTCTAGGTTAGGAAACTCTACAAACATTTCATCATCGTGGCTTTCATCGTTCTTATTAGGAACGACTTTGAGCATTAAATGATCTTTGACCGAAGAATAGTCATTCAGATCCAGCTCGTTATATGGAACAGAAACGGATTTTACTATATCCGCTGCCTCAGTTGCCACATCATCAATTGTGAGATTGCCGTCGTTATACCATTTAGAGAAGAAACCTTCGATGTCTACTGCCATACAACGGTCTTCACGTTCGTTAAGCATAAGACACTCTTCTTCTATGATAGGTGCAACGGAACCATCGCAAAGACTATTAACGATGCGACAGAACTCCATTTTGAATCTTGGATAATCGCTATTCATGATATATCTCCTTAAAATATTCCGTCGTCTTATTCAGACGACAGAATCATTAGTCTTATTTCTTACCTGGCATCGCGGTTCTTTTTCTGTTCCTTTTCATGTCTCTTTTCATCATACTTAAGCCCGGTTTCAAGGATCTTAGCCTTAGCATCGTAGTGATAGCACTGTTCGGAAAGGATATCTCTAGGCTCCAGGACTGTCATATTGACATTCTTGACCATTGCATTTAAATCCTTTGCATAACGTAAACCATCGTCCTTGATGAGAATAAACTCATGAACAGAAGAAGGCAGCAAATAGAAGCTACCGCCTAGAGCTTCTGCTGCTTTTTCACAGAAATCAGGATAACCGAGAACGGCTGCGCCTTGGAATCCGCTTTTGTTCGAAGCAACATAAGTAACTGGCACTTCATCTGAACTAACCTCGACATCTGTAATGCTTTTTATCATGTCAACAAGCGGTACTAGGTTTAAAGGCTCATTCACAACAGAGTTGATTTCTGCGGTTGAGAAAAGCTGCTTTTCATCAACACCATACAAAGACATCAATTCGTCTGAGACTACGACACAAGATCTTCCGTTACTATCAGTAAGACTATCCACATGGATATTAACAACAAGAGCCATATCCTCAAACTTCTTGTGAGGTGTATGAACAAGAATAGGTGAATCTCCGGGTATCATTCTGAGATATGTATGGTCCTTAACACTGTTGTAATCAGTTATCCAGTCCTTAAGCTCATGCTGTTTCGTCTTGCAGACGGTTATGTTCTCTTCAATGGTATCAACCACATTGTAAGCAGCATCTTCTATGAGTTCGCCCTTTTGTACAGAATCGAAAACCGGCTGAAGTCTAAATGCCATAGACATCTTTGAGTCGCCAACCGATACCATGAGCCTGTCCGTAACACCATCGGGCGAGTCGATTTCTTGGAACTTCAACGAGATATCCTCGAGCCCCCGGTTATCGATTTCTTCGGTTACGTAGTCCATCAAATTGACCTTAAATTCTTCGTAGTCCATCATAATTTACCTTACCTTTCTGCACTTCTCGTATTCGTGCTTAAGAAGATTACTGTCAAGCTCCTTGCCAATGTGTTCGAGTTTCTTTTCTCTGTCGGTATTATTTGTTACCGGCGATATATGGAAAATAGTTTTCTTTCCTTTGAATAATGACATTCGTAAATACCTCCTGAATTTCTTTATCGGACAGAACCGACATGTAAAAGAGCATAGAAAAATGCCCTTCCGGCATAAGCCGTTAAAGGGTTCTAAAGTTATCTGTTAAATAGAGCTTGAAATAGATTCATTACGATATAGTCCTTCTTACTTATTCATACTATTAACTTGTATGTAAAAGGACTGAATGAATCCTCATAGCACATAAGGCTATCAATAATTTGATTTTACCTTAATGCCCTTATACTTGCAATAATCGCCGCCTATCTATCGCTGCGACTATCCTTATTCTTCTGCTGAAGAACTGAATTATTACTTTCAGCTGCTTTGCGTTTATAAAATTCCTCTTTAGCAGCAGCAAGAGTTTCTTCGAATGATGGTTCAATTGCCGAATCTGTCATATAGTATTTAAGCGATTTCTCATTTCTTAAGCAATTGAACATAATCTTTTCGCAGATTTCATTAGAGTCAAGGCTTTTCTTGTCTATCCTGACTCCGGGCCAGCTCTTATGCGTATCGTTTATTCCGTTTAGCAGCTTGATACCAAATCCCGGCGGACACCAGTCAAACAGATTAACAGTGTAGTCATCAAGAAGCCTGTCTGTATCTTTTATACCGCCTGGCACAGCCTTTGATTTATCTGTTCCGCAAGGAGTAAATACACGATGCGCAGCATCGATCTCCGGTAAATACAAATCAAGCCAAGCATTCTTATCGGACAAAGCTGATTTGCTATCGGTCAGATAGGCCGAAAGTATAAATACTTCAACCTGATCCGAATGCTCTTTTATTATTTTTCGGACAGCATGAACAACATTTGTATAAGGATGAAGACTTCTGAAATAGCCGTCCTCGCACAGTTCTTCAAGCGATTTTGACGGTCTCCATTCTGCAAGAGTGCCATCCATATCCACAAACAGTCTTACTTTTTCGGTTGCCATATCTATTGTCTCCCTTGAATAAAGTCTTCGATTATATTCATTACCTCGTGAATAGTGTCATATTTGAGTTGTCTGTCGTGCCTTTCATGTTCGGTATTGGCAGGCATAGAAGCTGTTGAGGATAATGCATATTGTTCGAGATAATTATTTACACGGTTACCGTCGATCATACTTCTATGTATCTTTTTCGGCTTTATCTTCCGTTCCAATAACAAGTCAGTTACAGTCAGGTTCATTGCTTCGGCCAGTTTTTGTAATTGCTCTAGTCCCGGCTGCATTTTTTTATTTTCATACTTACTTATAGTTACGTAATGTAAACCGGAATAATGAGCCAGATCCTTCTGAGATAGGCCATGATATTCACGATAATACTTTATATTTTCAGAAACACGTTCAAGGTTCACGGTTTGGTCCTTTCATAAAAAGCACCCGATATTATCGAGTGCTTTGGGTTATCTAGTATCATTTGATTTTTGAACAAGGTTCTTGTCCGGTTCGTGATATGTAGCGCGGAATTTTGCTAATTCTGCCTTTAAGTTTTTTGCTTCTTCCATATCAGAACACTTATTATCGATTACACCATCAAGGAAGTCTTCTACACCTTTCATTGAGTTCCGATCAGTTAAAAGGTCGTCTTTTAGGCTTTCTAATGCCTTTTCGCGGTTCGATACTGTATCGTTATAAGAATAAGTATCGTGTGCATAGGCAAAAGAATCGAGTTTTTCGGCCAATATCTCTGCTGCCGCCGGCATTTCTGCAATAAGCTCGACACCTTGTTCTACCCTCTTTTCAACTTCAAGGTTTATTTCCTTGATATGACCTTCTATGTCATCGATCATTGACGATGCAGCATTCCTAATGGTAAGGAGTGAAGCCTTTAATTCAACTAGTTCCTTATCATTAGCCCAGGCAGCAACATATCCGAAGCTGTATTCGGAAGTATCTATACCGAAATGCTGACAGACTGTATATGCTACTGATTCAGCTTCTATTTCTCTACCGCTTCGGGTTTGAGCATTTTCTTCTCGATTTGAATGAAGTTTTTGATGCGCCATTTCATGAACTGTTGTTTTTATAGTCTGAATATCGCTCATTCCCTCTTTTATAGTAATGCGCTGCTCTTTTGGCTGAAAATATCCTTTTGCACCGGTCTGAATATCCTTAAACTCTATCGGTACCGGACAAGTCCGTTTAAGCGCTTCGAAAAAAGTAGTATAGTTATCAACCTGTCCTTCCAATTCATTTACACCTAGATTTGGTAATTCCTTACCTTCCGTTTGTGATATATCGAATACACTAACGACTCTAAATGAAGGAACCTTCTCGGTAGCTTCTTCCTTTACATAGTTACCGTTCTCGTCTCGGATAGGCAGTTTTGTAACCGGATCTATCTTATTGCGAACAATATCTCTGTTATATGGATTCCACGCAATAATGCGGATAGCCTTCTCGCCTTTCTTGACATTCCTCTCAAAATCTTTTTGCCATTGAGAATAACCGGCAACCATTGTGGCATCCGGCTTCTGCATCATTATCAGGATAGAATTATTAAGGCTATACTTATGGAAGCGGCTCATTGTATCAAGCCAGGCTGTATATTTACCGGAAGTATAGATTTCCTCAATACCGGCTTCGAGCTTATCTGTTATCTCCTTCATTCTCTCTTTGCGACTTGCAGCTTTATTATCCATATGGAATACCTCTTATAAGCAGATAAAAAGGGGGAATAAATCCCCCCTTTTTATTTTTTTATTTAGTGCTTACCTTGCATCGTGGTCCTTCTTTTTCTCGGCCTTTTCGGCTTCGCGAGCTGCAAACTTGTCTGCAAGTTCGAGCTTCTTTTCCTTGGGATCGTAATGGTAAACGTTATCGGAAAGACGGTCTTCCGGTTTAACTTCATTGGCATTTATCTGCTTAACCATTCGAGCAAGGTCTTTAACATCACCGCCAAGATTAGCAGGAACGAGAATTACTTCATCAACAGAAGACGGAAGGATATAGACATCGCCAAGCTGCTCTGTGATCTTATCCATAACTTCCGGACAGATAGCCATAACGGAACCCTTTGTCTTCTGCTGGTTTGTCAGAACGAAGAACGGTACTGACGATGAAACATCGCCGAGTTCGTTAATGTCAAGGCTGTCTCCGCCAAACAACATGCCTTCGAGTGTGCTGATAAACGGCTCTTTCTCAGACAGATTATCCATAGCCTTGTCGTGAATATCCTGAACAGATACTCCCCACATTTCCATAAGGTCATCAGTAATAACAGCTTCAGCAAAGCCTGTTTCGTTCTCGAACACACGAACAGCATACATTATCGAAAGATCTTCAAAATCTACATGTGGCTTATCAGACAGATATGCTGCGTTGGTTTCTGTATTAACAATGCGAGGGTTAATCCTGTCCTTACAAGCATCAAACTTAAACATGTCTTCCTTGTTAAAGTTGCCCGGAATGTTATTGTTTTCCATTCGGATATTTGCAAGAGTTTCGAGAATGTCTTCCATAGACTTTCCGGCTTCATATTCGCTAAAAGCTGCCGTAAGATTCAGAGTCGGAGCCACTGTCGGGTTGTTACCCTCGGGAGCTATAGTGAGGCCTTCGTACTGAATGCCATTGCTCTTCGTGATCTGGTTTACCTTCATGCCATAGTCCTGATACTCTTCAGAAAGATGGTCCTTGATGTTTTCCATGATTTCTGCCTTAAACTCTTCGTAATTCAACATTGTTGTATTCCTCCGTCTGTAAATGATTTATATCGGAACTACCGACATGTAAAAGAGCATAAATAAATGCCCTTCCGGCATAAGCCGTTAAAGGTCTTAAACAGTATCTTCTGAAAAATATAAGGAAATACGATTCATTATCTTCCAGTCCTTCGTTCTTATTCATACTATTAATTTGTATGTAAAAGGACTGAATGAATCCTTATAGCTCAATGGCTATCAATAGTTTGATTTTACATTACTGAAAGAGAGTTTTCAATATCGATAAGTATTTTTATCTTTCATCGTGATCCGACTTGGTTTTGGTGTAATTAATATCTTCTTTATTTGATATGAATAAATCAAAACTGTCGAGAATGTAATCACTTTCACATAGTAAGTTTTTATAGAAATGGTTCAGAAAACTGTAGGTTGGCTTTGCATCATAGGTATCAGACTCATAGCAACTTCGAACCAATGCATTTCTGAAATACAGACTATTATTCTCAAAAGGCTCATTGTTTACTTCAAATCCAAGTGAAACCAGATATAATTCAATAAACACAGCGGTTGTGCGTGTATTACCTTCACAGAAAGGGTGTACTTGCCATATGCTACTCGTAAATTGAGATAGATGCTCAATATCATTTTCAGTCATTGGTTTTGAATAGACATAGGTTGATTCTGCATCTATTATGTCTTTTAGTTTATTCTTTATCGATATATGATCCGAATAGCGAACGGTATCACCCAAAAGTATATTTTCGGATTTCCTGAAATTATAGTTTCTAAATTTACCAACATCTTTCGATTCAAACACTCTTTCAAACAAATAAGCATGAATTGACTTCAAAAGACTACATGATAGTTCGAACTTAGTTTGTTCCAAAACCTGAGCAATTCTGCAAGATACTATATCTGCTTCTTTTTGACGCGAGAATTCTGTTCCATACGATTTCTCTAACTCAGAATTAATATCGTCATAAGTTTTATGGCCGGATATATTTTCTTCAGCGAGATCTTTGAGATACTTTGATGGTTTAAGGCCGTCAACAGCCTGAAGACCCATTGCAGCATTCCAAATATCGCGCTTATAATTCTGATCCTTACTCTCCGGGATTACTTCGTAGGGTATATCTTCGCCATAATTATAACTGCCCGGCATATTTTCACATCTCCATTGTATTTTGTAATATTATAACAAATGATGCTCTGCATTATTCTTCTTCCGGTTGTTCTGGAGCACCATAGTGATATTCCTCTTCGTTGTTATTATCTGTCGGATCCGTTACTCTGAAATGCATATAGTCCTGAAAGAACTGTCCGCATACCAGCTGACCGTCAAGAGCTTTTAGCAACCTTGGCGGTTGCAATTATGCCTATCGTTCTCTGCCCTTGTCCTTCTTCTTATGAAAAAGTTTTTTGCTTTCATAGTATTCGTCTAAAGTCATGCCTTTCTTACGCGCTTTTTCAATATCACGTTCTAATTGATATAGGTCAGCTCTTTCTTCCAACATTTTACGCATTTTTCGGTCACGTTCTAAACCCCAGTCACCAAAACAAGCTTCACGCATTTTTCGGTCACGGGCAAGAGACCAGTCATCATTGTAGCCAGGGCCAAAAAAGAAATCATAGACATTAGGAAAGTGTTCCTTAATATTCTGCTTTACCTTTTCCCAATTATCCGGGAGCTGCTTGCTTTCTTCCATATTGACTCCTTTATGAAAAAGCACCTGAATGCTCAGGTGCTTTTTGTTTATCATTCCTAGTTGTTCTCGGGTTCGCCGTAATGGTATTCCTCTTCTTCTTTTCCTTTAATCGGATCCGTGACTCTAAAATGCATATAGTCCTTAAAGAATTGTCCGCTTTTGATATCAATGCCGTTTACTTCGGCTGCCTTTTCCAGCGCTCTTCCGCTGCCATAGCCTTGAAGCGCATGATATACAGCATTGTCAAATACCGATATTATGAACTCCCGGCAGTCTTCCGGACTTGCATCACCATACATAAAGCCGTATTCTGACTCTCCGCATACCAGCTGACCGTCAAGAGCTTTCAGCAACCTTTCTTTATCGTAATTAAATGCTTGTGTCAGCGAAACTCCGCTACCGTATTCTCCCATTGTCTCCTTCTCCTTTCGTTTCGGTTATAGACTTGATATGAGTCTTATAAAAGCAATAATAACCGTTAGATGTATGGATCAGATAGGGTTCTTGTCCGAACATATAGCCAAATCTGTTTTCAGCTCCTTTACGGTCATATAGAACACCTTCAATAATATGTCCATCCCAATATGTAGCCTGAACCGTTTTACCAATGAGCGCATCTATACCGGGATCCTTATGACGTTGGTTCATTAGTGGTCTCCTCGTCTATGTCTTTCTCTTCCGTATAGTAATAGCAATTGCCGGTACAGAACTCTTTACCCAAAGGACACGGATAGAGGTCAAGGATATATTCCTTGTTGTCGTCTAACTTGCAATGTGCATCTTCAGGCAGAACACCGACTTCTATTTCGTCTTGAAATAATCTCATTATCGCCCTCACTTTGCTTGCGAAAAAGAAAGAGAGCATCCACGTAGGACACTCCCTTCCCTATTTACAGTCCGTCGGAAAGAATAATCAGTCTTTCTTATCCTTGATAGCCTGGTCATAGGCTTTAATGCGTGCATCAGCGCTGTCATTAGAAACAGTCTCGATGACCGTGTTGCCGATAACGAAATCTACCGGAGCTTTACCTTCCTTAAGAGCTTTGCCATAGGCTTTAATGCGCGCATCACTGTTTGTGTTCTGTTCTGAGGTCTCAATAACCTTTCCGTTCATCATGTAGTCCATCTTGTTTTCTCCTTTCATTTCTGTTCGTTCTTTGTTTGTCAGTTAATCATAAAGATACTCGTTCTCAAACTTGTAAGCGGTGTATGAATAGCATCCGTCTGTTATACCGTACTTGACAAGGATCGCATCTGCTTCTGCATACATAGAAAGCTCTGCAGCATCTACATCGCTACTATCGATGACTGTACTACCATTGAAGTTTCCATTTGAATCACATGCATATACTACTATTCCGACAGCTTCAGGTCTTTCAGCATTCAGATCAATCCCCATCGCTTCTGCCGTCTCTCTTGTGTCAACAGACCATATTATCTTCATATATACTGTCTGCTTAACCTTAGTCGGTATCGGAGTAGTTTCGGGAACGGTTTCCGTAGCCTTGGTTGTCTCGGATGTCGGAGTAGTATTTCCGGAGCTGCTTGCCTGAGTGGTAGTTGTCGGTTCCTGAGTCTGAGTCGTAGAGCCGCCCGAAGTCGGAGCTGTTGTCTGCTGTGTGCTTGTACCGCTTCCTGAAGAGTCTGAACCTTGCGAAGTTCCGGAGCTAGAGTTACCCGAGTCTGCATTGCTTCCGCTTGAACCGGAGCTGTTTCCGCTGCCGCTATTCGAACCTTCGTCTTCCATAAGTACGGAGTTAACCAGTGCCGTTGCATCGAACTCTGTTCTGCCCTCTTCCATAAGGATAGCGATTACTTGTTCTGCACTGTTGCCTTCCGCAAACAGGTCTCTTACGTGAGCTGCCGCTTCCTCATATGTCGGATCAGGCTCAAATAGATCAACCGTAGTTGTTACGGTCGTTTCTTTTTCGGTAGTAGTCGTTGCATCCGTCTCGGACACATCAGATACAGAGCTTTCAGGAATAGAAGCCGTAGTCTCAACGACTGTCTGAGCGCCGTTCATGCAGCCGGCAATTGTAGTCATAAGAAGGACGGCAACAACGATAATATCTATAACTATTCTTCTATTCTTCATAGCTCTCACCTTCTTTCTATCGAATGTTTCGGCAGATATCTCTTGGTTCTTTCTTCACCGGTCGCCTGGTTATTTCATCAACAAAAAAGTCTTTGTGTAACCCCTTTGCACGGTTCCATACTTTACGCATCTTAACAGCGGTATTCTTGTCATATAACTGTTCTACTTTAGCAAATGCAGGTTCCATATCGAGCGATTTTAAGATCTGAAGCCTGGGGCCGTACAACTCGTGGCAGCACTTAACAGTTTTCTCGAAGTCTTTACCAAATAGACCATAAGGCTTAAGTCTTGAGAAAAGAGCAATATCAGGATCCGTCATAGTGTTAAAGTCGTAATGCGTTGTAGCACTAAAGCTTGCGCCATTGTCAAAAACAGGACAATATAAGTATTTGTGTTCATCGCGGAGATAAACAACACAGATATTACTTAGGTGTCTATCTATGTTTCGCGTAATCGCATCAAGCTCACAAAGCATCGTAATGTAACCGCCGAAGTCTTTTAATCCAGTTTCCGCTTCAATTACTGACACGAAATTCTGTATCAGCTCCTTATTACTCATATGCTTAGTAAATCTGTTGTAGATACCCCACCAACCAACCCGATTTTTGCAGGCTTTATCGTATTCTCCGTAGTGTTCACCAAGAATGTCATACACCGGTAAAAGCTGTGGAAGGTGTTTCTTTTCAGTCTTTGATAATTCTTCGATAGCTATTCCGTTTGTCAAAAAGTCTTTTGATACGCAGATATGAGCTTTCGTGCCGTTTCTTTCTGAGGTAACAAGGTCATAGTCCGCAAAACACGAAACATTGGAAGAACGGAGTATCTGTGAAACCAGATATTCTCCGGCAGCTTCAGGGCGATCAGGAAAATCTTCCTTATACCACAAACCGTTTTCAGTCCATTTGCGCTGGTTTCCGTATGGCCACTCTTCCGGTCTGCCCTTCCATGTTGAAATATCAAATACTTGTCGCATGTTCTACCTCTACCTTGGAATGATCTCAAAAGCATCGTGTACCATTTGACCGTGAGTCTTCTCGATTATCTTATACGGATCATATTCAGTAATGCCGATAGCAGCCATTTTTGCTTCTGCATCAACCTGTGTCTTCGGAATAACTCTTCTTTCTATCATTGTTTCCCACATGGTAAAAGTTACGTTTGTTTTTCCGTGAAACGCACAAATAGGTTTCTCGTCAGTAAAATGCTCTACTTCTACTTTCTTATTCTTGAAGTCCACTTTGATAGTTGATGTGTGTTCATCACCAAAGTACCAGTCATATGTCTTAATCATTGTCTTTTCCCTTTCTTCTGTCGTTAAGCTCTTTTAGATGTCCTGAACGACTCGGATCTGCTTTCCGTATGCTTTGAGTCTCTTTGTGCCGGTTGCATTTTCTTTAGATATAACAACATTCTCATTGTGCTTATCTGACAACAGAACATAGTCAATGCTTTCTTTTTCGGTGGCAGCTTCCTGACTCTTATCGTAGTAAAGCTTTTCTTTAAGGTGAGTTATTGTATCCTCAATGCTTTCCTTATCGGAGTTTTCAAGCGCCTTCAGGAGTTGTTCAACGAGTCGTCTGTAATCGTTCTTACCGTCTTTTCTTACTAGCTGTACTTCACAACCGATGCTGTCGGCATAGTTTATGAAAGAAGTTAGTGCCGGATCTATTGTGCCGCTTTCCAGCCTGGAAACGTATTGCGATTTTACGCCGGCGGTTGCTGCTATTTCCTTAGTTGTTATACCGCTTGCTTTGCGCATTGCCACAGCATAGGCAATTATAGCTTTGCATGCATCCTTTTTATCTGTTCCCATAATGATACCTCTCTGTAATCAGTCGGTTAAATTTGTAACTGTTTAGTTACTTATATTATACACCCTATTACTGAGAAATCAATGATTTTAAGGCTTTGGGAGTAGTAATTGTGTGTGCTATAATCTCTTGGGGTGTTATTCACACGACATAGGCGGTTACCTCTAGTTGCCTTTATAAAAAGGTCAAGGGGGTGGTGCTAATGAGAGACTATGAAATTCTTATCGTGGTTTTTACCGTGATAGCAATTATTGTAAGCTTGCTCGTTGAGTACATAAAAAAATGACCGCCCTCTACCAAAGTCGCGGTCATTTATTGATTAGTCACTGAGGTAACCGTCTAGTGGGTAACACCTCTTTCTGTAAACATTATACTACATGTTTACTCACCTTCAAGCGTTCCATCTTTCTTTGCGTTGTAAAACAAAAGTCTCTTTTCGTTTCTTAATAGACTCATTAATGCCGTGCAGCAATGCGCTGCACGACACTATCAGCCGATTAAGCCTTCTTTTTCTTCTTGAAGTGCATCGTGATAAGAGCAACATCAACGGTAATCAGAGCGATACCGACTATCGAGCTTATCGCGATAACTTCACCGGTTGCCGGTACAGGCGGTAATACGAAACCTATTGTCTGGTCTGCATCATTCAGATCTTCGTGCTTTGCTATCACGATATCTTCCGTCTGAATACCGCCGGTCTTTTCTGCTTCTTCTGCTACGTCGTAAATAGTCTCAAATACTACTACACTATCGGCTTCTGTGTAGCCAGTAGTATTGAATGTGAGATTTACCGTAACAGTACCGTCAGCCGTATCAGGCTTAAAGGTTGTCGAAGCCGTTACCGGAGTTCCGTCGCTATTCAATACCTGGGTGCCGTCCTTCTTATAAAGAGTTCCGACAGCCTTGTATTCCTTGCCTACTTCGAGTCCTTTGTAGCTAATCGTATCGACTATTGTTGCATCGATGCCGATAACAACCGTCTTTTTGCCGATATCAGACTGAGCAAGAGTGGATGCTGTTGCTCTTCTTACCGTCTGATTCTCGTCAGAAAGGTCTGCGTGAATAGCTATACGGACATTGTTGTAGTAAAGGTTCTCGAATACGACTACCTTTTCTACTGTGAACGGTACATAGACATCCTTGAACGTTACCAAAACACTTCCGGAAGAAGCCGTAGCGGTAAACGTGGTCGATGCCGTAATTACCTTACCGTCTTCACCATAGAGGATCGCACCGGTATCTGCGTTATACAGATTACCAGTTACCGTGTAGGTCTTGCCTACTACGAGTCCGGAATAGCTTACAAGGTCATCAATGGTGACGGTTTCCGAATACGACAATACCTGAGAACCGGTACCATGCTCAGATGCATTGGTCTTGATTTCAGGCGGAGCAAAGGTAATGCTCTGATCCGTGTCGTTCAGATCTTCGTGCTTTGCCACTATGATATCGCTTGTCTGAGTGCCGCTTGACTTCTCTGAACTTTCAGCAACGTCGTAGATAGTCTCGAATACGACTACTACATCGTTTTCGGTAAAGTTCAACGTATCGAACGTGAGTGTAACCGATGTCGTTCCGTCAGAAGACGTTGGCTTAAATGTCTTTGAAGCCGTTACCGGAGTTCCGTCACTGTTCAATACCTGGGTGCCGTCCTTCTTATAAAGAGTTCCGACAGCCTTGTATTCTTTGCCTACTTCGAGTCCTTTGTAGCTGATCGTATCGACTATTGTTGCCGTAACACCGATAACAACTGTCTTCTCGCCGGTCTCTGTCTGAGCAAGAGTAGATGCACTCGGTCTTCTTACCGTCTGATTCTCGTCAGAAAGATCTGCGTGAATAGCAATGCGCACTCCGTTGTAGTAAAGGTTCTCGAATACGACTACCTTTTCAACCGAAAGAGGAACATAGACATCGCTAAATACTACTTCAGCAGCGCCGGAAGCGGCAGAAGCCGTAAATGTTGTAGATGCGGTTATAGCATTGCCCTTCTCGTCAAGCAAGATCGCGCCGGTATCTGCGTTATACAGATTACCTGATACTGTGTAGGTCTTGCCAACGACGAGTCCGGAATACTCTACCGTATCAACTATCGTAACCTTCTCGGAGTACGGCAGCACTTTTGTACCGGTGCTTTCTTCCGTTGCCGTTGTCTGAAGCTCCGGCGGCGGCGGAACAGACTGAGCTGTATCAGTCAGATCCTCATGCGAAACGATGTTGATGCCGTTTCTTGTAAGGTCTTCAAATGCAACTGTTGTTACGCCGGAAAGTGCTGTTGTATCGACGTTGTTAAAGAGAACTTCGACACATCCTTCAGACTGGGTTGCCGTGAACGTCGTAGAACCTGTGATCGGGTTGCCTGCATTATCCAGGATATCCTCGCCGGTATCTGCATTTTTGAGTGTTCCTGAAACGGTGTAGGTATAACCGACTACAAGATTTGTGTAAAGAACGTAGTCTGTCAAAGTTACCTTGTTACCGTACGAAATATGCTTAGTGTAGTTAAGCGAGTTCGTATAGGTGCTGCCGAAGGTAGTTGTCGGATCCCAAGTATCAATTGCAGAATCGAGCAATGTTGTCTCGATATCCGGAATGGTTACTTGCTGGTCCGTATCTGTAAGGTCATCGTGGCTTACAAAGAGGATCTCTTTGCCGCTGCCGTCAATGACATACAGATTTTCGACGACAACTATCGTCTTTCCTTCAAGTCCGGTTGCATCGAAGGTGAAGTCCATATCAAACGTGCCGCCTGAAGCGCCGGCAGTGGTAAATGTTACGGACTGTTCTTTCGTTATGCCAAGCGATGTACCGTCTGTCAGGAAGAGTTCTCCCTTCAACTTGTACTCATAGCCGCTTATGAGGTTCAAGACCGTAACGGAATCCGTAATCGTCTGATTAGGAGCTGCCGCTAATTCCTTAGAACCGTCAGAAGCCATAGCTACTGTATCGATAGTCGGAACGAACGGTGTCTCGGGCACTACAACATTACCATCAATTGTGAGAGTCCATGCATCGTTATTAGCCGGATCCTCGGGAGAACCCTTGACGATATTGCTGCCAAGAACAAGATAGCGAATATACGTTGTCGTATTCAGATCAAGGTTCTTCGGAGCCGTAACCTCAGTGATGGTATAAGTACCCTGTGGAGCCACGTAATTGCCGTTTGCATCTTTGAACAGAGTAATTATACCCTGCTGATCCAGATAGTACGATGTCGATGTGAGATAGCTGCTCTTGTAGAATATCTTTCCGTCGGCATCTGTTTCAAAGAACCAGGACTTAGTAGGTGTTACCGAGCTAAGACTTGTCTCAGGTACTATCTCGTTGTAGTAATTGACACAGAAAACAGCGCCTTCAACCGAGTACAGATCAGCTGCATCCTGGGATATACCGGTTGCCGTAACGAGCTTTTCCAGGACTAACTCGAAATCTGCATACATCGGCTCGTCGTCGAATGTAACAGATGTCGTATTGCCCTCTGTTACGGTAAAGCTCTGAGTACCGCTATTCAGGTAATATCCCTTTCCGGTCTGCACTTCTTTTGCGTAGTACGTACCGGCCGGGAGCTGGATCGTCTGAGCATTGTAATCGAATACTCCGTTTACACCCGAAGGGAAAGTTACAGCACTCATTTTTCCGCTTGTCTCGAACGTGATAGTGCAAGCAAGCTTATCGCTGCTTGTGTAGTAAATCTCATACTTCGTGCCGGCAAGGTCGTACAAAGTAGGAGCAGCCGTTGCAAGGTTCGTGTTTACAGTCGATTCCTTGAAGAACTTCGCGTATCCGAGCTTAGGCGGCTCATATACCTGTGCCATTTCGTCTGTCAACGTGTAGAAATACGAACCGCTACTGTATCTTCTCATGTCAGGCTGACCATTCGCATCTTCAAACAGCACAATTACATATGCCGCATTTGTCGGGATAGAGTTATAACCAGCCGGAGCCGACACTTCCTTGATGACATAAGTTCCGAGAGGAAGTTCGTTGTAATTACCAAATGAAGCAAAATAACTCGAAACCGCATTAAGCGCTGCAGAGTTAATCGTTATCTTCGCTGCACCGGCAGCATCTGTTGCCGTTGTGAGATTTACCGACTCGAACGGATTAGTAAGAGCGAGTGCATCTGAAAGGCTGTTTACGTTGGTCGTATCGTAGTACGAAACGTTAAATGTTGTTCCGGCAAGAGTGAGACCGGTTACACTATCCCAGCCTGTCTGATCGACTTTTACAAGCGACCAGTTCAGAGGATCGGACATGGGTACATCAGAGAAACTGAATGTAATAGTCTGATTCGCATCCGCATCGGCAAAGTTCACATTATAGGTTGCCGTGTCGAGATAGTAGCCGGGACCGGCAGATATCTCTTTGACGTAGTACGACTGTGTAAGGTCAGTAATCGTGTAAGAGCTTGTATTGCCGGTTGCATCGAGAGTAAAGGTGTGTACCAAAGTGCCACTCGTTGTGTAAAGACCATAAGTTGTTCCGGCAAGGCTGTAACAATTGTTATTTGCCACTATCGCCGTGTTCGAAGATGTCTTTACGATATCCACGTAAACCTCAGATACGAGTCCGATAGACCAAGGAGTTGCGTTATAGTGCGGCTGCTGGCGCTTATAGTCGCCGTTGATCTGATCCTGGCCGTCTGAGCTGTATGCGTAAACGTGCCAGATAACTTCAACCGGACCGTCATAACCGCTGTTACATTCAAGCGATATGGTCGTGTTCTTTATCTGAGCAGGATCCGCGTTAGATGCAACAGAGATAACGAGGTCATTACCCGAGATTGTTGCCGTTACACCTGAATAGCTTGAACTAGCCGTGTAGTTTCCTATCTGACCGTTCGTGTCGGTAAACGTGTATGTTTGTCCGGGAACAGCAAACAATTCTCCGTTTACCAGAGTGCTTGTCGTGGTCATATTGAGCGATACTGTGCCGCCGTCATACTGAGTTATGGGGAAAGCATCAGCTCCTGGATCCGTTGCAACTGCCGTTGCTACATTTAATCCCTTGCAGGCCCAAACAAAACCCTGTTTAGCCTGTTCAGACTGGCTGCTTGCAAATACTCTTGCTGCAGCTTCCGCCATATAACCGTTCAATGCAGCAACCGGAACATCGCCCGATGTGTCATTGCCGTAAACAGTAACCGTGTAGTTATCGTTGAATGCAACACCCGGCTCTGAGCAATATGTCAGGCTTCCGATGTTCGGTCTTGTATAAGGACCGTGACAGATCCTTCTTACCCAACCGTTCTGTGTCTGAACAGTATATCCGGAAGAGTTAGCCGAAGACAGTTCGTTATTGTTAATCGCCGTAGCAACGTCATCCCAAGCGATAATGACAATTCCGCCTGCATAGGACTTATCGCCCATAGCATTAAGCGAAGTAACCGCATTGTAGAAAGAACCGCCGCCTACGATATCCTGGATCGATTCAACGTCAAATTCAACAATACACTGTGTAACCCTATAACCGCCCTGTGATGACGAATAATTATCCCAAGGTTTGAAATCGATATCGATATTGCTGATGCCGTTAATGCCCGAAAGGTCATTGTTAATGCTTGAACGATAACTAGATCTTTCGACTGATGACCAATACTGTGTGCCGAAGTTCCAAACTACTTGAACGTGATTACCAGTTACGGTTGTCGCGCTTGTCTGAAAACCGTTCTCGTCATATCCGGTTGAGTAGATGGGTGTGATGGTGATGTTAAGTTCACCTTCCTCAGACGGTTCAACAACAGTCGTCTGCTCTTCCGTAAGATATGACGTAGCAATGCTGTCTGTATTTCCGGAGATATAACTACCGGTAAACAGAGCTGCAGCTGAAGATGTTGACGATGCTTCGACATAGTAATCCACGCAAGAACCATAATTCGAGCTTGACTGTTTATAGCCGTTGCTGTCAATAGCGCCTACTGTAATGACTCCGGGGATGTTTGCAGGAGTAAAACTTTCTGCGTTCTGATCTCCGTTGCCGGCTGCTGCAATAACGGTTATTCCGCTTGAAACAGCTTCACCAATGAGCGAATTGAGTGCGGAGTTCGCAGGTGTGTCCTTCATCGAAACAGCCAAGAGAATAACATCGCAGTCCTTCTCCATTGCATACTGAATGGCTGTATAGACATCCGTTGCCGAACCTGTGCCATTGTCGCCAATAGCTTTGATCGAGAGAAGATAAACGTCTTCAGAGCAATTAGCAAGAATGTAATTGCACATGTCTGTTCCGTGTCCGTTGACATCAGAACCGTTGTCACCAATAACCGAAACAACCTCGTTTGCGTTGTTGGATCCGGTATCGATAACGGCAACCTTGACTGTACCATTAGCACTTAAAGGCTCGTTCTCAAACAGAACTTCGTTTCCGCAAATGGTAACTATCTCGTCAGTTGTGTATTCATAGCCAGCTTCAGAAGCAAAAGTTATAGCATCGGTGCATGCCTGGCTATCCGAAAAAGAAAGCACATAAGCGCCTTCATAATAGACAGCTGCATCTGCACTAATTGATGCTATTTCATCCGTTGTGCTGATAACGAGAGTGTCAGTTCCGTTAAAACCGGCAACCTTATTGATGTAATCGTCTGCACTGGAAGCAGCATCGATATTTACTATCTCAGCGACTTCTTCCTCAGTCGTCGTATCAATTTCTTCAGACGGAGCAATTGATTCCGTTTCTTCAACAGGAACAGTTTCTTCCGGAAGATCCGCAACTTCATCCGAAGCTTCAGTTTCTTCAGCAAGAGATTCGTTCTCTATCGCTTCCGTAGATTCAGTAGGTTCCGCTTCAACAATTTCATCGCTTGCCACAGATTCTTCACTCGGCTGTATTTCGTCTTCAACAGCTTCTGCGACATCTATTTCAGAAACCAGCTGTTCGTTGTCAGCAAAAGATGTAATCAACGGAGCAAACTGAAAAAGCGGAACAAGCAAAATACACGCAACGATAAAAGCTGCGAGTATGCGCTTGGGGTAATACTTTAAGTAAAACTTCATGAGCTTTTGTCCTTTCGTAAGTTTTGAAAAAAGGCTCACAAATCGAGCCTAACCTAAAAATTAAATCTTCGCAAACATGCAAAATCGCACATTTTCCCGGTTTTACCTCACTTTCTACTTTTTTAGATTTTTTGCTTGCGAAAAAGAAAAAGTATGAAGCATCAGGAGTGTCTGTAATCCTGAAGATCATACTCACTTGTTTTTAATCTAATGCGCATCACGCATTGTTATTTATATACGCATACCCGCATTACTTCTAACCATGAGAACTCTAGAATTCTAAATATTCTTGTTTTCGAATGCTTTAAGATTTCCAGAATACTTAAGGAGAGAAGTTAGGGTAAGGGGGTTGTTAGGGGGAAAGGGGAAGAAGAGAGGGCATCTATTACACGGGCGCGTGCTTTTCTTAATTACGGTATGATTTTTCGCCGCAGCTTTATGTGATTTCATTTCAGTTTTTATCTTCACTTTCAGGGTGCACCACTGGTGCACCTAATTGTTTTTGGCTTAGCCGAACTTCTGGCCTTGCGACCAGAAGTTTTAACGGCTTGCCTTAAAAACCGAAAAATTACACATTTTTCAAGAAAAGTGTAAAATCGCACTTTTTTCAAGAAAAGTGTAAAATCGCACATTTAGCGCTCTTTATTATCTTTATTCTTATCCTTATAAGATTCAACGAGCTTCTTCAGTTCCTTGTTATCAACCTTGCGCTCTTCCTTGCCCCACTCACCTTCCGGTGTTTCAGGCTTTACGGCGCGTGTAAGTGTCGTCTGGCCTTCTTCCGGCACTTTGGCAAAGAAGCATTTGTTGCTGTACTGATCCTCGTGTACTTTGTAGCTCGGCAGCACGAACTCTTCCCAGGAGCGCTTGTCTTCCGGATCCTGATTAGGAATCTGAATAGCAACGTACTCTGTACCGTCTTTACCGGTAAATGTTCTAGCAAGCTTCTTAGAGAACTTCATTGAGATTTCTTTTTGCTCTTCTTTATAGGCCTCAACAAGCTTCTTCAGTTCCTTGTTATCAACCTTGCGCTCTTCCTTGCCCCACTCACCTTCCGGTGTTTCAGGCTTTACGGCGCGTATGAGAGTCGTCTGCCCTTCTGCCGGTACTTTGGCAAAGAAGCACTTATCACTGCTCTTATCTTCATGCACTTTGTAGCTCGGCAGCACGAACTCTTCCCAGGAGCGCTTGTCTTCCGGATCCTGATTAGGAATCTGAATCGAATAGTATTCTTTACCATCCTTGCCGGTAAAAGATTTAGCAAGGTTCTTAGAAAACTTCATCGAAATCTCTTTGTACTCTTTCTTCTGTTCGTTCTTTTCTTCGGGTGCCATGATCAGCTCCTCCTTTTTGAATTATTTACCGGAACGATGCCGGCAATGTAAAAGAAAACATCCGGGATGCCCCGAATGTTTTCCTCGTGCCGTTTCAACTGTATATAATGTTTGAATATTATATACTTATTAGCGCGCGTCTTTATTTTTATTAAGGAGTTTCTGTATTTTCTCCTCTTTATCAGAATACTTCTGATAGAACTTCACCGCTTTTGCTATATATTCCTCGGTCTTCTCATAAGGTACATTTGAAGGAATAGAAGCCTTTATTGCCGAAAGATTTACTTCTCTTTTATCCTTCTGATTTGATTTTACTTCGGACAATATTGAATAAATAGCATCAGGCGATATGCCACGTTCTTCTTTTAGTTCACGCATTTTCTTAGCTTGTGAATGAGAAGGAGTAGCATCAAGAAGTTGAATCTGATCTAATAAAGCCTTCTGCTCTATATCGTCAAGATACGATAATTCAACAGCTGGTCTGAGTGCAATCTTTCCTTCGTCAACCAGTTCAAGCAATTCCGGGATAAGTTCTGTTAAGCGGATGTAGCGACGAATTTGTTCTCTATTTTCTCCAACTTCGCTTGCAAGAATATCCCTGCTTTTAACACTGTCTTCTGGGTGCACCACTGGTGCACCTATGTTTTTTGCTTCTCTTTGAAGTCGCTTAATTGCTTCTAATCGCATCTTATACGAGAATGCTTTTTCACTTGGAAGTATCTTAGAGCGCTGTAAGTTAGAATCAACCATTTGTATAACGGCTTCATCACGAGAAATTTCCGTTTTGACGGCTTTGATAGTTTCAAAGTTTAATATCTCACAGGCTTTCCTTCTTCTGTGGCCTGATACGATTTCGTAGCGGCCATCTTCTTTAGGTCTAACAGTAATAGGTGTTATCAGGCCTTGTTCTCGAATACTATCGACAAGGGCAGCCATATCTTCGTCATTCTTGACCTTAAACGGATGATTAGGAAAGTCGTCTATCTCGTCAAGCCTTATCTCATAGACCTTCGGAAGATCGTATTCACTTCTTCCTTTATCATCCAGGAACATCTTATCTAATGCTATCGAGCCTAGATTTGGCGCTTTTTTCTCGTTCAACTTCGATCACCTCTTTCGTAAGATTTTCGTATGCAACGGCAACTGAACTCTTCGGATCGTGTTTGAAGATGCTTTTGCCATAGTTCGGACATTCCTCAGCTTTGACAGAACGAGGAATAACGGAGTCAAATACTCTTATAGCTCCGCCGACATCGTTCTTTATGGAGTCTAAAATCATCCGTGAATTGTTTGTGCGGCTGTCAACCATTGTCGCAACCATTCCTTCAACCTGAAGAGAAGGATTAAGGACTCGCTTCGTCTGAGCTATGCGGTTGAACAGGTTTTGCATACCGGCCTTTGACAGCTTTGATGTAACAAAGGGGATCAGGACCGAATCAGATGCTGTTAGGGCATTGACCGTCATTGTTGTAAGCGACGGTGCACAGTCTATAAGAATAAAATCATATTTGTCTTTTATCCTTTCAATAGACCTTTTAAGGATAGTCTCTTTGCCAGGATATTTATCCATTTCGACTTCAAGACCGGCAAGAGTAATATTTGCCGGAATAAAATCCACCTCTTCAAATTGACGAATTATCTCGCTGTCAGGATGCTCTTCCAGATAGCGATTATCACCGGTCGTTTCATAAGACAGGAAATCGGATATAGTGTTTTCCAATTCATCCGGATTATCAAGACCAGCACTGATAGACAAGCTTCCCTGATAGTCGGCATCGATCAAGAGTACCCTTGCGCCGTGCCGCGCGAGACATACACCTAAATTAAGTGTTGTCGTAGTCTTTGCTACACCGCCTTTTTGGTTGGCGATAGCTATTACCTTACAGTTGTGTTCCATTTGGTCTCCTTCCTGTACTTTATCTTTCTCTGTCGTTTTTGTTTCTATTCTTAGGCGCTTTCAGTTCTTCGCCGTTGAATTGGATATAACGGTCTTTTAGTATTGTCTTTATTTCGCATAATTCGTCTGAACAAACATAGAGTTTGTTATCAACCAATGCTGCGTTATATCCGTTGTTTCGAAGATGGTCTCGCAACTCAACTTCGTCAAAGTCGCCATAGATAACTATTTCTGCATCGTATAGTCCGGAACTTCTGATTACATCACGGACCACATCTTCTTCGCTCATTCCGTACTTATCCATTTGTTCTCGAACTTGATAGCCAAGCTTTAATGCTTCCTGTTCAGGGATGCCGTAATTCTCGTTGATATATTCAGCTGTGCAGCTTGCCTGATAGAACTCGAACAAATCCTGAAGCGAGTACATGTCTATCTTCATTCCGTTAGCAGAGCATTCAAAAGGTTTGCTTTTACTTATTGCGATCTGACTAACAGAAGTCTGTTCGCGGCTTTCTTTGATCGGCTCCAAAATATAGATGTTCTCTTTACGAGATACAAACGGTTTTCCGTTTTTGGGGGTATAACCGACAATATTGTAAAGATAACAGTCATAGAGTTTGCCGTCAGCGCCGTTGCGATATACAGCTTCTCCTATAATGTCTACTTCGTTGCCGGTGACTGATCCGGCTCGATATGATTTCTTATAGCGGAACTCATTAAGTAAAGTAAATGATTCTTCCATACATTCTTCTCCTTCCAGGACTGTATTTGGCTTTTGCCATGTAAGGCACCCGAAAAAAGAAGGTGCAAAGAAAAACGCCGCTAACGCAGCGCTTCTTAAATACAAGTTTTTGAAACGAATTATGAGATATCGTCTCTGCCGGTTCGATTATGCTCGTTTCCAGTTATACAATGCTTCTGTAAGAACTTCTTCAATTCCTTCTTCTTTGTTTCGTCAGAATAGAAATCCGTCAGAGCATCATAGAAGTCAACTATTTTATTTATAGGAACGGAAAGCACTCCTAATCCGTTCTGTATCATAAACATATTTGCCATTAGTGTTGCTGTTCTCTTATTACCGTCATTGAATATCTGCTTCTTACAGATCCAACAGAAGAGATCCAGCGCCTTATCAAGACTTTTTTCTTCCGTTATGGCTTTTATCTGAGCATCAAGCTCTTCTTTTGACGGTGGCAATTCCGGGTAATAGTCATTTCCATCACGAAGCGGAACACGAATAGGTGTATCATACATATCCCGAACAGAACCGGCATTATCAACAGTAAATCTTCCGGCAATACGATTCAGAGAACAAAGTGTATCTATTCCGATTTCAGCATCGATGTTATCAAACAGCCATTGCCATGCTTTTTTCAGATCATTAACAGCATTGATATCATCAACAGTGTGTCCTGATACACTCATTCCATCACATATAGCCTGGGTTTCAGGAAAAGTAACTCCAATACCTTCAACATTTGCAGAACGATATATGCTTTCTACCATATATTTCTTTGCTAATAAGATGTTCTTTGCTTTATCCATAAGATAAACCTCGTTGGTATAGAGTTATATAATGCTACAGAACAATTATAACATTTGATTATCGCTCGGTTCTGTCCTTCTTGTGTTCCGGCAACTTAGGGGCATCGCTTAAGATATAAAACGACTCGAAACTGTCTAAAGGTTCGTATCTGCCGTTGCTGCAATATGATTCCGATACTTGATATTTGTTCTTATCTTGCTTTTTATCAGAATCCGAATATGCAACCCGGTCGCATTCATAAGCTAATTCATAACAGTCCATAGCTTCTTTTATGCCTACAACATCATGAATATAACCATTTACCATATCGCCATAACGAACAGCGATACCTTCCGGCAAAGGCCTTACTTGCTTATATACCTTATCGCAATTTTCCCAGTATTCAGTTATCTTAACGACTCTATAAGATGTTCCGGTTGCAGAATGCCTGGCTAAAAGGCACTTTTGACCGACCATATCTTTTAACTCTGTAAACTTTAATTCGCGGCCTACAAGCGAAAGGTCTTCAAGATAACCATAAGGCACTTCCTTTGTTCCGATATCTTCCGGTTCTAGCAGATCAAAGAACGACAGCTGTTTCATACCAAACACTCCTTCCTTATCTGGCATCACGGTCCTTATTCTTAGGTGAAATCGATTTTTTATCTGACTTGATAGGTTCAGGTTCTCTATTAACCTCATCAAAAGCCTTGTAATGCGACTGTTTTGCGTTTATATAGCACGGAATAAGGTTTTCCATACCGGCTTCTTTCAAATAATCCCTATAATCTTTGTCTTCCCCATACTCTAATTCTTTTTTGGAAAAGCAGCTGCATACATCCCAGTCGCCTTGCCAATTGATAGAATACTCGTGATTATCCATTTCAAAACGAAATGCCGAAGTAGCAAATTCAGGATCCTGCATCAGCTCGAAAAGCTTATCGTTTTGAAAATACTCTTTTATGAGCGCTGCATCGGACCGCAAATAGAATCCGCCAGTATCGCCTAATCGATATATCTTGTCTGTATCATTTTCGGTCAGGCCTCTTTCTTCCATATGCTTCTTGAATTGCTCGTTGCTAAAAGCAAAGAACAGAGGTAATGCATTACATTCTTCTTGTCTCTTTGCTTGGTACTCTTGGTAAGTCATTTTTCCGGTCTCCTTCCAGGACTGAATTTGGCTTTATTTCGCCATGTAAGGCATCCGAAAATAAAGATGCAAACACTAACGGCGCATAAGCACCGCTTGTTAAATGATGAATATAGAAAAGGAAAACCGCTTATCGCGGATTTAGAACATAACGCTTATGCCGGCCCGGATCTGAGATAATATCTCTTCATCGGTTACTGTACCGATATACATGCCGAGCTGATCCTTAGATATTGTCCGAAGCTGCTCTAAAGCAACCATTGATTTATACTTAAGACCAATGTTGTCGGGTAAAACAATATGCGATGGCATATATGTCTTCTTTATTGAAGATGTAACGGCAGCAACAATTACCGTCGGAGCATGTTTATTAAAGTCCTTAGCTTGAACAACGATAACCGGTCTAAAGCCGCTTTGAACGGAAGATCCATCGTGGTCTTCACCGTAATTGTAAAGGAATATATCACCTGTTTTCACATTCCACAAACAGATCTCCCCCTTTCGTTTAGAAATATAGTGAAACATGTAAGCTGCCGGATAAATCCGGACAGCACGATATTTAAAAGCAATAATGCTTGTTAATCGTAGATAAACATATATCAGACTCTCAGCCAGCATTACTGAGACATGGGGTTTCTCTCCGCCCGGGTTTCTAATCCGCTATGCCAATTGGGTGCGCCGCACTTGTTTGCCGCAAATACGACACCTGTTGCTACATAGAAGTATCTCACCTCGCTCCTTTCATCGCCGCCCGGAAGTTGCTATCCTTCCATCCGTTGCATCATGCTTATCGCTCGTCTGTATTGGAGTCTTGGCGCGCCTTGACAACGACTTGGCTGGGTATTTTAACACCCAGAGCAAGGGAATGTGCCTGATAAATGGGTTATTTAGTTTTCAAGGAACCGTTCAGAATAATTGCTTTGTCAGGTTGCTAATGCCCTTTTGGCAAATAGCTCTAAAACTTTTTCGGCGACAGCTTCTATATCTTCTTCAGATAAAGTAGGACCGCCTTTACATTTGATTTTTCTGTTTTCGATCTCAACTTCAAGGATGTCTATATCTTGCTTAGAAAAGTGTTTGTCAGTCTTGCTGTTCATGCGAAGGGCAACATATGAATTGCTACGGTTCAAGACCGCAGCCATATCCGAGAAGGAACTAAATTCTCGTGCATATCGCAGATATTCTGTTTTATAATCGCCTGAACGCATCAACGAACCTCTCTTGCCTTTCTTTTTTCGTATCGGTCGATTATCGAATTGGACTTAAACATGACTTCAACAGCGCGGTCATTTACTATCTGACCACTCAGGATCAGCGATAACGATGAGTTATCAATGCGCACGTCATTAGCTGTTAGTCGTGCTACCAGCCAAGACTGTGTAAGATTATTCTTTTTTAAGCGCATCTTTATCGCTATTCCTTCTTCTGCAAAGTCCATTCTGCTGCAGTCCTTTCAAAAAATTACAAATAGATGTCATTTACTAATATTTTAGGTTGTTTTTTTTTTTTGATAGTATTAAACCGTGTATTTACAAAAAATTAACATTTTGACCAATAAAGAAATACATAATCGAATAAGAAATAACTTCTGTTTATTGGCTCAGAAGTAAGAAAGGAAGATTTATGTATAAGAGACATCCTTTTCGTTCTGGTGGTAAATGGTATTACCGTGCCCTTCGAGAAGACGGAACAGAAAAAACTTTTACCAGCAATAAAGCAGGCGAGCCCGGGCGACGAGCTGTATTAAGCAAAGGACACAATTGGGAACTTGGAATAACACATCAAACGAAGAGAACTGTTGGTGATTATTGGCCTTCGTTTTTGAAATACTATTCAGATTTTCACGGAAAAACAGAAGCATATACAGAGATAGTATCTGTTGGTAAGAACTACATTATTCCTCTTATCGGTAATAAAAAGGTCTATGAGCTCAGATATAAGCTGCTTCAAGAGTTTATAAATAATGTCAGACTTAAAGATGGTTCAAGGCCTTCGAAAAAAACATTAGAAAAGGTGCGAACTACTATAAATCAATTTGTTCGCTATCTTTCACAGGTTGAAGAAGTGTGTGATCCGCTTGGTGCAGCTCTGCTTATACCTAGAACAGCCAAACCGACACCGGACACGGAAATCTTGCAGATGGATGACATACGCAAACTCTTTAATGAGTGCGATGGCCATTTCGTTCTCGGATATAGGCTTCAGCTGCTTTGTGGATTAAGAGTCGGAGAATTACTTGGTTTGAAGAAAACTGACTTTGATCCGGAATCCGGAAGAATAGTAATTCGCAGATCTATCGATAAGACCGGTAGGATTACTCCAGGTAAAAATAACAATGCCAGGAGAACATTCCTTCTCAAATCTCTATCCCTTGAAATAGTTCAGCAGCAGCTTGAAAAGATAAAAGAATACGAAACAGACTGGATGTTTCCTAGTCCTATCGGCGGACAGCCAACACAGTATCAGTATTACACAGAGTATAAAAGTCTAGGTCTCCCCGCTTCTCCGCGTGTTTTGCGCCATACGTTTGTTTCGTTGATTAAGTATGATGTGCCTTTGGAGATAATTAAGGCTGAGATCGGACACAGTAAAGTAATGACAACCCTCGAAACGTACGGCAGGCCGCTTGATGGTATAGACGACGAAAAGAATGCAGCGCTTATAGATTCAGCACTCATGAACAAGCTCGATGGAATAATCAATATCGGTAATAATACGGATTAACCGACAAATGTCGTTTAATATATAATCGCGAGATTAAGACAAATTGTTCAGAAACATGTTAAAGTCACTTTTTAAGTCACTTTTCAAGTCACTTTTTCAAACAAAAACCCTGTGATTTAATAACCACAGGGTTTTCAATGGTGCGGCCGACGAGACTTGAACTCGTATGGGGTTAACCACACGCCCCTCAAACGTGCGCGTCTGCCAGTTCCGCCACGGCCGCATTTGCTTTAGGCTTGATAATTATACTTTTATGAATATGGTGTGTCAAGGCATTTTTTAATAAAGAAGAAAGGTTGCCATTTCTGACAACCTTCCCTCTACTATAAATCACCCCTGTAGTGAATTATCGTGCTTCTTTTTTGGTCTTTACCGCTACTGTTCCCATTGTAGCTGCTGCAGCAACGAGCAGTACGATGGTAGCGATATCAGTCATTGCCATGGAATCACCTGTAGCAGGGATCTGGCGGCTGGACATACCGACAACGGAAGCCTTCTCTACTGCTTCGTTGAGGTTCTCTACAGTCGTGGGAGGTACTCTGCTTGCACCGGCAACGAGTGTTGAAGGACCTGTGTATGCCTCATCGAAAGCAGTAACATAAGTTCCAATTATCTCGACATCAGTGTTGCTGCTTGTCTTTGTTACGACGCCGCCGCTGACAGTGAATGTTGTTGTTGTGATAACAGCATATCCGTCAGGTGCGACAACTTCTTCGAGAGTATAGGTACCGTCAGGAAGATCTACTTCAAATACAGTATCAGAAGTGTTCCAAGTGATCATGCTTGTTGTTCTGATTACAGAATCGCCGCCTGTGTAGCTTACGCCGGAGAGGTCGATGCTGAGGTTTGTTGTTGTGATCTTCATTGTAGCGCCAACCAGCTCAGTGCCGAGGTTAGTCATGGACTGCTTGCTGAATGCAACGCTTGTTGTTGTTCCAGATGTGGAGTAAGTAGGATCAGCCTCATCGACCATAACGATCGGAGAACCCTGAACATTAGTAGCTGTATTAATAACATTGCCGTTATCAGAGATCTCAAAGACGATGGACTCAGCTCTCAGGTAAGCAACAGGTGTTACTGTCTCCTTGAGTTCATACTTACCAGCCTCAAGACCGAATACGATGGAATTCGTCAGTTCCTGAGTCTGGAAGGAGATGGACTTAAGGTCAGATGACAGAACTACATTAACTGTTGCTCCGTTCTGAGTAACGTATACGTTAGACAGATCCTTACCGTCAAGGCTTGTGATGGTAAGAGTAGCATCTGCGATCTCGTTACCTGCGATATCCTGCTTGCTGATCTCTACTCCAACAGTATTCGTTGTTGTTGTGGTGGAAGGCTGTGTAAGAGCCTCATCGAATGCTGTTACGTAGCAGCCGGAAGCATTGTTCTCAACCTTAACATCAGTATTGCTTGTTGTCTTGCTGATGTTGCCGCCGGAGATGGTGAACTGTGTTGTTGTGATCACATCATAACCGTCAGGTGCAACAGTCTCTTCGAGTGTATATGTACCATCAGGGAGATCCTCGATAACGAAAGGTGTATTACCTGATGTCCAGGAGATCGTCTTTGCTGTCTGAGTTACAGGAGCACCAACCTTACCGCCGGATACCTTGAGGTAACGGAGTGAGGAATTGGATACTGCAGTAAGGATCATCTTAGCACCATCAAGCTCTGCGCCTGTTGTGCCTGTCATATCCTGCTTGCTGATGGTAAGTGTTGTTGTAACAGGTGTTACGGGAGATGTTGTCGTTACAGGTGTAGTTGTAACAACAGGAGCTGATGTCGTAACTGCAGGTGTTGATGTTACAACGGGTGTGGTTGTAACCACAGGTGTCGATGTTACAACGGGTGTGGTTGTAACCACAGGTGTTGATGTTACAACAGGTGTGGTTGTAACCACAGGTGTCGATGTTACAACGGGTGTGGAAGTAACAACAGGTGTTGATGTAACAACGGGGGTGGTTGTAACCACAGGTGTTGATGTAACAATGGGGGTGGTTGTAACTACCGGTGTACCTGTTGCAGCAGGCGTATCTGTAGCAGCCGGTGTATTTGTTGCAGCAGGCGTATCTGTTGCTGCAGGCGTATCTGTTGCTGCAGGTGTATCTGTTGCTGCAGGTGTATCTGTTGCTGCAGGTGTATCTGTTGCTGCAGGCGTATCTGTTGCTGCAGGCGTATCTGTTGCTGCAGGCGTATCTGTTGCTGCAGGCGTATCTGTTGCTGCAGGCGTATCTGTTGCTGCAGGTGTATCTGTTGCTGCAGGTGTATCTGTTGCTGCAGGTGTATCTGTTGCTGCAGGTGTATCTGTTGCTGCAGGTGTATCTGTTGCTGCAGGTGTATCTGTTGCTGCAGGTGTATCCGTAGGTTCTACAGGTGCATCTGTAGGTGTAACAGTAAACTTATTAGGATTTACAGGTGAACCCTGGAAAGGATTCTGGTGGATCTCGCATCCGTCATTGGATACATATGCAGCAAATACGGAACCGTTGTGAGACTGTCCGATGTGTACTGTACCGCTGGGTGCAAGAACAACACCCATTGCATCCTGAATGAAAGTAACAGATCCGGAATAATCAGGTCCGAGATTCCAGAGGATCTTACCGCCGTTAGGGCCATATCCGTCATATCCCTGACCGTCGATCAGCATTGAGTGATTGAAAGTAACATTATCGCCTGCATTCTTTACATTGATAACAAGAGAATAATCTGTTGTGCCGTTGCCAACGATGCTGATCGTCTTCTCAGACAGTTCAGAAGCATCAATGTTTACATAGTTAAGACCGGGCTGGCATACGATAGAGATCGTGCTTGCATCGATAGTAAGCTGAACTGTGTCTGCCTGGTTGTAAGCTGTTGAGGAATAAGACTTCAGAGCATTGAATGCCTGATCGAAGTCAATTGTGAAAGTAGAATTCTTTACATTAGTGATCTTGGAAGCATCGGAAGAATTGAGGATGTCAGTAACCTGATTGAAGTCCTTGGTTACTCCGCCGTATGAGAGTCTGACACCATTTCCGTTATTTACTGAAGGATCGTTTGTAACGATAGTAACGTCATCAGGAAGGATAAGAGCATCTGCACTTCTGATATTGGTAAACGTACCCGAGATGCTGCTTCCGAAGTAGTTAAGGTTATATCCTTCTATAATATACTGGGAAACATTACCGGATGCACCGATGTCCTTATTACCGAAAGTAACATTATCTGCAGCGATAAGGCCTTCCATATCACTGCTCGTGTCGTTGTAGTTCTTTGCAAATACTGCGAAAGCGTTTGCGCCTCCGAGATTATCAGCAGATGCATATTCAAAACTGCCGAGCTGGACTTTGTTGTTGTTGTCTGCCTTAACACTGAGAAGTGTTGACGGTGCGATGATCGCAAATGCTACAACTGAAGCAATTACGCCAGCCAACCTCTTTGGCAATACATAACTCATGATGACATCTTCCTCCGAAAAAACTTTCACTAATACAGGGGTGGAATACTACCGTGTAAATAATAATTTAGATTCAGGGAAATTGCAAACAAATTGCAAACAAAATGTAATCAATTTTCACTTTTCGTACACATTTTCGCTCGAAAATTGCCATATAAAATATATTAAGCCGTAAACCTGATATCAGGAATACGGCTTAATTTAATTATTTTGGTTGTACCGATCTTGTTTTTGTGTCAGATATCGGTTATCAGTTACCCATGAGGTTGAAGAGAACAACCAGTACGATGATGGCGATAATGATCGCGATCGCAACCTTGATGGGCGATATAGGCGACTTACCGGAGATCTTACCGGTCTGTCCGTTAACGACAAGATTGTAAACCTTATCCTTGAACTTGAAGTTAGCGATCCAGATAGGTGCCAGTACATATTTGAATGTGACATTGGCATAGCTTGTGGCAAAATCGACCTTGCTGATGGAGTCTGCGCGGCGCTTCTTCTTCTCCATCTGACCGATCTCGCTCTTAAGCTTCTTCCTGATCTGATCCTTAGCTGTCTCCCAGCCTTCATCAAGACCTACGGAATATCTCTCAGCCGTGAATCCTGCAACGAACTGCGGATCATAGTTACGGAGCTTGGTGAAATCAAAATCAGATACGCTCTTGATATAAGGATTTGTCGTCTTCTTACTTCCGTATACGACTTCATCATCGATGAATCTCTCATAGATTCCCTTATATGTACGGTATACAGTGTGTCTGTTGTCTCCTGAACCCTCTTCGAAGCCGAGCTTGACCGTATAAGGAGATGTTGTCTGTGAATCGTATGTCCAGTAAGGCAGATACATTCCGTTGAAGTTCTTGGCTTCGCAGCTCTTCTTAGCTTCATTGGGTGCAAAGAGCTTGCCCTTCATCCACTTCTTGAAGAGAGCTTCTGCCTTCTCCTTGGAGATCTCGAAAGGAACAACTCCGCCGGGAGCCATGACGTTCTCATCCTTATCAAGCGGCATGACTGCAGTAGATCCGCAGAAGGGGCAGCAAAGAGCCGTATCTACATCATCAACGACTGTCTCTGCACCGCAGTTCTTACATACAACGGACTTCTTGACGGAACCCCAGTCAACACTTGCTCTGTTCTTAGCCGTAGCAAAATCGAGTTCCTCGATCTCCTTCGTATTATCCTCAGGCTTGGGTAGTTCTCTTGAATAGCCGCAGAACGGGCATGTCATCGAGAGTGTCTCAGGATCGTAAACAACTGTAGCTCCGCAACCCGGACACTTCTTATCGGTTACTTCCTCGGTAATCGCCTCTTCCACTTCGTTGCCTTCAGCATCAATGTGAGTACTGGGCTTATAAGTATCCTCTGACATATAATCACCCTCCATAAAATAAACTGTATTTAGTTTAGCATGAAATATTAAATTTTACTTATATATTTAACAAAAGAAACTCCGTAAGGTTCAAGATTGAACTTTACCTCTTCTCCGGAAGCCTCGATCAGGCAGCCTGTAACTGCGTCTTCAAAAGGTGCTGTCACATCTGCTGTTATTCCCGAGATGCTCTCACCTAACCTGACACCTGCGCTGCCCGCCGAACGATTAAGGGCGAATACGATCTTCTGCGCTCCCTTGCCTTCCTTGCCGAAGTAGTCCCTGCCCTCATTAAGGTATCTCTCGAGAATGATCACGTCGCCCTGTGCGTAGAGCGTACGGTAGAAGCCGGTCCTGAGGCATGTGTTTTCGCGCCTGAGCCCGGATATGTCCCTTACAAATGTAAGGTTCTCGCGCTGCGCGCCGCTAATACCATTCCACGGGTATGTCCTTCTGTTAAAAGGATCCTTGTAGCCCTGCATGAGTATCTCGTCACCGTAGTAGACACAGCTTGCTCCGACATAGGCAGTCTGGAACGCATAAGCCATACGGCTCAGACTGGCGCATCTGGCATAATCCTGCTCCGATACGGAAGTCTTCTTCTGAACCTCACGGTCATCGGTATCAGGCGCACCGCCAAGCATGGTCATGATCCTGGGAACGTCGTGCGACGATACGAGATTCATGATGCAGTAATAAGCCTCGGCCGGATACCTCTCACGGAAACCTTCAAGCCTTGTATCAGCGATCTCCGCACTTATGTATCCGCAGAGGAAATCCAGTAAGACATGCCTGAAAGTGTAGCCCATGACCGAGTCGTGGGTATTGCCGAGCATGAAGTCTCTGTAGGAGCCGTAGCTGCACTTATTAGAAGCATCTTCCCAGACTTCACCGACGAGCATTCCCTGCCCTTCTGTCTTTTCCTTGATGGTCGATCTCATCTGTCTTATGAAGCTGTCTGGCAGCTCATCCGATACATCAAGTCTGATGCCGTCAGCACCCCTTGATGTCCATGTGTCTACAACTCCGTCCTTGCCGAAGATGAATCTCCTGTAGGACAGATCGTCTTCATTGACATTGGGAAGATCCGGGAATCCCCACCAGCAATCATAACAGATCTCTCCCTTGTCATCGCGGAAGATGTTATACCAGGAGCGGTACCTGCTCTCACAGCCCTCTGCAAATGACTTATAGGCACCTGTGCCCTCATATCTGTCAAACTTGTTGAAATACTTGGAATCTGCGCCGGTATGGCTGAACACTCCGTCTAATATGATCTTAATGCCCAGTTCCTTTGCCTTGGCAGCAAATTCATCAAACGCAGCATTGCCGCCCAGTATCGGATCGACACTCAGGTAATCAGCCGTGTCATATCTGTGCGATGACCTCGCCTCAAAGATGGGATTCAGATAGATGATATCTATTCCAAGGCTCTTGATGTAACCGAGCTTCTCGGTAATTCCCCTTAGCGAGCCGCCGTAGAAATCACAAGCGAGATAACCTGTCTCGGGTTTGCCGTAGATATCGACATCTTCTCCCCAGTCCTCATGGTATATGCGCTCCGTTCTGGGTGAAGCGGAGATCATCCGCGTGAAGCTGAAGTTCCTGTCCCTGGCAAACCTGTCCGGGAAGATCTGGTAGATCATCGATCCCTTCATGCAGTCAGGCGTGCGGAAGTCCTTGTTATATACGGTTATCTGGAATGCATAAGGATACTTATCCTCATCGGCGCCCACTCTCGGCGGACAGTCATAGATGCATCCCTCACCGTCCCTGGTATCCCAGCCTGCGCCGTAGAACAGCGTACTGCCGTTGTCGCTAAACCTGAACCAGTAGAACAGTATTGAAGACTCATGCGGCAGTCTCAGTTCCACATGGTACCTGTTGGAACTTGCCAGCCTGTGCATGGGTTCTTCATGGTATGAGAACTTATACAGGCCGTATGTATAGCACAAAGTCACATTAGAAGCCGATTCAGGAGCGTCAAAGAACAGGTCGACATTGGATTCAGTCGGTCTTGCTCCGAACGGTGTCCTGTAATCAGGCAAACGCGATGCATGTCTGCACCGCGCCTGAATGTTGTCTCTTATGCCTGATCCGGAAGACATTAAGCTTTCTTATCCTCCGGCTTATCGGCAGGTTTCTTTGCCGTCTTCTTTGCTGCAGGCTTCTTGGTATCAGCCTTCTTGGCAGCAGGCTTGGAGGCCTTCTTCTTGGGAGCGGCTTCCTTCGGGGCTTCTGCCTTCTCAGGCTTCTTCGCCTCTTCTGCTTTCTTCTCTTCCTTGGCGGGAGCAGGTGCCTCTGCAGGCTTGAGCTCGATTCCGCAGATAAGGGAGAACAGTCCTGCGTATTCGGCAGCACTCTTCTTCCAGGAATAGTCGCCCTTCATGCCCGTCTCGATGAGGCGGTTCCAAATATCCTTGTGGTGACGGTATATGTCAGCCGCATACTTGGTAACGAAGAGCAGCTCGTGCGCATTGATGTTAGCGAAAGAGAATCCGTTGCCCTCGCCGGTGTACTCGTTATAAGGCGTTACAGTATCCTTAAGACCGCCCGTCTCTCTTACGACAGGAACAGTACCATACGCCATCGATACGAGCTGGGACAGTCCGCAAGGCTCGAAGATACTCGGCATCAGGAAGATATCCGCACCTGCATAGATCGTATGAGCGAGAGCGCCGTCGAAATCGATGCATGCGCACATCTTGCCGCGGTTACGGTTCGCAATATCCTCAAGAGCTCTCTCATAGTACGGATCGCCCGTACCAAGGATTACTACCTGCATACCGTCATAGAGCATCTCTTCAACAACGTAGAGAAGGAGATCCAATCCCTTCTGATCGACCAGTCTCGAGATCATGGCACACAGAGGCGCACCGGGATTGACTTCGAGCTGGAGCTGCTCCTGAAGTGACTTCTTGCAGACAGCCTTACCCTTCTCGTAATTCTTGATCGAATACTTCATGGGGATCTTGTCATCTGTGGAAGGATCGTACTCGAGATCGTTCATTCCGTTCAGGATGCCCGATACCTTGTAAGCATACTTCTGGAGCGTATAGTTCAGACCTTCGCCGTAGTAGTCGGTCATGATCTCATAAGCATATGTCGGAGATACCGTCGTTACGGAATTCGAGAATACGATGCCGGCCTTCATGAAGTTGATGGCCTTGTCCTTGATGCAGAAATCCTCGCGGATATACTCATCGGGCAGATCGAGCATCTCACGTACGACGTCAGTTGAATGAACGCCCTGATACTTGAGGTTGTGGATCGTATACACGGTCTGTACGTTCGTGTGATATCCGTTCCTCTTGTAGTGACAGTCGAGGAGCATGGGCATCATGCCTGTCTGCCAGTCGTGGCAGTGGAGCACATTAGGCTCAAAGCTCATGAAGTCGCCCATGAAGTCGAGAACGGCACGCTGGAAGAAGCAGTATCTCTCGATATCGAACACATAATCAACATAGATCTGATCGAAGTTGAAATAGTATTCGTTGTCCACAAAATAGAAGGTAACGCCATTCTGTTCAAGTGAGAACAGTCCCGCATAGAGTGAACGCCATCCCATGTGGACCATCTTCCATCCGAGGAAGCGGAGCTGGTCGCTGTACTTGACCTTGATCTTCTTGTACAGAGGCAGTATTACTCTCGCATCCACACCCTGTCTGTTGAGTTCGACCGGAAGGCTTCCCACAACATCAGCAAGTCCGCCGACCTTAACGAAGGGGCTGCATTCCGAAGTTGCCATTAATACTCTGATAGATTTTTCCATGATCAGATACCTGCTCCTTTTCCGATTACGACCGGATAGTCGGGATGACCGACAAGTTTGACACCGGGTCTTACGAACGCATTCTTGTCAAGGATGACATTCTCGAGATGGCAATTCTCCGAGATGTGAACGTCCTGCATGATAACGCAGTTCTTGACCGTTGTATTCTTTGCTATTGTAACACTTCTGAATATGACTGACTCCTCGACCTTACCGTAGATGCGGCAACCGTCTGATACGATAGAATCGCTCATGTCGGCGTTGTCGAAGTAAAGCGTAGGAGCTTCGTCCTTAACTTTTGTATATACGGGGTTGCCGCTCCAGAACAGGTTGTTCCTGACGGAATCCGTAAGAAGTGACATCGAAGAATTGAAGTATGACTGTACGCTGTTGATCCTGAGTGCCACGCCCGAATACTCGAAGCCGTAGACCTTGAGCTCGTCGAACATCTTAACGATGGAGTGGATACCGAAGTGTGTGGTACCGTGTGCCATCTGCTTTGCGATGATGTCGATGAGAAGATCTCTTCTCAGGCAGAGGATGCCGAGAGAGCACTTGGAAGAAGCTGCTTTCGGCGGGTTGAAGAGCATGTCCCTTACAAAGCCGTCCTCATCGATGTCGAGGATGTAGGAAGGGTTGCCGTATTTGGTTCCGTCACGGTTGTACATTACGGAGATGTCAGCACCTGCTGCCTCATGTGACCTGATGAAATCATCGAAAGTCGTATTGAGGATTATGTTGGAACCTGCAACGATGACGTATGTCGAACGTGACTGTCTGAGGAAGTCCATGACGCCCGTGAGCTCCTCGTCGGAGATCGTGCTGGATGCCTCGGAATTTACGTAAGGCGGCAGGATATGAAGACCGTCGTTCTTTCTGTCGAGTGACCAAGCAGCACCGGTACCTGTATGGTCCATAAGCGACTTGTACTTGTTGTAAGTAAGGAGACCCACGTTCTTGATACCGGAGTTGACCATGTCAGAGAGCATGAAGTCGATGATCCTGTATCTTCCTCCAAACGGCATAGCCGAGAGCGCTCTGGGGGTGGAGAGTTCTCCGAGTGATATCTTTTTGTTGTCGGCCAGGATGAGGCCCATTGCATTATTAAACATAGTATCTAATCTCCTTTTCCTCAGACTCTGAATGTGCTCTCGATAACGGAATCAGCTTCCGCAACTTCGACATCACTGTCCACCATACTGTTCTGACAGATCTTCGCGCCGTCCTTGATCTTCAGGCCGCGCTCGAAAACGCAGATCCCTTCAGAGCAGAGCTTCTTGTTCGTGTAAGGGCCTTCGCCGGTAACAAAGCTTCCGGCCTCGACGTTCTTGCCGATGATCGTACCGAAATCAACGATGCAGCGCTCGATGTGTGCACCTTCGCCGACGACAACGCCCGGCATGAGTACGCAGTCCTTAACAACTGCTCCCTTCTCGACTATAACGGATTCAGAGAGTACGGAATGCTCAACGTCACCGAAGATGCGGCAGCCGTCGGTAAGAGCGGAGTTCCTTACTTTCGCGCCGGATCCGATGAAGTGTGAAGGCTTGACCGGGTTCCTCGAGAAGATCTTCCATGATCTGTCGACCAGGTTGATCTCTTCAGGCTTGTCCAGGATATCCATGTTGGTCTCCCAGAGAGACGAGATGGTTCCTACGTCCTTCCAGTAACCTGCAAAGCGGTAAGCGCAGAGCTTCTTGCCCTTGGCGAGAAGGTTAGGAACGATATTCTTGCCGAAGTCGTTGTTGGAATCAGGATCGGCCTCGTCCTCGATAAGGGCTTCACGGAGAACGTCCCATGTGAAGATGTAGACACCCATCGAAGCCAGATTGCTCTTAGGCTTGGCAGGCTTCTCGTCGAACTCCTCGATAACATCGTCGTCCTTGGTGTTAAGGATTCCGAATCTCGGAGCCTCTTCCCACGGTACCTCATATACCGCAAGTGTGGCATCTGCGCCCTTGTCGATATGAGCCTTGAGCATCGCAGCGTAATCCATCTTGTAGATGTGGTCGCCGGAGAGGATGACAACATACTTGGGTGAGTTGTCATCAACGAAGCTCATGTTCTGATAGATGGCATTTGCAGTTCCCTTATACCAGGATGAACCGTCAGCTGTCTGATAAGGCGGAAGTATGTATGCGCCGGCATTGTTACGGTCAAGATCCCAAGGATGTCCGTTACCTACGTAAGTATTGAGAGCCAGTGGCTGATACTGTGTCAGCACGCCTACGATCTCAATGCCTGAGTTGACGCAGTTTGAGAGCGGGAAGTCAATGATCCTGTAACGGCTTCCGAACGGAACTGCAGGTTTCGCAATCGTCTTCGTCAGCACGCCGAGTCTTGATCCCTGTCCTCCTGCGAGTATCATCGCAACGACTTCAGTTTTTCCCATAAATGTTACCTCCGCACCCTGTTATTTGGTTTTGTTTGCTTTAGTTG